>OICK01001092.1_pt1 | contig 9989 bp, 6 predicted proteins | sample 1581281 | NCBI WGS metagenome assembly OICK01 (sample SAMEA3882557, study PRJEB24775) | human gut metagenome | biome: human-associated habitat; feature: intestine environment; material: feces | place: Netherlands | collected 2009/2010 | reverse complement strand
TATGTTCTGACATAAGCCTCAAATGTCAACGACTCAACATAAACGGCTGTAAAGTTATAGTTACCAGAAGCTGTCGGGGTAAAATAACCGTTGCTGTCAATGCCGTCTGCCACGGCACTTGTATCGCTGTTTACCCAGTTTTTCAATACGAAACCTTTTTTAGGATTTGCTATTAGCTTAACCTTTGTACCTGGGGTTACAGAAATTGTAGTACTTGTCAAACCATCATAACTAACTTTAGGATCTCCTGCATCTTTCTTGCCTGCAGTAACAGTAATAGTAGCAGGTGGATCCCAATAACCTGTTGTAGCAGAAGTAACAACAAAAAGCGTTGAATTGCCTCTGTTAGGAGCAGGAATTTTATATGTATTACCGTTATTTGTAAAAGAAAAAGTCATGTTGTCTGCCTTTTCCTTTGCAATATAACCGACCCAGTTTTTCTTGTCAGCAGTAAATGGCATTCTAACTTTACTGTAAGAGTCATTTTTATCCGGAACCATATATACACTTGAAACATTGCCTGTATCAGGGAGTACATCGGCGGTTTTGCTTGAAACACTGATTTCAATCACTTCGCCCCATGTACCGTATCCGGCGTTACTGTTATTATGATCGCCATAGGCGGTGTAGTACATACTGTCGCCTGAATTGAGCGACTTCATATCAGTAGTCCAAGTAACACTTCCCGAGGTGAACTTAACTTTTGTACCGTCAGCGGCGGGTGTATAATCACAGTAATATGTATGCGACTTCGCATCAAACTTCATCGCTACAGAAGTTCCGCTACCCTGCTGAAATGTTACATTCTTTGTCCAATTTTTTGTGGTATCATTTACAGTACGGTCAACAAAATACACTTTATTGCCTTTTTTGTTCTGAGTTACAATATTAACGTCAGTTATTGAAACAGTTTTACCGGCATATGCAGTAGCCGCCTTATCATCCTGAAGCCACACTTTAATACTTATTGTTTTACTGCTTCCTCTATCAACCCGAAACAACTCCGTTGGTCTAGGTTCAGAACTAACAACAAAATCGCTAAAAGCTTGAACATTCTCAGGAGCGTTAGTGCCATCTGCTTTATTTACAACATTTCCGTCACCGGCATTAGAACCGCATACAACCGTATTTTGAGTATCGGTATCTGTAATTGCCATTCTTACAAGGTTTCCTGAAACATTTTCACCACCTATAGTTATCTTAGGTACTTGATCAAGGTAAAATTCTGCATGATCCGCTTTAAAGGTTTCATCAACCTTTACATTAAATGGAAAGGCTTTAAGCCGCTTGCAATCCCAAGATATGTCAAGCCTGGTAGTAATTTTAACAAGTTCACTGATGATATCAATACATTCTTCTCAGGTGAAAACTCAGAAGCACCTGATTTCTTTATTGGAAAAAATATATTTTCACCGTCAGCACTTGAAGCCGAAGCAAGATGCACTCCACCCGCAGCACGGAAATATTTAGTCAAGTCAATGATTTTGTTTGAATAACCATCACCACTGCCAATATCGGCATTAGTATAAACATAGTTGTCAATTTTTGCGCCCTCAGCTTTAATTGTGATTGTTGAAATAGTTTCAACCCAAGCCGAAACGGACACAACCGATATGGCGAGTACTTCAACAAGTGCCACCATAGTGAGTATAAAACCTTTTCTTGTTTTTTTATTCTTGCCAAATGCAAGTCTGTTTTTCAAATACTCCATTAAAAGAGCAAGTCTTTCTCTCATCGTGACACCTCCTTAATGTGTTAATCAATTAAATTTACCAATTGCCTGCTTTTTCAACTTTGCCTGATCCTTGATTTACCAAACTATAAGATATGATATATTCGTTAGAACCCGCACTCTCAGTAAATGTATGCTGAATGTTTGTAGGCACTAGATAATTCCTTATTATTGGATCTTCTTTTGCAGGATCATACAAATCAAATCTTACAAGTCGAGAACCGCTTTTGACGCTTGTCTTTGACAGCACGCACTTATCTCCGCCACCCTGCGGCTTCATTTCATAAGCGGTTTCTGTACCGTTTGAATCGAAAACGGCTTTTAGTACCAAAACATCCTGACTAAGCAGATTTCTCAGACCTCCGCCGCCGTTATATGAATTATATTCATTTAACCATAAATTGAAATCAATTTGAATATCCGCTCTCGCGTAGGTCTCTCCGGTTATCGGCAGTTGTTCGGTTGTAGTCGGTTCAACACTGCCGCCTGAACTGTTGGCATACTTTGTACCCCAATATCCGATACACGGGGCAACATTTTCAGCAACAGTAGGGGTATCGCCGTAACCGTTACCGTGTACGGCATAATAGGTATTTTCTTTATTTCCGGTTGCAGTTCCGTCATCTGTGCGGTATGTCTGAAGACCGTTTTTATTTATGTCAAGTGACCAATCATATGCTTTTTTACCATTGCCACTTTTATTTGCAGCAATCCATGTATTTACTTCAGCTGTTGTATGCCATACATTATATATTCTGCCTACCTCAACATCATTAGTTCCGTCAAGCTTAATTTTCTCTTTTACTTTACTATATCGCATAAAAGATATGTTTGTTATTTTATCCTTTGGCAGATAAGCTATCCATTCAATAGGTTTTTTTCCATCACTCTTTGACTCACTCATTACTACTGACTTTGGATTTTGAAAGTTTTCGTCATAATAGGTCATAACAAGGAAACATCCGGCATTGCCAACCCACCTGAGTTCCGTATCTTGGTCATTGTCAGCATCACCTTTTGTTTTGTCAACGAAAGTAACATATTCCATATCTTTCCAGTTACTTTCAAGTTCAACTGTAATTGACACATCCTGACCCTCGTAAGCGTCACAGTTCTCTCCGGTTGCCTCAAGCCACGCAACCATGGTTATGTTTTGGGATTTAAGACCGTCAAGAGTAAAAAGAGGAGCACCTGTACCGAAATAGTAGTCGGAAAATGACCTGCCCTTTGCTTTAGTGGTTGTTGCCGAGCCGAGCGAATTAACAGAACTTACTGCCTGACATTCGTCAGCGTAGTTGTCAATAATTGCAGTGGGATCAATAACGGTCGAAGCCTCAGCACTGTTTCTGATGAATGCAATCCTTATTGGACAAGGATTCTGATATGCCAGATATGTCGATGGCTTACTGTTGTTGTCAACAGTAATATGTGTTGCACCGTCATAAACTTCATCTTTATTTGTATTCCTATTATGTACCTGAACTTTGTAACTTTTTACATATACTTCAACCTGACCGCCTGTTTGACCGGTAAGGGTAAAATCGCTGTATATGTATCCGTTATTTTTATCTCCTACTGTGCCTTCACGAAATTTCATTTCGTTTGTGTCAACGCTTTGACCTTCATCGCCGTATCCGCGATCTACAGGAAAAAACATATTACGACCGTCAACACTTGATGCTTCTTTCAGCTTTGCCTGTTTTACGGTGATTGTATTTCTTATTTCTTCACCCTTATTAACTCTCATTCCGGCAGCAGATTCAAGAGAAAAGGGATCTGAATCAATAGTTGCCGTATCTCTTATTGTGAACCATGAAAAAGTAGATACTGCGAAAATACTTAAAACAAGAAAAAGAGCAACATATGAAGTTGTGACCTTTTTTGTGTTATTCAGTCTTGAGTCAACTAAACCGTTGAGAAAGTTACAAAACTTATCTTTCAACTTCATCAAAAATTCCCCTTTCCTACTTTAAAATCAACTTTCTTTTGTCTCTTTTGTCAATACAAGATTAACATTAAATTTTCCGTTTACAAGGGCAAGTCTTGCCTCTGCGTCTTCGCCCTCGATCCACATATTACAGGTTACCATAGCACTGAAGAATTGATCATCTTCTTGACCTGTTCCTGAGGGCTTTTCAAGTCGTGCAATGGTTTGGTTTTTACCAAGCTCATAGGTAAATTTTCCGTCAACAAAACCATATTTATTCACAACAAACGCACTATCAGTTATAGAATCGCTGATTGTTTGTTGTGCTTTTTTCGTGTCATAGTATACATGACTGTACGATTCTCCGCTTGGCATATTGTCTGACAAAGTGTACTCGTCAGTATCCTGCTTCAACAAGATATTCGGAGCCGGCAACCACAGGAGCTTTTTTGAAGGAGGATCCTGCTTATAGTCAACAACCGAGAATCTTACTGCACCAACTACGGAATCTCTTGAAAAATTACCGTACTTGCTTTTATTTTTAATGTCCGTACCGTCTTGAGTTGTGAGTTGAGGAGCATCCGGTTTTATTGTTGATTTTTTGCCTATTGATATATTATACTGCGATTTTGCACGAATGTAAAGGTCAAACGACAAATAATGCAAATTTTCAGTAGGCTTACTCCACTCTCCATCTGGATTAACATGGGCTTGACCGCCTGATTGAATCAAAGACGGTTTGCTAAAATATGTGCCATCACCGGTTATTTCAGTCAACTGAAGTTTATCAAGAAAATTGCAATTAGCTTTACTAAGCGTAATATTACCCGTTTTATATGCGGTAGGAGCAGGGGCACCGTGCCCAACAACAGCAATTTCAATACCGTCAGGTGCCTGACACTCAATGTTGATGCCATCGGCTTCGGCTGACTGCTTATCCGTAAACCACGCCTGAATGCCGCAAAAGCCGGCAAGTGCAACAGTGAACAGAACTATTAAATTTTTAGCAATCATTCTGCCCGTTTTTCTGTTGGGCGCAGTAGAGTTTTTCATTTTTGCCCCTTATTCTTTACCAAAATAAACTGAAACAAATCCGTTTGCTTTCAGAGTTTTGTTATGGAAAACAGTTGTTTTTCTTTTGGTTGCATCTCTTACAATGTTTTCAAAATTCATCACAAACGGTCTGTCAACACCGGAGAATGTAATTACAATCGGCAGATTGCTCATACCTTTCAGCATTGAACACAAATCTTTAAATGCAACAGTAAGATCTGCCTGCTTTTTATAAACATTATATACGCTTGCGCCGCTCTGTGAAAAGCCTGCAAGCACAACACCCTTTTTACTTCTGCATATGCAAAGAGATCTTACGCTTTTCTGTGCGTTTATAAGCTCGTCTGCAACAGTAGCTTTGCCGAACTTAACAAGCTCATCGGCATATTTTGAAACAACTGCAACACTGCCGAAGCCGTAGTCACGAACGAACAAATCGCCTGTATCCTTGACAGATTTAATTTCATCCTTAACAAGGCTGATTTTTTCGCTTGCTTTCTTTTCGGCTTTGCGAATTTCAGCCTGAGCCTCTTTTTTAACCTCGGCAACCTTGGCTTTCATACGCTTTTCGCAAGCTTTTTCTGCAAGCTCAACCTTTTTGTCAACCGACTTATAAGCCTTTTTAAGCTCAGAAGCGTGAGCGGCATTGCTTGCGGCTGATGATTTAAGGTTGGCTTCCTTAATTTCAACAAGTTCCTTCTTGTGAGTTTCTTCTTTATCTGCAAGCTCTTTAAGATGCTTTTGCTCGGTTTCATTTGCCCTTGCGGCAAAATCCGCATTAAGCTTGGCAACATAATCATTATGTTCGACCTCAGCATCCGCAATCTTATGATTGAGCGATTCAACCTCTGCCGAATGAGCGTCGTTCATCTGCTGCTTTTCATTAGCAAAATCGGCATTCATTTTATTGACTGTGTCCCTGTGCTGAACACGCTCATTCTGGAGTGTTTCCGTAAGATTTTCATTTTTCTCGGTTAGGTCGGTAATCCTGCGGTTATCCTCTTCAATCTGCGCATGGCACTTTTCAAGGCTCTGTGTAAGAGCGGCAATCTTTGCAAGCTGCTCGGCAACCTGAGTTTCAAGCTCTGCAATATGAGCCTTTTGCTCGGCGATAACAGCTTCCTGCTCTTTCACCTTTGTCTGCAAACGAGCATTCTCCTGCACAAGCACGAGAATTCTGTTATTTAATTCTACTATTTTTTTATTGAGTGTGTCAATAGTCTGATTGAGTTCATCAATCGTTTTATTCAACTCTTCAATAGTATCTTTTAACTGCTGATTTTCTTCCTCAAGCTCGGCAATTCTCTTTTCTGCCTCCATCAACTTGAGTTTTGTCTGCTGGAGCTCTTTCTTAACCTCTTCAAGTTGGTCTTCAAGAGCAGAAACCCTGCCCCTAAGAGTGAGAATCTGCTGTTCTTTCTGATCAATTATAACCTTTAAATTCTTAATTTCATTCGTGAGGTCAAGAATTTTCTTTTCGCGTTCACGGATTTCACGAAGGCGGATTTCCATCTCCTCTTTACGAACAGCATCAAGCTGTGCCTTCATAACCGCCTCGCGGGTCTTCTGCGGCTTTGATTCTTCCTCGGCAATTCGTGCATTTTCAGCGTCGTACTGTTCCTTAAGGATTGAACGAAGTGCCGGGTTTGTAGCAATAGACATCATAAAATGCTGGAATCCCATCGCAAAGTAAACATCCTGCTGAACAGTATCTGTCATTTTGCCGTTGTATTCCTCGCTTACAACCTCAAAGCCTTTACGCTTGTAGCTGTCGAGAAAGTTCCACAACTCAACCACTCTTTTAAAGTTGGGGTTCTTTTTGAGAAGGTTGGTCTGCATGAGCGGCGGACGAACCTCAGGCTCTTTTGAGATTTCCTTAATCAACTGAGTGTTTAAAAACTCATTAAGGGTTGTTCTGATTCTTCTGATTCGGTCAAAGTCCGAAAGCTGAGAAACATCAAGAACATCAAGGTCATCTGCAAGAGTTTCGTGAGATTCATTTATATAGTTAAGATTAAAATCTACTTTTTTCTCATTAAAATCAATGTGGCGAACCATAGAAATTTTATTATAGCTGTCGTTCGGCACATCTTTCATTTTTGAATATTTATCGTCAACAAAATGAAGCGCTTTGCGAATCAGCGTCATAAGCACACGGTTTTCATAAATAGCAAAGCTTTCTTCACGCTCAATTGTGAGGATTTTGTTAGGCGTTACCATATCTCCCTCAACCTTGGCGATAAAGTTAGTGTGCTGCGAAAGGTGCTTAACAGACTCGGGGCCAATCTTTTTTGCAAGCTCAACTCTAACAACATTGTCAACCTGCTTAATAAAACGGCGCTGTTCGTCTATTGCTTTCTGAATGTACGGAAGTGTTTCCTCAATGGCAACAACCCATTCCATATCAATTACCTTTTCGTTGGTCTTACCGTCGAGCTTATCCTCGCCCTTATCGCCGTCCTTAAGGCCTTCTGTTATGTAATTGTAAGTAAAATCATTTTTCAGAATGTCCTGCATATACATATATGCTCTGAAATATTTACCAAAATCAGCCATTGATTTTTCTCCAATCAGATAGTTTTACCGCTAAAGGAACAAAGTCCTTTCACCAAGCAAAGGGCGAACAGAGTTCGCCCTGAATTGCTAAAATTATACAAGCTTCTTGAGCATACGGAGATAATCCTTGCTCTCAGTCATATTTTCTTCGCCGAAAAGCTCGTCAATATACGCACAAAGGCCATCTATTTCATCACGAATGTATGAAAGATTGAGTGACTCAAATTTTCTAAATACCTTGCGGGCAAGAACATAGTCAAGACCGTCAAGCTCTGTACCGCCTGTTCCGACATAAGCAGGAACAAAGTCACGAAGCTGTTTTACAATACGGTTACCAAAAGCTATGCGGAAATGCTCAATAACATAATCATCCAGAAGGGCAATCTTTTTGAGGTTCTCTTCCGAAACAACAAATTGAACCTTAGCGGCATTGAGGATGTACTCAAAATGTTTGTATGAAATGTATACAGAGTCTGTGAGAGGTGCTTCAAAAGGAACACCCTTTGTGTCGATGTTAATCGGCATAGCACGGTCATAAACCTTATCTGTGATAGCAAATGTCGAGTCATCGTTATTCGCAGTACCGATGTACCACATATTCGGCGGAATTTTGAGCTGACCGTTCACGATATGCTTCGGGTCAGACGGCCAGGAGTTCGGGATGATATCAACAACCCACTCATCTCTTGACGGCATTTCAAGAATTGAAAGCATCTCGGCAAAGTAATACTCAACTCGAGCGATATTCATCTCATCGAGGATTACCGCATAGATGTTTTCGTTATACGATGCCTCATACATTGCACGGAGAAGCTCGGTTTCGTTGAACTTCTTTGTAAATTCGTTGAAGTAACCGAAAAGCTCTGTTCTGTCGCGCCATGACGGCTGAACGGAAGCAACGATTGAAGGATTGTTTACAAACTTACCAAAGGCGTAAGCAAGTGAAGTTTTACCTGTACCTGAAATACCCTGAAGGATAATAAGTCTGGTAGACGCAAACGCAGCAACAAAAAGTCTGATAAGCTTTATATCGTAGTAAAGACCAAGCTGTGAACAAGCAAAGAGTCTGAAACGCTCACAGAACTCGGGAAGTGTGATATCGTTGTCATAAACCGGCGGAACATAATCTGCCCAAAGGTGGTCGATTTCCGTAAGTTTGTAGAAACGGCTTTCGCCTGTGTCCTCTTCTTCGCCGTTGTTGAGGGACTCGATTTCTTCGCCTGTAAGCTCTGAAATCTCGTTGGGGTTAAGACCAATCTGTGAAACCTTCATAGAGAGAATCTTATCCTTTTCAAGGTTAAGTCTCATAACCTCTTTGTTGAGTGCCTGAACCTCTTTAACAAGAGAATCTGTATCTTTTCTTCTTCTGTGCGAACGAATAAACTTTTTTACAGCGACGACAATAAGCCATACGCAAAGTGCTAGCACAGCTACCAGAAGCACAATGGCAATAATCGCAATTACCCATGCGAGGCCGCCAAGCTCCGTGGTATAGGCATTAATAATGTTTACATAAGCGGAAAAATCAAAGGCATTGCCTACTCCGCCAAATAACCCGGTGATTATTGACCATAATGAGCCAAAAAACTGACCGAGAAATTCAAAAAGAAATTTAAATACTGTATCCACGGTACTTCGTCTCCTTAAAAAAATCTACTCTCATCTTCTTTAGGCGAAATTTCATCGCCTTATACTGCGGCGATAGGTAATCGCCGTTCGTTTCCGACGGAAACGGTTTTGTGTTAATGATTTGTTTTTGTATTATCAGAAAATCTGTATTTCAGACGGGAGAACTCGGTTCGCCACTGCAATTAACTGATAATTTCTGTTATGTTTTTACTGTAAGCTGTAACTGTATTTCTTTCTCAGCTTTGATGCTGAGAAAGAAATATACCGTTACGATAAACGCTATGAATGCGTTAGGGACAAATTTGTCATAACTTAATCGGAATTATCAGCGGAATTATTGCCGTCAGCAGGTGTTTGTACTTCAGGCTCATTTTCCGCCTTGTCCTGATTTTCTCCGACGGAGGCAAGATATTCCTCAATAGCTCTCTTTTTCTGTTCTTCGGTAAGCTCTGCGGAATCAACCGCAAGCTTTGCCTCTTCGAGAGTTTTTTCTTTATTGTAGGCAAGCAGGTTGAGAACAACACGAACCGCTTCATAAACAAAGAAAATAATCATCGGAAGCAGAACGCAGAGGAAAAATCCAAGCTGAGTTCTGATAAAGCTTAAAAAGTTACCCACGCCGCCAATCTTCGTACCTGTGTATTTGGCAACAATAGTTGAAGAGGTTTGAAGATCCTTATCGGGCTCCGGGTTGGTTTTCTTGTTGTCACCCTGTGTTCTGTAGTAGGTAATGTTTTCATCCTTAACAACCTCTACAATTCGGTGAGTGTTAAGAACGGACTCACCGTTGACTGTGATTGGGAAGGTAACAATATCACCTTTTTCATATTCATACGAGGGATCATTTGTAACCTCGCAGAGGATCATATCACCTGTGTTGATTGTGTCCTCCATTGAACCTGTCTGAACGCTGAGGGGTGCAATGCCGAAAATATTGGGGACCCCTGATGATTTAGATGTTAATGATAATGTAACAATAAGTATTGATACTACCAAAACCAGTATAACAACAATATCTATAATAACATTGATTATCTTTTTTAACACTTTTTTCATGCAAGGGGACTCCGATCAAATAATTTGCTTAATATT
>OICK01001090.1_pt1 | contig 10026 bp, 4 predicted proteins | sample 1581281 | NCBI WGS metagenome assembly OICK01 (sample SAMEA3882557, study PRJEB24775) | human gut metagenome | biome: human-associated habitat; feature: intestine environment; material: feces | place: Netherlands | collected 2009/2010 | reverse complement strand
TACAAAACGGTGCGGACATCCTCCGCGTCCATGATGTCGCCGAGGCTGTCCGCACCATCAAACTCTACCGTTTGTTTAATGGAGTCAATAATTGATATGACCTACTTCGGCCTAAATGCGCATGAGTAGAAAATGGATCGGTGACATCGCATTTTGTGTGGGACGGAAAACGTACGCCATAAGTCAACTTATACCTGTAATAATCTATAAACCCGAGTCAACCTAAATCAGGAAAGTACACATAGGGGCTTCCTGTGTACCAAATGGACTATAACACGTCATTGGTACAGGAAACACACTTCTGATGTGCCAATCGAGGCTAAGGTAAGTGGAGGAGAACAATGTCAGCCAATGGCCAACGTCTCCCTTCCATAACTTGACCTCAATGTTTCTACGATAAGTGTTCTTGCGGTCGTTCCCCAGCCTGGTCTTAAAGTCTCTGTCGTGGCGGATGCTCATGCACGGCACTGTAATTGACGGAAACGGCAATCTGGCATATATGCACTTGCAGCACACTTTGCTGTTCCCCGCACAATGTGGAAAACCATTCTTGGGAACAACCATCCTGACCGTATGGCCATTAGGCAGCCGTGACCGTTCCCGCCAACTGCAAAAAATATAGGCAAACCACTCATGCTTTCAAGAGCCTGAATTGGAACAACACTCACCATCTCCGGGACATCGGTCCGCACCTATAAACCGTTCTTGCAGACAGGCAATAATTTGGCGTTCTGAGCATGAATGTTTTTGCATACTTAAGAGTCTGCTAATCCTACATAACTTTCTGTCGGCAGCCGCGAATATGGATGTACAGGTCTCTGGCTAACTGGCCGTAGGAATTTCTGGCAGTAGATCGCAATTTCCAATCGAGTAGGAGGAAAACGAAGTAGTTTTCTTCCTACTTTCGTTTTCCGACCTCTCACACCACTGTACATGCGGTTCCGCATACGGCGGTTCCTATTTTGGGTGCCATTCGAGATACGACCCCATTAAAGTAGCATACCCCGCCCTACATAGATGTTCGTTTGTTATGGTTCTATGCCGTATGTAGCTGTCAGCTATGCGCCAATAGCCTTTGCGAGTATTACCCCATTCATATGCCTTGGATTTATTAATACCGCATCTAATGAGGTTTGCCACTTTTATCTTGACTTTCTTCCAGGCTTTCCATATACACATGCGTATTCTACGTCTTAACCATTCGTCTGTTTCAAGCAGAAGACGCTTCATATTGGCAAGGTGATAATAGCCGACCCACCCTCGTATGTATTCTTTCAGCTTCTGTTTTCTCTTGGCATATCCCCATCCGTTGCTGCGACTTGTTCTTTTAGCTTTGACTTCATCTTGGCTTTGGACTTGGGATGCACCGCGAGTTGGCCTTTGCCTTTCAGCACATAAAAGGAGTAGCCGAGGTATCTCACTCCTCGCACATACGACACTACGGTCTTTTCCTTGTTGACTTTGAGATATAGAGTTCCCTCTATAAATCGGGTTATTCGGGACTTGCACCCGTTAGACAATGCTCATGCCGAGCATACTAAAAGAGGCCGGCCCTTCTAAACAAGGTCGGCCTCCTGACTACTTATCTGATATTTTTTGACTAATTAGAAAGAGAATCATGGTTATCCTTTTAGAGAGTTTTTATCAACGACCTGACATTTACCACATGAATACATACGTGCCAATCTATGGACGCGATAAGGATATAAACTACATAGACTTAGATCTATCACTTTACGTTTACCGATGTTGGTTGTGACTTCCATGCTAAGTATACTATCACGCGTATGAACAAGAACTATCTTTTTTATGTCCATCCAATCAACACAAAATTCTCCCGTCTCATCATTGCAGTAAATACCGGACTGATCAATTCTCATACTCCAATCTGGAAGTGCCAATATTCTTTGTAAATCTCGTATGAAAATTATAGTGATAATGACTACTGCTATAAATAGCAGAATAATCCAGACGATGTCATCAGATAAATGATTTTTACTATAATCTCGAATCAGTATATATATGCAAGAAAAAACAAATAAGTAGCAAAAGATAAGATAAGATACCGTAGCTTTTATCTTGTCCCTTTTCGACAAATCTATTGGCTTGCATTTTGATTTCATAGCACTTTATTCTTTACTACCTGTCAATTTCTTCATAAGGCTTGTGGTTCCCATTTGAACGGTATTATTGACGGCATTATTGGCTGCATTATAACTAAAATCAGCAACAAACACATCTGTCTGATACAAATTGTTGGTCCTGGCCACTGTCTCCTTATGTATCTCGGCCCTTGCTGCCGTCCCGCTCGTGCCCCTTCCGGATAATATCCTCTCTTTCTTGACCTCCTTTTCGACTGTCTCAACATATTTAGAAGGACTCAAATTATTTATGGTCTTTTCACGAGCATTCCAGAGTTTTGAAGAAGCTTTTTGCATTACGCCTCCTGTGACCGCTCCGAGCGCCGCGTCGGTGGCGACTTCCCTGCCATCCACGCCGCCGCTCTCGACAAGCTGGCCGACGGTGCTTGACGCGGTGCTCGTGGCGGCGCCGACGGCCGCGCTGACCGCAATTTTTCCTGCCAAGGTGGTTCCCATGGACATTCCAAAGGTCAGGCCGGCGATGCCGCCATCAACAGCCCCTCGCGCGACCGCACCAAGCACCTCCCTTCCGGACTCGCCGGACAGAAGGGCGATGCCTCCGTTTATCGCCGCGCCGACAACGGCGCCGACGACCACCCGGCCGATGACCTGCCCGTCCTTGTCCACGTAAACCACCGGATTGCCGGCGCAGTAGGCATAAGGGGACAGGTGACGGTAGCCCTCCGCCATCGGGTCCACGGAGAGGAAGCGTCCGAGGGCGGGGTCGTACATGCGGGCGCTGAAGTCGTAGAGGCCGAGGGAGTTGGATGTGTACAGCTCGTTGCCGAGGAAGCGGTACGGCTGCGAGGCGCCGGGCCTCGCCAGCTCCATGCCGCCGGTCCCGCCTCCGATCTCCAGATCCCCGTCGATCACGTTCCCTCCCTCGCCTGTCACGGGATGCGCCTCGGCGTTGCCGGACATCCTGCCGCTGGCGTAGGCCATGCCGTACGGATAATAGTGGTTCACCTGCACGACCTTGCCGTCCGACCTGGCGACGACCCTGACGCTGCCGAGATGGTCGCGCAGGAAGAACAGGTACTCCGGGCTGGAGCCGTCCATGGCGATCAGGCCGCCGTCGAACAGGATGTACTTCAGGGTGTCGTCCGCGCACACCAGATTGCCGCGGTACTCGGTCCGGGACAGGGACCAGTCCTTCCCGAGGGCTGTTCTTTCCCGCTTTGTGCCGTCCGGGAGATAGGTGAACGTCTCAGTCCCGCCGGAGTGCTTGATCCTCACGGGCCGGTTCTGCCTGTTGTAGGAGACGCTGGAGATCCTCCTGTTCAGGTCGGAGGTCATGTTGCCGTTCCGGTCATAGGTATACTCCACTGCCATGGAGGCCCCGTCGCGGAAGTCCGCCGAGCCCGTCACCGACGGAGCCGGGGCGGAGTCCGACACGGACGCTAGCATGTTGCCGTCGTATGTCATTGACAGATTGTCCACGATGCCCTTGAGCGAGGAGGTCATGTCGCCCTCGCGGGACAAAGATAGCAAATTATCCATATTGTGGTATGGTACGATGCAAAAATGGGCAAAAAGGCAAACCAGACTCAGTAGGTTAACCGGCCTAAACGCATAAATCAAATATGATTATTTTGAATTTATCTATATTATATACCTGCATGCAAAGCTGTATGACAACGAGTTAACAACTAATGTTAGCACTTGTTAATAACTTTGGTAAAAATAATTTGGAAATACGGCTGGTATTGGGATATCTTTGTAACCAGAGACGGGAGCCAATCACAACTGGCCGAGCCGACTGATTTTTAAAGTTTATTTTTTATTTTTTATTTTTTTGTAGCCATGTAGACACGCAATCTTCAAGGCACAAAAAATGGAGCGCAAATCTTGGCGGACGTGAGCTCCATTGAGTGCCACAGACTGGAAATTCAGGGATTAGTCGCCCCTGACAAGATGCTATAGCGATTCAAAGGTAGGGATTAATTCTCAATCCCGCAAAAATACCCGACAAAATCGCTTTGCGCAACCGATGGCGCGCCCTCGACAAAGGAGGGCGGCCACATTTCAATCCGGGCCACAAGCCCGGACATGTCAAACTTATGCATACTCGGGGCGACATGTGCCCCGACATGCGCAAAACGTTAAACCAATGAACATATTAAAATCTCTTCTGTCCGCGGACAGAGACAGCCTCTCGTCGAAGAGGCTGTGCGGAATCATCGGATGGCTGTGCTGCTCGGCCGTCCTGATCATGTGTACGGTATGGGACCGGCAGGCCCCCGACATGATCTCAGCAATCCTCTACGCGTCCACCGCGCTGCTCGGAATCGACAGCGTGACGGACATCTGGAAGGGCAGTGCAACCATAAACAAGGACAAAAATGAAAAGTAAAATCAGACAGTTAATCGCCTGCGCGGCGACATTCATCATGGTCTCCATGTCAATGGAGGCCCAGACCTCTCCGGTCTGCAGCGTCCCGTCACCGGAGGCGGCCAATCTCGGGACGTACGGATCAGTCCCTGTCAGCCTTTTCACCGGCATCCCGGACATATCCGTGCCGATACACGAGATGAGGGTCGGCTCCATGACGTTCCCCGTCTCGCTGAGGTATCACCTTGCCTCGGTGAAACCCAACCAGTACCCAGGCATTGTCGGACTGGGCTGGAGCCTTCAGTGCGGTGGCTGCGTCACACGTACCGTCCGGGGAGTCCCAGATGAGAAGATGACAGGCAAATATGAGAACGGATTCTATGGACACTGCTCACAGATGGCCGGAATCACACCGACCCGTCTGGACAGTCTGACAAGAAACTGCACCGAATCTGAAGGCTCGGAATGGTTCGAGATTTCCGCCGACGAGTTCTCATTCAACTTCTTCGGACACAGCGGCAACTTCTATCTCAACCCGGAAGGCGGCTGGACTGTCGTCAGCGATGAGGACATCAGTGTGGAGTTTGACCCGGCGAAGGACTTCATGGACATATCCGGCCTCGCCGGGCGCATTCCGAATGTCAGCGGCTGGCCGAACAGGGACAAGAACAAACGTCACTTCATCAGGTTCACACTGGTGACACCGGACGGCTGCAGGTTCACCTTCGGAGGCTCAGACGCCACGGATTTCAGCGTTCCGTATTACTCCAGAAAGAGCGGGGACCTCATTGCCACGTCATGGCATCTGAGCGAGATAAAGACGCAGGACGGCCGCACGGTCACATACCAGTACGCGAACGGCAGTGATGGCAATCCCTACGACCTTATGGTTGACATAAGATACAGTCCGAGTGTGTGCCGTACAACAGGCTTCCCGTCATCGGGAGACAACGGTGTCAATATCGGACGGCGCGGATTCACCGGTTTTCTTCTTTTCCCAGCAAGACTATGCCGCATCACAACGCTGAATGAGACATTGGAATTCGAGTACAAGGCGGACTGGCGGTATATTGACGCGTACTCAGAAAACCACACCGGGGGCGCGTTGTACTGGAGCGGCAACGGGAATTCAAGGATCTCGCCCTGGCAGATGTTGGATTCTTCCCCTCATGATCAATTCGGGTTCCTTTTCCCTGGATTCGACTATTCGACAGATCCGATCGCCAACGAAAGCATAGCGTCACTCCTTGTGGCTCACGTGCTTTACGGCATCCGCATCAACAGGGCAGGAGACGACGACACGACCGTCCTCTTTGAATATCTTGAAGAGAGCCGCCGCAAGCTTGGAAGGGTGGCCTGGAGGACAGGGCTGACGAACATTGAGACGACATACGTAGAAGGAGTAGGCGTAAAGTACCCCTTCTATTCGATTCCTGCCGAGACCACGGATCTTGGCATGCCGGAATACAGGTTCGCCTACGACCCCAACCACATGCCGAACGGCTACATCCTGCCGCAGGCCGACCGTTGGGGCTACTGGAACGGACAGACCCACAAACTGGCCGATTCCAATCTGGAGGCTCCGGCAAGTGTCAACGCCACAAAGAGCGAGACCCTCGTTGAGGTCATCTACCCGACAGGCGGAAGGACCGTGCTGGAATATGAGAGACACGACTATTCAAGACTGGAGAACGACAGCCATGTCCTGATGGACAAATATGGAGTTTCAGGTGGGCTGCGTGTCCGCAGGATCACCAACCTTTCCAGGGAGGACAGCATCGTGTCCACGAAGGTGTTCCACTATCGAGAGGGAATCTCCACATCGGCGCGAAGCAGCGGGGTAGCAAAAGCCCCCGACCCTGTCGCGGTCACCTACAATGCCGGCAACAATTATGTCTGGACACCTCTTAAGGGAATTTCTGGTCCTTATCCCGTGTCCATGAGTATTTTCAGCATGTATAGCTTTGGCCTGCCCGTCACAAACCTTAACAGCCCTGATGTTGGCTACTCGTGCGTGATAGAGGAGACGCTGGACGCTGATGGAACCTCTTTGGGCTATGTTGTCAATCGCTTCAGCAACTACGGGACTGACATCCACGGGAACGCCCACGATGACATTTCCGCATATCATTCGTACAACATTTCAGGCATTGGAGGCGGCTTACCCTACACGAGCAACTCAGCCGAGCGCGGACATCTCCTGTCCCGGTCATGGCACCGCGCCGACGGCACTGAGGTCAGGTCTGAGTCCTACAGGTACACCAGAGTCAACGACCATCCCATGCCGACGGCGACGCAGAGGACGATCTATCTGGACAGGTCCAAGGAGAATTTTACCAGCGCTAAAGTGGCGTGGCTGACGCTGACCAACACCTACAGCTACCTGCCGGAGTCCACGGTCGTCCGTGAAGGTGAATATTCCGACAGCACATGGACGCATTATAACTCTGCCAGACAAATCATCTCAAAGTCCGAGATGTCAAGCGACGGCACGCAAAGGACGAGCCGATACACATACCCGTCAGACCATTCAGGACAGTACCGGTGGATGATCGACCGGCACATCATGTCCCCGGTCGTCACGGAGGAAGTGTCTTCCGGGACTCTCCGCAGGACGGCGAGGAACACATATTCGAGCAATGAATCACACAATGGCCCGATATGCTATCTGTCCAAGATTGAAACGTTGTTCGGCACGGACGGGACGGGGAAAACGGACTATGAGGCTCTGTCCGTTGATGAATGGGGCAACCCTACCGAGATTGTAGAGAACGGAGTCCACAGTGTGCTTCAGTGGTGTGGAAACGGTCAACGCCTCATGACAAGGATTGAGGGGATCACTTTGGAGGAGTACGAGGCACTACCGGAACTCTCCGATGAGGCCAGACAGCAGTCAGATGATTTCATTGTACACCCCTTCATTCCAGATCCTGTTAAGCGAAGCGTCGGTGGGAAGTTGGTCTGGGACTATGCTTATGACACCTCCCTGCGCTTGATTCAGGTGATGATGCCTGACGAACTGATTTTCCGCTATGGTTACGACGCTCTCGGCAGACTTTCGGAGGAGTCCATCTTTGAGACGGACAATGACGGGAACGTCGGGAAAAAGATTGTGAGGAAATATTCATACCATTATCATAATGACTAGAACAATGAACAATATGACACATTTTGCGCGCAAGGCGGCCGCATCCTTGCTTGCGCTGTTCTTTTCCTGTGCCGCCATGCCGGCTCAGGAAACCGCGACTCCTGTCGAGCCTGTCGAGCCTGTCGAGCCAGCCTATCCGACTTTACCGATATTCTCGTTGAGAAAAGGCTACGCCACCGATGTCAGCCTGATGAAGCTCGTCGGGGCCTCGACGTCCGCCATCGACCGCTCGTGCACCCTGGTCGTCGCAGACACCCTTGACGTGCACTTCAAGCTGAATGGATTCTCTTACAACCGCGGGTTGGGGGATCCGTTCCCGGCGGGAGAAAGCCATATCCTCCTGAGGCTCTATGAGGTCTTGGACAAGGGCGATAGCCTTATCGCAAGGTTACCGTTCCGTGTGGACGGATCCACGATGCGGACGTATATCAGTGAGGACTACGAACGTCAGGACAGCGTGATCCTTTCCATCCCGCCCGGAGAGTACCTGCTTGAGTATGACGGATTCTCCGACAGGATTGTTGAGGTTCCTGACATTCAGGCGGTTGATGACGACGAAGAGGACGAATCCGGTGCAATCGCCGCCGGTGCGCCGAACTCCGAGGCCCTCTCATGCCGCTCGTCGCTGTCTTTGTCACTTGAATGCATTCCACTCCTGAGTGATTCGTACGTGGCTACCAGCTGGAACGATGTCACGGTCCTGACCAGCCGCGACGGCGGTGAGATGTCGATGATGACGACCGTCACCTGGCTCGACGACTTCGGCCGCGAGGAGTCAGTGCATCAGGTGGGGTTCACCCCATCGCACAAGACGCTGGTGTCGCTCACTGAATATGACGGACACGGCAGAGTGTCCAAAAGATGGCTGCCGGCGTTGGCGACACCTCAAAGGGTGATCCTGCCTGGACTGCATACGGTCACGTATCTGGATGCCCATGTCAGGCCTGAGGACATTATGCCCGGATCCTCGGAGGCCAACCTTGGCGACGGTGCCCCCTACTCCGAGGTCATCTATGACGGCAGCCCACTTGACAGGCCTCTGATGGAATACGGTTCCGGAGAGGCATGGAGGCAGGCCGGGCGCGGCATACTTTCGGAACACATGGGCAACAGCGCGGGTGACGAGCGTCTCGTCTGCCACCGCATTGAAGTCCAGGCTTCCAAGAATGACACATCCTTTGTCATAAGTTCGGAGGGGTTCTACCCCGATGGCTCCCTGAAGGTCGTCTCGGTGACGGACGAGGACGGAAAGGAGACGCTCACCTTTACCGACAGGCATGGCAGGGAGATACTTTCGAGACAGGTGATGAAAGAAGGCGGGGAGTGTCAATATCTTGACACATACAGCGTCTACGACGGCCTCGACCACCTTCTCGCTGTAATTCCCCCCGCCTTGTCAGACCGTCTTTCCATCGGGCAATCGCTTGATCCGGAGGAAACAGAAAGGTATGCCTATCTGTATCTCTACGATTCCAAAGAAAGGGTCTGCGCGAGGAAGCTTCCTGGGATAGGATGGATAAGGATGGAATATGACGACGCGGACAGGCTTGTGTTCACACAGGACGGAGAGCAGAGAAGGCGCGGAGAGTCCACGTTCATGCTGTACGATATCCACGGCAGGGAGTGCGTCACCGGAGTCTGCGGTCATGACGTCCCTACGGGGAACATGATATCTGGTTTCGCGCTAGCTGAGTACGTTGGCGCGGGCGGGGCGCTTGACGGCTATGCATGCTCGGGTGTGACGCTCGTCTCGCCACAGGTCATGTCAGCCTTCTATTATGACAGCCACGCGTTTGTTGATGATTTCGCCACCGGCCTTCCGGACAGCCTTGCCATGTACGGCACTCATATTCCCAGCCTGATCGGAAGGCGGACCGGATCATGCCTGCATGAGGTTTCGGAGGGCATCAGCGGCAAAAAGGTGTGGGGGCTTGTCAGATATGACGGCAGGGGGCGTGTCTCACACACGGAAATGTCGTATCCGGACGGAGGCTGGGACACCGAGGACGTGGAGCATGACTTCCTCGGCAGCCCTGTACGCCGCCATCTCGTACACCGGAAAGGGACAGAGACTGTCCGCGAGGACCTGACCTACACCTATGATGACTCCGAGCGTCTGCTTGAGGTACGCCATTCGTTGAACGGCGGCACTCCGGTCCTTCTTGCCAGGAACACCTATGACGAGCTGGGCAGGCTGTCAGGCACTGAGAGAGGTGGGAACGGCGCCCTTTCGTCCGCATATTCCTACAGCGTCCGCTCATGGCTGACCGGCATCGACGGATCTCTGTTCAAAGAGACCTTGCACTACAATGATCTGAGGTCCGCCCGACTGGGAGACGGCAACAGACGCTTCGGCGGTGATGTCTCCTCGATGGAGTGGAGGTCCGGTGCCGGCACCGGAACCC
>OICK01001087.1_pt1 | contig 10042 bp, 6 predicted proteins | sample 1581281 | NCBI WGS metagenome assembly OICK01 (sample SAMEA3882557, study PRJEB24775) | human gut metagenome | biome: human-associated habitat; feature: intestine environment; material: feces | place: Netherlands | collected 2009/2010 | reverse complement strand
TTTTTGCGGGATGGACGATCTATGCGTCTATGAAACATCCTTACTTTTCCAATCCTATGATCTACCTGCCGCTGGTTCTTATGGGAATTGAAAAAGTTTATAAAAAAGAGAAGCCGCACCTTTTTATCTGTGCGACGGCTGTAGCGGCAATGTCAAGTTTTTATTTCTTTTATATGATCAGTATCTTCATGGTGCTGTATGCGGCATTTCGGTATTTCGGTTTATTCCGGAAACGTTCCGTGAAAGATGTATTTCAGTGGTTCCTGAAATTTACAGGTTTCTATCTGGTGGCACTGATGATCGCTGCGACGATTTTTTTGCCTGTGGTGATGACTTTGTTTGGAACAGAACGTTTTCAGGCACAGAATTATGTCCCGTTATTTTATGACCGCATTTACTACGAAAAATATCTCGGCTGTCTGATTGGTGAGAATATGATCCAGTGGGGAGTTGCTGGATATTCCGCAGTTGCCATGGCAGGCGTGTTTGTGATTTTTTCCAAAAGAAAAAAATATACAGGACTGAAACTGGGATTTGTACTTTTAAATCTGTTCCTGCTGATTCCTTTTGCAGGACATGTGCTCAATGGATTTTCCTATGTATCCAACCGCTGGATCTGGGCATATGGAATGCTGATCGCCTATATTCTGGTGCAGGCATATCCGGAACTGTTTGCCTTACAGATACAGGAAAAAAGACGGATTTTTATTATGCTGCTGGGATATTGTGTGCTTGCACTTTTTTCGGAAACAGCCCGTACAGAGCGGAATATCATGGCTGTAATGTTGCTGGTTCTGGCTGTGTTTACAGTAGTTTCCTATGGAAATATTTTTGTGCAGGGAAAATATCTCTGTGGAATGATCGTTACTGTACTGATAGCAAGTATTCTTTTGAATGTGTCATATCAGTATTCTTATGAAAAAGATTATCTGTCAGAGTTTGAAGAAAAGGGCGGAGCACTGGAGGCACTGCAGTCCGGGCCGGATAAAGCGATCCAGAAGCTGGAAGATTCTTCAGTCAGCCGTTATGATCAGTACAAAACGGGCTCTTACGTAAATACTGCCATGTATATGGGAACTAACAGTACTTCTTATTATTTCAGTGTGGCCAATGGAAATATCAGTCGTTTCTTCGATGAAATGTACCTGAATACACCATGGGATTATCATTACAATAATCTGGACGGAAGGACCATTTTGGACCGTTTAGCTGCTGTGAAATATTTTGCCATCAAAAAGAACGGATATGGCTACGTTCCTTATGGATATGATCAGGAAGCTGTTACTACAAAGAAGTACAGGATCTACGAAGATGAGGATGCGCTTCCTCTGGGCTATACGTATGATACCTGGATCCCAAGGGAAAAATATGAAAAACTTTCTGTAACAGAAAAACAGCAGGCTCTTCTTCAGGGAGCTGTCATTGAAAGCAACAGCCTTCCGGAAACAGACCTTACCTTTGATGACAAGAAAGCAGATTTTACACTGGAAGCAGGAAAAGGCTGTAAGATCAAAGATGGAAAGATCATTGTAACAAAGAAAAATGCCAAGGTTTCTATAGGATATCAGGGAGAACCGGATGCAGAAGTCTATCTTGTGGCGAAAAATCTGGATTTCAACGCATATTCACCGCGTGCCCGGATCAGTGACAGAAAGTGGGATTCTCTTACAGAATATGAGAAGAATACGGTACTTCACGAAGATGACAACTGGCGCTACTGGAAAGAAAGTAAAGAATCCGCAGTAGAGGTTTCTCTGGGAGCGGTGGACAAAACCATCCGGATTTTTACAGACAAATATAACGGATACAGTGGCCGCCATAATTTTCTTCTGAATATGGGGTATAAAAATTACAGCGCAGGAACTATAACGCTGACATTTTCTACTCCTGGGGAATATACATTTGATGATCTTTATCTGGTATGCCAGCCTATGGATTCTGTGGAAAAACAGACAGACCGGCTTGGAGAAGAAAGTCTTCATAATATAAAGACCGAAACTAATAAACTTACCGGAGATATTGAAGTATCTTCAGATAAGTTCCTCGTGTTTTCAATCCCATATAATGCAGGATTTACAGCATATGTGGACGGAAAGAAAGCAAAACTGGTTCAGGCGAACAGTATGTATATGGGGGTTGAGCTGAAAAAAGGAAAACACAGCATTGAGCTTACCTACTGTACACCATATGTGATACCGGGAATGTACCTGAGTGTATCAGGGCTGTTTCTGTTTTTGATGATCGGAATCTTTTACCGGAGGCCAAAGAAACAAAGGGAAAGGGGAAATCAGGAAAAATGAGCAGATTATCGGTGGTTTTGCCTGCGTATAATGAAGAACAGATGCTGGCAAAAACCTGCCGGACGCTGAAAAAAATCCTGGATTTAGCCGAAATCAATTACGAACTGGTTATTGTAGATGATGGTTCTACGGACCAGACATGGAAAATAATTGAGGAAACTGCAGAAAAAGATAGAAATGTGACTGGTGTACATTTTTCCAGAAATTTTGGAAAAGAAGCTGCAATTGTCGCAGGACTGGCTCAGGCGTCAGGAAACGCAGTGGCTGTTATGGACTGTGACCTGCAGCATCCGCCGGAAGTTCTTGTAAAAATGTATCGGTTATGGGAACAGGGCTATGAAGTTGTAGAAGGTCCGGAAGTTGAGTATGCGGATTACAACTTTACAAAACTGAACATTCCGGAGAACCATCCGGCAAGAGACGAGCAGGATACTTTCTTTATCAACGATTCCATTCTGCTTCGTTCCCAGACATCACCGGTTCAGGCACGTGAGATGGAAAAGGGCAAACTCCCGATCCGTATGATCGCACCTGGTCGTGTATTCCGTTCTGATGAGGTAGATGCAACACATTCTCCTTCCTTCCATCAGATTGAAGGTCTCGTTATTGATAAGAACGTTACCTTTGCAGACCTTAAGGGAACGCTTCAGGAGTTTGCAAAAGAGCTGTTCGGACCGGAGACAAAAACCAAATTCCGTCCGCATCATTTCCCGTTCACAGAGCCAAGCGCTGAGGTTGATGTTTCCTGCTTCAAATGTGGAGGAAAAGGCTGCCGTTTCTGCAAAGGCTCCGGCTGGATTGAAATCCTTGGCTGTGGTATGGTTCATCCGAATGTTCTCCGTATGTGCGGAATCGATCCGGATGAATATACAGGATTTGCTTTTGGTGTGGGTCTGGAGCGTATCGCGCTTCTGAAATATGAGATTGATGATATGCGCCTTCTCTATGAGAATGACAGCAGATTCCTGAAACAGTTCTAAAACAGCGAATGCGGATGATGAGTGTCCGCCTGACAGTAAATATAGAAAAAAAGAAGGGACAACCAAAATGAATACTTCATTATCTTGGATTAAAACATATGTGCCGGATCTGGATGTAACGGCACAGGAATATACAGATGCCATGACTTTAACAGGCACAAAGGTAGAAGGCTTTACAGAGCTGGATGCAGATCTTGACAAGATCGTGATCGGCCAGATCGACAAGATCGAGAAACATCCGGATGCAGATAAGCTGATCATCTGCCAGGTAAACATCGGAACGGAGAGCGTACAGATCGTAACAGGTGCTCCCAATGTAAAAGAGGGAGACAAAGTTCCGGTTGTTCTTGACGGTGGACGTGTTGCAGGCGGTCATGATGGAAAAATGACTCCTGGTGGAATCAAGATCAAAAAAGGTAAACTCCGTGGAGTTGAGTCCTGTGGTATGATGTGCTCTATTGAGGAGCTTGGAAGTACAAGAGAGATGTACCCGGAGGCACCGGAGTACGGCATCTATATTTTCCCGGAGGATGCAGTAGTTGGTGAGAGCGCGATTAAGGCACTTGGTCTTGACGATGTGGTATTTGAGTACGAGATCACTTCCAACCGTGTAGACTGCTACGGCGTTCTTGGAATCGCAAGAGAGGCAGCAGCAACTTTCCAGAAGAAATTCTGCCCGCCTGTTGTTGAGGTTAAGGGAAATGATGAGAATGCTTCCGATTATGTAAAAGTTACTGTAGAAGATCCGGAGCTTTGTCCACGTTACTGTGCAAGAGTTGTAAAAAATGTGAAGATCGGTCCGTCTCCGAAGTGGATGCAGAGATGCCTGGCTTCCAATGGAATCCGCCCGATCAACAACCTGGTTGATATCACAAACTATGTAATGGAAGAGTTTGGCCAGCCAATGCATGCTTATGACCTGGATACCATCGCAAACAGAGAGATCATTGTGCGCCGCGCAGGAAAAGATGAGAAATTCGTTACACTGGATGGCCAGGAGCGCACCATGGATGAGAACGTTCTGATGATCTGTGACGGCGAAAAAGCGGTCGGCATCGCTGGTATCATGGGCGGCGAGAACTCCATGATCACAGACGATGTAAAAACCGTTCTTTTTGAGGCTGCATGCTTTGATGGAACCAGCATCCGTCTTTCTTCCAAGAGAATCGGCCTTCGTACAGATGCATCCGGTAAATTTGAGAAAGGCCTTGACCCGAACAACGCACAGGCTGCCATCGACCGTGCATGCCAGCTGATGGAAGAGCTTGGTGCCGGCGAGGTTGTAGGTGGTATGGTTGATGTCTGCAACGAGACAAGAGAGCCATCCAGAGTAAAATTTGAGCCTGAGAAGATCAACAAACTTCTTGGAACCAACCTTACAAAAGAAGAGATGCTCGGTTATCTTGGACGTGTAGAGCTGGCTTATGATGAGAAAACAGACGAGATCGTTGCACCGACATTCCGTCAGGATATCCACTGCAATGCAGATGTTGCAGAGGAGGTTGCAAGATTCTACGGCTATGATAAGATCCCGATGACACTTCCTACCGGAGAGGCTACCACAGGTAAGCTTCCATTCAAGCTTCGTATCCAGGAAGTCGCAAGAGATATTGCAGAGTACTGCGGATTCTCAGAGGGAATGTCTTATTCTTTCGAAAGCCCGAAGGTATTTGACAAGCTCTGCATTCCTGAGGACAGTGATCTTCGAAAAGTCATCACCATCAGTAATCCTCTTGGAGAGGACTACAGCATCATGCGTACAAGCACACTGAACGGTATGCTGGCATCCCTTTCCACAAACTACAACAGACGTAACAAAGATGTTCGTCTCTACGAACTTGGAAATATTTATCTTCCGAAGTCCCTTCCGATCACAGAGCTTCCGGATGAGCGTACTATGTTTACACTTGGAATGTATGGAAACGGCGATTTCTTCGATATGAAGGGTGTATGCGAGGAGTTCTTCGAGAAGATCGGAATGAAGAAAAAAGTTACCTACGATCCGAACAGCGAGAAGCCATTCCTTCATCCTGGAAGACAGGCAAACATGATCTACGAGGGTAAAGTTGTCGGATACTTAGGTGAGGTTCATCCATCTGTTGCAGACAATTACTCCATCGGAGAGAAAGCATATATCGCAGTGATCGATATCCTGGATATTCTGGAATTTGCAGGCTTCAACCACAAATACACCGGAATCGCAAAATATCCGGCTGTAACACGTGACTTAAGCCTTGTAGTTCCTCATGCAGTTCTTGCCGGCCAGATCGAGGAGATCTTTGACCAGAGAGGCGGAAATATCCTGGAAAGCTATCAGCTGTTCGATATCTATGAGGGTGCACAGATCGAGAAAGGCTTTAAATCCATGGCTTATTCTCTGGTATTCCGTGCTCACGACAAGACTCTTGGTGAAAATGAGATCTCTGCAGCAATGAAAAAGATCATGAATGGTCTTAACGGACTTGGAATCGAGCTGAGAAGCTGATGCTGATTTACATTGTAAGACATGGCCTGACAGAGTGGAATAAATTAAAAAAACTTCAGGGTATTGCCGATGTGCCTCTTGCAGAGGAAGGCATTCTCCTTGCTGAAAAAACGGGAGAAGCTCTCCGGGGGGTGAAATTTGACATCTGTTTTACAAGTCCGCTCTCAAGGGCAAGGCAGACAGCAGAATGTGTTCTGGGAAAACGTGATGTCCCGATCATACCGGATAAGCGGATTCAGGAGATTAACTTTGGCGTGCTGGAAGGCGACCAGGTAAGAGATGCTGCTGGCAATTATATTGATCCGCAGATTGAGACTTTTTTCCGTGATCCGGTAAATTTTAAACGGCCGGAAAACGGCGAGGATATTTTTGATGTGATTGCCAGGACAAAAGATTTCTGGGATGAAAAAACATCAGATCCGGCGCTTGCGGACAAAACGATTCTGGTTGCTTCCCATGGATGTGCAGTCCGGGCGCTTCTTCAGAATGTGGATCCGGATCCGAAAAATTTCTGGCGCGGTTGTGTCCCGCCAAACTGCTGTGTCAATCTTGTGGAAGTGAAGAATGGAAAAACAACGCTTCTGGAAGAAGATAAAGTTTATGCATAAAAAATAATGAAAAACGCAGAATAACTGTAATGGTTGTTCTGCGTTTTTTGGTAAAAATATACAGGTTACAATTGACTAATCGTAATAAATTGAGATAAAATATACAAATAAAATAAATGATTCAGAAAAATAAAAGTTAAACTCTCCTAATTGTATAAAAATGCAGAATTGCGTTGAAATTATTTGGCCGAATCAAGGAAGTTAAACTGCGAAGCAGTTATTCGGTTATGAGCAAGCAGCGAATGCTTTGATCCACTTGACGGAGAGAGAATAAGTGCTGACAGTGATGTGACATATGGAATGGGGTGAGTATATGCAGTCATTAAATGAAACAAAAGCAGGGGAAAGCTACACGATCAAGTGGATGACCGGAATGCCGGAAACTATGGAACAGATCAGGCGGTATGATGTCAGTGAAGGAAAGACCGTGCAGATCATAAGCAGGATTCTCGGTGGAGTAATCGTAGGCGTTCAGGGACATCGGATTCTGATCAGTGATGATGCAGCCTGTCGTATAAAAGTATAAATAAGAAAAATGTTGAAAGGACAATTCTTTTTGCGGGAATTGTCCTTTTTTGTTGTTTTGGGAATGCGGTTATGATAGTATGATAAAAAAGAAAACTTTTTTTCAAAAATAAATACGGGGAGGCAGATTATGGGAAAAAAGTTTATGAATACAGTGCTGTTTCTGCTTGTTGCAGTGGCAGCAGCAACTCTGACCGCTTATGTGGGAAAGGGTTCCGGAAATGTACTGTTTTACAATTTTGCGTTTCTGGGAATCATGGTGATCATTTATGCCGTCGGACTTTTTGCCGGACTGTACAGAATGGATAACCTGACGACTGCGCTGAAACATGGAGCCAGTGAGATTACCGATGTATTCCAGCTTCCGGGAAGGGCGAAGAAGGAAGAAATCGGGCAGTTACGAGGAATCTTCGGTGACCGGTATCTGGATAAAAAAATGGATGATTTTGTGGACAGCATCAGCCGGACAGAAGAAGGAATCGCTGAGGTTGAGGACTTTGTAAATATTGATGATGTGGATGTTCATATTCACAAAAGGCTTCTGGAAATGGCACCTGATATTTTTACAAGTCTTGGTATCCTTGGAACATTCATTGGTCTTGTCTGGGGACTGAAAAATTTTCAGCCTACAGATTATGAGGTAATGACAAATTCTGTATCTGCTCTTGTAGATGGTATAAAAGTTGCCTTTCTTACTTCTATCTATGGTGTCGCACTTTCGGTTGTGTATACATTTGGTATGAAGAGTGGTTATTCGTCTATGTCTCAGGCAATGCAGGATTTTCTGGACCGTTTTCATGCTCTGGTATTGCCGACTGCGGAGAATGAATCCTGGAATCTTCTGGTTTCCAGCCAGAAGACTCAGACAGAAGCTATGAAACAGATGGCAGAACAGTTTTCTGTACAGATGGCGGACAGCTTCGAAAAAGTTATCACACCTACATTCCAGAAGATGAATGATTCTCTGGATGTACTTACCGCGTCTGTTACGAAGGGTCAGCAGGATGCGATCAGGGAAATCCTGGATTCATTTTTGAGTGAGATGCATGGATCGTTTCAGCTTCAGTTTGAGGATTTCAATGATGCGCTGGTTGAACTTAAGAAGGCTCAGAAAGATAATACAGAATACACGTCAGAGCTGTATAAGACGATGAGCAGCCAGTTAAGTGAGACTTTTTCGAAACAGGAACGTGCCATGCGTGACGCGATTGCGGAAATTGACGAGATGCAGAGTAAATATATGAAGACTGCAGATCGGATCATCCGTGATAACCAGATGATTCAGCAGCTCCAGAAAAGGGATTATGAGAAACTGGCAGAGCATATGCATGAGAATGAAAAAGCTTCTGCAGATTTATGGAAATCCTGTAATGAGTCCATGCGCCAGTATGTGGACAGTGCCGCAGAGGGAATGAAGACTGCCGCAGATTCCAATAAGATCAGTGCAGAACTTTTGCGGGAAGATAAAAAGCTGATTGAGAGCTTTGAGACGAAACTGAACGAGTTTACAGAGAGCCAGAAAATGGTAAACAGTACTCTGGATGAAGTTCGCAGGCTTCTTTCTGAGATCAAGACTGCAAAGAACAACCGGGATATTCATCTTGTTGCGGGACAGCCATGGGGATATGGTGGCAGTGCAGGCGTGCAGGAACTGAAAGATAAACTTACCAGTCTTGAAGATCTTCTGGATGGCCAGGGAGCGAGACAGGAGGCTCTTCTTGATGAGATCGAGAGAAGTATCCGTGAAATGACGAAAGTAGCCCAGAAAGGGCGTTTTGGCTTGTTTAAATAAGAAGAGAGGAATTGTTGATGCACAAAAAAAGAAGGCCGGAGGATCACGGGTTTAATATCTGGCGCTCTTATTCAGACATGATGGCGGGGGTTTTACTGCTTTTTGTACTGATCATGTGTGTGACTCTTTTTCAGGCACAGAAGAGTTATAATGACAGTCTGAAGGAACGGGATGAAAAAATTGCTCTTCAGGAAAAGTATACGGAGGAGCTTCTTGAAAAACAGAGTGCGCTGGATAAGCAGGCGGGGACGTTAAAGAGCCAGGATGAGCAGATCAAGTCCAAAGATGAACAGATCAAGTCTCAGGATAAGGAGCTGACTTCTCTGGCAGAGAAACTTGAGGAGCAGCAGAAAACACTTGAGGAGCAGCAAAAGAAGCTTACAGAACAGGAGAAAAAGCTGGATTCCCAGAAGAAAAAACTTGCAAAACAGCAGGATACTCTGGAAGAACAGCAGTCTGCGTTGGATGAAAAAACAGAACTCCTGAATACGCAGCAGGAAAAGATCGATAAAATTATTGGTGTGAAGGCTGAGGTCGTGGAGGCTTTACAGAAGGAATTTGCAAAAAAGAATCTGAATGTGGATATTGATTCTCAGACAGGTGCACTGACATTGAATGCCAGTGTTATGTTTGATTATGATCAGGCGGAACTGACAGATTCCGGTAAACGGACGTTGTCTATGGTGCTTCCTACATACTGTAAAGTGCTGCTGAATGATTCTTATAAAAAGTATCTGGGTGAGATTATTATTGATGGATATACGGATACTGACGGAGATTACAGTTATAATCTGGAACTGTCTCAGAAAAGGTCTCTGGCAGTAGCTCAATATCTTCTGGATATCAAAAGCGAGTTTTTGAAGGATGTACAGGTTCAGGAATTGCAGGATTGTCTGACGGTTAATGGACATTCCATGTCGGATCCGGTTCTGGATGCGGATGGAAAAGTAGACAAAGATGCTTCCAGGCGCGTGGAGGTGAAGTTCCGTTTGAAGGATGAGGAGATGATCCAGGAGTTGAATAAGATTATGCAGGGGGATGCTTCTTCTAGTGTGGATAAGACAGCGGCGGAGTCGGGGAAGGATTCTGCGAAGGATTCGGGTACTGGGAAGGCGAGTGCTAAGAAAAAGTAAATTGGGATTGATGGAAGCTTCAGGCTGTTTGGGACATGGCCTGGAGCTTTTTTGTTTGGGGTTTGTCGGAGGAGTACTGGGACTTTGTGAGGTGGATGGAAAGGCGGACGCCAGGAGGGAGAGGATATCGGCTTGGGCAGGGACTCCGTCGGGGGATACAGCTATGGTTCCGGAAGGTGGAGAGAAAGGCGGACGCCAGAGGGAGAGGATATCGGCCCG
>OICK01001083.1_pt1 | contig 10058 bp, 5 predicted proteins | sample 1581281 | NCBI WGS metagenome assembly OICK01 (sample SAMEA3882557, study PRJEB24775) | human gut metagenome | biome: human-associated habitat; feature: intestine environment; material: feces | place: Netherlands | collected 2009/2010 | reverse complement strand
CAGGGAAGCAGCTTTTGCGAATGCTGATACTATCCATATTGATTTATTGAAAGAGTGCAATTATCAGACGGTGACATTGAACAAAGCATATAGGTACATGAAGTACGTGCCACCGGTAAAGACAGAAGGAAACATGGCAGAAATAGAACTATATGATGAAAAAGGGCAGAAGCTGGCCGGTAAGGTTATTGGTAATTATAGACCGGAAAGAATGGATGCTATGGAAACGATGAAAAGGGCTTTTGATGGCAATGTGTTAAGTTCTCCCAAAACGGTGAAAACACAAACTGATGCTTGGGTGGGGCTTGATTTAGGACGTGTCGTTTCTGTTTCGAAATTGGTTTATCTACCCCGCAATGATGATAACTTCATTAAGGAAGGTGAGCTATATGAACTTTTTTACTGGGATAGAGAGTGGAAAAGTTTAGGAAGGCAGGTCGGTAGCAGGCAATTACAGTACCTGGAATATGATAATGTTCCTGATAATGCTTTATTGCTTTTGCGCAATCTGACAAAAGGGAAAGAAGAGCGGATTTTTACATACGAGGACGGGAAACAAGTTTGGTGGTAGAGATGGAAAATAAATGGTCGAAATATGGAATGGCATTGGTAGCAGGCATACCGGTTGCCCTGTGCCTCAGCGTGGTGTGTTGTGGTACGTCTTCACTGCCTGCCGATATATTGGAAGATGACTGGCGGTGGATGTATGGCTGTGGTGTACTCTCCTTGGCAGGCCTTGCACTGCTTGTACTCCTGTTCCCGAAAAGGGTAAAGGAATGTCTGTCGGCTGTCGTTTCATGGGTGTTTATTCTATACGGAGGTATAGAAGCCGTTTGGGGCATCCGCCAGGTATACGGATTTACCTATTCCAACCATTCCCTCTATGCCTTGACCGGCTCGTTCTATAATCCCGGTCCTTACTCAGGCTATCTTGCCATGATATTCCCTGTTTGTCTGCACGAATGGTTAGAGCGGAAAGAGCATAAGAAAACCGTACCTTATTATATTGCAATAGCCGGAATGCTATTGATTCTTTGTGTGTTGCCTGCCGGAATGAGCCGCTCGGCATGGATAGCCGCGGCGGTCTCTTTCATTTATGTTTGTGGTATGCACTATAAGATGGAAATTCAGCATTATATCAGGCATCATCGTAAGCAGGCAGTGTCTTTTGCCATAGTAACCTTTATTTTGGGCGGTATAGCATTGGGTGGCATTTATCAAATGAAAAAGGATTCGGCAGACGGCCGTCTGTTTATGTGGAAAATTGCTGCCCAAGCTGTCAGTGAGCACCCATGGACAGGATGCGGATGGAACAGTGTTCCGGCTGCTTACGGACAAGCGCAGGAGAATTATTTTGCAGCCGGAAATTATACGGCAACGGAGGAACTTGTGGCAGGTGCTCCCGAATATGTTTTCAATGAATATCTGCAAGTAGCCATTGCCTGGGGAATACCTGTGCTTTGCATCGGGTTGTTGATACTAGGTGGGAGCATGTACATAGGTCATAAACAAGGCATCTATGGACTATGCGGCGCATTGCTATCTTTAGCGGTATTTGCGTTTTCTTCTTATCCACTACAATTTCCAGCGTTTGTTTCGGCTTTGATTATATCGGTGCTGGCTTGCAGTATTCGTGTTCTTCCTTTAGAGAAAGTTTGGCCTCGCATTTTGTTTACTGTTTTATTGTTAATCGGAAGCTATGGCTGTTTCTGTAAATATCAGCAGAAATCCAAGACTGTAGAAGCTTGTAAGCAATGGACCAAAAGCCGTATGTTTTACCACTCGGGAGCTTACCGGCAAGCAGTAGAAAGTTATGCTGAAATTCAGAAAGAAATGAAAGGGAATGCTCGCTTTATGTTTGAGTATGGCCATGCCTTGCATAAACTGCATGAACCCGAACTGTCTAACAAGGTACTGAAAGAGGCCTTGAAAGTGAGTGGCGATCCCATGATACTAAATATTATCGGGAAAAATGAACAGGAAATGAAGCACTATGATAGTGCGGAATATTGGTTCATGCGTGCTGTCCATCGGTTACCCGGACGAATTTATCCTTATTATCTATTGGCTCATTTATATGCGGAACCGGCTTTTTATCAGTGTGACAAATTGGAGCAGATGGTACAGACGGTATTGGAGAAAGAACCGAAAATTCAATCTACCGCTATCAAGCAGATGAGACGGAAAGCACGGGAACTATTGAAAAAAGTACCCGAAAATTAGTTTTTTCAAAATAAAAAGTTTTTATTTGTTATAGATATCACAAAATATGACCATGAAATTACACATATTTGCATCAGGCTTATTATTAGCCGTTTCTTTCACTGCCTGCTCGGGAGAAAAAAAGGAAACAACGGAAAAAGAAGGGGTGGAAACAGTTCTTCCTTCTTTACCCAATGAGGTGACGGTGATGCCGCTGAAAAAGCAGGTTTTCAATCATGAATTGATCAGTAACGGGAAAGTGACGGCACAGGATTATGCCGACCTGTATTTTCGTACCTCGGAAGTGGTGGCGAATATCTGGGTAAAGAACGGGGATATAGTGCGGAAAGGTCAAAAAATAGCCCAATTGGATTTGTTTAAGTTGAACAATACGTTGGTACAGAATAAAAATAGTTTGGCACAGGCTACCCTGGAGATGCAGGATGTGTTGATAGGACAAGGATATGCTCCCGATAATCTGAAGGTGATACCTGCTGATGTGCTGGAACTGGCAAAAGTAAAAAGCGGGTATGAGCAGAGCAAAGCTCAATATGAATCTGCTCAATATGATATGGAACAAGCTACGTTGACTGCTCCTTTCGATGGAGTGATTGCCAACCTCTTTGAAAAGAGATATAATATGCCCAAAACTTCCGAGCCTTTCTGCCGGGTAATCAATGCCGGAAATATGGAGGTGGATTTCACCGTACTTGAAAATGAGCTGCCATTGCTGAAAGTGGGGGATAAGGTGGAGATTACTCCTTATGCATCGGCAGCAGGGGTGCGCCAGGGAAGTATCAGTGAGATTAATCCGCTGGTGGACGAGAATGGAATGGTACGGATAAAGGCGAGAGTGAACGGGAGTAATAAATTGTTCGACGGCATGAATGTAAGGGTAAGCGTGAAGCGTTCTGTGGGCGAACAACTGGTTATCCCCAAAACGGCGGTTGTACTACGTTCCGGCAAACAGGTGGTATTTACACTGAAAGAGGGTAAAGCTATGTGGAACTATGTGCATACGGGATTGGAGAATATGGAGGAATATACTGTCACAGACGGACTGGAAGAAGGTATGGAGGTGATAACTACCGGAAATGTGAATCTGGCTCATGAAGCACCGGTGAGGGTGATTAAAAATTAAAAGTATGGTTAAGTTCTTATTACAACGTCCTATTGCGGTGCTGATGGCCTTTACCGCCTGCTTTATTGTTGGGTTGGTGACTTACTTCTCGCTGCCTGTATCTTTGCTGCCCGATATTGCCATACCGCAGATTACCATACAGGTGACGGGTGAGAATTCATCGGCACGGGAATTGGAGAATACGGTGGTTACCCCTGTGCGCAGGCAGTTGCTGCAAGTGGCCGGACTGAGAGAAATAAAAAGTGAAACTCGTGACGGGGCGGGCGTTATCCGTCTGGAATTTGATTTTGGTGTGAATACCGATCTGGCATTTATAGAGGTGAATGAGAAGATAGATGCCGCTATGAACAGTCTTCCCAAGGAAGTGACGCGTCCCAAGGCTATCAAAGCGAGTGCAACGGATATTCCTGTACTTTATGTCAATATGACTTTGAAAAACGACGGTGCTTATCAGGAAACCGACGAGCAACAATTTCTGGAGTTGTGCGAATTGGCGGAGAATGTGGTGAAACGCCGCATCGAACAGTTACCCGAAGTGGCTATGGCGGATATAACCGGAGTGCCCGGAAGGCTTTTGCAAATTGTTCCTGATAAAGATAAACTGGCCATGACGGGTATCAGTGTGGAGGATATAGAGAATACACTTTCCGCCAATAATGTAGAGCCGGGAAGCATGTTGGTGAGGGATGGTTATTATGAATATAATATTCGCATAGCTACCCTGCTTCGTACCCCGGAGGATGTGAAGAATATCTATATCCGCAAGGGGGAACGTATTATGCAGTTGAAAGAGCTCTGCAAAGTAGATATTGTTTCGCAAAAAGAGATGGGACGTTCCGTAGCCGGAGGAAAAAGGGCGGTAACGCTGGCCATTATCAAGCAGAGCGATGAAAATATGGATGTCATGAAAGAGAAGCTGAAAGAAACAACCGATTATTTTGCATCCCTGTATCCGGATATTGAGTTCAGCGTGAGCCGTAACCAGACGGAATTGCTGGACTACACCATTTCAAATTTACAGCAGAATCTTTCTTTGGGCTTTCTATTTATCTTTATTGTAGCTGTGCTGTTTCTGGGGGATGTCCGTTCACCGTTGATTATCGGCATCAGCATGGTTACTTCTATTGTAATCACATTCTTTTTCTTTTATTTCTGTCATGTGTCGCTGAATGTGATATCACTTTCGGGCTTGATTCTGGCAGTAGGTATGATGATAGACAGCGCCATTATTGTAACGGAAAATATTTCGCAGTATCGTGAACGGGGGTATTCTCTGAAACGTTCGTGTGCCGTGGGCACGACGGAAATGATTACACCGATGCTCAGTTCGTCCCTTACAACCATTGCGGTATTTGTGCCTTTGATATTTATGAGTGGCATAGCCGGAGCTATTTTTATGGATCAGGCTTTTTCTATCACGGTGGGATTGATGATATCTTATATTACGGGTATTATGTTGCTGCCCGTATTGTATCTGTTGTTTTATAAGGTCGGTATCCGCAGTAAGGGATTTCTTTCCAGACGTTTTGACAATCTGCTGAAAAATGAGTGGCTGGAAAGCTTTTATGATAAAGGGATTGACTGGGTGTTCTCACATAAAAAGCTTTGTGTGACCGGCACGCTGGCAACCCTTCCACTGTGTGTGTTTCTTTTTTATGTAATGGAAAAAGAGCGTATGCCGCAGATTGACCAGAATGAACTGGTGGCAAGGATAGAGTGGAATGAGAATATCCATGTGGACGAGAACAACCGCCGGGTGGATGATTTAATGAAACAGGTGGACGACCGGGTAACGGAGCATGCTGCTTATGTGGGTATGCAGGATTATATATTGAACGGGGGCAGTGAACTTTCGTCTACCGAAGCGGAACTTTATTTCAAGACGGAAAAGCCATCCGGAATCTATTCATTGCAGGAATTATTAGAGAAGGAGATAAGAGAGAAATATCCGTTGGCTGTGGTTACTTTCTCACCTCCCGAAACAATCTTTGAAAAATTGTTTGTGACAGGAGAAGCGGATGTGGTAGCGGAACTCCATACGGCGAATAAGTCGCAGGCACCGGATGCGGAGCATTTGCAGCGGTTGGAAAAGGAAATTACGCGGGTGGCGGGTAATGTTCCGACGGGCATCGCTTTCCGGAATCAGATGAATCTGATAATCAATAAAGAAAAACTGTTGTTGTATAACGTATCATATGATGAATTGACGCGGGTGCTCCGCACGGCTTTCAAAGAAAACAAGGTTTCCGTTTTACGCTCTTATCAGCAATATCTGCCTATCAGTATTGCCGGAGAGGAAAAGAGTGTAAATAGTGTATTAAGTGAAACTTTGGTGCGGACGATGGCGGATGGTAACGGAGAGGTGAATCATATTCCTTTGAATAATCTGGTGACGGTAGTGCCCGCCGAAGATTTGAAGAGTATTACGGCGGGAAAGAACGGAGAATATATTCCTTTAAGTTTTTATGATGTGAAGGATGCACCGGAACTGATGCGGAATGTAAAAGAGGTGGTTAGTGAGGAAAAGGAATGGGAAGTGGATTTCTCGGGTAGTTTCTTTTCGAATGAAAAAATGATGGGGGAATTGACTGTGATTCTTTTTGTTTCTTTGTTGCTGATGTATTTTATCCTTTGCGCGCAATTCGAGAGTTTCCTGCAACCGCTGATTGTCTTGATGGAAATTCCTATTGATACGGCTTTTGCTTTGCTGGCATTATGGGTTTTCGGTCACACGTTGAATTTGATGTCTGCCATAGGCATTATCGTGACTTGTGGTATTGTGGTGAATGACTCTATTTTAAAAATGGATGCCATCAATGAATTACGGAAAGCGGGGATGCCTTTGGTGGAAGCCATTCATACAGCGGGCAGGCGCAGGTTGAGAGCGATTATCATGACTTCGCTGACAACTGTCTTTGCAATGGTTCCGTTGCTGTTTACCTCGGATATGGGGTCGGAGATGCAGAAGCCTTTGTCTATTGCCATGATTGGCTCTATGGTGGTGGGAACTTTGGTCAGCTTGTTTATCATTCCTTTAATATATTGGTTTATTTATAGAAAACATGACAAAAATGAAGTACATTAGCATATGGATGGTGGGGTGTATGCTGTTGTCTCTCGGAGCAAAGGCGCAGCAGGTGGTGAAGCTGGATTTGCAACGCACGATAGAGATTGCGAATGATAGTTCCTTGTCCGCTTTCAGATATCAGAATCTTTATTTGTCGGGATATTGGGAATATCGTACTTACAAGGCGAACCGTTTGCCGAGTCTTACGCTGGATCTGACTCCGGCTAAATATTATCGCTATATCACCCAGCGTTATGATTCGAATGAGGATATGGATATCGTGAACAACAGATGTTCAGCGCATCGGGTGGATTGAGTATCAAACAGAATCTGGATTGGACGGGCGGTACTTTCTATATTGATTCGGAACTGGACTTTATGCGTAATTTCGGTGACTCAAAGTCTACACAGTATTCCAGTATCCCTGTGCGTGTGGGATATCAACAGAGCCTGTTGGGATATAATGCTTTTCGTTGGGACCGGAAAATAGAGCCGTTGAAGTATGAAAAGGTGAAGAAGCAATTCATTTATAACACGGAAATGGTTTCAGAAGAAGCGGTGACTTATTTCTTTGCGTTAGCTATGGCACAGGCGGATTACCGCTTGGCGGAGGAGAATGTGGCGTCCAGTGATACCCTTTATAGCATCGGGCTCCAGCGTCATAAGATAGCAGCCATATCACGTGCCGATTTGCTGACATTGCAACTGGACAAAGTGAATGCGCATAATACGTTGCAGAATGCGCAGATTGCTTTGAAACGCGCTATGTTTTCATTGGCTTCCTTTCTGAATCTGGATAAGAATACCGTGATTGAATTGGATATACCGGGACGTCCCACAGGAAAGATGATTCCCGTAGATGATGCGTTGATGCGGGCCAAAGAGAATAATCCTACTTTCCTGGAACAACGGCAGAATGTGCTGGAAGCGGAACAGAATGTGGACAAGACAAAGAAAGAATCCCGTTTCAATGCTAGTTTTAATGCCAGTGTGGGTTTTAACCAGGTGGCGGATAAACTGGGAGATGCCTACAGACATCCTTTGCAACAGGACTTGGTTTCTGTCAGTGTTTCTATTCCTTTGATTGACTGGGGGGTGAGAAAGGGTAAATATAATATGGCGAGAAATAATCTGAATGTGGTGAGGATTGCCGCCCGTCAGGAAGAACTGAGTGTGGAGGAAGAGGTGATTATGACGGTGAATGATTTTAACATTCAGCAGAGTTTGATTGCGAGTGCGGAGGAGGCTTTGGATCTTGCCGTAATGGCATACGAGCAGACACGCCAACGTTTTATCATCGGAAAGGCGGATGTGAATAGTCTTACTCTTTCGTTGAACCGCCAGCAGGAGGCGCAGAAAAATTATATTTCGGCTTTGCAGAATTATTGGTTGAATTATTATAAGATACGTAAACTGACGCTGCACGATTTTGAGTCCGGTTTTTCCCTTGCGGACAAGTTTGATTTTAATACAGGAATTTATCGATGAGTAATCCGCGTAACCTCTCCTCGTTTACCTTGATAGTGACATTTGTCTGCCTGTCACTGATAGGGGTGGTATTAGTACCGCTGTTGCCGGTTAAGCTGGCGCCGTCGCGTACCTTGCCCGGTCTGACTGTTTCTTTCAGTATGCCCGGCAATTCGTCACGGGTTATTGAGGCGGAGGTTACCAGTAAACTGGAGGCGATGATGGCCAGAGTAAAGGGAATCAGGAAGGTGAACTCTACTTCGGATAACGGCAGCGGCTCAATTTCTTTGGAACTGGACAAGCATGCGGATATTGACGTTACCCGCTTTGAAGTGTCTACCATCATCAGACAGACCTGGCCTCAGCTGCCCGAGGGGGTGAGTTATCCTCAAATCAGTACGCGACGTTCGGATGATAAGGCATCCAGACCTTTTATTACTTATACACTGAATGCGCCTGCCAATCCTATTTTGATTCAGCAGTATGCGGAAGAGAATATCAAGCCGGTATTGGGACAGTTGAAGGGGATTTATAAAGTGGAACTGAATGGAGCTACACCTATGGAGTGGCAGTTGGAGTATGACAGTGACCAGCTTTCTCGTTTGGGAATCACACTGCAGGCTGTGCAACGGGCCATTAACCGCCATTATGAAAAAGAGTTTCTGGGGATCTGTTCTATTGAAAAAGGTGCGGAGGGCAGAGAGTGGATCAGACTGGTACGTACATCTACTGAAAAAGAAATGGAATTTGAACCGGGAGCCATTCAACTGCAAGCCGAAGATGGAACGATGGTTACGCTGGATAAACTGATAAAGGTAAGGCATGTTGAAGAACGACCGCAAAGTTATTACCGGATAAACGGGCTGAATTCTGTCTACCTGTATATCACGGCCGAGGAAACTGCCAATCAATTAAATTTAAGTGGGGAAGTGAAGCACCTTATGGGTGAGTTGCAACAGAAGATGCCTCCGGGCTATGAGGTACATATCAGTTATGACGCTACGGAATATATTCAGAAAGAATTGGATAAGATTTATTTCCGTACCGGACTGACCGTATTGATTTTATTGCTGTTTGTAGCGTTGATAACACGAAATCTGCGTTATCTGTTCCTGATTGTGACCAGTCTGGCGGTTAATATATCTGTTGCCGTCATTCTTTATTATGCATTTGGTCTGGAAATGCAGCTTTATTCATTGGCGGGTATTACCATCTCATTGAATTTGGTGATAGATAATACGATAGTGATGACAGACCATATTCTGCATCGCCGCAATCTGAAGGCGTTTGTTTCTGTACTGGCGGCCACGCTGACTACTATCGGGGCATTGGTTATTATTTTCTTTCTGGATGAGAAGATACGTCTGAACTTGCAGGATTTTGCAGCGGTGGTCATTATCAATCTGGCAGTATCTTTGTTTGTTGCATTATTCTTTGTTCCGTCCATGATTGATAAAATAGGTTTGGAGAAGAAAAAGAGAAGAAAAAGAAGACGTTTTCTGCTCAGACCCACTTTTATGAAACGGTTGACTGTCTATTTTACCCGTTTCTATCAAGGGGTGATTTATTATTTATGCCGTTTCAGGGTGATAGCTTGCCTATTATTGCTGCTGGGGTTCGGTCTGCCTGTATTTATGCTGCCCGAGAAGATGGAAGGAGAAGGTAAATGGGTGGAATATTATAATAAGGTATTTGATAATCCTACCTTCAAGGATAAGGTAAAGCCGGTAATCAACAAGGCTTTAGGTGGCAGCCTCCGTCTTTTTGCGGAAAAAGTATACGAGGGAAGTTATTTCAATCGTGATGAAGGTGAAGTGGTGCTTTCCGTTTATGCTACGTTGCCTAATGGCAGTACATTGGAGCAGATGAATGTGCTGATTAAGAGGATGGAAACTTATCTGAGCGATTTCAAGGAAATCAGGCAGTTTCAGACGTATATCTATAATGCGCGTCAGGCTAATATCCAGATTTATTTTACAAAAGAAAATCAGCGGAGCGGATTCCCGTATACTTTGAAAGCTAATATAATCAGTAAGGCACTGACTTTGGGAGGTGGTAGCTGGAGCGTATATGGTTTGCAAGATGAGGGATTCAGTAACGATGTGCGTGAGAGTGCCGGCAGTTTCCGTGTGAAACTGTATGGGTATAATTACGACGAACTTTCTTATTGGACGGAACGGC
>OICK01001078.1_pt1 | contig 10099 bp, 10 predicted proteins | sample 1581281 | NCBI WGS metagenome assembly OICK01 (sample SAMEA3882557, study PRJEB24775) | human gut metagenome | biome: human-associated habitat; feature: intestine environment; material: feces | place: Netherlands | collected 2009/2010 | reverse complement strand
CCGCCGACACAAATGAAAAGAGGAATCATGAAACAGGCTTTGCTGGAATGTACACAAGTCGCACAGAGGAACAATCAGCGGACGCTGAACAGCAGTTCGCCGTAGGTCGGATACGGCCAGCAGGCACGGGCCGTGAGCGTTTCCATCTCATCTACAGCCAGACGCAGTTCCGCCATGTCTTTGAAGACCTCGGCCTGATAAAAATCGGCGGCCTCCTGCGCACTGGGCAATTCACCCGCCTGCATAAGCGCATCGGAAAGCTTTGCGGCATCCTCGCTGGCCGTCTCGGTCAGTGCCGACAGCCGTGCGGCCGTCCTGCATTCATAGCTGCCCGCCGTGTCTCCGAGCAGGCTCTTCTTCTCTGCGGCCGTTCGGACAAGCTTTGCCGTATAATCCGAGACAGCAGGCAGGATATCGGTCTGCACCATGTCCAGCATGGTAAGCGCCTCGATGCGCAGCACTTTGCTGTAGTTTTCCAGCAGGATCTCATAGCGGGCATGCAGTTCCGTTTCGCTGTAGACCTTGTGTGTCACGAACAGACGCACGTTCTTTTCTTTCATCAGATACGGCGCACAGGCAGGCGTGGTCTTGAGGTTCAGAAGGCCTCGCTTCTCAGCCTCCTCCAGCCAGCTTGCGTCATAGCCGTTGCCGTTGAAGATGATACGCTTGTGCGCACGGATGGTATCGCGGATGAGATCGTGCAGAGCGGTCTCGAAATCTTCTGCTCCCTCGAGTTTGTCAGCGTACTGCCGCAGGGACTCTGCGACAGCGGTGTTCAAAACGACGTTCGCGTCGGAAATAGATGCAGCGGAGCCGAGCATACGGAACTCAAACTTGTTGCCGGTGAAGGCGAAAGGCGAGGTGCGGTTGCGGTCGGTCGTGTCCTGCGGAATGGTGGGGAGCACGTCGACGCCGATGCGCAGCGCGCCCTTTTTGCGGTCGGTGTAGTCGGTCTCGCCGACGATGGAGTCGATGACATCGCTCAGCTCGTCTCCGAGATAGATGGAGATGACGGCAGGCGGCGCTTCCTGCGCGCCGAGACGGTGATCGTTGCCCGCGAAGGCGACGGAGCAGCGCAGAAGCTCCTGATACTCGTCCACGCCCTTGATGAAGGCCGCCAGGAACAGCAGGAACTGGGCGTTCTGGCTGGGGGTCTTGCCGGGCTTGAGCAGATTCTCGCCGGTGTCCGTGGCCAGGGACCAGTTGTCATGCTTGCCGCTGCCGTTGATGCCGGCAAAGGGCTTCTCGTGCAGCAGGCACACCAGGCCGTGGCGGTCGGCCACCTTTTTCAGAAACTCCATGGTCAGCTGGTTGTGGTCGCAGGTGCTGTTGGCATCGGAATACACCTGGGCCACCTCGTGCTGGGCGGGAGCCACCTCGTTGTGCTCCGTCTTGGCGGGAACGCCCACCTTCCACAGCTCCTGATCCAGCTCGTGCATGAATTCCGCCACCCGGGGCTTGATGGCCCCGTAGTAGTGGTCGTCCAGTTCCTGGCCCTTGGGGGGTTTGGCGCCGAACAGGGTCCGGCCGCAGAGGACCAGGTCCTCCCGGCGGCGGTACATCTCCTTGTCGATGAGGAAATACTCCTGCTCCGGGCCTACCTGGGCGGTGACGTGCTGGGCCTGAGTGTTGCCGAACAGCCGCAGGATGCGGATGCTCTGGGTGTCCAGCAGCTTCATGGAACGCAGCAGGGGGGTCTTTTTGTCCAGAGTCTCGCCGCCGTAGGAACAGAAAATGGTGGGGATATACAGGGTCTTGTCCTTCACAAAAGCATAGGACGTGGGGTCCCAGGCGGTGTAGCCACGGGCCTCGAAGGTGGCCCGCAGGCCGCCGGAGGGGAAGCTGGATGCGTCCGCCTCGCCCCGGGATAGCTCCTTGCCGGACAGCTCCATCAGCACGCCGGTGGGCCCCTGGGGAGCGATGAAGCTGTCGTGCTTCTCGGCGGTGAAGCCGGTCATGGGCTGGAACCAGTGGGTATAGTGGGTGGCCCCCTTTTCAATGGCCCATTCCTTCATGGCGGCGGCGATCTCGTCAGCGATGGAGCGGTCCAATGACGTTCCCTGCACCAGGCACTGCTGCCAAGCATCGTAGATGTGGGCCGGCAGACGCTGTCGCATCTGCTCCTGTGTGAACACCATGCTTCCGAACAGTTCAGGGATACTTGTGACTTTTTCGTTCATTGTAAGGCTCCTTTCGCCGCATTTGCGGTCTGTAGTTCTATCTTTCAGCGGGACACTCCCGCAGGAACAACATCAGATATACCGCGCCAGCGCCTCCATAACAACGGGGGTGACATACGCTTCGATGGCGGCCGCCGCCATCAGCAGGGGCGTGATATGCATCACCAGCAGCCGCAGCAGGTTCAGCACCACCGGCCCCACCAGGCCCTTCTCGTTGCGGCGCACATAGCGCACCAGGGTCCGGCACAGGTACAGGCCCCCGGCCATGGCCAGAAACAGGGCCGGAAGCTCGAAAACGCCGTGGGGCAGCGTGCCTGCACCGTAGTACCACAGGGGCAGCCCCAACTGCACATAGTACGAGGCGAAGCCGCCGAACATCATGGCGTTGATGCCCAGGGACACCGCAGGCAGATACAGAAACGGGATGAATCCATAGCCCATGGCCAGGGCGCAGGCCTGGAGATTGTTGAGAAACAGCCCCAGAGCGCTGAAATTCCCTTCCGCGTCCACGATGCCCCGGTCCGCGATCTGCTCCCGGAACAGCTCAATCAGCCGCTCAATGGGGGCGGGATAGCGCAGGGTCACCAGATAGCTGACCACCATGACCACGGCAAAGGCCAGGGCCGTCATGCCGAAGGCACGGCCGAAGCCGTCCCGGTAAAACCCGTGCAGCTGCTGCCGCTGCCGCACCAGCCATTTCAGCATGCCGTCAGCATGGAGAGCCCCTGGCGAAGCCTGCGCAGGGTCTCCTCCCGGCCCAGAATGCGGCAGATCTCCACCGCGCCGCCGGGGGTCACCAGCTTGCCCGCCGCCGCAATGCGCACGGGCCACATGAGGGTGGCGTTCTTTACCTCCAGGGACGCGGCCAGATTCACCAGGCCGTCATGGATGCTCTCGTCGGTCCAGTCCGGCAGGGCCTCCAGCATGGGAATGGCGGCCTCCAGCATCCGGGCGCACACCTCGGGGTTGGTCTTGGACTTTTTGTTGGTATAGAAATCCACCGGGTACTCCGGCAGGGCGTCGAAGAAGTCCACCTTCTCGGGAATCTCCGTCAGCCGCTCGCACCGGGCCTGGAGCAGGGCGGCAATGGCTGCCGGGTCATAGGCAGGATTCTGGACGCTCTGGCGGATGTAGGGCTCCGCCGCCCTGGCAAAGGCCGCAGGCTCCATGCTCCGCAGATACACGGCGTTGAAGTGGTCCAGCTTGGCCCGGTCGAAAATGGCCGGGGACTTGGAGATACCGGTGATGTCGAAGGCCCGGGTCAGGCCCTCCAGGTCGAAGATCTCCTGCTCCGCCAGGTCGCCCTTGGGGCTCCAGCCCAGCAGGGCCACATAGTTCAGAATGGCCTCCGTCAGATAGCCCTGGGCCTTCAGGTCCTCATAGGAGGGGTCGCCGTGGCGCTTGGACATCTTGTTCTGGGCGTCCCGCATCACCGGGGAGCAGTGCACATAGGTGGGCACCTCCCAGCCAAAGGCGTGATACAGCAGGTCATACTTGGGGGCCGAGGACAGATACTCGCTGCCCCGGACCACGTGGGTGATGCCCATGAGATGGTCATCGATGACGTTGGCGAAATTATAGGTGGGCAGGCCGTCCCGCTTCATCAGCACCTGGTCGTCCAGGGTGCTGTTTTCCACGGTGATGTCGCCGAAAATGGCATCATGGAAGGTGGTGACGCCCTCCGCCGGAATGCGCTGACGGATGACATAGGGCTCCCCGGCGGCTACCCGGCGCTCCGCCTCCTCCAGGGGCAGGTCCCGGCAGGGGTCCGCCGCCCGGTCAAAGTCGCCGGAGTCCTCCTCGGACTCGGTCTTTTCGCAGAAGCAGTAGTACGCGCCGCCCTTTTCCACCAGCAGACGGGCATACCTTCCATAGGTGTCCCGCCGCTGGGACTGGATATACGGGGCCACGGGGCCGCCCACGTCGGGGCCCTCGTCATGGGTCAGGCCGCACTCGGCCATGGTGCGGTAGATCACGTCCACCGCGCCGTCCACATACCGGCCCTGGTCCGTGTCCTCAATGCGCAGGATGAAATCCCCGCCATGGGACCGGGCGATCAGCCAGGTATACAGCGCCGTCCGCAGGTTACCCACGTGCATATAGCCCGTGGGGGACGGGGCAAACCGGGTCCGGACCCGCCCGTGGGGGATTTTGGCCTCCATCTGCTCGAAATAGGTCTTATCCAACGACATGCTTTCTTCCTCCCAAATTTAGATAACTAAACAGCTAAATCCAAAATACACTCATTAATTATATTTTGTTCCGGAAAAAAGTCAATCAAAAATTCCTGCATTTTCTCACAAATCGCAGGGGAAATACGGCCCAGTCCTTGACTTTTTGCCTGTCAGACGCCAAAAATCCCGGTTCCGGAATTTTCTTCAAAAAATGCTTGCAATTGTCCGGGAAAAGTGGTAAAATTACAGTTGCCTTTGTGAAAAGGACTTTTGTACCAGAAAGAGGTGAACCAGAGCAATGAAGGAAGGAATCCATCCCAATTATCAGCAGACTACTATTAAATGCGCCTGCGGTAATGTAATTGAGACAGGTTCTACGAAGAAGGATATTCGCGTAGAAGTCTGCTCTAAGTGTCACCCCTTCTTCACCGGCAAGCAGAAGCTGGTGGATACCGGCGGACGCGTGGCCAAGTTCAACAAGCGTTTCGGTCTGGACAAGTAAAGACACTTTTACAGGACCCGCACCCGTTTTGGCTGCGGGTCCTGTTTGCATTTGCCGCCGGGTATGCGAAAATCTTTGGTAAAAACACCGGAAACGAGGGCAAATATGGAACAAACGACCTTACAGGAAGAAAAGCGCGACTATGCGGTGCTGGTGGGCCTGCGGTCCCCGGTGCTGGGAGACGACAGCGCTGACGAGGAGAGCCTGGCGGAGCTGTCCGCCCTGGTGGACACCGCCGGAGGCCAGGCCGTGGGCATGATCCTGCAGAGCCGGGACAAGCCGGACCCCCACAGCTTCATCGGCGAGGGCAAGGTGGAGGAGGTCCGCCGCATGGTGCAGGAGGAGAAGGCCACCATGGTCATCTTCGACAACGACCTGTCCCCCTCCCAGCTGCGGGTGCTGACAGAGATGACCGGGGTCCAGGTGCTGGACCGCAGCGGCCTGATCCTGGATATCTTCGCCCAGCGGGCCAGGACCCGGGAGGGGCGCTTGCAGGTGGAGCTGGCCCAGTATCAGTATCTGCTGCCCCGGCTGATCGGTATGTGGACCCATCTGGAGCGCCAGGGCGGCACCAGCGGCAAGGGCCCCATCGGCTCCAAGGGCCCCGGCGAGACCCAGCTGGAAACCGACCGCCGCCACATTCACCGAAAAATCGACAAGCTGAAGGCGGAGCTGGAGGAGGTGCGCCGGGTCCGGGGCACCCAGCGCCAGCGCCGCATGAAAAGCGAGATCCCCGTGGTGGCCATCGTAGGCTATACCAACGCCGGGAAGTCCACCCTCTTAAACGCCATCACCGGGGCCGGGATCCCCGCCAACAACCGCCTGTTCGACACCCTGGACACCACCACCCGGCTGCTGACCGTCAGCGATACCCTGGACGTGGTGATCTCCGACACCGTGGGCTTTATCCGCAAGCTGCCCCACCAGCTGGTGGAGGCCTTCAAGGCCACGCTGGAAGAGCTGGAGTACGCGGACCTGCTGCTCCACGTCATCGACGTGTCCAATCCCCAGTGGCAGCAGCAGGCCGCCATTGTAGAGAGCCTGATCCGGGAGCTGAAGGCGGATCAGATCCCCTGCCTGCGGGTGTATAACAAGTGCGACCTGGCCTTTTCCGGCCAGCGTCCCGCCGGGGAGGACTCCGTGTCCATCTCCGCTCGGACCGGCGAGGGGCTGGACCGGCTGCTGGCCCTGATCGACAAGCGGCTGGACAAGGGCACCCGCCGGGTGACCATTCACCTGCCCTATGACAAGGCCGGACTGCTGGACGGCCTGTACCGGGAGGCCAGGGTGGAGTCTGTGGAGTACGCCGCCACCATCGACGTGGTGGCCGTGTGCACCCCCAAGGTGCTGGGCCAGGTGAAGGACTATATCGAAAACTGGCAGGAGCCGAAGGAGGACTGGGAGCTATGACGCAGCTGGAAACCTCGCGGCTGATCCTGCGCCCGTGGTGCGACAGCGACGCCCAGGCCCTGTACCGCTGGGCCAGGGACCCGGAGGTGGGCCCCTCCGCCGGTTGGGCGCCTCACACCTCCGTGGAAAACAGCCGGGAGATCATCCGCACCGTGCTGTCCGAGGAGGGCACCTTTGCGGTGCTGCTCAAGGGCGGCGACGGCGGTCCCATCGGCTCCGTGGGTGTGTTTCCCACGGCGATACCGGTGGGGAAGGGAGAGCCGGAGATCGGCTACTGGATTGCCCACCCCTATTGGGGGCAGGGGCTTGTTCCCGAGGCTGTGGAGGAGCTGCTGCGCTGGCAGTTTCAGGAGATGGGAGTCCAGCGCGTATGGTGCGCCCATTCCCCGGAAAATGAGAAGTCCCGGCGGGTGCAGGAGAAGTGCGGCTTCCGCCATGTCTGCGATACGCCGCCGTCGCCGTGGCCCGACGGAACGGAGCGCCCCGGCGTGTGCCAGGCCATCACAAGACAGGAGTGGGAGGTCCGCCATGGGGGATAAAATCTACGTTCCCTATCAGGAGGCGGAAAGCGAGTTTGTGGAAAAGCGCTCCCGCTTCATAGGCCATGTGTGGCCGGTGGACAGCGAGGACCAGGCCCAGGAGCTGATCCGCCGGGTGAAAAAACAGCACTACGACGCCCGGCACAACTGCTGGTGCTATCTGCTGGGCGGCAGCGTGGTCCGCTACAGCGACGACGGCGAGCCTCAGGGCACCGCCGGTCAGCCTATGCTGGCGGTGTTCCAGCGGGAGCACGTCACCAACGTTCTGTGCGTGGTGACCCGCTATTTCGGCGGCATCCTGCTGGGGGCCGGAGGGCTTACCCGGGCCTACAGCAAAAGCGCCCGGGACGCGCTGGCCGCCGCGGGCGTGGCGGCCATGGGCCTGTGGACCGCGGCCCTCTGCACCTGTCCCTATCCCCTGCTGGAGCGGGTGAAGCTGGAGGTGCAGGCCGTCGGCGGCACCGTGGACGCCGTGGACTACGGGGCGGAAGTGGCTTTGACCCTGTCCCTGCCGGAGGACGCCCCCCGGCGGCTGCAGGACCGGCTGACGGAGCTGTCCGCCGGACGGCTGCGGCTGGAACTGTCCGGAACGGAGCTGCGCCCGGGTCCCCGGGAGGACATCTGATAGATTACAGAAAGGGAGACGCAACATGGACGACAACGAAAAGAGACTGGAAATTCTCCGCCGCACGAAAAAGCGCCGCAAGCAGGTGGACATCACCTTTATTCTGGCGGCTCTGGCTGTGCTGTTCCTGCTGGCCGGGATCTACCTGGGCCAGGCGGTGTATTATATCCTGTTCGTGGCCTGCGTGCTGTCGGCGGTTCTGATGATCGTGGACCTGCGCCGCACCAAGCGCCAGCTGGAGGAGCAGGACCGCAGGGAGCAGGAAAAGAACAACGCCTGATTCCTCAAAAATCAAAAACAGAGCATCCCTTCCGCGCCCGGAGGGGATGCTCAAATTTTTATTCACATTCGTGCTTCAACCGGCGGAGCATGCCGATGACGGTCTCGCGAGTCAGGTTCAGATCATACGCGCGGTTCAGCAGCTGGGCGATGCGCCCCGGCGGCCAGGCATAGGACACATAACGTTTCATGTCTTCCAGTGCGCCATCCGGCAGATCCGTCAACTCAATCACGACGGGGATGCTCCTTTCCGCATACCCGGCCCAGTCCGCCGGGCGTTTCTCACGGTAACAGGATAAACCCTTACAGCCCCACTGTCAAGACAATTATTCCATTTTCTCCCAAAAAGTGCCCTTTATGTGCCAAAGAGTGCCTCCCCTGCCCGGATTATTTCTCCCGGACCAGCAGGCGCAGGGCCTGGGCGATGTTCTGCACCGGCAGCAGCTCCAGCCCCGGCAGGGGCTTGAGCTCCCGGGCCCGGCGGGCCGGGATCATGCACTGGGTAAAGCCCAGGCGGTGCACCTCGGTCAGCCGCTGCTCCAGGTGGCTGATGGAACGGATTTCCCCGGAGAGGCCCACCTCGCCGATGGCCGCCATATGGTCCGGCACGGGCTTGTCCAGATAGCTGGAGGCGATGGCCACCACCGCCGCCAGGTCCGCCGCCGGTTCCTCCAGGGTCAGCCCGCCGATGATGTTCAGATAGGCGTCGCACTGGGACACCTTCAGCCCGCCCCGCTTCTCCAGCACCGCCAGCAGCATGGCCGCCCGGTTATAGTCGAAGCCGTTGCTCATGCGCCGGGGGTTGGAGGCGCTGGCCGGGGCGATCAGGGCCTGCACCTCCGCCAGAACGGGCCTGGCCCCCTCCATGGCGCAGGTGACGCAGGTGCCGGGGGCGTCCTTGGGACGCCCGGACAGCAGCATCTCCGAGGGGTTCTCCACCTCCCGCAGGCCCCGGTCCATCATCTCGAACACGCCGATCTCGTTGGTGGCGCCGAAGCGGTTTTTTGCCGCCCGGAGGATCCGATAGGTCATGTGCTGGTCCCCCTCGAAATACAGCACGCAGTCCACCATGTGCTCCAGGACCTTGGGCCCGGCGATGGAGCCCTCCTTGTTCACATGGCCGATGACAAACACGGTAACCCCCTGGCCCTTGGCCAGCTGCATCAGGGCCATGGTGCAGTCCTTCACCTGTCCCACCCCTCCGGCGGGGGAATCCAGGTCCTCGTTATACAGGGTCTGGATGGAGTCCACGATCAGCACGTCCGGCTGCTCGCTGCGGACGCACTCTAAGATATTCCCCAGGCAGGTCTCCGACAGAACGTACAGATTATCGCTCTCCGCGTCCAGGCGCTGGGCCCGCAGCTTCAGCTGGTGGGCCGACTCCTCGCCGGACACATACAGCACCCGGGCGAACTCCCCCAGCTTCTTGCAGATCTGGAGCATCAGGGTGGATTTGCCGATACCCGGCGCGCCGCCCACCAGCACCAGGGAGCCTTTCACCGCGCCGCCGCCCAAAACCCGGTCCAGCTCCCCCATACCGGTGGAAAAGCGGATCTCGTCCGCCGTGCCGATCTCTGTAATGGGAACGGGCTTTACAGCCCTCGCCGACGCTGGCTTTCTGCCGGATTTCACCGGCTTATCCGCCTGCTCCACGATGCTGTTCCATGCGCCGCAGGCCGGGCAGCGTCCCGCCCACTTGGGGGTCTCGTTGCCGCACTCGGTGCAGTAAAATATGGTTTTGGTTTTCATGCGCTTGCTCCCTCCGTGTCGTGCTGGAGAAATCCGGCGGCGATGCACACCGCCAGCTTCAGCTGATACCCGCCGGTCAGTAGCTGCCCGGTTTCCGTCCGGTTGGACAGAAAGCCACACTCCACTAAAATGGCGGGACATTGTACATTTTTCATCAGATAGATGGTGCTGTCGATGGCCTTGGCGTTTTTCCCGTTTCCGGCGTTGACGGCGCCGTTCAGGGCCGCCTGGACCGTCTCGCCCAGCCGTGGGCCGGAGACCGCGCCGTTATAAAACACCTGAGCCCCATGGACCGACGGGTGGTCGGGCATACTGTTCTGGTGGATGCTGATGAGCACCGCCTCCGGCTTGCTGTTAATCAGGGCCACCCGGTTTTTCAGGTCCGACACCTTCTTCTCCCGCAGGGTGACGGCCTCCGGCGAATAAATCGCGTCCTCCCCCGTCCGGGTCAGCACGGTATCCCGGCCCAGAAACAGCAGCACATCCCGCAGCCGCCGGGTGATGGCCAGGTTCAGGTCGCTTTCCACCACCCCGTCCGGGGACACCGCGCCGCCGTCCTCGCCGCCATGTCCGGCGTCCAGAACGATGGTCCGGCAGCCCGCGGCAGCGTTTACAGCGGCAGGCCGTCCCGGCCGCAGGAC
>OICK01001075.1_pt1 | contig 10118 bp, 10 predicted proteins | sample 1581281 | NCBI WGS metagenome assembly OICK01 (sample SAMEA3882557, study PRJEB24775) | human gut metagenome | biome: human-associated habitat; feature: intestine environment; material: feces | place: Netherlands | collected 2009/2010 | reverse complement strand
TTGAGATGACTGGCTTTTTTGCCATTTCATCTATAGTGTTCGGCAATCATGGTGCGAGTGGTGATACAGAACTTTTTGAAAAAGCCAGTAATATCAACGGTTTTCAAGGCGGACGAGTAGCAAATAACTTGTATATATCCCCTTTTTGGGCGACTGTTTTTCAGACAGCCGCCTTTTTTCTATACCCAAATTCAAGTGTTGTGATTAGGGCGGAAAATCTGCTGTTTCATTCGCTGTGGCTTGCGTTCCGAACAGGGCGCGGGTGTTTTCCCATGTGGGAGGCTGCGGAGGCGTACAGGCGGATAAACCGCCCAAAATCAACACTTTTCATTTTCACAGGAAGGAGGTGCGAAGATGGCTGTATTCCGTATCGAAAAGACCAGAGATTACACGGTCATGTCCAACTACCATCTGCGGGATATGTCGCTGTCGCTGAAAGCGAAAGGGCTTTTATCTCTCATGCTGTCCCTGCCGGAGAATTGGGACTACACCATGAAGGGCCTTGCCCGTATCTGCAAGGATGGCATTGACAGCATCAGCGGCGGCATCCGGGAGCTGGAGGCGCACGGCTATCTGATCCGTTCGCGTGTCCGCAGCGCAAACGGGCAGCTCGGCTCTATCGAATACACCATTCTGGAACAGCCTATCCCCGTTGACCTGATCCTGTTTGCGGATACAGGCGGCGAGCATCCCCATACCTACGCCTATCTGGATATCATGGATCGCTGGCTGAAAGATCACGGTATGCCGGAGATCACACGGGTCTATAAGGCCACAAGGGACGGCAGGCGGCTGACCTTGGAGGATGAATGTCTGAAAAGCGGCACGCTGCCCTCCATCGCCTACGGCTTCAAGCGGTGTTCTCTGAAACACAAGATCGGACCACAGGAAAAGTTCTGCAACAACTATCCTCCGTGCCGTGAGGTTTGGGCCAGCGGAAAAAAGGTGGTCAAGTTCATCGGCTATGATGCTGGCGAACACTATCGCAGCGACAAGGTCCTTCTGCGTGATCTGGCAGACCCGAAGTACAGCAAATGGTATCCCCTGATGGAATGGGGCTGGGACCGGGAGGCGTGTATCTGGGCAATCGAGGCAGCGGGCCTGCCGCAGCCGGGAAAGTCCTCCTGCTTTTTCTGCCCCAGTATGCGGGCGGAGGAGATCATCGACCTGCGGGAGCGTTACCCGGATCTGTTCCGGCGCGCGCTGGCATTGGAGGATAACGCACGGGCCAACCTGAAAACCGTTCGGGGGCTTGGGCGCAATTATTCATGGAAAGAACGATTTGGAAAGGAGCAATGCAATCATGGCAACGACTGAGAAGATCCGCAAGGATATTGAGAAAACGAGGGAAAAGATCGCCGAGCAGCAGAAGCGTCTCCGCGCGCTGGAAGCCCAGCTCACGGAGGAGGAGAACCTGGAGATCGTCCGCATGGTGAAGGCTGTCCGCATGGACAACAGGGAGCTGACCGCCTTCCTGCGCGCCTATGCCAGCGGCATGATCTCCCTGCCGGACGGGCTGATGGAGACGGAGGAAAGCGAGGGTGCGGAAGATGAAGCGTAACAGAGCTTTTCGCCGTTTCGCCGCCGTGTTCCTGGCGCTTTTCTGCATGGCGGCCACCTCCACCGTGGCCTTCGCAGGCGGCGGGGACGGCGAGCCCTACTACACCGGGGAGGAGACCACGGGCGGCTATGAGCCCCAGCCCCTGACCCCAGAGGGCAACATGACCCTGGTGGACGATATCGCCGGTGAGAGCGCTGGGGACAAGCAGTTCATCACCGTGGTCACAAAAGGCGGCAACTATTTCTACATCATCATCGACCGGGCGGAGGACGGCGAGAACACCGTCCACTTTCTCAACCAGGTAGACGAGCGCGACCTGCTGGCCCTGATGGACGAGGAGACGCCCGCCGCCCCGGTGTGTACCTGTAAGGAAAAATGCGCGGCCGGCGCGGTGGATACATCCTGCTCTGTCTGCAAGACCAACCTCTCCGAGTGCGCGGGCAGGGAGAAGGTCAGGGAGCCGGAGCCGGAACCGGAGCAGCCGAAGAAAAAGAGCGGCAGCGGCCTGTTGGCCGCGGTGGCGCTGGTGGCGCTGGCAGGCGGCGGAGCCTTCGCCTATGTGAAGTTCATCAAGCCGAACCGCAGCGGCGTGAAGGTCAGCGCCGATCCCGACGAGTACGATTTCCCCGACGAGGAGTATGTCAACGAGGACGAGCCTGCGGAGCCTGAAACGGAGGCGGAGCATGAGTAAACTGATTATCGCGGAAAAACCGAGCGTGGCAAAATCCATCGCGTCGGCCCTGGGTGCTTCATCCAGGGCCGACGGCTTTTATGAGGGCAGCGGCCTGATCGTTTCCTGGTGCGTGGGGCACCTGGTATCCCCGCTGGACGCGGGCGGCTATGACGAACGCTTCAAGAAATGGCGCTATGAGGATCTGCCCATCCTGCCGGAGCCCTTCCGCTACGCCCCCATCCCCGGCAAGGAGGAGGCTTTGGACAATGTGAAGCGCCTCATGGCGCGGGAGGATGTAACGGAGATCGTCAACGCCTGTGACGCCGGGCGGGAGGGCGAGCTGATCTTCCGCCTGGTGTATGAAATGACCGGCTGCCGCAAGCCGGTCCTCCGGCTTTGGATCTCGTCCATGGAGGACAGCGCCATCCGGGAGGGCTTTTCCGAGCTGCGCCCCGGCGCCGAGTATGAAGCCCTGTATCAGTCAGCCCTCTGCCGCCAGAGGGCTGACTGGCTGGTGGGGATCAACGCCACCCGCCTTTTCTCCGTCCTCTATCACCGTACCCTGAACGTGGGCCGCGTCCAAACGCCCACCTTGTCCCTGCTGGCAGCGCGGGACGCGAAGATCGCGCTGTTCCAGAAGGAGAAGTATCATCATGTGCGCCTGACGCTGGCCGGCGCGGAGGCGGTATCGGAGAGATTCACCGATCCGGCGGAGGCGGAGCAGGCAGCGGCCATGTGCAAGGGCGCTGCCGTCACCTGCACCTCCGTCACCTGTGAGCAGAAGAAGGAACCGCCTCCGAAGCTCTATGACCTCACCACCTTGCAGCGTGAGGCAAACCGGCTGCTTGGCTATACGGCGAAGCAGACCCTTGACTACGCCCAGAGTCTCTATGAAAAAAAGCTGCTGACCTATCCCCGCACGGACAGCCGGCATCTGACCTCCGATATGGCGGAAACGGCCTCCTGTGTGATCCATCTGGCGGCGAAGCTGCCGCCCTTTGATAAAATCAGCAATTTCTTCCCTCTGGTGGAGGCCATGGTCTCCGACAAGGACGTATCCGACCACCACGCCATCATCCCCACGATGGAGATCGAGAAAGCGGATATCCCCGCCCTGCCCCTGGGCGAGCGTGAGCTGCTTCTTCTGGTCTGCTGCCGTCTGCTGTGCGCGTCGGCGGAGCCCTATGTGTATGAGGCGGTCACGGCTGCCTTTGACTGCGGTGGTCATTCCTTCACCGCAAAGGGCAGGCGCGTCCTCTCCGAAGGCTGGCGGGAGATCGACCGTATTTTCCGCGTCTCCCTGAAAGAAAAGCCTGCGGACGGGGACGGCGGCATGTTGCCGGACTTCACCGAAGGGCAAGTTTTTGACGGCGCGGAGGTTTCCATCACCGAGCACTTCACCCAGCCCCCGAAGCCCTATACCGAAGATACCCTCCTGTCCGCTATGGAGAACGCGGGCAAGGATGATATCCCCGACGAGGCAGAGCGAAAAGGTCTTGGCACGCCTGCGACCAGAGCAGCCATCATCGAAAAACTGGTGGCGGCCGGATTTGTGGAGCGCAAGGGCAAGAGCCTGATCCCCACGAAAGCCGGTATCAACCTTGTCACGGTCCTGCCGGAGCCGCTGACCTCTCCCATGCTGACGGCGGAATGGGAACAGAAATTGACGGAGATCGCAAAGGGCGGCGCTGACCCGGATACCTTCATGGACGGTATCCGCACGATGGTTCAGGAGATCGTGTCCACCTATTCCTGTATTTCCGAGGACGGCAAAAAGCTGTTTGCCCCGGAGAAGGAGAGCATCGGCGCCTGCCCCCGCTGCGGCCAGCCGGTCTATGAGGGGAAGAAAAACTTCGCCTGTTCGGATCGGTCCTGCGGCTTTGTCCTCTGGAAAAATGACCGCTTCTGGACGAGCCGCAGGAAGGAGCTGACAAAGAAGATGGCGGCGGACCTTCTGAAAAAGGGCCGCACCAACGTCAAGGGGATGTGGTCTGAGAAGAAACAGACCACCTATGACGCCGCCGTGATCCTCTGCGACACGGGCGGCAGGTACATCGATTTCAAGCTGGAATTTCCCAAAAATAAGCGAAGCTGAAGGAGGAGCGTATATGCCGGATTACAGTTACAACAAGGATTATCCCTTTGCCGCCTTTATCACCAATCTTGGCAAGTACAACGAGGGCGAGCTTGTGGGCGAGTGGGTGAAGTTTCCCACCACCGCCGAGGAAATGAAGGAGGTATTCAAGCGTATCGGCATCGGCCAGAGGGATGACTTCGGCCAGCCCTATGAGGAATGGTTCATCACGGACTATGACTGCTATGTGGACGGCCTCTATGACAAGCTGGGGGAATACGAAAGTCTGGACGAGCTCAATTATCTGGCGTCGAAGCTGGATGAAATGAGCGACAGCGAATATGCGCAGTTTCAGGCTGGTATGGAAATGGGCGACCATTGCGGCAGCCTGCAGGAGATCATCAACCTCACCGAGAATCTGGACTGCTATGAGGTCTATCCCCACATCGAGGACTATGACGATCTTGGGCGCTATTACATTGATGAGCTGGAGGTCATGCAGGTGCCGGAGCACCTGCAAAATTACATCGACTATGAGGCCTACGGCCGGGACGTGGCGATGGGCGAAAACGGCAGTTTTACGGATCAGGGCTATGTGCGGGATACGGGGGACCGCTTCTGCGAGTATTACGACGGTGAGCGCGGCAGCATCCCCGACGAATACCGGGTGATGGCCTTCCAGGACGATCTTCCCGAAGAAGAAAAATCCGAGTGGGCTATGGATATTGCCTTTGACATGGACGAGTTTTTCCGTCAGAACGATCCGCAGTACGCGGCGGAGCACCCGGAGGCGCACGCCGCAAAGGAAGAAATTTATGAAAATCTGATGGCTGGGCGTATTTCCGCTTTGGAGGAAAAGCTGGCGGCGCTGGGCCAGACGCAGGCGGACTATCTTCCCTCCGAGATCGAAAAGTTCAAGGACGCCACGGGATACGAGGAGTTTCTTGATTTCGACCCTGCCGAGGTCAAGGCGGCTTTGGAGGATCCGAACAGATCCCGTGTGGATGAAATGCTGGCCGCCGCGGAAAAGGCGGAACGGGAGTACGCGGCGGAGGCGGCCGCCTATGCGCAGACCCCCGCTGCTATCGTGGAGCAGGCGCGGGCGGCGCAGGGCGAGCCGGTGGGCAGCTTCTCCATCTACCAGCTCAAGGGCGGCAATGAAACGCTGGATTATCGCTTTGAGCCGCTGGACAGCATCCACCGCAACGGTCTTTCTGTGAAGCCGGAAAACTATGAGCTGGTCTATGAAGCGCCGCTGACGGCGAAGGACGATCTTGAAAGCATTTATACCCGGTTCAATGTGGATCGTCCGGCAGACTTCACGGGGCACTCTCTGTCGGTATCGGATATCGTGGTGCTGCATCAGGGAGGGAAGGATACCGCCCATTACTGCGACCGCGCTGGCTTTTCCGAAGTGCCGGAGTTTTTGCAGCCGGCGCAGAAAAGCCGCGAGATCACCGAGCGCATCCAGACACCCAGAGGCAGCTTCTATCTCTGCGGCATGACAAGGGAGCAGATGGAGGCGGACGGATACGGTTTTCATCACGCCTCTGAGGATGGAAAATATCTCATTATGGCAAATGGGACCCAGGCGTATGCGGTCAGAGCTGATGCGCCGGAAAAGGACAATCCCCTCCGTACCGCTGAAATGACGCTGGAGGACGACTACGGCATGATCGACGGCGTTATCAACAACGGCAGGCGGGGCGAGGAGTTGGAGAAGGCCAAGGAGCACGCGGAGCGGACGCAGCCGGAGAAAAAGCCCTCCATCCGGGAACGGCTGGCGGCGGCAAAGCAGGAGTGCGCGAAGCAGCAGCCCAGGCCTGCCCCGGAGAAGAAGCCCCCGGAGCTGGGGGAGCGATGAGCCGGGGCGTGAAGTGGCGGCTGGAATGGGCCTTCTTCCTGGGCGAGAACGGCAGGCGGCAGTACAACCGGCTCTGCAAGGGCTGTGTCCATCCCTGCAAGCAGAGCTTCCGGGCGGTGGTGTTGGACTGCCCGCACTTCCAGTCCCAGCGCGTGAAAAAAGGCGTGGATAAGGGTGGGAAGCGGGCAAAATAGTCCACCGTGGCGGCGTTTTCAGACCATGCCCTTATGATTTCCCATCCGCGCTTTTCTCCGCGCTCCTGCGGCGAAAAAGCAGCGGTTCTTGACACTTTCCCATTCGCGCCCATAGAAAAAGCGGGGACGCGGCCTTCGGTATATCCGTTGGCTGCGTCCCCGCTTCTTTTTTTGCTTATTTCTCGTCCTCGTTGGGCTTGTCCGCTTCCGCCACGCCCTCGATCACATCCGTCACCACGGCGTTGAGCTGGGCGGCGTTCTGCGCTGTGACGGCGGGCCGCCCGGTGTCCGCTTCGATGGCACGCCGCGCGTCTCCCGCCACCTTGCCGCCGCGCCGGGCGACGATCCGGCTTTCCTCAAAGCCATCCGGCCGGTGGGCCTTGGAAAGCTCCGTGGTCGTGGTTTCGGCCAGCATGTTCAGCACGATCTCCAATGTGCTCATGTTGTCCCGGAGGTTTTCCTTTTTGAGACCTTTCAGGTTTTTGTATTGCCGGGTGGTCATGCCGGACCATGCTTTTGTGATCTCGTCGGTGAGGATGGCGTACTCCCGTCCCTTCTCCACGCCCCGCGCCTGCCATTCGGCTGTGAGCTCGTTGCGGACGCGGATAGAGAGGATGCGCTGGTGGATCCAGTCGGCATCATAGCCCTTCTTCTGGTAGGTTTCCAGCGCCCGGTCGATGGCCTGTTCCGGGTCGATGGTCTCCTCGATGCGCTCCCGGCCTACGGCGGCGAGCCAGAGCCGGAAGGGTTCTGCCTTCGGCGAGGGGATAGATTGGATGATGCGCAGGATCTGTTCCGTATTGGCGGCAAGCACCTTTCGCTTTTTGCCTGTGGAGCCGGTCATTTCTACCTGGGGACAATTTGTCCCCAGGTAGCTTGCGAGCTGTTCGTCCCGCTTGCGCATTTTTTTGAGATAATCCGTGGGATTGGCGCTGTCCGACAGCACCGCCACCACATCCACCACGGAGAAATACCATTCTTCCTTTTCCTCGTCCCAGGCGGTACGGATCTTTCTATCTTCAAAAAGCTGTATGGAATTGTTTTCGTCCATGGGCTTTTCCCTCCTTCGATGGGCTGTCCCCATTCTACCATGAAATGATGATTTTTTCTATCAGGGAACGCGATTTTTGCGGCAGCAGCAGTCGTAGGCGCTGTGGGACTGTGGGCAAACGGTCAAGCCGGGCGGCGCTGTGGGAAAGCGGTTTGCCGTCCTGTGGGAAAGGCCTGTCCTTTTCCATCAGGGGGTGAATGGCTTTTCCATCGGCAAAGCGGCCGTTTTCCATAGTTCCATGGCGCAGCTTTCAGTCCTCCGTGACGACACACTCACAGCCCGCCGTCAGCAGGCGGTACAGCGTCAGCGGCACATACCACGCCGCCACCAGCAGCCGCCAGAAAAGGACGCAGCCGCCGATAAGGCCGGCAAAGACGAAGTTCAGAAGGAACAGGGCGATCCCGCCGCCCAGAGAGCCGCCGCCCGGTATGATCCAGAGCCGCAGCCGCCAGATCCCAAACGGCAGCCCGCAGAGGATCCAGAGCCAGAGATAATCCAACTCCCCGTTCTTTACGCAGGCGGAGCGGAAGATGCAGTACAGCAGCGCGGCCGACGCCACCGGCAGGATGGTCTTGCGGAAAAAGTCTTTTAAGGCCTCGCCTCTTGTCATGGGATTCGCCTCCTTCAAAATCGTTTGTATCTTCATTATATCTGACGTTTCGGCAAAAGCCCAGGGGAAAACGCAGATCGCGGCAAAAAGTTTGTCTCATGTGTCATTCCAGCTCCATATCCTTCTGCCGTGCCGGCGCCTGCCGGGGCGGGGACAGGAACTCCTCCACATTCCGGCGCACGGCGGCGTAGTCCTGCTCCTCCCGCCGTGCCTTCTGACGCTCGGCGGTCAGCGCCGCCCTCCGGGCGGTGAGCGCGTCCATTTCGGCCTGCATCCGCTCCGTGGATGGCAGAGGCACGGCGCCCAGACGCTTGCACTCCCTGGCGGCGGCCTCAAAGAGAATGATCTCCCGCTCATAGCCCCGCAGGAACTTCTCCTTGTCCTTCGACGCCTGATAGCGGTCGTAGATTGGCTTGAGCTGACGGTAGGCGGCGACGTGCTTCATTTTCAGCGTCAGCTCCTCGATCCGCGCCCCGGTCTCCCGCAGCTCCGCTTTCAGCCGGGCGGCGGAGGCGGACGCAGCCTCGCAGCGCTCTGTCAGCTCCTCCATGCTGCCGATGCCGTGCTCCGTCAGGAAGTTGCTGGTTTCGGCGATGCGCTTCAGATTCTCGATGGTCGCCCAATGGCGGTAGCCCGCGCTCTGCTGCGCCTTGATGTTGTTCTGGATATCTATGAGCAGGCTGACCCTGCCTCCGCGCTGTTTCGGCTGGCGGGAGGGTCTGGCGCGTCCGGCCATCCGTGCGGTCAGGGCGTCCTCGGCGTAGTCCGCGCCCAGGGTCTTTAGCCTTGTGAACCGCTCCTGTCCCGGTGCTCTGGCAGAAATGTACTTGCCCCGCTTGAGCGCATAGCCCTCCCGCTGCAACCGCACCAGCAGCTCCTCCAAATCATGGCAGCCGGGCAGCAGCCGGTCGATGGCGGCGCGCAGCTTCGCCTTATAGCTGGTGCCGGTGCGCTCCGCCTGATGCTCGATGTAGCTTTTGCCCCTGTCCTGGCCGGGAACGATGACGGACAGGCCGTGCTCCTTGCAGATCCGGTCTGAGGTGCGGCGGATGAAGTGATAGCTGCGCTTGTTGGAATGGTAGTGCTTGTGATCCGCAAAGCTGACGGCGTTGAAGATCAGGTGGTTATGGGCATGATCCCGGTCTATGTGGGTGGTCAGGACAAACTCATACCTGCCGCCCAGGATCTCCCTTGCCAGCTCCATGCCGATCTCATGGGCCTGCTCCGGCGTGACCTCCCCAGGCTGAAAGGCCTGGATCAGGTGACGGCCCAGGTTCGTTCCCTTGTCGATGGCGTGGCGGCGGGTCCAGGCAAATTCGATATCCGCGGTCTCGGCGGCGCAGCCATAGGCGGAGACCAGCAGCTTCCCATCCGTCTTTTCCGGGTTGCGGATATAGTCAATGGCCGCTTTCAGCGTTGACTTGATAGGATGCGTCTTTGTAACTGCCATATCTCATCCAGCCTCTCCTGTATCTCCCGCATATCCGCTTTGTATGCGCCGCCTCCGGCGTTGACACGCTTGGCGATCTGATTGACGTTCCGACCAATGGCGGACAGGGCAGCGTTCATCCGCTTGATATCCGTGGTGTCAAGCTGGATGATATACCCGTCTATCGCCATCTTCCGCAGATACGCCCCGTACCGCCGTGTGGGAAGCTGCGCCATCTTTTCATCTATGAGCCGCTTTTCCTCCTCCGTCACATAGAACTTCATCTGAATATTCCGCTTTCGGTTCGCCATGGGCAGCCTCCGTTTCTCATAAGGGTCTGGGATATCCCAGCAAGCAATTTTGACTGTTCGGGCAAGGGACCTGAACAGCGCAAAATCCGCAAGCGGGTACTCGCTTGCTGTGCTTGCTGACTACTCCGTACCCCCGTATTTCCCCCTCTACCCATACTACAATCCGAACAGGGCGTTTTGGCCAGTTTCGGAGGATTTTTTCAAAAAACATCAATCTTGTCCGTAACTTTTCTCTGCCCACTTCGCCGGATGCCTTGTGTTTCTTCGGATATTCGTATATAATGTATCGTGTTGAATATTATCCATGCGGAGGTGCGGTATGAACGGGATCAAGGGCTATATCTCCATTCG
>OICK01001073.1_pt1 | contig 10143 bp, 3 predicted proteins | sample 1581281 | NCBI WGS metagenome assembly OICK01 (sample SAMEA3882557, study PRJEB24775) | human gut metagenome | biome: human-associated habitat; feature: intestine environment; material: feces | place: Netherlands | collected 2009/2010 | reverse complement strand
AAGCCATATCCTATTATCGGGACTTCAGGCAAACTTCAAGCCACCCGGTCCTATTTCACAATCACCGCTCCCCCCATAGGCTGCACAGTGAGCTGTAACGTTCCGTCCGTTTTGATTTTCTGTTCTTTCTGTTGCGGTTGAAGTTTCTTATCGTCCAGATAAACAGAAACAACATCTCCTGCCGGCAGCATCGTAAGCGATAGTTTCAGTTTCAATGGTTCTGCCGTAGCATTGACGGCAGCTACATACCACACATCACCATGACGACGTGCCAAAACCACATAGCGGCCGGGATAACCGTCGATGAAACGGGTCTCATCCCATGTAGTAGGCACTTGTTTCATGAAGTCGACGCACACGCCCGGAGCATCCGCCAGATTATTGGGAGCCAATGCAAAGTTTTGTATAGGGTTCTGGAAAAGTACCGCCGTTGCCAGCTGGAATATATCCGTTGTACGACGGGTAGTACCGCCATCGTTGCCACGATTCAGGCGTTTGTTCAGGAATACGCCTCCAAACTCCATACATCCCACAGCATTGCGGATGAAAGGATGCAACGTGGCATTAAACGCTTCATTATCGCAGGCATGCTGACTGAATATGAGATTCTCGGATGCCAGCACCGCTTCACTGCCTGCATAATTGGGATACATCCGTTCCCACCCGCGGGGCAGCGTACAGCCATGAAAGATCACCATCAGCCCATGATCATCGGCATCGCTCAGGATTTCCTCATACAAGCGCATCGTCTCCTGCTTGTCACCTCCAAAGAAGTCCACCTTTATTCCCTTTACGCCCATACTCTGCATCCAGCGCATTTCCTGCTTGCGGGCAATGGAGTTGTCCATTTTGTTGACCGGGCCTTGCTCTATGTCATTCCAGTAGCCGCTGGAACTATACCATAAAAATACATCAACCTTCTTGCTGTGTGCATAGTCTATGAAGTCTTTCATACGTTCACGGCCGATGTTGGTATCCCACCAGTTGTCTATCAATACATATTCATATCCCATGGCGGCGGCGAGGTCTACATATTTTTTCTGGTCATCGAAATTGATGCTTCCATCTTGCCAAAGTATCCAGCTCCAGGTTCCGCGTCCCATTTTGTATGTATGCTCCGTTGGGTAAAGAGGTTCCACGACATCCCATGGAATCGTTGTCTCTACAATCGGCTTTAGGTTTTCGCCTACAGTAATAGTACGCCAGGGAGTGGAACCGGGCAATGCAAGGCCGGGAGATGCCGTGCCGTTACCGTTGTTTTCTTCGGGCATGGGGAAAGCGATGGTATAAAGTCCGTCGGCAGTAGCATCGCTTAAGTGTGAGCCACAGTATTTGCTGTCTATTCCGGTTTCACTGATAAGTGCCCAGCCATTTTCTCCTACATGGAACAGACAAGGAAATGTGTAACCGTGCCCATATTGTGAACGTACATTCATAGGAGCGTCAGCCTTATATTCTTCCTCATAGCTGGGTTTGGTGCGTTTCCAACCTATCATGGCGTCACTTTGCGGGCACAGGAAAGTAGTGGTGAAGGATGGGAAGTCAAAACCTGTCGTTTCTTTTTCTATCACTATGCTTCCTGTATCGCCATATTTGGGCATTTCGTAGCGGAAAGCAATATCGTTGTTGCTTACGCGGAATATTATATTTATATTTTTCTTTTCTTTATTGGTAAAGGTGCATGTAAGTTCATTGGCTTGATAATGAATTTGTGATTGTTTGATACGGTCTTGTGTATAGGTCTTATCTATTTTATTCTCTTTTTGTCCGGTGAAAGTCATATCCCGGCTGAAGTCCCCCACATTGGCAACAAAACCTAAAGGTGAATCTTCCAGGATGGTCTTGTCCTTATAGGTAACGGAATAAACGGGGATACCCTGTTTTACGGATACATTTACTTTCAAAAAGGAATCGGGTCCTGTAACTGTAGCTTGTTGGGCAAAAGCTGACATTGTAGTGATGGCAAGCAGCCAAGTCATAAATTGTTTTTTCATGGGTATTAAATATGCTATTATAATGTAGGGCAAAGATAATTTATTTAGCGAGACGAGAGCGTAGAAAAACGGAGCATTTATGGTATACAATCCGTTCATTTTACGCTCTGGAATAAGTCAGTCGGTTCCATTCTCCATCATCGAACTGGGTGTTGTTCCGAAATGTTTTGTAAAGCAGCGTGTGAAGTATTTGGGATCATTGAATCCTACTTCGTATGCTATCTCAGATATATTCATATTGTGCGTCAGACGGTTACGGATAATAAGTTCCCGCGCAAGATTCAGCCGGTAGTTACGCATGAATTGTCCGGCAGACTGTCCTGTCAGATTTTGCATTTTTTTGTTCATCAAACTTTTGCTTACCCCCATTGCTTCGATGAAATCGCTTATTTCGTAATAGGAGTTCTTATAGTTTTCTTTCACAATCTGCATCGCCTTGTCCAGGAATTTCTTGTCACTGGATTCTTTTTCGATATTCAGTGCATCCACGTCCATACTGTATGAGAACTTTTGTTGGAAACGTTTGCGGTTTTCCAGTATATTGGATATCCGGGCCAGCAGCAAAGTATCATCAAATGGTTTCAGCAGGTATTCGTCTACACCTATACGGAAGCTTTCGATGCGCGATTCGTTGGATGTTTTGGCTGTGAGCATCAGGAAGGGGATATGTGAGATGGCGAAATTGGATTTTACCCGGCGGGACAGTTCCATACCATCCATGACAGGCATCATCAAGTCACTGACTATGAAATCCACGTTCTGGGATTGGAGCACAGTCAATGCTTCTTCACCTTGGGATGCTTCGAGCACGTTATAATATTCGGCCAGAATGGAACGGATATAGTCGCGCATATCTTTGTTGTCTTCTACTACCAGAATCGTCAGTTTTCCATTGGTGGCAGGTTGCAAGGCCAGCGGAGATTCTACCGGTTCTTTAACTTGCTCTGTTGGTGCGGGCAGACTGTCTGCATCGGCATATTGCAAAGGAAGTAAAATACGGAAAGAACATCCTTTGCTCTGATTATTCTTGGCACAAATTGAACCTCCATGCAACTGGACAATTCGTTTGCATAGATAGAGGCCGATTCCGGTCCCGCTTTGTCCGTTGATAGAGGAATGCGTCTTGTTTTGTGATTGGTAGAAGCGGTTGAATACTTTGTCTATCTCTTCTTCGGGCAGTCCTGGCCCCGTATCCCGGATACAGATGAACAACTTTTCCTGCTCTTCCTGGCGGAAGGGGGTGGCATAGATGGTAATTTGTCCTCCTTTGGGGGTAAATTTCAAAGCATTTCCTATCAAATTGACAATCACTTTATGCATGGCATCCTCATCGTACATTATTTCACATGAAGGAAGGCGGAAACGACGTTCGATGGTTATTCCTCTTTCGGATGCATATGCGTCGAAGGGAACCAGCAGTTCATTGAGTAACTTGGCAAAGTTGCCCGGGTTGCGGACAATTTCCATTTTCCCTGATTCTACTTTGCGGAAGTCCATTAATTGGTTGACCAGTGAGAGCAGATATTTTGAGTTGCGCTCCACAAAATGTAATTGTTCAATGACTTGAGGATTGTAGCTTAGTTTCAATGCTCTTTCTATAGGTCCTACGATTAATGTCAACGGAGTACGGAATTCATGGGTGATATTGGTGAAGAAGGCGAGTTTGTCAACCGTCAATTCCTGTACTTTCTTTGACATTTGTATCAGTTGCCCTTTTTGTTTGGTTATTTTTTCGTTTTGCTGTTTCAATAGTTGGTTTTGACGATAGAGCTCGCTTGCCTGAGTGGAAAGCAGTTTTTTTTGTTCTTCCAGTTCACGGGTACGTTCCTCTACTTTGATGTGGAGCATTTCTTGTTGTTCTTTTAACGAACGAAGCCTCCATGATAATACCTTATATATAAGGAAAGATAGAAGAACCAATATGGACAGAATGAACCAGATGGTTTTATAGAAATAAGGTGATACGGCAATGTGGAGTTCTGCCATTTCTTCCAGCCATTGTTTGCCGTCGGGGGCATAACGCAGTTCGAAAGTATAGTTGCCGGGACGCAGGTTGGTATAGGCGGCTTGTCGCCTGTTGGCCGGCACTTTTATCCATTTGTCGTCAAATCCTTTCAAGCGGTAATAATAATTGGCGAATGTCGATGCATCATAATCCAGTGCGGCAAATTCAATATAGAGAGATTTGTCGCGTTCGTGTAACTGTAGGGTGCCGTTTGTGTACAATCGTTCTTCATTGGCCACACGAACATGGGTGAATGCCAGAGGAACAGCCTCCTTGGGATTTGTGTCTATGACTGGTTTGACTACAGACAGCCCTTTAGTACTTCCTACATACAAATCTCCATTGGCGGCACGGCATATTGCGTTCCAATAGAACTGGTTGGATAATAGCCCGTCTTTCCGGGTATAGTTGAAGAAGCTGTTGTTGTTAGGATTGAAGCGGGAGAGTCCGTTGGTGGTGGTAATCCAAAGATACCCTTCTTTATCTTCCGATATGCAGCGGACACTGTTGTTTATCAGTCCGTCTTCGGTGGTGAAGGAGCGGAAGGTATATTCTCCGTTTTCTGTTGGTGAGGATTTGTAGAAACCATATCCGTTGCTGCCTATCCAAAGGGTTCCGTCTTTAGACTGGGTGATGTAGGTTACCCTTTCCTTCAACTTTGATTCCGGTTCGTCCAGCTTGATCCTCCAGAGTTGATAAATCAGTCTGGGGGCTTTCAAACTGCTTAGATCTATTCGGCAAAGTCCTTCTGTAAGTCCCAGCCACAGGTGGTTATCCTTATCTATGTAGTATCCTGTACAACCTTCAATTCCACCTAGGTTCATACCCTTGAATGGTTCGGTGAGCGTTTGTGTTTTCAAGTCGTAAACATAGATATTGGTACTGGTTCCCACCCAGATGGCATTATTCAAGTGGTCATAGCAGATACTTCCGGCCCATCCCCATGAGAAGTCTCCGCATTCGGGTATTTCTATGTGGTGAAATTGTTTGTTCTGCGGATTTTTCATGTCTATCCATCCTATGCCTCCTCCCCAGGTTCCTATCCAGAGCCTTCCATCGTTATCGCTGGTAAAACAACTGACGGTATTATGGCTTAGGTGGGCGGGTGCATCAGTGGTATAGTGTTCAAAAGTGTTGCTGCCGGGAGCCCGCCGGTTCAAACCTCCTTCTACGGTTCCTACCCATAAAACACCCGACGGGTCTTCATAAATGGCATTGACGGGATTTTGGGAAAGACTTCCGGGAATGGTGGGAATATGATAATAGTTTTGTACCAACAGCATCCGGCGGCTCATCTTGTTCAGCCCTCCCACTTCGGTTCCTACCCAGATAATGTCACCATCGGTCAGCAGACAGTTTACGAAGTCACAGTTTAATGTGTTTTGTACGATTTCTCCTTCTCCGGTATCTTTATTTATCCGCTCAAAATTGTCTGTCAACGCATTATAAAGGTTTATACCTTTTAGGGTGGCAACCAGCATGGTATGTTCTCCTGTTTCTGCTATGTCTGTGATAAAGTTTTGGGAAAGCGAGTTGTTGTCATTCGGATCGTACATATAATGCTTCATCAGTTCCGTATCCATATTGTATCGGAAAAGGCCTTGTGCGCTGCCAATCCAAATTTCATTTTCTTTCCGGCAGATTACTTGTATGGACACACCGGGTAATTGAAGGGCAGATGAAATGAATGTGGGTTCCTGTACTTCCATAGCCGATTCTTTGATGCGGTAGATACCGTCTTTGTAGTTTATCCAAAGATAGTCTTCCACCTCACAAATAGTCCGGATGGATTCTCCTGCCGGTACTTCGCATGTTTTAATGATTTGTTTTATATCTCCTTGTTTGTCAAAGGTAATTTTGAATAAATTGTTTTCCGAACAAACCCAAATATTTCCCGCTTTGCTATGGAGAATAAGATGAGAGGGGCGGTTACACAGTGAAATAAGTTTGTCTTTCATATCAGTGACTTGTACTGTCTGCATGGTTTGTATATCCAGTATGTCAATACCCATTTCACTGACAGCCCAAATACGCTTGAAGTTATCCTCACACAGTTTGTTTATAAAGTTACTTCGTAGCTTGATACGGGTGTTTCCCATATGGAAGGCGGTGAATTCATAACCGTCATAACGGGCGATTCCTTCCCCGCGGGTAGCGATCCATAAAAAGCCCTGACTGTCTTTCAATATATCATCCACAAAGTTGTGAGGCAGTCCTTCATCCATCGTAATGGCAGTGAAATTATAACGTTCGGACCATTTTCCGGCTGTTCCTTCAGCTTGCATATACAGACTAGATAAAAAGATGAACAGAGCGAATAGAAAACAATGTTTTTTCATAGTGTGTTGTTCATTAATGACGTAAGAATATACCGTTACTTATACAAAGATATACCTTTTCGTTTTTCCTCAAAAACAAATAAATCATTTTTATCCCTCTGCTGCACAAATGTCCACCCTTTAAGCGATATTGTCCACCTGGCGAGCTTTTGATTGCAGTTATATTTGCATTAATAATAGTTAGTCAATGTGACAGTTGGCTGCGTTATATGCCGCATGTCATTGGCAAATTAGTACATTAGCAAATGGTCATATAATAAACAAAATACTATGAAACAGCAATTTTTTCCTCAAAGATTATTCATGGACATGAAGAGGTTAATAATAAATAGGTTGGTTGGTTTAGGCCTGTTGGTCGTAGGGGCATTGGTATCATGCAATGCACCTACGGCTTTCGTGCCTGTTCCTTCACCGAATCCTTGGGTGGATGATTATACCGCCCTTTCGTCTATGGAAAATTACAAGCAGTGGGGAACGTATAATGTACACGATCCGGCCTGTAAAAAAATAGGGGATACCTATTATATGTATTCCACTGATGCTATCTTTGCCGAGAACCGGAAAGAGGCGGAAGAGAAGAATGTACCGTTAGGTTTTATCCAGGTACGCAAATCAAAAGATCTGGTACATTGGGATTTTGTGGGATGGGCCTTTCCCGAAATACCTGCTCCGGCTATAGAATGGGTCCATAGTCAGGCGGAAGGAAAAGGGGCGACTAACATTTGGGCTCCCTTCCTGATGCCTTATCAGGGTATTTATCGTTTGTATTATTGTGTATCGGCATTCGGCAGGAATACATCCTATATCGGTATGGCCGAGTCGGATTCTCCCGAAGGTCCCTGGATACAGAAAGGGTGTGTGGTCAAGACAGGGGAAGGGGATGCGATGAATGCCATAGACCCTTCTGTTATTGAGGACCCGGAAACCGGAAAGTGGTGGATGCACTATGGCTCTTATTTCGGTGGTCTGTACTGTGTGGAACTGAATCCCGAAACAGGAATGACTATGCAGCCGGAGGATCATGGGCACTTGATAGCACGTCGGGCCAATTACCGGAAAGACAATCTGGAAGCGCCGGAAATCATGTATCAACCCCAACTTGGCAAATATTATCTGTTTACATCCTACGATCCGCTGATGACTACCTATAATGTACGTGTCGCTTATTCCGGTTCTCCCGAAGGACCTTTTGTGGATTTCTACGGAGAGGATATAAAAGATACAACGAATAATGTTCCTATATTGACAGCTCCTTACCGCTTCGAAAATCATCCGGGATGGGCGGGAACGGCTCATTGCGGTCTTATTGACGCCGGTGACGGCCGTTATTTTATGACTCATCAGGGACGGCTCTCTCCTCAGAACCAGTTGATGGATCTGCATGTACGTGAAGTGTTCTTTACTGTAAACGGATGGCCTGTGGTTTCTCCCGAACGCTATGCAGGTACTGCTCCGCGCTCTTTCACTAAAGAAGATTTGGCAGGTGAGTGGGAAATTATCCGTCTTCAGGAGCCGCCTCTGGAACGTAGCTTGGAGGCCGGTCAGATAATGTGGGGCGAGGGAGACTTGCGAAATGGGGAGCAGGCATTGTCTGCCCGTGTCGTTTTGGAAGCAGATGGCAGTGTTGGAGATGCAACTTGGGATTTTAATGTTAAAAAACAACTTCTTACTATAAAAACAGCCACAGAAGATATTAACAATTTGATTATCTTTGCCGGACACGATTGGGAAAATGAAACAGAAACCATTCTCTTTACCGGCCTGGATGCTCAAGGGCATTCGGTATGGGGAAAGAGAATTAACTAATAAAAATTAATAATATTACTATCATGAAATTACACCGAACTCTATTCACAGCATGGGTATTTGCTGCCGGAGTAGCGCTACATGCACAGAATGCGCACAACATGGTCGTGCAGACTAATAAATTAGGTGCGGAAATACAACCAACCATGTATGGTTTGTTTTTTGAGGACATTAATTATGGAGCCGACGGAGGATTGTATGCCGAACTGGTAAAGAACCGTTCATTCGAATTCCCGCAACGTTTTATGGGGTGGAATGTTTTCGGTAACGTGACCTTGATGGATGACGGGCCGTTTGAACGAAATCCGCATTATGTCCGTCTGGGTAATTCCGGGCACAGGGAAAAACATACAGGGATTGAAAACGAAGGTTTCTTCGGCATAGGTGTCAAGGAAGGGGCTGAGTATCGCTTTTCCGTATGGGCACGTGGTGAGGACCAGAAACTTCGTATTGAATTGATCAAGAATGATACGATGGAGGAACGTCAGGCTTTTGAGTCAAAAGAACTGACAGTGAACTCGAAGGATTGGAAACAATATGAGGTGATATTGAAATCGCCGAGAACGGAGCCCAAGGCTCATCTTCGTATTTTCCTTGAAAGTGCGGGAACGGTGGATCTGGAACATGTTTCTCTTTTCCCTGTAGATACTTGGAAAGAGCGTAAGAACGGTCTTCGTAAAGACTTGGTGCAGGCTTTATATGATATCAAACCCGGTGTTTTCCGTTTTCCCGGCGGCTGTATTGTAGAAGGTACGGATGAGGCTACCCGTTACGAATGGAAAAAAACAGTAGGTGCGGTAGAGAATCGCCCGTTGAATGAAAACCGCTGGCATTATACGTTCAAGCATCGTTTCTTCCCTGATTATTTCCAGACCTACGGACTGGGCTTCTTTGAATATTTCCAGTTGTCGGAGGATATAGGCGCCGAACCGCTGCCTATTCTGAACTGCGGATTGATATGTCAGTATCAGAATGACCCCGACCAGCAGGTCAGCCTGTCAAAGCTTGATTCGTATATACAGGATGCATTAGACCTGATTGAGTTTGCTAATGGCGATGTCACAAGTACTTGGGGAAAAGTTCGTGCGGATATGGGACACCCTGCTCCCTTTAACTTGAAATTCTTGGGCATTGGTAACGAACAATGGGGACCGGAATATCCGGAACGTCTGAAACAGTTTGTCGAGGTGCTTCGTAAGGCTCATCCTGAAATCAAGATTGTTGGTAGTTCGGGACCTCAGTCTGAAGGTAAAGACTTTGATTACTTATGGCCGGAAATGAAAAATCTGAAATTGGATTTGGTGGATGAGCATTTCTATCGTCCCGAAAGCTGGTTCCTGGGACAAGGCAACCGTTATGACAATTACGACCGCAAAGGACCGAAGGTCTTTGCTGGAGAATATGCCTGCCATGGCAAAGGCAAGAAATGGAACCATTTTAACGCTGCTTTAATGGAAGCTGCGTTCATGACCGGACTGGAACGGAATGCTGATGTGGTGCACATGGCTACTTATGCGCCTTTGTTTGCCCATGTGGAAGGATGGCAATGGCGTCCGGATTTGATCTGGTTTGACAATCTGAACTCGGTTCGTACTTGTAGTTACTATGTGCAGCAGCTTTATGCTCATAACAAAGGTACTCATGTGTTGCCCCTGACTATGGATAAAAAAGCTGTGAGTGGTCAGGAGGGACAGGATGGTCTGTTTGCCAGTGCCGTATGGGATAAGGATGAAAAGGCTTATATCGTGAAAATTGCCAATACTTCGGAGCAGACACAGCCAGTATCATTGACTTTCAACGGGTTGAAGAAGAGTGATAAACTTGTGGAAGGTAAATGCATCACACTCCAGTCTGCCGATTTGGATAAAGATAACACGGTAGAGCATCCGAATGTCATCACTCCGAAAGAAAGTGCTGCTACGGTTGAGGGTAATGTACTGAATGTAGAGATGGCGCCGAAGACTTTCGTGCTTTATAAGTTTGTTAAGGCAAGTAATAA
>OICK01001071.1_pt1 | contig 10163 bp, 8 predicted proteins | sample 1581281 | NCBI WGS metagenome assembly OICK01 (sample SAMEA3882557, study PRJEB24775) | human gut metagenome | biome: human-associated habitat; feature: intestine environment; material: feces | place: Netherlands | collected 2009/2010 | reverse complement strand
CAACCCTCCTTCCTGTTTCTGTTCCTGTCCTGCTCTATTCTGCTCCGGACTTCAGTACTTCCTGATCCTCCAGGATACGCTCTGCGATCTTCTCGTTGATCTTCTCCTGTTTAAACTGTACACACTGGAAAATACCATGTTTGATCTCAATGGCTTTGGCACTTCCATGCGTCTTTACCACAAGTCCTTTAAGCCCCAGAAGCGGTGCTCCGCCATATTCCGTTGCATCAAAGGATTTCAGAGTTTCTTTCAGTGCAGGCTTTACCAGAAGTGCACCGATCTTACTTCTTGTGCTGGTCATCATTCCTTCTTTGATCTTCTGGACCAGGGCAGAACCAACTCCCTCATATAATTTAAGGATCACATTTCCCACAAATGCTTCGCAGACAACTACATCTGCGTATCCTGCCGGGATGTCCCTTGCCTCAATGCTTCCGATGAAATTGATATCTTTGCATGCTTTTAAAAGAGGGAATGTGGCTTTAACCAGGGCATTTCCTTTTTCTTCCTCCGCACCGTTATTTACGATGGCTACTCTTGGTTTCTTAACACCAACCACGTTCTCCATATAGATGGAACCCATCTGTGCAAACTGTACCAGATGATTCGGTCTAGCGTCTACGTTGGCTCCGCAGTCGATCAGAAGGGAAACGCCTTTGGCTGTCGGGATCAGCGGGGCAAGAGGCGGTCTCTGGATACCTTTGATCCTGCCTACGATCACCTGGCCGCCTACCAGAACAGCTCCGGTGCTTCCGGAAGATACGAAGGCATCTGCTTCCTGTTTTTTTACAAGATTTAAACCTACTACAATAGAGGAGTCTTTCTTTTTCTGGATCGCCATTACCGGAGGCTCCGCGGTCTCGATCACCTGGGAAGTGTGTACCACACGGATTCTGTCTTTCGGATAATCCGGGTATTTCTGAAGTTCTGCCTTTATCACATCTTCCTGTCCTGTGAGGATGACCTGGATATTCTGTTTCTCTTTTACGGCTACTGCTGCTTTTACCGGCTCTACAGGGGCATTGTCACCGCCCATTGCGTCTACAACGACTTTTACCATTTCTGACATATGTTGTCCTTTCTCTGTCCGAAAACCTTTTCGGAATGCATATGGTACACTGTAGTGAAAATCCTCAGACCCAGCGGTACAAGGATTTTCACTGCAGAGTACCAAAACAAATGTACCGTTACTTATGATACTAAAATTCTGCCCGGGAAGTCAATACGTTTCGCGCAAACCCTGAAAATAAAACAGTTGAAAACAGAGAGCTTATAGCGGTATTCCCCGAAATGCTATAAGCTCTCTGCTGATATATCTTATTCTTTCTGCGCCTCGATCTGTTCCGCAAGGTCGTTTAAATACACCCAACGATCCATTTTTTCATCCAGCTTCTGCTGGGTTTCCTGCTGTTCTTCGGAAAGTTCCCGGAGTTTTCCGGCGTTGGTGGCATTGGCTGCCATTTCTTTATCGATCTGTTCCAGACGGTCTTCCAGAGCCGCAATGTCATCATCGATGGTTTCGAATTCTTTCTGTTCTTTATAGGTAAATTTCAGCTTCTGTTTCCGGTTCTGTTTCCAGGTATCTACAGAGGATTTCTTTTTTTCAGGTTCCGGCGTTTCGTTCTGGCTGCTGCCTGCCATATCCGAACGTGTTTCCAGAGTCTGTCCTTTTCTGGCTTTCGCCTCCAGGTAATCGGTGTATCCGCCTTCATACTGTACCAGCTGTCCATCCCCTTCAAATGCCATAATGCGGTTCACTACATTATCAAGGAAATAACGGTCATGAGATACGGTGATCACAATACCGGAAAAAGAATCCAGATAATCTTCCAGGATAGTCATAGTAGGGATATCCAGATCATTTCCTGGCTCATCCAGGAGCAGGACGTTCGGTGCCTCCATCAAGACTTTCAGAAGGTACAGTCTTCTCTTCTCTCCTCCGGAAAGTTTTTCTACAGGTGTGTACTGCATGGCCGGGTCAAAAAGAAATCTCTCCAGCATCTGGGAGGCGGTGATTCTTCCTTCTTTCGTCGGAACATATTCTGCCACTTCGCGAATATAATCGATCACTCGCTGTCTTCCATCCATATCCGGAACGTTCTGGGCGAGATATCCGATGCGGATGGTTTCGCCGATCTGAATTTCTCCGGAATCCGGAGCAACCAGTCCTTCTACCATCTTAAGGAGGGTGGATTTTCCACAGCCGTTGGGGCCGATGATTCCAAGGCGCTGATCTCTTAGAACAATATAATCAAAATCATTGATCAGAAGGCGGCCTTCTATGGCTTTACTCACGTGATGGAACTCTACGGTCTTTTTGCCCATACGGGTTTCCACTGAGTCCATCTCTACATTCTGATCTTTTACCGGAGTTTTTCCTGCTTTCAGTGCTTCCAGACGGTCAAGCCTTGCCCTCTGCTTGGTACTTCTGGCCCGGCAGCCTCTCGCCGCCCATTCCAGCTCCATCCGAAGGACACTGCGGCGTTTCCGGTCACTGGCAAGCTCCATCTCTTCTCTCTGGGCCTTCAGCTCCAGAAATTTGGAGTAATCTCCTGCGTAGGAATATAATTTTCCGTGGCTGATCTCCAGGATACGGTTGGCTACACGATCCAGAAAGTATCGGTCATGTGTAACCATGATCACGGTTCCACGGAAATTCCTGAGGAAATCTTCCAGCCAGGTAACCATCTCCCCGTCCAGGTGGTTGGTGGGCTCATCCAGGATCAGGATGTCTGCCGGGTTTAAAAGCATTCTGGCCAGCGCCACTCTCTTCTTCTCACCGCCGGATAGATTGTCCATATTGCTGTTCTGATCTGTAATTCCGAGAGTGTTCAGCATACGGCGTGCCTCGCTCTCTGTACTCCAGTCTTTCTGCCACTTACCCTCTGCCACATAGTCCAGAATGGTCATATGCTGTGGAAATTCCGGAGTCTGGGGAAGCCAGCTGATACGAATTCCGTTCTGGGTGATCACCTGGCCCTCATCCGGTTCTTCTTCTCCTGCTATTACCCGGAGCAGGGTAGTTTTTCCCGTTCCGTTGACACCGATGATCCCGATCTTTTCTCCCTGGTCAATGCCACAGGAAATATCGTCAAAAATCACCTTGTCTCCAAAAATCTTGTGGATATGTTCTATATTAAGAATGTTCATGTGTGTTTCTCCATTTTCTTTTTTCGTAAGTTCCTGCAGATAAAGATATCCGCATTGGCTTTTTCACTCTACAACGAATAATAACGAATTTCCTGCTTTCCGTCAAGAAGCATGTATTTTGGGAACGGGGAAAACGGCTGCGTTTCATGCTCTGAAATACAGCCGTTGTTGTAAGGTTTTTTTTAAGGATTTTGTCTGGATTTTTGTTGACAGTTTCTCATGTCGCCAGGTTTCTTTTTTACTTTCCGTATATCTACCGCCTTTCTTTTTGGATGACATCATTGTAAAAAATTTCCCGGCAAATGACAACCAACCTGTGACGAAATGACGTTTTCCATGATATCTTGCACTCTTTTTCCAGAATTTACTAATGATTTTGAGAGAATATGAGATCTTACGACATTTCTCTACAAAATCTCCCCCGTAAAACTTATGTAAAATCGTAAACTGCCTCTGGACATTCCGAAAAGTTATGCTATACTACCTTTACACTTATTTCTCCGGAGGTTACAGATTTTGAATATTGCTATTATTGATGACATTGCATCGGACGCAGAACAGCTGAAACGTATTATTACTTCTTATTTTGAAAACAGACAGATTCCCACGGAAATCCGGTACTTTTCCAGTGCGGAGGCTTTCTTTGACGATTACCGGCCCGGAAATTTCCAGATCCTGTTTCTGGATATCTATATGGATGGCATTACCGGCATGGAAGCAGCCAGAAGAATCCGAAATCAGTCTGATGACTGCATTCTTGTTTTTGTGACTACCAGCAGTGAATTTGCGGTGGAAAGCTACGACGTAAATGCCGCCTACTATCTTCTGAAACCTTTTCAGCCGGAAAAGCTGTGTCAGATTCTGGATTCTTTTCGTCTGAAAGAGGCTCTTCATGCACGATATATCGAAATTATTTCTGACCGTGTTCCTGTGCGTGTGCCGCTGCACAGCATTCTGTATGCAGATACATTCCGCAATGCCGTCTGCCTGCATACAGATGCCGGCCCGCTGCGTTCTTACCTTACATTCCATAAATTTGAGGAGCAGATCCGTGACTGCCACAATTTTCTCTCCTGTTACCGTGGATGTATGGTAAATATGGACCGCATCCAGGAAGCCACCGACGACGGATTCCTTCTGGATAACGGAGAAACTGTCCAGATCCGGAAACGTGGTTCTGCCGCTATCCGAAAAGCTTATCTTCAGTATCTTTTTTCGTCAGGCGAAGGAAAATCTCTGCCTTAAAAATCCCATTATGGTCCTGAAAGTCTGCAAGACCACCATAACGTGCCGCAATCTCCGAGATGGATGCGGTTCCGATTCCCTGTCCGGAATGTTTTCCGGAGAAAATTCCGTCCCTGCCTCTTCGAAGAGAACCTGTACAACTATTTTCTTCTTCGATCAGCAGTTTATTATTTCTGGCCCGGATCTGTACCCGGATAAATCTCGGGCTGCCATCCGGGCACCTTTCGGCTGCCTCAACTGCGTTTTCCAGCAGATTTCCAAAAAGCCGGCAGAAGTCTGTATCTTCGATTCCTGTATTCTCCGGTGCCTCCACCTGGCACTGAAAAGAGATTCTTTTTTCCCGGCAGATCTCCTCATAATAATGAAGAATTGCATCGGTTACCTGATTTTTACAGTAGGTCTGATATGTAAGCCTCTCCTGAAACTCCCTTGTATACCGGCAAAGATACGTCTGCATTTCCTCATACTGTTTCTGTTCCAGAAGGGCAGCCAGCACCCGGAGATGTTGCCGCATATCATGACGGACACGGCTGGTTTCATCCATCTGCGCTTTCAGTTTTTCGTAATGTTTTTTCTGAGCAAGCAGACGCAGTTCTGTCTGTTTGCTGTATATCTCATAGGTGAGACGGATTTTGTACGCTTCTGAAAGATCTCTCCACAGCACGCAGGCAAACGCAATGGCCAGTACCATCCCTCCGGTCTCCGGAAACCGGCCTCCGATGATAGGTTCGTAAAGAGGCCAGATCCGATCTGCTGCAAGGGAACAGGCGTAAACCGTTGTTCCCACCAGAACAATTTTCCCATATCCGCAGTCAGTTTCCCCGAAAGTATTTACCAGCATATAAAACGCCGCAACCCATTTGACAGCTTCGCTGATCCAGGATGCTTCATAGAAAATTCCTGCTGAGGGAAGAATATCCACAAAAATTTCCAGAAGAAAAGCTGCCACAATCCAGACATCAATCATAAGAGACAGATATGTCCTGGTGCGGATATGTACTGTAAGCACTCCAAACATGACGCAAATACAAAATGCCATGGCAAATCCGCTCCCAAGTACCCGCAATCCTCTCTGCATATTGATCTGAACCGGGGACCCGAACACCGGAATATACTGAATTCCGGATTTGACATGGTTTTTGTCTGCCACTGCTATGACAATTTCCGCCATTTCAGATCCCTGAAATGTAAAAACACGGTTCATAATCTGCTCTTTATAAGTTTTTTCATCCGGATCTCCCACTTCTCCTGCCAGTTCTCCGTTGATATAAATCCGGTATGCGGAAAAGACCTTCTTAAGAGAAAGGGCCCATGTCTGTTCTTTTTTCGGCAGAATCAGAATCATCCGATAGGTTCCGCAGCCATAGGGAGAGGCATTTTTGTCACCCAGTTCCATTCCTCCGTATTCTCCAATGGAAATATACCGGCTGTAATATCCGGTGTTTTCTTTCAGCATATCTGGAGTAAGAAGTTTCCCCGGAAAATACTGCCATTCTCTGGCCAGATAATGCAGTTTCCCCGCTGCTTTTTCCTCATCCAGACAGAGAATTCCCTGAATGGGCTGCTCTCCTCTGGCCGTATATTCATTGTTCATGCGGTACATCAGAAAAAATGCCGTCATGGATAAAATCACTGTAATTCCGAAAATAAGAGTCCACAGCTTATTTTTCTTCTCTATGGCTGCCACCCCGCTTTCCGGATCGGTTTCGGATTCCCGCCGTCAGGGCTGTGATTGCTGCCATTGCCGTTTTTATGGCGTACCTCATGCAGATCCCCATAACAATCACTCCAAGTATTGATAAAATCCCATATCTTATTGTTTTTCGCAGATTGTGCATGTGATTCATCCCCTTTTGTGCTGTTTTAAATATCCATCTATATGCGTCCAGAATACCGCTTTTTCTCTTTTCAGGCAATGAAATCAATTCGTAATAAATCGACATTTTCCGAGAAAAACAAAGGTGCCAATCACTGCTATCACGCAGAATCAGCACCCTTTTTATATGGTTATTTCTTTTTTTGTATACCGGGAAAACGCCGGAAATAGTAAATGACAAACAGCACCGCAGTAATTACCCAGGACACCGGATAGCTGAGCATAATGCTGTTAATTCCGGGATGGGATTTTACAAAGGCAAACAGCCAGATAATCCGGATCATGCAGACGCCTCCGCATGTCAAAATCATGGGGATCAGAACTCTTCCGGCACCACGCAGGGCGCCGGACAGAATTCCGATCACAACATAAAGCGCATACGATGGGATCAGGAACCGGATCATATGGACTCCAATTTTCACCACTGTCTGATCTGTGGTAAATAGGCGGTAAATTGATCCCGCAAACAGAACAATTGCACCACTTACAATAAATGCGGTAATATATGCCATTGCCATACAGACACGGACGCTTTTTCGCATGCGGTGGTATTTTCCGGCACCGTAGTTCTGTCCCACAAAGGTGGTAATTGAGATAGCAAAGGCATTGCAGACCATCCAGAATACCGCGTCAATTTTTCCCAGGGTTCCCCAGGCTGCCACGGTATCCGTTCCCAGCTCATTGACAAAAATCTGAATAGTAAGATTGGCAATGTTGTACATCACAGATTCCAGTCCTGCTGGAAGTCCAATCCTTAAAACTGCTCCAAGAGACCGGAGATCAAAACGGATCTCATGGAATTCCAGACGGTAAATATCTTCTGCCCGCATCAAAAACCAGGTTACAAGAATGGCACTGACTGCCTGACAGCTGACTGTTGCAAGTGCAACGCCAAGAACTCCCATATGGAAGATTACAACAAACACAACATCCAGAAGAATATTCAAAAGGCAGGTGATGATCAGCACATAAAGGGGTCTTTTGGAGTCTCCTACTGCTCTTAAGATACTGGATACCATGTTGTAAACCAGATTGAAAAAAGTTCCCGCAAAATAGATATGCAGGTACAGTACAGAATCCGGAATTACTTCTGCCGGTGTTTTCATCAGGTGAAGGATCGGCTCTGCCAGGATAAATCCTGCTGTTCCCACAATTATGCTGGCTGCCAGACAAAAAATCATGGATGTGTGAAGCGCTTTTTTGAGATTTTTGTGGTCTTTTGCGCCGTAGAACTGTGAAATCACCACAGCCGCACCAGAACATAGGCCCACAAAAAATCCTACAATCAGATTCACAATCATGCTGGACGAACCACCGACTGCAGCCAGCGCTTCTTTTCCCACAAAACGGCCTACCACAACCGTATCGGCGGTATTATAAATCTGCTGGAACAGAGTTCCAAACAAGATCGGAAAAAAGAAAAACAGAAGCTGTTTCCAGATCACGCCCTCTGTGATCTGGTTTACGGCAGTATTTTTCTGATTTTTGTTCTCTTTCATATTTTTATTTCCTCTCAGAGTATAAAAAAAGCCGGTATACTTATCTCAGCATACCAGACTCTTTTCTGCATCATATATTGACTGACCAATCAAAATTAGTCCTCAACTTTGATGATTTCCTTCTTATTGTAGCTTCCGCAAGCTTTGCAAACTCTGTGTGGCATCATAAGTGCTCCACATTTGCTACATTTAACAAGGTTCATAGCGCTCATTTTCCAGTTCGCTCTTCTCTTGTCACGTCTAGCTTTGGAAGATTTGTTCTTAGGACAAATGGACATAGGTTACACCTCCTTAAATTTACTGAATATATCACTGATAGCTGCCATGCGGGGATCCTTAGGCTCCTCCTTGCATCCGCAGGGACCTTCGTTCAGGTTCTTCCCGCAGCGGCTGCAGATACCTTTACAGTCTTCTTTACATAAGACCTTCAAAGGCCAGCATATCAATACCTCAAGATAGACCAACCGGTCCACATCCAGGTTCATACCTGTGAGATAGCTGCTTTCATCCAGATCATTGACACGTTCTTCATCAGAAAGCTTCATATCAAGCTTCTTCTTAAATTCCAGTGATATCTCTACGGCTACTGTCTCAAGACAGCGGTCACAAGGGATTCCAACTGTAATCTTACCGGTTCCTGCAAGTTCAAGAACCTTGTCACCGGTATTGGTGATCGTAAGCTCTACCGGTTCTTTCGCAAGTACCGGGAAACTTCCCATCTGAAAATCAATCTTCTCCAGTTCAGGAACAACTGATTCCTGGATCGTCTTGCCATCACAGGAAGAAATGTCTAATAAATGAATCTGCATAAGTCTCTCCTATCCACACTCAATCCATTATACATATGGTCTTGTGATTTGTCAACGCTATTTTCGGGAAAATATTACATTTTTTTAATTTTTTGTTACTGTTGGCTTAATCAGAAATTCTGGGGCAAATTTCGGGGGTGGACTGTTACCTGTCCGCCCCCGAATGTATACTGCTGGTTCGCAGTAATATTCTGCCTGATTTCCGGCTATGCCCGAACGGTTTTATACCATCTGTGTCAGTGCTGAAACGGCTGATTATACCAACGCTACAGTCTCACGGCAGATTGCAAGCTCCTCATTTGTCGGGATAACTGCAACTTTCACTTTGGAATCTGGTGTGGAGATTACGATCTCCTCGCCACGATGTCCGTTTGCATCTTTGTCAAGTGTTACACCAAGGTATCCAAGATAGCTTACAACTTTCTCACGTACCGGGATTGCGTTCTCGCCGATACCTGCTGTGAAGACGATCGCGTCAACACCGTTCATTGCTGCAACATATCCGCCTACGAATTTAGCGATACCGTAGCAGAGAACGTCGATTGCGTTTGCTGCATCTTCGTTTCCACCCTCAGCTGCCTCGTTAAGGTCACGGAAGTCGCTGGAAAGTCCGCCGGAAAGTCCGAGAAGACCGGATTTCTTGTTGAGTACGTTCATAACGCCCTCGATATCAAGGTTCTCTTTCTTGGCGATGAACTCCATGATAGCCGGATCGATGTTACCGGAACGTGTTCCCATAACAACACCTTCAAGTGGTGTAAGACCCATTGTGGTATCTACACATTTACCGTTTACAACAGCGCTGATAGAGGATCCGTTTCCAAGGTGGCAAACGATAACTTTGGAGTTATCTTTGTCAAGGCCAAGGAACTCAACAGCTCTCTTGGATACAAAGCTGTGGGATGTTCCGTGGAAACCGTATCTTCTTACTTTATATTTCTTGTAGAAGTCAAGCGGAAGTCCGTAGAGATAAGCCTTAGCCGGCATTGTCTGATGGAAAGCGGTATCAAATACTGCTACCTGTGGTACACCTGGCATAAGGTCTGCACATACGCGGATACCGATCAGGTTTGCCGGGTTGTGAAGCGGTGCAAGATCGTTGCACTCTTCTACGGCTTTGATCATCTCATCTGTGATCACTGCGGAGGAAGCGAATTTCTCACCGCCGTGTACGACACGGTGTCCGATCGCGTTAACTTCTTTCAGGCTTCCGATTGCGCCTGTCTTGTCATTGGTAAGTGCATCCAGTACCATCTGGATTGCCTCTTTATGTGTTGGCATAGCTGCCTCTGTGATCTCCTTGTCACAGCCGGCTTTCTGGTATACCAGTCTTCCGTCAATACCGATTCTTTCGCAAAGACCTTTTGCGAGAACCGCCTCCGATTCTGAGTTGATGAGCTGGAACTTCAGTGATGAACTTCCGCAGTTGATTACTAATACGTTCATTTTCTTTTTTCCTCCTGAAAAGACCTTATTATTATCCGAGGGCAGCTCACACTACCCTCTTTGTTTCTTTTGATTACCCGTAACTATTTTAAAAAATCTGTAAACAATTACAATTATTCAGCCTGTGCCTGTACAGCT
>OICK01001070.1_pt1 | contig 10190 bp, 8 predicted proteins | sample 1581281 | NCBI WGS metagenome assembly OICK01 (sample SAMEA3882557, study PRJEB24775) | human gut metagenome | biome: human-associated habitat; feature: intestine environment; material: feces | place: Netherlands | collected 2009/2010 | reverse complement strand
AGAGAGTGCTTGTTCATTACTGCTGCACCTCCTTTTTGCGGTTGGCACTGAGCTGGAGAAGACCGATGGTCGCGACGAGGATGAAGAACAGCACGGCCTTGGCCTGCGCGGTGCCGCGCGAGTTGGCATTCTGCCCGTAGAACGTGTTGAGAATGTTCAGCGCGAGCATTTCGGTCTCTTTGATCGAGCTGCCGTCGGACAGGATGGTATAGGGCTGGCCGCCCGTGAGGGCGAGGTTCTGGTCGAAGAGCTTGAAGCCGTTCGTAAGAGAGAGGAACGTGCAGATGGTGATGGAGGGCATCACATTGGGAATCGTGATCTTCCATAGTGTAGTCCATGCGTTGGCACCGTCGATCTCAGCAGCCTCGTACAGAACGGGGTCCACAGAAGCGATAGCACCGATGAACATGACGATGTTCTGACCGATGTATTTCCAGATGGAGCAGGCCACCAGCACGACGTTGTTGATGGACTCATCCCGGAGCCAGAAGGGCAGCTTATCCACGTTGAAGCCCACCCAGCTCAGCAGGGTATCCAGCACAAAGCCGTGGGTGAAGAAGAACTTGAAGATGAAGCCCACCGAGATGCCGCAGATGAGGCAGGGAAAGTACAGTGCACCTCGGAAGAACTTGCTGCCCTTGCACTTGAAGCTCAGGATGGTGGCAAACAGCAGCGCCAGCGCCATCTGCACCACCGAACCTACCATGTAGTAAAGGCTCAGGCTCAAAGCATGGAAGCAGTCTTTGCGGGTAAAGACCGAAATGTAGTTCTGCAGACCCACAAAGGTACGTCTGCCGATGTACTTCATTTTGAAGAAGCTGAACTCCACCATTTTGAAGAAGGGCAGATAGGTAAACATGAACAGCAGCACCAGCGGAACAAACAGGAACACCAGCGTGACGATGAGCTGCTGGCCGCGCATACTGTGAAAGTATTCGCTGAAGCTCTTGCGCTTTTTAGGCGCGGATACGGTTGCGGAAGATGCCATGTAAAAGACCTCCTTTCACCAAAAGCAGGGCGGACACGGGCCCGCCCTGCTGATTTATAACGATAGATCGATTACTGCGGTGCGCAGGCATCCACAGCTGCGTCCCATGCAGCGTTCCAGTCGGCCACGATGTCGTCCAGAGTCTCATCGCCGTTGATGCCGGCCTCCACCACACGCATGACGTGGGTCTGGTCGGCATTCAGCATCAGCTCAGCCTCCTGCTGCACCTCGGTGGCAAGGTCTGCCAGCTCTGCGGGGGCGGGAGCATCCTCGACCAGGTCGATGCCGTCGAATGCCTTCAGGATATCGGGGTATTCCTGGCTCTTCAGCACCGGCACACCGCCCTGATCATAAGCAAAGTTGGAGCTTTCGGTCAGCCACTTGATGTAGAGCATGGCAGCCAGCTTTTTGTCATCGGTGGTGTTCTTGTTCACACCGTAGCAGTAGTCTGCACCTGCGCTGGCGTACTGGGTACCCTTGACGGTGATGGGGAACGGCATATAGCCAATGTCGTCGGCGTGGTCACCGGCGGCCTGCATCTGCACGATGGCCCAGCTGCCCAGAACCATGGCACCGATCTGGCCGTTATTGATGCGGGGCTTGGAGCCCTCCCAGTCGGTGGTGGTGGGGTCGGCCTCGGTCAGGCCGCGCTTCACTGCTTCGTACAGGATGTAGTACACAGCGTAGGGACCCATATCGTCCGCACCCAGAATGCCCTTCTGGAACGGATCCTTGGTCTGGGGCATGGTAATGTTCATCCAGTTCGGGTCGCCGGTTGCGCCGCCACTGGTGTAAGCATCCCATGCGGTCATGGTCCAGCCGGCGGCGTAGTTGGTGTACAGGGGATCAATGGAAGGATCGTAGTCCTTGATCTTCTGCAGGTCATCCAGGAACTCGTCCGGGGTCTTGGGCAGGGTGGTGATGCCGGCAGCCTCAAAGACCTTCTTGTTGTAGACGATGCCCTGTGCATTGCCGGTGGAGGGGATGCCGTACACGCTGCCGTTATAAGCGCGGTTGGAAGCGAAGTTGTAATCGTTCTCAATGTCGCTCAGTGCGCACAGAGGCTCAAAGTAGTCGCCCAACTCGGTGAGGGGGATGTTGGTGGGGATCATGCACAGATCACCCCAGTCGTTGGAAGTCAGACGGGTGGTCATGTCGGTGGCATAGTCGGTGATGCCCTCGTACTTGATGGTGATGTTGGGATACAGCTTCTGGAATGCGGCAACGTAGCCGTCAAAGGTGCCGTCCTCGATGAGGTCGGTGCGGTGGCTGATGAACTTCAGATCGGCCTTCAGGTCGGTGTTGTCGGTGCCAACGGTCAGCTCATTGTAAGCCTTTGCACCGTCAGCGCTGGCAGCGGAACCGGCGGTGCTGCCGGTGGAGCCGGCGGTAGAAGTGCTGCTGCCGCCGCAGGCGGCAAGAGCAGAGGCTGCGGCCAACACACCAGTGACCTTCAGGAAGTTACGGCGATTGATCTTACGCATAGGAATATCCTCCTTCTTTAATGTGGAACCTTTTTCTGGTTTGCGAAAGCTATCGTTAACTTGATTTGGCTAATTGATTGCTTTCGCTTTTGTGATTTGAGTATAGTCTTTTCACGGTGCACTGTCAATATTGCTAAAAAGATTCGGTGTTTTGGTGGCAATTCGGCGATTTTCTTGTGAAAACTGACCTGCAAATCCGGGATACAACACGAAAATCAAACTTAAAATGTTTTGTTAGCTAACAAAAATAGAGAAAATTAACCTAAGTAATGGTTAGCTTAAAGGTTTTCAAAGGTTTTTGTTGACGAAACTACCGAAAACTGTTATGCTAATTATAAAGTTAATCGGAATTTTATTTACCTCATAATCAAGAAGAAAGCTGGTCAGGAACATGGCAAAAGCAGTACGCATGGCGGACATTGCACAGCGGCTGGGCATCAGCACCGTTTCCGTTTCCAAGGGTCTGGCAGGGAAGGAGGGCGTAAGCGCCGAGATGCGTGCCAAGATCCTTGCCACCGCCGAGGAGATGGGCTATCAGCCCCCCGCCCGGACCAACGCCCACCCCGGCGGCGAGAGCATCGGCATTCTGGTGGCAGACCGCTTTTTCAACGAGAATGCCTTTTATTCCAATCTGTACCGTGCCGTGTTGAAAGCTGCCACCGAGCAGGACATCTCGGTTCTGATGGAGATCGTTCTGCCGCAGGCAGAAAAAAGCTGCAATATGCCCACCTTCCTTGTAAACCGGAAAGTGGACGGCCTGATTTTTATGGGCGAGATCAGCCGCCGCTACCTTGCTACGGCGGTGCAGACCGGGGTGCCCTTTATGCTGCTGGACTTCTACGACGATGCCATTGCCGCCGACTGCGTGCTCAGCGACAACACCAGCGGCAGCTACACTATGACCGAGCACCTTATCTCCACCGGGCGGCGGAACATCGGTTTTGTTGGCAGCGTGCTGTCCACCAGTTCCATCATGGACCGGTATCTGGGCTATGTCAAGGCGATGCTCCGTGCCGGTCTGCCCATCCGGGATGACTGGCGGCTGGAGGACCGGGACGATCAGGGTAAGTTCGTGCCGTTCTCTCTGCCTCATGAAATGCCGGACGCCTTTGTCTGCAACTGCGATGCGGTGGCCTATAATCTGGTGGAGATCCTCAAGCGCAACGGCTACCGGGTGCCGCAGGATGTGGCAGTGACCGGCTACGACGACTACCGCTATTCCACTCTTTGCAGCCCCCAGCTCACCAGCTACCGGGTGGACTTGGACGGCATGGCAAAAACGGTGGTGGCGCAACTGCGCCGCAAAATGGCGCATAAGCCTGCCATTGCTCCCACCGTCATCGTGCCCGGCGGCTTTGTAAGAAGAGAATCTACCTGATAAAAAGGGGCTGATGCACGAAGGTTTGTGCATCAGCCCCTTTAGCGGAAAATAGAGTTTATATTGGGGATGCCGGAGCGTCTGCGGACGCTCCGGCATCCCGTTTTCATTTTTACAGGATCGTTCTCAGAAAAGCGGTCAGGACGTTTGCCGCCTGCCGGTGGTTCTCTGCGCCGGGGTGCTGCCGGGCACCCACGGTTTCCGGCGTGGTATTGGGCAGCTCCAGCAGATAGACAGAGCTGTCTCCGGTAATGGCCTTGTACTGCTCCATACCCTGCCGCAATACCGGCAGCAGCTCGCTGCCCAGCATCCCGATGCACCACACCAGCTTTGCCCCGGGGTTCTTCGCCCGGAGCAGCGTCAGGAAATGCTGTACACCATTTGCCACTTTTTGGGCGTCCGCAGGGTGGAAGTCCCCATTGGAGAGCCGCCGCATCTGGTGGGTCTTGCCGGTGGCAGGGTCTTGCCACGGCGGGTTATCGAATGCGCCGGTGTCGTTGGTGCCCAGATTGACGATGACAGCATCTGGTTTCCATGCAGCAAAATCGTTTTCCTGCTGTGCGCCAAGGGCGGCATTGCGCTGCCCCATCGCTACACCGCACACCTGTGTATAGTAGGGCGGCATCACATGGCGCACATCGTTGTCCCAGCCGGTCACGAGGCCCCAGCCACTTTGCGAGATGCAGCGATATTCGGCTCCCAGTGCATCGGCGGTCAGGCGGCCATAGTGGTTCTCCGCAGAGAAAAAGGCTCCCACCCAGTCCTCCTCCGGCTTGGCTCCGATGGCACCCTCGCCGCTGGTGATGCTGTCGCCCACAAACTCCAGCCGATATTTCGGCTCCGGCAGGGGCAGAAAATCGCCGCCCGCATATTCCAGCCCGGTGATCTGCAACAGATGCGTCGGGTCATCGTGCATGGCCTGCACATCCTTTAGCAGCCGGAGGTGCTTTGCCTTGCCCGGTGTCATGCCCCGGAAAAGACAGATCCGACTTTTGCCGGGGTTCACGGCAAACCGTGCCACCCATGCGCCGTTCAGCTCCACGCTGACCCACGGCTCTACCACTTCATAATCGGCGAAAAGATCCACCCACAGCTCACTGCCGGTAAATTCCAGCTCCATGCCGCTGGCCGTCCAGAATAGGGTCAGCGGGTCACGCCCGGTGTGCCGCCCCAGTGCCCGCACCTGCGGCAGCTGGGTCAGCGTCGCAGTTGTAAGTTGCTCCATTTTCTGTTCCCTCCCGTTGGTTTTTGCTTGAAGCATAGCAGATTCTACCCAAAATCGCAAGCTAAATCTGTAAGCTAACAAAAACCTAAAATTTAGTTTAGCCTTTGCACCTCCCGGTGCAGGGGCTTTTTTCGGGTCAGGTTGACCAGTGCTTTGCCCCTCTCCTTGTGCCATACGCTGAAAATGAAGCGGCATATTGACGGAACTTCCAAAACTGTCTTATACTTGTTGTGCAATCTGACGTTGATTTTTGAGAAAAAAAGAGGAAGGTTTCATGGAGCTGGAACACAACTTTTACGGGGTGAATTTTGCACCCTTTCCCCGGCGGGGCATGTTGAGTAGCGAGAATGCCCACCGCAGCATGGCAGCCATGGTGGAAGCCACCGCAGCCAACTGGGTCATCCTGTCGCCCTCTGGAATACAGTCTGGCCCTTACAGTGAGGAGATCGACTGGCGCACCGATGCCACCCCCACAGACGAGGAGCTGTGCGGTGCCATCCGCTTTGCCAAGCAGTTGGGCTTGCAGGTGGCGCTGAAGCCCACCGTCAACTGTGCCAACGGCGTGTGGCGGGCGCGCATCAGCTTTTTTGACCACGATGTGCCCTGCGAGACCCAGTGGAACAGGTGGTTTGCCAGCTACACCGCCTTCCAGACCCACTACGCTGCTCTTGCCGAAGCCGAAGGCTGTGGGCTGTTCCTGACCGGCTGCGAAATGACTATGACCGAGCACCGGGAAGCAGAGTGGCGCGCCCTCATTGCCGCTGTGCGGCAGCAGTACCACGGATCGGTGAGCTATAACTGCGATAAATACGGCGAGGACCATGTGAACTGGTGGGATGCCGTGGACTGCATCGCCTCCAGCGGCTACTACCCCCTGAAGGACTGGGAAAACCAGCTGGACCGCATCGAGGCGGTGAGCCAAAAATACAAAAAGCCCGTCCTCTTCAGTGAGGCAGGCTGCATGAATATCACCGGCTCTTCTGCTGTGCCCAACAACTGGGAGCTGAAGGGAACACGGAATGATCTGGAACAGGCGGATTGGTATGAGGCAATGTTTTCCGCCTGCGCCAAGCGTCCGTGGGTCATGGGCTTTGGCGTGTGGGACTGGCCTGCCGACACCAAAGCAGTCAGTGCCTACGCCGTGTCCGGCCGTCCGGCGGCAAAAATTATCCATAGTACATATCAGGGAGGAGTTTTAGAATGAATACGTCCAATTTTGCTCGTTTGAAAGAACTGTTCCGCCGTGCCGCGGCAGGGCAGGAACTGACCATCGGCTTTCTGGGCGGTTCCATCACGCAGGGCAGCCTTTCCACCCAGCCCGGTAATGCCTACGCTTTCCGGGTGTACCAGTGGTTCGTGGATACCTTTCCGCAGTCGAAGTTCCACTATGTCAACGGCGGCATCGGTGGCACCAGCTCCCACTATGGCGTTGCCCGTGCCGTGACCGATGTGCTGATGTACCAGCCGGATTTTGTGGCGGTGGATTTCAGCGTCAACGATCTGGAAGTCCCCTTCCGGCAGGAGACTTACGAGGGCGTTGTCCGCAAGCTGCTCACATGGCCCTCTCACCCGGCGGTGGTGCTGCTGAACAACATTTATTACGATACCGGCGAGACGTCACAGGACGAGCACAACGCCGTGGGCGACCACTACGGTGTGCCCCACGTCAGCATCCGGGACAGCATTTACAAGGATCTGCATGCCGGTAAGTATGCCAGCCGCACCCTGCTCAGCCCTGATGGGCTGCACCCCAACGATTACGGCCACGGTCTGGTGGCAGGGGAGATCATCAAGCTGCTGGAGGCAGTCAACGCCCACCGGGAAGAACCAGAGCAGGAGCCTGCCTTCCCGGCACCGCTCACCGCCAACGCCTACGAGAACGCCCGGCGGCTGACCATCCGGGAGCTCTCCCCCAAGCTGGAGGGTTTCCGGGCAGACCCGGAGGAAAAGCTGGGGCATCTGGACCACTGGAAAAACGGCTGGGTCGGTCAGAAGCCCGGGGATAAGATCACCTTTGAAGTGGATGCCTCCTGCATTGCAGTGCAGTACCGCAAGACCATCCGCCGCCCGGCGCTGCGGGCACAGCTGGTGCTGGACGGCGACACCGCCCACGCCGCTGTGCTGGACGGCAACTTCGATGAGGATTGGGGCGACTGCCTGTATCTCCAGCCCATCCTCCACCATGGTGAGCAGAAGACCCATACCGTGGAGATCACCATTCTGCCGACAGAGGATGAAGCTCCCACGGAGTTCTACCTCATGGCACTGATCACGGCATGAGGTAGAATACCCCTCCTGGACTTGATTTTTGGTGTGCGGCCACGCAAACCAATGCCGTCAAGTCGGTAGGGGATAGGGCGATTTTGTTTGTCGGAGAGTAAGTGCGCGGTTTCTGCACGGTTTTAAAACGTGCAAAGGGCGCTTCTCGCTGCAAAATCCGAACTTTTTTCCGATAGGAGAAGGGTTCGGATTTTTTGTATTCTTTGGAAAACAGAACGAATCCCTTGCTTCCATCGAAAAACGTCCTAGACCTTATCACAAAAAAGCACGACAGACCATGGTAAGAGTGCCGTAAGGCGGAAAGGACACAAACATGAAGTACGATGAAAGAGCCTGCGTCCACAAGGATGATATGGCAGACATCCTGCAAAAGATGATGGAACAGCATGAGTTTCCATAAAAACAAAAACAGGGTGCGCCCCTGAATAGGACGCACCCTGCCATCGCAATTCACGATTTGATTTGTTGACAACAACTGTGAATTGCATAAAGACGCAAGTTGCTATAAAACGGCAAGGTCTCCCGCAATCAAGAAACCTTGCCGTTTTGTGCTATATGTTGGCTGAATCAGGCAGCCTTCTGCAAACTTACAGTGCCACGCTGACCGGCAGGACATACACGCCGTCGGCGGCGTAGAAGGTGATCTGAGTAATCGTCTTGCCGATGATGGATGCAAAGTAAGGATCATCGGCATTGAAGCCCAGTTTGGTACCATGCCAGATGTTGGTCACATGATGCAGGCCGTACTCACTGCCATCGGCGGTGGTCAGAACTACGCCGTAGACCTTGTTGGCCTTGTAGTCCAGATCAAAACCGGAGAGCTTCATCTCGTAGGTGGTGTGGTGACCGTTGGTATTCAGCTCCACAGTGGTGCCCTCTACGGTGGTCTCGGCGGCGTGGACCTTGCCAAACTCCCACTTGCCGCTCAGCAGGTTATACCATGCGGTGACGTAGTAGGCAGGGGTCTCACTGAGCTTGTAGTAAGCGTAGCTCTCGTTCTCAAACAAGGCATCTGCGCCGGTGTAGGTGGTGGTGGATTCCTTGCCCTTCAGGGTAACGGTAATGTCGTAGCTGTCGGCATCGGTGACCTGTTTTGCATTCTTCAGCGCCCACGGGGTCAGCACCTTGACCGGGAAGGAAACGCCGGTGATGTCGGTGCCATCTGCGTTGACGTGGTAGGAACCGGCGGCAAGGTTGCCCGCACGGGTCTTGTTCTTGGTGGCACTGGTCACAGCGTCAATCTCAGATGCATTGTCCACACCGACAGCCTTGTAGAAGTCGGCGTAGGGGATGTTCATCTGGACATAGCTGGAGGTCAGGCAGTTTTCCTGTTCCACCTCTTCCGCAGCGAAGGCCGGGACTGCCACAGCGCATACCAGCATAGCGGCCGCAAGTGCACCTGCAAATACTTTTTTCAATCTCATGGTAACACACCTCTATCTCAGTTTTGAAAAAACAGTTAGCTTTACCTAACAATTGATGCAAAAAAATGCAGGGGCAAAGCCCCTCAGATGGTTAGGCAAAACAAATTCGCGAAGTAAAAATAGCACTCCCACCGGGCGTTGTCAAGTAGAAACCGGTAAGTTTGCAGAGGTGAATTTTTCGGTGCAGGAAACGATCTGCGTCCTCTATACCGCAAAGCCCTTGACCTTTTTGCCGGAGCGCAGTATACTGCTTATGCGGTTAGTTGCATTTAATTGCAAGGGGGTATTACATCATGCAGGACGCATTCTGGGGAATCCTGATTCCGTTTCTGGGCACAAGTCTTGGGGCAGGCTGTGTGTTCTTTTTGAAAAACGCTTTGCGTGACGGCATCCAGCGCGCCCTCACCGGCTTTGCCGCCGGGGTCATGGTGGCGGCATCGGTATGGAGCTTGCTGATCCCGGCTATGGAGCAGGCTGCAGATCTGGGCAGGCTGGCGTTTTTCCCGGCAGCAGCAGGCTTTTGGCTGGGCATCCTGTTTTTGCTGCTGCTGGACCATCTCATCCCGCATCTGCACCAGAACAGTTTGCAGGCCGAAGGGCCAAAAAGCCAGCTCCAGCGCACCACCATGATGGTTCTGGCGGTGACGCTGCACAACATCCCGGAGGGTATGGCAGTGGGCGTGGTCTATGCCGGATACCTTGCCGGAACTGCTCAGATCACCGCCGCCGGGGCGCTGGCACTTTCCCTTGGCATTGCCATCCAGAACTTCCCGGAGGGTGCCATCATCTCCATGCCCCTGCGGGCGGAGGGAATAAAAAAAGGCCGGGCGTTCTGGGGCGGCGTGCTGTCCGGCATCGTAGAGCCCATCGGGGCAGTGTTGACGATTCTGGCGGCAGGCATCGTGGTGCCCGCGTTGCCCTATCTGCTCAGCTTTGCCGCCGGAGCCATGCTGTATGTGGTGGTGGAGGAACTGATCCCGGAAATGTCGCAGGGGCAGCACTCCAACGTTGGAACGGTGTTTTTTGCGGTGGGCTTCAGCGTGATGATGGTGCTGGATGTGGCACTGGGGTGACGGTTGGAGTCCCCGAAAGCGAAATCTCTTTCGGAATCTCCGAAAATGCCTAAACTTCTTGACAGAGGAGACGGCAGGGCGTATTATTTTGGCAGAAGGACCGCTGAGAAGCGGCTTTTTATAAGACTGCAAGTTAGCTTTACCTAACTTGCAGCACGAGGAATTGCTGGCCTGTCACCCGGAGCAGTGGGCGCATCTGGTAAAAAGCATTGCATTGTGAACGGTAAACAGAAAGAGGGTGGCGTTATGTCCTTTTTTGAAAACACCCGAAAGCCCGTAGGCCTTGGCGGGAAGATCATGGTTGCTATGATGAACTTTGGACACAGCGCAATGGCAGA
>OICK01001068.1_pt1 | contig 10215 bp, 10 predicted proteins | sample 1581281 | NCBI WGS metagenome assembly OICK01 (sample SAMEA3882557, study PRJEB24775) | human gut metagenome | biome: human-associated habitat; feature: intestine environment; material: feces | place: Netherlands | collected 2009/2010 | reverse complement strand
ATCAAAACCTTTAGCCTTTTTTATTTCAATTATTTTTCACTTGCGAAACTTGAGTTATAGTATCTGTTGCCCTCGCTCCTGACTTTTTATTTCTTTCACCGCTGTCTGTCTGTTTTCCAATCTTTCCACTTTCAATTGCCTCAAACCTCGAAAGCAATGCAGGGAACCTGATGAGCACAAATAAGACAATCAACAATGTGTAGCAAAGGTACTCTCTAGATTTAGGTATGTGAAAAATTTGTCCATACTTATTTACCAGTAGGATAATCATATTTGATAGCGACCAGATTATCATACAATGAATACAAGTTTTGAGCAGCCATTGTTGAGTTGCTCTCATTTTTTTGTATCGTTTGATTGATTCTGATGATTCCATACTTAAATATAGCAATATTGATTTGAGTAACCTTATAAACCTTGGTCTCTGTAGCTTTGAACGAAATGTTTGAATGGAATTGGACGGTCCTTTTCATCCTTGAAGATGCGGTCGAAGCGTTCCCAGTCCTTTTTGAAACTAACTTTTATCCCATATTTCTTGGCTGCATATCTGGTGTATTCCGCTTTTGAAACACAAAGTTTACCTTGCTCGTCACATTTTCTATCGGCGAGCGCGTCTTTATATTCGACTCTGTTCTTAAAATCAGGTGCCACGACACTCGTACTCATTGCCTCATACTCATCATTGCTTTTTAATGGAATGTCATATTTCTCAAGGTAATATCTTATCAGGTCCCAGGAGTAGCCACAATTCGTGATATCGCTCTTCCTTTCGTAGTATGGGAAATACATTTCGTGCATCAGTCTCCCGAAGTCCTTGCCTTGTTCAATAAGGGCGAAATCGACTTTTGCTAAAGCGGTCCTTAGCATTCCATCCAATGTCCTTACGCCAAAATGCTCGATATTGTTGAACCGGCATTCCTGTGTGTAGCACTGAGATAATTTGTCTAAGATACGTAGTGTATCTTTATCGTCATCAGGAATTATGAAATCTCTGTCTAAGTGAATCTCAAGACCTTTTTTTCTAATATACGGGCATCTTATGACGTGATATTCATTCATGCACAATTCATACATACTTTCCCAGTCAAGCCATTCATCATCTGATTTCTCTGGTTCTACGATTACAGTCGATGCGCCAATAGACTCAACTAATTCCTTTGACAGGTTGACGTGCAGTTCCTCAATGTCACCATCATTGTCTTCTTGAGAATATTCAGGCTCCATTTTTATGTCGATGAGTTGCTCGGCCAATATTTTGCCAATGCCTTCAAACAACTTCCTCATGCCAACAGGTTGCTGAGTCTCCTTTTTCTCAGCAAGATAGGTGTGCTTGCAACACTCACACCATTTAGTGACTTTATAGACTTCTTCGAGTAACTGCTTCATAATGGTTCCTATACTTTCCCTTTAGATTGTAAATCCTGATAGCTTTGTGCCAATTGCTTTGCCATAATGTTTTTCCCCTTTGAGTCCTTAAGGCAGCAATCAATTTGACGCCATTGTGCAATATTATATGGTTCAAAGAAATGCTTCTCAACACAATATTTGACAAAATCCGTTATTGTGCACCTCAGGCATAGATTGTCTCCTACTTTTCCATCCTCAACAGCACGCCTGATACTCTCTGGAATTGTTAATATTTTTTGTTCAATGTCTTGGTCTTCTGTTTGTTCTAAATGATTGCCATAATAATAGATTGACTTCGGCAAGTAGGATTCAGCAAATTCAATTGGCCAATCCATCGTGCGACAGAAATAGAAAGGATGAATAACGTCTGTGAGGACAATACCACACATCCTTTGGTAATCAAATATCGTGGTTGTTTCTCCTTGTTCCAGCAAACATATCGTTATATGGACGGCAAGTTCTTCCATCATTCCGCGGACGAGCCGAGTAATCTCATAAATATTTGCTTTAAGCCTTTCATTATATTTTTCTAATTTGGCTTCCATCTCTTTCTCAATCAATTGTCGCTGTTCCTCAGAGGAAAGATCATTATACCCGTCTCGCATTTTCAGTTCTTCAAAGATTGATTTCAAAATTGAATTCATCTCGGATATTTGAGGAAGATTGCTGTAGTACAGGTCTTTCAAATATTGAGCGCCTATTTTTGCCCCATCAGAAGCATCTTTCCCTGGAAAATAATAATGTGAAACCTCACGAAAAGGAAGAATCAGAGAGCAAACATACCGTTTGAGCAAAGCTTTATTTCCGATACAATGAGAAATGTTGCCCCATATTTCATCGTGCATTTCCCCCCAATATTTGAAAATCATATCTTTATGGGTTGCCCCCTCTGTAATGAGCCGTTGGACATAATCCTTTTCGTTTGGTAAAAATTCTAATGCATCTTGATGGCCGCTGTCAATCAACGAGGCAATTATGCATTCTTCTGTGAAACCGTCGCAGTACAACTCTGTAAATTGGTCAAAATATTCGTTAGTTTCCATAATTATCCCATTAATCCTTTCTCAAATATCGCCATCTGCTCGGCTTTCGTTTTCTCAGCTATGTCAATATACGGCTTCATCGCCTTGTAGTCGGAGTGGCCGGTCCATTTCATCACGACCTGAGGAGGGATGCCTGAAGAAAGGGCGAAGCAGATGAAGGTGCGGCGGCCTGCGTGAGTGCCTATGTATTCGTATTTCGGCAAGGTTTCCTCAACCCGCTGTCCGGCACGGAAGAATACTTTCGTGACGGGGTCGTTTATCTCGCAGAGTTCGCAAAGGTCCTTCAGGTAGTAGTTCATCTTTTGATTGCTGATGACTGGGAGAGCGAGACCACCTGGGAACTGACAATCTTTGTATTTGTCGAGTATGGCTTGGGCGAAGGAGTTGAGCTCAATTGGCAGGCGGTCATTGGTCTTCTTGGTGGTGATGTAGATCTTGCCTTCTGAAATGTCGGTGCGCTTGAGTTTTGCCATATCGGAGTAGCGCAGGGATGTGAAGGCACAGAAGCAGAAGAGGTCTCTAGTCTTGGCAATGGCACCGGCTTCGATAACTCTCTTCTCGTATTCCCGGCCATCGAATGTGTGAAGTTTCACTATGGTCTGGTTTGCCGGAATCTCGTAGTTATAGACTTTAAGCAGTTCTTCTTTCGTCAGGAATATGACGGGCTTCTGCACTATCTTGAACTTGACCTTGTATTTTAAGATGTAGTCTTGCTTGGTGTAGCCTTTGCGTAAAGCCCAGGTGACGAACCATTTGAGCTGAGAGTACTGCTTCAAGACTGTCTTTTCTTCAAGGTTTTCTGTTACGCGAAGGAAGCGGATAAAGCGGTTGAGGCCTGCTTCATCGAAATCTTCGAACTTGACCCTCGGACCGAAGTGTTCGAGGTGATGGGAGAAAGTCTTCCAAGTCTGATGGGTGGCGTATGCCCACTGACTAACCGCCCCCTGGTCTTTTATGAATTCCTCAAGTCGTTCATATATTGACGGAGCCTTTGGGGCTTTCTTGACCTCTGCCGGCTGCTCGTCTCTGCCCAGTGCTTTCTGCAGCTCGGCGCGGAGGTCATCAACAGTGGGAACCGCAGACCTCAAATCGTTCTCATATTCTGAGAAGTGAGCGTCAACCGTCTTGATGATTGTGTTCATTCTTTCGGCTGACATCCCCGAATTGTTCTTATATTTACTCCTGACAAAGTTGGTAGTCTTCTTTTTGGACGCACTCTTATCATTAGGAAGCCAGGCATCGAAGTCTACGGAGAAACCTAGAGTGGTGATGTAACGGACTTTCTTGACATTGATGGATACCCTGACGGGGTATTCGCCGGTTTTGAGTGGTTTTGGTACGAGGTAGAACTTAACTGACATAGTATAAGCAACTATAGGGTTTCCAAATTTCTATACACAAATTTATACACAAATTTTGATAAATCCTAATAAATTGCACTATACTATACAAAACGCTAATATATTGAGTATTAGGCTATAAGGTTATTTTAAGTGATTATAAAGATAGTGGGGTTATAGTTCGCCCATCTCCACTGAAAATGCCTCTCAGATACCCTGAGAGGCATTTTTTCAAATCGTACCCCATTTTGTACCCCATTTTTTGGGGAGATTTCGGACTCGAACTTGAGTGAATTTGTATGGAGTTGAGTGGAGGAAAAGCAGCAATTCTCAACTATTCTTCAAGGATCTCCCAACCCCCACCATAGGTCGGAGAACCGACCCTGACAATTCGATTATCATTACGCAACTTTTTAAGATGCTTTCCAACTGCTCTTGGGGAAATGCCTAGAATGTTCGCCAGTTCCGCATTAGTAATTCCCGGACGTCCTTTGATGATTCTCAATATTTTATCGATAGTCCTTTTCGGTGTTTCGGAACTTGTTTCGGAACTTGTTTCGGAACTCAGCCGATTTTCACACCCTTCGTGTACGGGAATTGTCACCAGAAATGCGAGTCTATCCTCATCAGTCTCGAAAACAGCTCTCTGCGGTCTATTTTATTACTTCCCAGTGGCCGCCTTTATCCGGCCCGACGCGGCGAATCAATCCTAAAGACCGCATCTGTTTTATTTGATATTTTATTCCGTCAATAGAAATACCACATATATCTGCCAGCTCTTTATTAGTCAAATCCGGAGACTTCTCAAGGGCAGCAAGGATAACTTCCCTAGTTTTCTGGGTAGTTTTCTGGGTAGTTTTCTGGGTAGTATCATCTTTTCTCAAATCACCTTCAAGTCCGTGTAAACTCAGCACCATCTCCACCCGGTCAGGGTCATAAATCTCACGAATCTGCGGCTTCGGCCAGTTGTTCTCTTTCCATCCCTTGGTGATGGTGTCAGCCCCACTGCCGGCTCTTTCAACATATCCTATGAATGAAAACATCTTCTGAAGACCGAAATTGCGGCAGATGCTGGTACCTCCGGCAAAGAACTGTTCAACGGAAATCAGCATAGTTCCCGGATTGACAAACACCAACTTGTCCGGATAACGTTCTATGACAATATTGTTCATCATTCCGTATCTGGCGTGAACCAGACAGTTGATAATAGCTTCCCTGAGCGCTTTATGGGCAGGAGTATAATCCACTCTAACGATTCCATCTAACTTGAACGGAACAGGCAATGCCTGGCGGATCTTCAGATAGACACGGTTGTAGAACTGGAAGAGGTTTGGTTCCCAATATCCGTCTATGTACACACGGTCCGTCCATCTTATCTCAGGGTCATCACTCATCTTCTCGCGGTAGTCGACGTAATAATAAGGGATGGCATCATCCAATCCCTTTTGGGTACCGAACATCAGGACTCCTGCAAGGGTAAAGCCTTCTTTGCCACTGTCAGAGTCCTTGCCGTATGCTCCGATTTTCTTGAGAAAAGAAAGGTCGTCCAATTCAGACCACGGATGCTCCTGATTCTTAGCATCGAACAATCGCCTGTATTGCGAAACCGTATCCTGGTCAATCTCCTCACCAAGAATGAAACTCGGAAACACATAATTGTCTAAAGGATGGTCGGCAATCTGAGATTCTCCCATAATCCTGCGTACAACATCATCACCCACTTTGTAATCTCCTTCGTGCCTGCGTCTGAACATATGTCCTCCGAATGGGTTGAGAGTGAGGTACACAGGCCTTTGTGTGTATTCAGCACGTGGGACTTTGACTACCAGAGCAAATCCATTCTCCACATTGGCTTGAAGCACATCACTTTCTGATATTATGCAGGTGCTGACTGTGTTTTTATTATTGAGCCCGTCCCATAAAAGCTTCTTCAGTTTGGCAATCTGTTCTTCCGACAGCCCGTCAGGATAAAACTTGCCATTCTTTTCGGATATGCCAAGCACTATTATTCCTCCATCCGTATTGGCGAATGCGGAATACGTCTCCAAAAAACTTCCGGGGAAACCACCTTTGGCACTTTTGAATTCGATCTCTGTTCCTTCTCCTTTCTTACAGAGAGTATGTATATATGAATTGACGTCCATAATTGCGACTGTTATTTGTTCCTCTCAAAGTTACAACCTAAACTCCAAAGCTGTTCCCACTCAGTCCAGGAAATTCATCTTGGACATCTCGCTGGCCTTGATGCTGTCGACGATGTCGATGTAGGGCTTCATCGCCTTGTAGTCGGAGTGGCCGGTCCATTTCATCACGATGTTGGGCGGGATGCCTCGGGAAAGAGCCTGGACGATGAATGTCTTGCGGCCGGTGTGGGAACCGACCAGCGCCCATTTCGGATGAACCTCATCAAGACGGACACTGCCTTTGTAGGTTGTGATGCGTATCGGCTCGTCCATTCCGGCCATCCTGCATAGTTGCTTGAGCTCGCGGTTCATCGCCTGGTTGGTGTACTGGGGAAGGACACGGTTGTTCTTCATCGGGATAGTCCTGTATTTCTCCAGGAGGCTGCGGGTTACGTCATTGATTTCGATCTGCACGCTGTCGGCGGTCTTGATGGTGGTTACTTCCAGATGGTCGGCTTTGACATCGGACCAGCACAGGGCCTGGGCATCCGAGAACCTGAGGCCGGAAAAGCAGCAGAAGATGAAGATGTCCCGGATGGGTTCCCACTTCCTGACCGACGACAGGTCAAGGGCGATAAGCCGTTTCAGTTCTTCCGTTGTCAGGTATATGACCTTGGTCTGCGTTGTCTTGAGAGTCGGGTGGAAGCTGCGGAAGGCCATCTGGGTGTTGTATCCCTTCTCTGTTGCCCAGTTCAGGAACCATCGCAGGTAGCCCAGCTTCTTGAATATGGTCGAATTCCTCAGGCCGGTCACATCCTCCTTGTCATATTCATCCCTGTCTCCCTTCTTCTTCCTCGGGGTGTTCAGAGCCTTCTCTTCACGCAGGTAGGTCACGAATGCAGTCAGGGTCTTCTCGTTCAGATCCGAAAACTTGAGGTTCTTGCGGAATTCCCGCAGATCCACCTTGAGGGAGCGCATCTTGCCGTAGGTGCCTTCCGACCAGGCGTTCATAGTCCCGCAGTCTTCCATGAACTCATCAAAGACAGACAGAAGACTCATAGGGCGGGCTGTCGGTGCTGTTGTGGGACGGGGCTTGGGCGTGATGAATCGGCTGATCTTTTCCTCGAACTTATCCTGCAGCATCTGCTCGTCGGGGTTGATGTCGTTCGCCTCGAAGTATTTGATGGTGTCCTTCATCTGGTCGCGCAGCATCCTCAGCCTGCTGTTCATCGAGGCTGCGGTTTCGCCGCGCAATCCGACATAGCCGTCCTTGACAAGTTCGGCCTTCTCATCCCAGGCATTGCGGTCAAGAAGCACGCATCCGGTCACGACATCGTGCCGGAATCCGTTGAACGAAATCCGGAGTCTGATCTGGTATTTTCCACCCTTCAAACCATAGGTTCGAATCTTGAAAGAAATGGTGTGTTTTATCTCCATAAAAAATGGGGTACGGTAAAATCGTACCCCAAAAATACCCCATTTTTATGTAATTTCAAATACTTTTGTATGGAAATGTATACTGAGTAACAATGCATTACAAATATGTCTGGAGGGGTTTGGAGGAAATGTTCGAGTTCGCCCATCTCCACAATATTAATTGATTACAATTAATTAAGCCAATTAAACGGCTCACCTGCAAACTTCCGTGTGAGTCCTATCCGAAGATTGTGCATAGCCTGAACATGAAGAAGGGCAGGTCAGACACTCCTCTAAGCTGAGCCCGGAAGCCTTTTATTTTTGAGTTGAAGGATTCCGCTCCCGCATTGGTGGAGTGGTCGATGAAGTAGTTCAGGATTTCATCCTCCCGTGATCTCACCGCATCCCTTGCCGCCTTCTTTTCACGGAGGGAGCATTTGCTCACATCCTTATACCATTCCCTGAACTTGACTTTTGCCGTTTCCCTATCCAAAGTGGACTCCGGAAGATGGCCCTGAGCCGGTTCGTGATGTCGTAAGCCTCTTTGAGTTTAGGATAGAGTTGAAACAGGGGGGTGTTCATTCGTGCGTTCTGCCGTTCGCTCCATTTGTCTGGTGTTTGGGTGAGGGCATATCTGCTTCTTTTGAGAAGTTCGTTGCGCGTGTCGCCATTGCTCAGCGCGGGCGGTCTGAACCTCTCGTTCTTCCGCAATGGCTTGCGGCCACGAGTCTTGCCCTCGTAGTTCTTCGGGTGCTTCTTGCGGTAACATCTGCGTCGTGCGGCATATCGCTTGAGACGTCTGCGGTGTTCGGGTTCAAGCCGGCGTTGTTCCGCCTGCGCCTCGCGTCTGTAACGGAGACGTATCTCTTCCACGCCGTCAATGCAGCGCTTCATGATGTGGAAGCAGTCCAATGTCAGAATCGCATTGGGGAAGGCCGTATGCACAATGACCGCCATAGTGTCGGAAAGATCGGCTGTCACCTCCTTAACCCTCAATCGCTCTTTCTCGGGTATTTGGAGCAGGATTGTCAGCACATCCTCCGCCTTTGTGCCTCGCACGGCTGCTATCAGCGAGCCCTGACGGCAATGGCCGTCCTTGCTCGTCAGGAACGTGAACAGGTCGTCCTAGAGTGAGGTCTCGTCGATGCCGATGCACGGAATTTTCCGACCATCAGCAACGATGTGCGTCCCTTTGTCCAGACGAATCCAGAACTTAGGAATATACACGGCGCTGAAATGCAGCACGGTGGTCGAGTCAGTAAGCTCTATCCTATTGACGTCCAGCGTCTCCGTGGTATAGAAATCCACCGCCGGATATTCAACGACATTAGTTTCACGCTTACATCCTGCTGCAATACTCACCAGCAAAAGCGACAGCCCGATTATTCTTTTCATCTCGAAACTTTAATTTGCGGGTTCAATTTAAGGATTACATTTCAGATTGGCAATATCCGATAACGGGATATTCACTACCTTTACGGAAAATTTCGGAATCAGCATACCCACGCTATTTCAAGAGTCACATTCCTCAAAGCGGCACTGCCGCCCAGTGTGCGAGATTCCGGTTTCGATGCACATAGCATAAAAAATAAAGAAGTATGAAAGAAGTGAATCCCAAAGAGACTACCAGAGCCTACGCATTTGAGTTCTGGATGAGGGCTCCGATGCCGATGGTGACGTTTTTCAAGACAATCGATGTCTCACGACTGACAAGAATCAGCAGAAGGACAGGACTGAAATTCAATATGTTGATGTGCTACTGCATCGGCAGGGCGGCAAGCGGAGTGAAGGAATTTTACATGCTGCCGGTCGGAGAAAAGCTGATTGAATATGACAGTCTGGCGGTGAACACCATTGTCGCGAACAAAAACGGAGAGGTCAGCTCGTGCGATGTGCCTTTCAGTGACGACATGCGCACCTTCAACGACAATTATCTGAAACTCACCAGGCAAGTGGCCGAAAGCTGCGAAAATCACGACCTGACGGACAGTATGGTCATCGGAACGTCAGCGTTGGCGAAGTATGAGATCGATGGAGCCGTCGGAATGTACAGCGGCATATTCAACAACCCGTTCCTCATCTGGGGAAAGTACAGAAGCCACTGGTTCAGAAAGACTCTGACCGTCTCGTTCCAGTTCCACCACACCCAAATGGACGGAGCGCACGCGGCCATATTCTTAAATAGGTTGCAGGAGGTCATTTATCGCCTGAAAATAAAATGAATCTATATAGAGGCAGACTAACTTTTGCCTATAGTACTGATATTAAAACAATTACAAACCATTGACATTCCTGTGCTATAATTTGTATGTAAAGGACTTAATCTCCATTGTGGTCATACACTACTAAGACAAAAGGTGGCGGAGGAGCTCGGGGGTTATGCATTGGGTGAAAAAAGCCACTTTTTTCACCCAATGATAATCCGTAATGACTTTTCGGGTGTCAAACGCGCCTTTTTTCACCCGGAATAATAACCCTTCGCGCCTAAACCAACTTTGCCACACGCGAAGGTTGGTGAACGTGAGTCAAAAATATTAGGCCATTTTATACACGTGTATAAGCCTTTCGCCGTACGTTTTTGTCCCACGAGATCCAACTCTTCCTGGTGCGATAAACCAAGCGCACCTGAGGGTTATGGGCATATTGTGGAATAGTCAGTGGAACCTCAGAACCGCACTATATTAGGTCTGGCTATTATATGTCATTAATAAACACAGTTATCTGCTGCTCGCAACCGTCCAGACGTTGGTACGATATGAAGAACGATAGTCAACAGGTATATAATTTCTATTATATGTTCCTATGAGAGATGAAGTGTATTGTCAGTTAAACAATAGTTCGTTAATTTTTCCAGTGCCTAAGCGGCCCTGGCAGTAAATAAAACCA
>OICK01001062.1_pt1 | contig 10264 bp, 10 predicted proteins | sample 1581281 | NCBI WGS metagenome assembly OICK01 (sample SAMEA3882557, study PRJEB24775) | human gut metagenome | biome: human-associated habitat; feature: intestine environment; material: feces | place: Netherlands | collected 2009/2010 | reverse complement strand
GGTCGCAAGGTCGACGACTTTCGAGTCGGAACGGGCCGGAAGCATCAGGTGTACATCGATGCCTGCGAGCGCCGCTTCCTGAAGCGCCGTGTTGAGTACCTCCGAGGGCAGGTAGTAGGGGGTCTGGATCCAGATCCGCTGCCGGGCGCGGGCGATGGCGTAACTGTCGGCCTGCAACAGGGCGCGCCACTTGCCGAACGGGCCGCTGGGGGCGATTTGCAGGATGTCGTCGGTAAAATGCCCGACAGGCGGGTAGTACTCCGGCCCCGAAATATGCGTTTTCGTAGTCGCCGACCAGTCGCTCAGGAACGACGCCTGCAACCCCGCCGCGCCGCTGCCCTCGATCCGGAAGTGGGTGTCGCGCCATGTGCCCCATTGCGTGCCGCGGACGTAGCGGTCGGCGATGTTCATGCCGCCGATGAATCCGATGCGGCCGTCTATCACGACGATCTTGCGGTGGTTGCGGTAATTGACCTTGCTGGTGAAGAGCGGGAATTTGACGTGCAGGAAGGCGTATACTTCGATCCCGGCGTCGCGCATCCCTTTGAAAAAGGAGTTCTTGGCACCCCGGCTGCCTACGTCGTCGTAGAGGATGCGTACCCGGACGCCTTCGCGCGCCTTTGCGACCAGGGCGTCCCGCAGGCGGCAACCCGTCTGGTCGTCGTTGAGGATGTAATACTGGATATGGATGTGGTGCCGTGCGCGGGCGATCTCCTCCATCAGCGCTTCCATCTTCGACCGTCCGTCGGTATAGACGGCGATGCGGCTGCCGTAGAGCGGTACGGAGTGCAGCGTATTGAGCAGCAGTGAGGCGAGCGGCCGGTAGCGGGGCGGGATGCCGGGGCCTTCGGGGTGTTCGGGCTCTTCGAGCTGCATGGTGATGCGCTTGCGCGTGCGGCGCGAAATGATGCGCTGCTTGGAGAGGTTCTGCCCGAAGAAGAAATAGAAGACCAGCCCGACCACGGGGGCCAGTACCAGCACGACGATCCACGGCAGGGTCTTCAGCGGATTCCGGTTTTCGGTGATGATGACCAGAATGATGCCGAGGATCGTGACCGAGTATACGACCAGGAAGAAGTATGTCAGTATTTGTTGCATGCGGGTTTCTTCTTCGGTGCGTGCCGCTGCCGGGCGGGCTCTATTGCCGCTGCTCTTCCTGCGGGGCTTCCGCGGCGGGGAATTTTACCAGGTAGAGCAGGTGCTCCACGCCGCGCATGTAGTTGCGTTTGGGGTTTTTGGGCGAGTAGATGTAGCAGTCGAGCGTGAAGACGCGGTTGGTCGCCGTGTCGACGGTCGTGTAGCTTACGAACGGGCCGCCCATGAAATCGCCGTGCACGTCCCAGAAGCCGCGCATCTCGCACCAGAGGCGCCCCTCCATGCGGAACATGCGGAAATCGGGCGCGAAGGCGTCGGAGGTGGTCATGTATGAACCGTCCGACGGGCCGGGAATGCGGGCGGCGAACTTGTTGCGGGCGGCGAGCAGCGCCCCGGGCGAAAGCGACTCCTTGCCCTCGTAGGGGTAAGAGTAGATGAAGAAGCCCTGGCTGGCCGTGGGGTATTCGTAGCGCGCCCACAGGAAATCGGGTTCGTTCGCGGCAAGCGCATAGCCTTTCGGCACGTTCATCTCGACCCCGAAGTTTTTCAGAATGGCGTCGTGTATGCCCTTTTCGTTGAATTTCTCCGCGTATTTGATGGCGCGGTCGCGTTCGGCGTTTTCGAGGGCGAGGACGATATTCCCGCGGTTGGCCGAGAGGAACGCCGTGATCGACTTGTCGCTGGGCCCCATGAGCGTCATCACGATCTGGGGCTCGGACGTCACGTCGTACTGGACGGCGACGCTGGACTCGGTGAGCGTGGGGTCTTTGAGTACCTTGAGGATGTTGCGGTGGTCGGCGACCATGCCCGTGAACCCGCGTTCGGTGACGCGCAGCACGTCGAACAACGGCTCGGTTTGGTTGAGGTAGGGGATCGGTGCCGTGAATATCGCGCGCAGCGTATCGCCCACCTCGCCCGTCCACTCCTGCTGCGGGCAGACGACGATCAGTTCGTAGGGGGCGCCTTGTGCGGTTTTGAGCCGCGAATCGGTCAGTGTCCTGAATGCCTTGCAACCTGCCATCGTTGCGACGACGGCCGCGGCCAGCGCGATACGGAAGATAGTTTTCATAGCCGGTCTGGAATTGAATCTACTACAAATATAGTTATATTTTTCGGAATAGTGCGGAATTTCACTATTTTTGCCTGGAATAAGCAGCCATGCGTTTAAAGCCACCGAAAATAATCCGGCGCCTGATGCCGGATCTGATCTGGGAGATCGACGACCGGGACGGCGTGTTCCTCACCTTCGACGACGGCCCCACGCCCGGCGTCACGGAGTGGATACTTTCCACGCTGGACAAGTACGATGCCAAAGCCACGTTCTTCGTGCTGGGCAAGAATGTCGAAATGTACCCCGACCTTTACCAGCGCATCCTCGATGCCGGGCACAGGGTCGGCAACCACACCTACTCGCACCAGAAGGGATGGGGGATGAGCCTCGAACGCTATACGGAGGATGTGGATTTTGCCAACGATCTGGTTCACAGCGAACTGTTCCGGCCTCCGTATGCGCGGATCACCCCGGCGCAGGCGCGTTTTCTGGGGCAGCGCTACAAGCTGGTGATGTGGGACATCATCTCGCGCGACTACAACCGTAAGCTCTCGCCCCGCACCTGCCTGCGGAACGTGACCAAATACCTTGCCCCGGGGGCCATCGTGGTGTTCCACGACAGCGAAAAGGCGTTCCGCAACATGCGTTACGCCCTGCCCCGCACGCTGGAGAAGATCCGGCAGATGGGGCTCAAATGCAAAGCCATCGAATTCTGACATGAGGTTCGTAGTCGCCATAACCGCCGCCAGCGGCGCCATCTATGCCCGCCTGACGATAGAACGGCTGCTCGCCTCGCCGTGCGTGTCGGAGATCGCGCTCGTGTGCAGCCGCCACGCCCGCGAGGTGATGGCGCACGAGGGGGTGTCGCTGCCCGTAGACGGACGCATCCGTGAGTATGCGAACGACGACATGTTCGCCCCTCCGGCGAGCGGCTCGGCGCGTTACGACGGCATGGCGGTCGTGCCGTCGACGGTAGGTACCGTGGGGCGTGTGGCCGCCGGCACGGCGCAGAGCCTGATCGAGCGGGCCGCCGACGTGATGCTCAAGGAGCGGCGCCGGCTGGTGTTCGTCGTACGCGAAACGCCCCTGTCGCTCATACACCTGCGCAACATGGCGGCGCTGACCGAGGCCGGGGCGGTGATCCTGCCCGCATCGCCGTCGTTCTATGCCGCGCCGCAGGGCGTCGAGGAGCTGTGCGGTACGGTCGCCGACCGCGCCGCAGCATTGCTCGGGGTCGATATATCGCGCTATGAATGGGGGAAATAGGAAATTCCGGATTTTTTTCGTAACTTTGCGCCCACGAAAAAATCAATTCAAAACAATACCTTATGGCAACTACAGCTGACATCAAGATCGGTATGTGCATCGAAATGGATGGCAAGACCTTTCAAATCGTGGATTTCCAGCATGTGAAGCCGGGCAAAGGCCCAGCTTTCGTACGAACCAAACTCAAGAACCTCGAATCGGGCCGCGTGCTGGACAATACGTTCTCGGCAGGTGCGAAGATCGAACCCGTACGCGTGGAACGCCGTCCCTACCAGTTCACCTATGAGGATGACCTGGGGGCGCATTTCATGCACACCGAGACTTTCGAAGAGATCAACATCGACAAGAACCTGATCACCAACTACGACCTGATGGCCGACGGCCAGATCGTGGAGGTGATGTTCCACACCGAGAAGGAGACCGTGCTTTCGGCCGAGCTTCCCCCGATCGTGGACATGGAGGTGACCTATACCGAGCCGGGCATCAAGGGCGACACCGCTTCGACCAACTCGCTCAAACCCGCTACGGTCAACACCGGTGCGACGGTGCGCGTTCCGCTGTTCATCAACACGGGCGACAAGATTCGCGTCGACACCCGCACCCGCGAGTATTACGAGCGCATCAAGTAAGCCGGCAGCGTTCCGGAGGGCTGTTTAACAAGTCCCGAAAATCGAAAATCACCCCTGTCAGAATAAGCTCTGGCAGGGGTGAAATCGTTGAAATCAGACTTGTCAGACAGCCCCTTTTGTCCGGGGCGGATCGGACGGTGCGCCCGTTATTCGAATTCGGACATCACGCGCTCCATCTTCCGGCGGATTTGGGCGGTGCAGAGGTTGCCGATGCTGCCTTCGTGGGTGTGGTGCACCTCGCGCGTCGGATGGTACTCACCGCGCTGTACGGCCATGCCCACCTGCTTGTAGGCTTCGCGGAACGGGACGCCTGCGAGTACGAGGCGGTTGACGTCCTCGACCGTGAAAAGGTAGTCGTATTTCCGCTCGTCGAGGATGTCGGTGTTGACCTTCAGGTGCGCGAGCATGAAGTCGCACATCGAGAGGGTGCGTTTGATTTCGGTTGTCGCCGGGAACAGGATGTCCTTGAGCAGCTGCATGTCGCGGTGGTAGCCGACGGGAAGGTTCGCCGTGAGCAGGGCGATCTCGTTCGGTACGGATTGCAGGCGGTTACAGCGTCCGCGCATGATCTCGAAGACGTCGGGGTTCTTCTTGTGGGGCATGATGCTCGACCCGGTGGTCAGCTCGTCGGGCAGCGACACGAACCCGAAATTCTGGCTCATAAACAGACATACGTCCATCGCCAGCCGGCCGATCGTCGCGGCCACGGCGGCGATGGCGGCTGCCGCATTCAGATACTTGTTGAGGTCGAGGTTTGCGAAGCCATTGCCGAAAGCGTTGGCGGAACGCCGTCCGCTTGAACCAAAGGAGGCGAACACGCCGTTGAGCGCGTTTTTCACTCCGCCTTGCAGGTTGAGACTCTTGTTGAACGAGCCGGAGAACAGTTTGGACATGCCCAAGCCGTTCGAAACGAAGAGTCGGCTTGTGCCGGATGCCAGTTTGGGTTGGATGGCGGGGGTGAGCACCGCGCCCTTGCTTGCTTTGACAAGTGCGGAATGCAAGCCTTCCAACGATGGAAGTACTTGTATCCATGCGGTCGCGATGCTGCCCTTTGCCATCTATCGTTCCTTTCGGTGAAGACCCAACGCCTTGTTGATGTCTTCAGTGTTCATCGAATCGAGTTCGTAATCCTCCTTCTTGGTGTTCTTCCGGTTTTCCGGCAATACGCTTTTCGGTTTCCGTCCCTTGCCGGAGTAGGGGGCTAGTGTCGACTGTTGGATGATATCGAGCAGTCGCACCGTAGCTCCGAACGTGCCTATGAGTTTGGCTCTCTCTATGAGGGTGTATTGTCGTGGGCTACCGTATTGGCTGGCGAAATCAGCCAAGATTTGGCTGTCCCACCGGTCTGGGTTTATCGCATAGGTCAGTCTTTCGACTGTGAATCCAAAAGCGCTGGCAATTTTCCCGACAGGTATTCCCATGCGTCGAGCACGTCATCGTCGAATGCGGCCATGACCGCTTCGTACTTGTCTCCCTTCAGCACGCCGCGCATGAGCTTGTCTACGAGCCAGATGGTTTCCACGCCGTCTTCGACTTTTTCGGAGTGGATGGCCTGTTGGAATTTGCGGTTGCGGAGGAGTTTCGCGTAGGCGTCGCCCCAATTGTCGTTGAAGTCTTCCGCGGTGATGGTGGGCTTGCGTTTTGCCATTGGTTTTCCTTTCGTCGTTTGTCTATATAAGAATACCCCATGCCAAGGGCATACCCCGATGGTATGTCTTGGCGTGGGGCGCGTATCCTGTCATCACATTACGGGCTGACAAGCGAGAGTGAATCGAAGGGCGCATGTTCGTACCATTGACCAACGGTGGCATTCGACGACACAATCCGGCAGTCAATTGGCGCATCCATGCTCTTGAATGTCTTGCTGAACCGATGGCAAGTGGCGTCACCTCCAGCGCCAAAGCCAAACTCAAACAGTGTTTGCCGTTGAGGGGTGACGATCTTCATCTCGACAACACCTTTGACAGGCGGATGACGGGCAAGCAGATACCCGCTGAACCGCAATGTCTAGCCCGGTGGAATGGTGAATGCATCAGAAGAACATGAGGTAATGTTTGAAGTACCTCCGAGCGATAATGCATTTTTGCCACTTTGTGGAGTACTGACTTCTTTAATTGCTTCGGCCGGCGTCCATTTCACCTGTCCTTCGTCGAAGTTGCCGTCGGGAATCGGATTGTCGGTGAACTCTCCGAAACCATGCGAAGTGGACGTGTTCAGAGTGCCGGCATACCTGACCGCTGACCAAGTGTTATCGCCGCCGCCCGTCGTGGAGACCGTGGACTTCAGAATCTTGATGTCGAACTTGGTGCCCTTCGGAAGGGAAAGTTCGCCAGCATAGACATCATTCACACCCTTGGCCATCTTCACGCCGGTGTCGCGTGACCATGGCGAGTCTTGTCCCCAGTCTCCAACCACCCACATCGCACCATCTTCAGCCACCGTACCATCGGATACGGTGACTGTCAGCGTCGGATTCGGAGAGCTTACGCTTTTGGGATGGTGATGTACTGGGTCTGAGCCGGAGCGGTGGCGGTCGGATAGGCGTTGATAGTGAACTCGAAGTTCACGAGAGCCGTATGCACGTGGCTGATGTCGCCGGTGATGAGGAAGGTGGCGTCGGTCATCACGTTGCGGCGCTTGCGGCCGCCCTTCAGCATTTCGTCGATGACGATGACGTGATGCTCCAGTTCGCTGGCCTGCTCCTTGACGGTGATAGAGCCATCCTTTGCCGAGGTCGCCGGATTGACCGTCACGTTGGCGGAGCCGTATGCGACCTTAAGCAGGTCTTCGTTCAGGGCTTCGATGCACGTGCCGGTCCACGTCTTGGAGAAGGTCGGGTCGCCCTGTGCGACCGTATCGCCGCCGGCGGCCACAATGTCGTCACCTGCGGAGAGGGATGCCGGTTCGGTCAGACCGTCTTCGGATAGATAGCCAAGGCCGACGAACGCCGCGTCCAGTTCGGTGGTGGCGTCGGTGGGGACTGTGGCGCCCAGTGGGGCGACCCAAATATAGCCGGACTTGTTGGCACTGGTACCCGGCTTGGAGAATGTCACGTTTGCGGAAGACTGCTTTGCGCCCATCTCAATTCCTTTCGTTGTTAGCGTTCAATCAGTGGATGGGCGGCGTCGCCGCCGCCCATGTGTGCGAATAGTGTCACGCGGCGGTGTGGGTGATGGCGTAGAACTTGCTGGTTCCGCCGATGAAGCCCCAGCCGATTGCGACTTCGGTGCGGAGCATCACCTTGTTGACTGCGCCCAAGTCGCCTTCTGTGGAACTATCCGGGTTGCCGGAGTCGAACACTTCGATGCCGGACAGCGGGATGGCACCCCAGACGAAACGGTTGGCGAAGTCGCCGACGACCGCATCGAGCACCTTACTGTCCAGCTGGCCAGAGCCGACGGCCGCCGCGGTATCGGACACGGTGTTGGAGGCCGCAAGGGTGACGCCGCCGATGTTGACCATGTTGCCGATGAGCGGAACGTCGGCGGCATACTGGGTCGGCGTGCCGCCGGTGGTGAGGCCATCGCCGATGGCGGCCAAGTATGCGGAGGTGGTGACGCCCTGCGCGGACGCGTCGCCCTGTGCGGCGACCTGTCGCACAGCCTGTTTGAACGCGGTGGCGGCTTCCGCTCCGGTGCCCGGAGTGTAGTCGATGTTTCCGGCCTGATCGAGCACATATCCGTTGGTACGTGCGACGGTGGACGCGGCCTTGGTGGCCGGGTTGATGCCGAAGATGGGGGCGAAGTCGAGTGCGCGGCTGATTGCACGGTTCACATACGTGCGGTACTGGTCGAGGATTCCGGCCTGATACGGCTGCGCGAGGATGCTCTGAAGCATGGTCTGCGGCGAACCGGCGCGGAAGGTGGCGTCGGTCGGATTGTAGGCGCCGTCAACGCCGAACAACTGAAGGAACTTCTTCGGGAAACGGTAGCTGATATAGAAGGTGATGGGGTTGACGGTCACGACACCGTTGGTGGCGTCGTTTGACTTCTTCTTCTTCTCGTCTTCGGTTTCGCCGGTGGCGCCTTCGCCGAAGATGCCCATTTCGCCGGAGAAGTCGATGGTCTGCATCTGCGTGCCGACGAGGTCGATTGGAGTGCTGTTGGAAATCTTGGCGATGGCTCCGGCCGCGGGCTGGTCGGAAATCAGCTTGCGGTCAACGAAGCCCGGCTTCAGGTCGATTGTCGCTAGGGACATGACTGCCTTTCGTGGTTGAAGTGGATGGTGTCGGCCTTCTGCATTGCGGCCCCGACTCGGCCTCTACCACGATTGTTTCCGGCTGTGTGCGCCTCGACCCCACCGTCGCCAGTGGGTATGCCCCGCATTGTTTAACGACTGTGCTGGGGCGGTTCAAGTCAGTACGTTTTTGGGGAGACGGCCGGTCTTGGCATGGTGGACGAAGCTGCTTTTACCGTCTACCGACCGTCTTCAAGACATAGCATAACACCCCGTCTGACTTTCGTCAAACGGGGTGCATGCAAACCAGAATCACAAGAGAGGAGCTACACATTGCTGCGTAACGGTTTCCATTCTACCACCTTCTCGTCGCAGTTCGCGTTCGGCGTGTCGCCGGACTTGCTATATGGTCTGACTTGGCGCGATTGCACTGCATGTGCGCCGGAACGAGATTGTCCATCCTGTCGCTTCCACCAGCGGCACGCGGTATCACATGGTCTGCGGTGAACGCCAACGGATGCGCGGTGTTACGACCCCAGTAGAAAGGTGCGCCGCAATAATAGCAGGGCGCTCCGGTCCGTTTGGTGCGTTCGCGGAGGATGGCGCGATTCCGATGGTAGAGTCCCGTATCCTTGCCCATCAGGCAATCACCTCCCTGACCTTGCGTTCCTTCGGACGGTTGACGCCACGATACCATGCGGCGATGCTGACACCCTTCAAGCCCGCCGTTGTTTCGGTCTTGCGTATCGGCGCGAACTTCCACTGGTCATCCGAACCGGATTTGAGCTTCTGCGCATTCTGCACTTCGGCGGTCAGCTGCGGATTGTTCGTATGTTTGAACCGCCCCTCGTTCAGCAGGTCGAGGAATCCCTGCTGCGAGGCAAGGAACTCGGTGCCGGTCAATTGGATGACGTTCAACCCGCGTGGAAGCATGTCCCTTATCGGATTATTCAATCCGCCGGCATCCAAAATGAGGGTTGTCTTGCGTGGGCGCGTCTTCAGCTCGTCCGTGACCCACTGCCATGATTCGGTGGTTGGACGTTCGTCCACGATTTCGCCGATGATGTACGCCCACTTGTCATAATGCTGCGAGCCGACCGTCACCTCTTCGGTGTTGGCGGCCACGGACAGGGCGAGCGTGCCAGTGGTGGGGTCGAAGGTGAGCGCGTAGACGAGCGTGTCGCGGTCATGTTGGAGGTCGGAGTATGCGCTGTCCCACAAGTCCATCGGGATCGCCGGAGGGATGCTGTCCGCCCACCACAGGCCCAAGTCTTGGATGCGGAAGTCTATGAGGCCGTCCGCACCGCCCTGTTTGGCTATCGCCACGTCGGTGAGGAACGCTTCGCGTGGAATCACGTCCGGGTAGAGCGGGTTGGTGAGCGCCCACAACTGCTCATCCTCGATGTCCGCGGTCTCGTCGTCGATGCCGTAGCGCACCGCATACGCCATGTCGTCGTTTTCGGCGTTGTCCAGGAACACGTTGAACGTGTCTCCGATGGACGAGGGTAGGAACGGCGTGCCGGTGTAGATTATCATAGCCATGCGGCGCGTCTTCAACGTTTTGGTGATCATCGCCTCATATTCGGAGCGGAGCTCCTGCGCCTCGTCGAAGACGACCAGATCGAACGTGCCGCCCATGCCTGCGGAAGCGCTCTTGCGGGAACGGAATCGGACGAACGCGCCGTTTTTCAACTGTAGGCGCTCGCGGCCCATGGTGGTGCTGAAGTGCGTGACCTCGGCTTTCAGTTCGGGATTCGAATCGATGGCGTCCTTCAAATCCTCCATGATTTTGTTGGCCGCAATCTGCTCATGCGCCGTGACGAGCACGTTCAGGCCGAGCACGAACAAATAGTAGATTATTGGGGCGGTGAGGATTTTGGTCTTGCCGTTCTGACGCGGCACCGCGCACCCGCAATCCGACGCCGCCCATTGCAGCTTCGAATCCGTGGCGAGCCAACCCTCAAGCACGATGCGCTGCCACTTGTCCGGCTTCATATCGTAGCCGGCGGCGAGCGCGCACGCCTCTCCTCCCTCGGACTGCACGTGC
>OICK01001060.1_pt1 | contig 10285 bp, 10 predicted proteins | sample 1581281 | NCBI WGS metagenome assembly OICK01 (sample SAMEA3882557, study PRJEB24775) | human gut metagenome | biome: human-associated habitat; feature: intestine environment; material: feces | place: Netherlands | collected 2009/2010 | reverse complement strand
GATCCATTCCTCGTATGTTGCATTGAGGCCCCGCTTTAGAAGGATGGGGCGGTCCAGCTGTCCGAGCTGCTTGAGCAGATCGAAATTCTGCATATTTCTGGCGCCGATCTGGATGATATCCACGCCCTTTTCCAGGAACATGCCGATTTTATCAGCACTCATCAGCTCCGTCACCACCGGCATATTTTCCTTATGGGCAGCGGAAATGAGAAGATCCAGGCCCTTCTCCCCCAATCCCTGGAAAGAGTAAGGCGAAGTCCTTGGCTTGAAAGCGCCGCCGCGAAGGATAGCTGCCCCCGACGCCTTCACCGCTTTCGCAATGCCGCCGATCTGCGCAGGCGTTTCGATAGAGCAGGGACCGGCCATGACCACCAGCTTCTTCCCGCCGATTTTGATGCCCTTCACATCCACCACCGTATCGGCCGGATGGAAAGCCCGACTGGCCCGCTTGTAAGGCTCCTGCACCCGCATGACCTTATCCACCCAGGGATTGCTGAGGAAATCCCTTTCATCCAGGGCAGACGTATCCCCCACCAGACCCAGCACCACCTTGCTGGAACCCTTACTGCGGTCCACCTGGAAACCCCGGTCCCTCATTTCCTGTTCCAGCTGCTCAATCACTGTAAGCGGTGCGTTCTGTTTCATTACAATAATCATGATGTTCCTCCTCTGCCTTCTCCAAGGCACCTTCAATTCTCCGGGACCCATGTCCCCTCTCTTCTAACTCCTATCCTTCTATCCTTCGTAAAAGAAAAGGACAGGCTCTGATGAGTCTGTCCTTTCATTCTGGAAATATCTTATCTGGAAAGGGAACGGGACTCATCACGGGCGCAGCAAAAGTAACCGAAGCCATAATAATAGCTCCAGCCAAAGACATCATATGCCATTCCTGCGTTCACGGAAGCCAGTCTCATCATTCCCTCTCCTTTCGTTAGAAGTTAGCTTAGTATAGGCTCACCAACCCCCTTTTGTCAAGAGGCAATGGAGACGGAGAGGCAGAAGAAAAGCCCGGGAACTGCCAAAGGTTCTGCCCCTCGCTTCCCGCGAGGGAAGCGCCCATGAGTTGTTCAATGTCGTCAATAGTGAAGCAATTTCAATCCACGCTTCCCGCGGGGGAATCGACTCATGTAATCAAAAAAGAAGCGTGGGCCCCAACCACCGGCGAGCCAGTGGAGGATTTACAGGGGCCAAACGCTTCTTATACAGTCAGTGTAGCAGACGCGCTTATCCGGAGTCAAGGACAGAAAAGGCAGACGTAAGTTCAGAGTTCAGGGTTCAGGGCTCTCGTGGCGGCTTTGCCGCCTTTTTTTAGAAGATGGTACTCTCGTATCGCAGCCTTCCCCTCTAGGGGAAGGTGCCCCGCAGGGGCGAATAGGGTGACTATGGCATGAAAGACAGCTGGGATAATGTTTCCCGGTCACTCCTATGAGACCTGCAAGTCCCCCGCGTCAGATTGAACGCGAAAATGAGATGATCGTTATTTCACAGCGCCTTTTTCATGCTGTCATTACCAGTTTCTGAACTTAGCCGGCGGGTTGTAAAGACCGCCGGACCAGTCCACAAGGTCCTTCATATTCTTGGCAGCGAGGAGGTCGCGTGTCGCCTGAGACGGATCGATCCCGAAATCTTCCGGCAGCTTGACAATGCCTTCTTTGCGGAGTTTCTTGGTGATCTCCGGATCTTCGAGCTTGCCGACTTCCGTCTTACCTGCTACCGCACGGATCGCATTCATGCGTTCTTCCATGTTGTGGCACTTATGGAGGTACGCGATGCCGACTTCGGAAACGATATGGGTGAGATCATCGGAGTAGATCATGATCGGTTCGAGATCAAGGTTTGCATTCTTCTTCAGAGCGACGGCATCGAGCTGATCGACGAAGCCCGGGAAGCCTTTGGCGGAAACGGTGGTAATCATCTGGACTACCAGTTTCTTGCCGCGGTTGGCATCGCCCATGAGTTCGAAGCGGTTAGCCACTTCAGCGCCTGCTTTCTGCCATGCCGGGGTAACATGACGGCGGCCTTTGGCATCGCAGCCCATGTTCGGTGCGCCGCCAAAGCCTGCCACGTTGTTCTTGGTGGCGGTGGAGGAGTTGCCGTATTTATCGATCTGCATGGTGGAGCCGATGAACATGTCTGCTGCATAGTGGCCTGCTGCCTGGCAGAAGGCTCTGTTGGAGCGCATGGTGCCGTCCGGTCCGATGGCAAAGATGTCGGGGCGGGCTTTGATGTATTCTTCCATGCCTACTTCGGAGCCGAAGGAGTAGACAGCCTGTACCCAGCCTGTTTCAATGGCAGGAATCAGGGTGGGGTGCGGGTTCAGTACCCAGTGGGTGCAGATCTTGCCCTTGAGTCCCAGGGATTCGCCGAAGGTGGGGAGAAGGAGTTCTACGGCAGCGGTGTCGAAGCCTACGCCATGGTTCAGGACTTTCACGCCGTATTCAGCGTAAATACCTTTGATGGCCATCATGGCTTTCATGATGCGGTCGTTTGTAATCTTAGCGGGGTCTCTGGTGAAGAGGGGGTTCAGCATGTAGGGGGTGGGGCTTTCGATAACGAAGTCTACCCAGTCAGCCGGAATATCCACGCGGGGCAGCTTATCTACCATTTTGTTGACCTGGAAAATCACGATGCCCTGGTTGAATTTCGTAGCTTCTACGATAGCCGGTGTATCTTCGGTGGAGAAGCCGGTGTAAATATTTCCGTCTTTATCAGCTGCATCGGCGCAGACCAGGGAAACTCTGGGTACCAGGTCGATGAAGTAGCGGGAGTACATTTCCAGATAGGTGTGAATGGCGCCCAGTTCGATGCCGTCGTTCTGTACCATCTGGGCCAGCCGTTTGCCCTGGCTGCCTGCATAGGCGAAGTCCAGCTTGCGGGCAATGCCTTTATCAAAAACATCCAGGTGTTCCGGAATGGAAAGGGTGGACTGAATCATGTGGAGGTCATGAACCTTGGCGGGATCCACTTCGCACAGTTTCTTAGCCAAAAAGTCTGCCTGTTTCTGGTTGTCCCCTTCGATGTTGACTTTGTCGCCGGGGCGAAGGACCGCTTCAAGGACTTTGACGGTATTGGCTGCGTCAACGATCTTTCCCTCTGCATACGGAGCGGCAGCTGCAATGCGTGCTGCGGTATCGTCTCCTCTGGTGTGCCAGTTCTTATTGCATGGTTTGATTTCTAACATGAATGGACTTCCTTTCAATAAAAATAGGTATGTACAGAAATAAGTATACAGGTTTTCATTACCCTTGTTGTTATTATGGCCCTGTCATAACAGATAGTGGCGGTAAGAGGAAAGGGGGATTGGGAGCTAGTGACTGGTGACTAGTGACTAGTAGCTAGGGATTAGGGGCTGGTGACTGAAATGCCGCTTTCGGGCATCGCCCCATATATATATACGCGGCGAAGCCACCACCTTCATTCCTAATTCCTCATTCCTCATTCCTAATTCCTCATTCGAGCAAAGCATTCATTCACAATCAAGGGACAGCACGTCCCGCGGCTACCCCTGAACCCTGAACCCTGAACCTTAAACCTTGAACCTTAAACCCCAACCCATTCCCCCAAGGGAGGACCCCATGAAAGAAATCCGTGCTCTTGTCGCTGACGACGAACTGCCGGCCCGCGGCGAGCTGACCTATGAACTCTCGAACATCCCCGGCGTCAAAGTTGTCGGAGATTACGGCAACGGACGCGGAGTCCTCGCCTTCCTGAAAACACATCCGAATGTCGATATCCTTTTCCTCGACATCGAGATGCCTCTCATGAACGGGCTCGAATGTGCGAAAGAAATCGTCCGCATGGACCTCCCGGTGAAGGTCGTCTTCGCGATGGGCTACTCACAATTCGCCGTCAAGGCCTTCGAGCTGGAAGCTTTCGACTATATCTTGAAGCCCTACAACGAAGCACTCATCGCGCGCACCATCTCCCGCCTTGCCGACAGCCTCACCCTGATGGAAAAGGAATGGGCGCCGGGTAAAATCGTCTCCACCTTACAGAAGATTTCCCTGCAGACACAGGGCAAGACCATCATGATCTCCCCCGCGCAGGAAATCGTCCTGATTTCCACCGAGAAATCCGACCGTTCTCTCTTCTATACGACGAGCGGAATCATCGAGTCGAAGATAACGCTCCGCGACATCGAGTCTCTCCTCTCCCCCCTAGGCTTCTTCCGCACGCACAAGGGCTACATCGTGAACCTTTCCATGATCCAGGAAATCCAGAATCAGAACAATGGCACCCTTCTCCTAACGCTCAGCCATTACCCCTGAGAAAAAGTGCCCGTCTCCAGGCACTATCTCAATGACTTCAAGAATACGCTCCATTTGGTTTAGATAGGAGAAGGTATTCCTGATCTGTTCAGCCCGCACTCAGTCTTCCAAGGCCGGCGTGGATACAGGCATTTTTCTGAAATGGGAATGTTGTTCAAAGCTGTAAGCAATTTCAATGAGCACCGGTTCGCTCCATGGCCGCCCAATGATTTCCATCCCGACAGGAACTCCAATCGGTGCCTCTGGTGAGGGGGCAAATCCGGCAGGGACGCAAATGGACGGGAAACCTGTTGATGAACAAAGCACGCCATTTCTCTGCAGCTGATTGCTGCCAATTTTGCACACCAGTTGCTGCTGGTGGGGATAGACCATGGCATCCAAGTGCAAGTCTGCCATGATTTTCATGACTTCCCGGCGTACGGCAATTTTGTTATACATTTTTTCTAAATAACGAGGACTCCCCACCTGCCGTGTCATAGCATCTCTCATATTTCCTTCCGAGAATGGATGGAAAAGTCCCTTGTCCAAAATATCTTTCATAGAGTGAACGGGCCATCTGGGAGGTAATGTTTCCAGATAGCTGTTAAGATCATGGCAGAAATCATCGAGGTGTACCGATACTTCCTCATTCAGATATGACTGGTCGATCTGGTTTTCCACCTCAACCAAGGTCGCCCCGTGATCTCTAAATACCTGCAATGCAGTTTCAATCACTTGATTGGTAGATGCATTGCATTTTTCTTTTCCAAATAAACTTTTGAGTATCCCGATCCGCTTTCCTTCCATGCCATCTTTTTGCAAATGGTCGATGTAGCTGTCTCTTTTCTGTCCTACGCTCCATGCCGTTTCTGCATCCTTCTCATCGTAGCCGACAATGACATCCAAGGTCCGCACAGCATCTTCTACTGTGCGGCAAATAGGACCTGCTGTATCCTGTGTCAGAGAATAGGGGATAATCCCAGCGCGCGATACCAGTCCGATGGTCGGGCGGATCCCGACCAGACTATTGGCCGAAGCAGGAGAGCGAACGGAATTGATCGTATCCGTCCCCATTCCGATAATCCCAATATTCGCTGCAATAGAAGCACCTGTACCGCCGGAAGATCCCCCAGGAGTTCTTGTCAGATCATAAGGATTGACTGTTTGCCCTAAGATCGAACTGATCGTTTCACCCCAGATCGCAAATTCATGCAAATTAGTTTTCGCCAAAATGAGTGCCCCTGCCTGTTTCAATTTTTCTACTACGAAAGCATTCTCTGGCGGTACCCATCCTTTCAATGCAATAGAGCCTGCTGTGGTAGGCATGTCACTGGTATTGAAATTATCTTTCAGCATCACCGGGATCCCATGCAGGGGACCTTGTAAAGCATGATGTTCCTTCAGATAAGCATCTGCTGCAGCTGCTTCTTCCAAAATGTTCGGATTGACACAAATGATCGAATTGATTGCCGGGCCTTTCTTATCATAGGCTTCGATCCGCTGTAAATAGAACTTAATCAGCTCAACGGCTGTCAAAGAACCATCCAAATATGCCTGGTGTACTTTTGAAATCGTTGTTTCCATGAATTCAAAGTGTTCCATTTTTCTTCTCCTGTTCAATCATAACCTAATGCTCCTGCTTACTCGCGGTTGGTAGTTACTGTGACGGATCGTCTATCGCGAGACAAGAGAGAATATCCCTTATCTGATTTCTCACCATCTATTCTGGTGAATAGCCACGCCTATCTCATAACAACGCGGCTGCGAAAAAAATGAAGCCTGATAAAATCATGATGCCGATAGAATATCCCATAATATCCTTCGCCTTAAGACCCGTGATTCCCAGAAGAGCAATCGCCCAAAATGGCTGTGCCATATTGGTCCAGCAATTCCCATATGCCACCATCAGCGCGGTCTTTACCAAATCGGCACCCATCATTTTGGCCGATTCCAGAGCCACCGGCCCCTGTACAGCCCACTGCCCACCACCGGAAGGAACAAACATATTTACGATCGATGCGGATAAGAAAGTCCACAGATAGAAAGTACTTTCTGTGCTGACTGCCGCGATCCCATTGGCTAAAACCATGACCAGACCGGAGTATTTCACAATGCCAAGGACACCGGCATACAGAGGAAACTGAAAAATGATACCTGCCGTACCGCCCACGGCATCTTTCACTGCCATGACATAATTCGCAATATTTCCATAAAGCAAAATACCGCCGAAGAGGAAAATAGCATTTAACAGGTTAAAATCTAGCGCATTGAAGCCTTTGGTATAGAAAGCATAGAAGATATAAATAAATCCAAGTAGCCCCAAAGCCCAGGCCAGAATTGGGCTATAGTTTAAAATATCTCCCACCGTAGCTCTGGACGGACGTTTCTGCAGTTTCAGGTCTTCCTTTTCAATCGCTTTGATCGCATCCTCATCCAGTGGCTGATAGTCTGATGGATTCTTAGGAAGAAGCAGCGTCGCAAAAAGCGCAGGCCCGATAGCCAGTGCGATGGTGACGCAGATATTTGTCGGATTCAACATGTAATCCGTCATAGGAACTACGCCGATCAAGTCTTCCATGATATGGCCTGGAGTTGCGATGAAGAGACCCACCGAAGAAGACAGGGCACCCTGCCAAGTCATCTGCCCTACATACGCGCCAGCAACCATCAGACCATATTCGAAAGGAATCTTTTTATCTCGCAGATTCTTCGCTATTTCCTTCGCTAAGATAGCCCCTACAATAAGGGATAAGCCCCAGTGCACAAAAGAAACCAAAACACTGACCAATGTCACCGTAAACACAGCCGACTTCGCACTTTTCGGAATCGATGCAATACGGTTGATCCAACCTTTGACCAAAGGCGCATTGGCTACGCAAGAGCCAGTAATGACAATCAAAGCCATCTGCATGGAAAAGCCAAGCAATTCCCAAAACCCTTTGTACCAATTTTGAACCATCTGCATCGGTCCCTGATCCGTCAGTGCGATTCCTAGGCCAAAAGCGATAAAAGTCAGTGCCACTGCAAAGATACTCGCATCTGGCATGTACTTTAGAGAGAACCGGAGAAGCACATTCCCCATCTTCGTAATGGGCGTTTCATTTTTAGGTTCCAAACCACTTGATTTAGTCATTTCAAAGCCTCCTTATTCACGAAAACAAAATATGCACTGCCTTTTGGCACACCCCCTTCAGGCAGAAAAAAAAGCAGAAAAGACGCACACGATATCATCGTGTTGATACTTTTCTGCTAAAATCAATTCCTTTATGCTATACTGAGATACTTTATGAAATTGTAAAAATCAATCTCCAAGGATTTGAAAACCGACCCCTATCGTTTTATGGCCGGAAAGTTCATGCATAGCCAGATTGCCATAAAAGCTTAGGGCGAAATGATTTCCTTTGCGAGCAACAGCAGCTTTGAAACAGAAATTCTGCCCGATCGCATCGGAAGCTCTTGTGCTTTGTGTGACTTCCAGTATACAGTGCGCTACGGGATGTACATGTTCCCGTTTCCTTTCAATGATATTTGTATTCAAGCATAAATTCACTACGTTACGAATGATATTACTTTGAGAAGAAATACCAAACCCTGCCACGGTGGTGGCAGCGCTTTTGATCCCCCTTTTCTGTAATTGCAGGATTAAATCCCTTTCCATCTTTTGATCAACAGTCATAGCTAATAAAACGGCCATACGGCATAGATCTTCCCCTTCACGCGGGTCTATCAGAAAATCTCCCCATTGAATCACAATAAACCTCCCCAAAAAAAAGAAGAAAGAAAACAAACACAGATAGCCTCATGCTGCTGGTTTATTAACTTTCTTCCTGCTGTACTTAATCAAGACGCTACATCATAGGATTTACTTTTTATACTGTTTATAGTCTATCTAAAATAGAATGAATTTTCCAAAAGATTTTATCTATAATTACTAATAAAAATTTTAGTAGGAAAACTTTGGCTCACTAAGGAAAAACGGATCCGGGAAACTCCGATGCAATCACAACATCAGCCCCATCAAAATTTCCTGAATCGCATTTCTCATATCCCCAGTCCTTAGCCTCCCAGAAGTGCAAGCATGATGCCGCCGGAGATCGCGGTGCCGAAGACGCCGGCGAGGTTCGGACCCATCGCATGCATCAGAAGGAAGACGCGGCGGCTTTCCTGCTGCCCGACGAGGTGGGAGACGCGGGCTGCGATCGGAACGGAAGCGATACCAGCAGAGCCGATCAGCGGATTGATGCGGCCGCCGGACAGCTTATTCATGATCTTGGCACAGACCACGCCGCTGCCGGTACCGAAGGCAAACGCCACAAGGCCCAGAAAGATGATAAGTATGGTCGAGGACGTGAGGAAGGTATCCGCAGCCATGGTCGAGCCAATGGCGACCGTCAAGACCAGCGTAACCATATTGAGAAGGGTATTGGACGCTGTTTCCGCCAGCTTGCCGACGACGAGGCATTCGCGCAGGAGATTTCCAAGCATCAGCATGGTGATGAGCGGCGCGACCGGCGGCAGGAACACATTGACGATGAGCGCCATGACGATCGGGAATGCGATCTTCTCGAGGCGAGACACATAGCGCGGCTGCTTCATCATGATCTTTCTCTCCTCCTTATTCGTGAGAAGCTTCATGATCGGCGGCTGAATGAGCGGCATGAGCGCCATATAAGAGTACGCTGCGACAGAAATCTGCGGCAGGAGATGCGGCGCCAGTTTCATCGTGGTGTAGATCGCCATCGGGCCGTCTGCGCCACCGATGATGCCGATGGAAGCAGCTTCGCCCAGATGGAATCCCAAAACCTGGGCCCCAATGAGTGCCACAAAAATCCCCAAGTGAGCCGCTGCTCCCAAAATGACGAGAGAAGGATTGGCAATCATGGGACCGAAATCCGTCATGGCACCGACGCCGAGGAAAATGAGCGGCGGCAGAATGAGCTGCTCCACGCCCTGATACGCAAAGTAGAAAAGTCCGCCCGGCGCAGTCAGTGTCGAGCCCGGCACATTGGCTACGATGCAGGAAAAGCCGATCCCTACCAGCAGAAATGGTTCGTATTTCTTGATGATGCCCAGATACAGCAGGACACATCCGGCAATGATCATGACCAGATTTCCCAAAGTCAGATCCAAAAGTCCGGTCTGATGCAAAAGCTCACTCATCAAGGTCACAAATAACTGATCCACGATCTCAATCCTTTCTCTCCTTCACTTCTCCGAGCTTATTCAGCAGGGGAAAGAAATGGAGTACCACACCAATAAAGGAAATAAATACAAAGCTCAGCAAAAAATCGATGGCGGAAAGAAACAATGCGCCGCCTAATGTATCTGGTAAAGCTGCCATTATCTCATCCCCTTGATTTCTTCATTGGCCTGACGAATCAGCAGCAGGCGTGTACGTTCTTCCGCCCTGTCCAAGACCGCCTGCTTGAGTACGATCGCTCTCTTGTGAAGGCCGTGACCGATTTCTCCCTGCTCATCCCACGCTTTGATCTCGAGCGTCACATCATGGTCCGTCAAAGCGATGACCGATGCATGGACCGTCACCGTCATGCCAAGGCTAGTCGGTGCCGTATGCACAAAATTCACCGACAGTCCGATGCTCGCATAGTCATCGGGAAGATAGGGATCGATCGCTTTGATAGATGCATCGATCGCCCAATGAATCAGCCTCGGCGTAGCTAACAAACTTTTGAAATCATTATCGTAATTATCGGAAGCATCCGACTGCTGTACCACGCGACGTGCTATGGCATTCTGCCCTACCGCAATAAAATCATTTAAGTCAATCATGGCTATCCCTTTCTGTACCACATCGCCCGCTGGGTGATATCTCTTTTTCTCATACTTCCCCATTTCCCGGCTCCATGGCTGCCAGAAAGTAGGAAAACAATCTGCAACGTTTCTTCACGTTTCGACTGTGATTATACCCGCGAACCCATAACCTGTATAATACTTTTATGCATCATATTCATAGATTGCAATTCATATTATAGTGTATTATCTATGTAAAATACCTTCTTTTTACGCAAATATTTTAT
>OICK01001053.1_pt1 | contig 10338 bp, 8 predicted proteins | sample 1581281 | NCBI WGS metagenome assembly OICK01 (sample SAMEA3882557, study PRJEB24775) | human gut metagenome | biome: human-associated habitat; feature: intestine environment; material: feces | place: Netherlands | collected 2009/2010 | reverse complement strand
TCGTCTGGCTGGTCAACGTTCTCAACGGTATGCCCGGCGGCCGGATCATCGGCGTCATCTTCTTCGTCTGCGTTCTGTTCGCCGGCCTCAGCTCCATCATCAACCTGTATGAAGCACCCGTTGCGACCCTGCAGGATAACCTGAAGCTGAAGCGCGTTCCGGCTACTGCCATCATCCTTGTCATTGGCTGCGTGATTGCAATCCTCATCCAGGAGATCACCTCCGACTGGATGGACGTCGTTTCGATCTACATCTGCCCGCTCGGCGCTCTGCTGGCCGGTATCATGTTCTTCTGGGTTGCCGGTAAGAAATTCGTCCTCGACGAAGTCAACGACGGCCTCCAGAAGCCCATCGGCGGCTGGTTCTATCCGCTTGCCAAGTATGTCTACTGCATCCTCTGCATCGTAGCGCTTGTTGCAGGCGCAGCCCTCGGCGGCATCGGCTGATAACCATTCCAATTTCCCAAAACGCGCGTAAACTTTATCTGCATATTACAATCTCGCTGTGCGACAGGAAATACGGTTCGCCGCCGGAAAACCGAATCTGGTATGTGTCGATATGCGCCTCTCGAAGCCCGGTTTCATCACCGGACAGGATCTGCGTACGGAATGTGTCCCATTCTGCATCATCGACTGTGTGTTCCGCCTCCAGAAACGTCAGCTGCATCGTATAAACAGTCTCTCCATCCAAAGTGTCGGCTTCCAGTGAGTCAAGACGGACGAGCGGCTTCTGTCCGGCGCCGGCATTGCGCAGAGAATAACCGCCGTTTTTAAATTCCCAGACGTCCTGCAGATCGTCAAAACTCAGCCGCCGGATGGGGAAATACTTCGAGATATTGGCATAGGCCCAGTCTGGCTCGATCAAGCCTTCCGCGTCCAGCGTTTCCTGATTTACTGCGTATAGCCATGTGAGATACGCCGAGGCGCTGTCCGGCAGGCCGTTATTCTCCGCAGTCTCGTCAAACTGGAAAACCGGCAGTTCGTCCAGCCGCCATTGGACGGCAAAGTCGAACCACTGCGCAAAGACCGCGCGCTGCGCGTCTGTTTCCTCCCGGCGCACTAGCATGGTGTCCAGATCCAGCGTAAACGCTTCGCTCCCGCCGTTCGGCAGGCCGGAGATTGTCAGCCGTATAGTCTGCTCTGTCATGGAGACTGACCAGACCGTTTCATAGTTCCACAGTCCAAGCTGGGAAAGCATGCTGAACTGCCCGTCCAGATAGTCTGCGAAGCACTCGAAGGGGAGTTTCTGATAAACGCTGCTGAGCAGCGCATTATATGTGTATGTCCTGACGTTCTCCGGTGCGTTTTCGTCGGTACACGCTTGAAAGCAGCGGAACCGCGTGTCGCTCACAAGCCCTGTCTCTCCGTGATAGATCAACTCGTCGAGAACCGTGTCCTGCGCGTCGGGCAGATAGAGTGTGAGACAGGCGTCCGTGCTGCTCAGCCGCTCGGCTGTCCAGCGTGATTCTGCGTTGAACGCACCGCGCACATGCAGCGCGTCGAAGTTGTTTATCAGATAGGAGTCGAACGCTGCCTTTTCGCTGTCTGACAAGACAGAACCGCCGGCATCATCTAAGAGGGCCTTTAACTGTTTGTCTGACGGCTCCGCTTCTTCGACCCGGGCTGAAACGAGCACCTCCTGCGGTTCCGTCTCAGAGGCCGGCGTATCCTGTGCGACACTGCCCGTCATCGTGCACCCTGCGGCAAATACGGCAATCAGCACGGCTGTAAGCAGCGCCGGGAGTGCAGGCTTCACCGGCTTTGCCAGTGCATGAATTCGTGCCCGAAGCTGCCCGCCCCGGCCGGACATGGTGGTTGCTGCCGACAGCAGGCGTGCATGTGTGTGGCAGGTCATGCGCAAAAGCGTCCTGCCATACGCAGCGCGCTCCGCTTCGCCGAGACTTTGCACAGCGGCTGCATCGCAGGCCAGTTCTGCATCTGTGCGCGAAAGGGCGGCCGCCCACCACACAAACGGGTCAAACCAGTGCAGGGCCAGACACATGCAGCGCAAAGCCGACCAGATATGGTCGCCGTGCCGGAAGTGCGTCTGTTCATGCGCAAGGCAGTGCCTCCGCGCTGTCTCGTCAGCATCCGCCTCCGGCGTCAGATAGATCGCGGGCTGAAGCAGTCCAAACAGGCATGGCGAACCGGCAGCAGGGGAGACGAAAACAGCCGGGCAGCCGTGCTTTGCCGCAGAAAGCTGCTGCGCGCCTCGCCGCAGGCGGCAGCCGAATACAAGGTCGCAGCCCAGAAACCAGCAGAATACCGCTGCCGCACCGCAGAGCCAGACTGTACGCAAAATCTTTTTCAGATCGACTGTGACAGAAGCCGAACCATCCGATTCCGGTGCGGCCTGCTCTGCGGGAGCCGACGGCTCTGCAGCCTGTTCTTTAGATTCTGCCTGCGAAGGCGGCTGTGCGCTGCGCTGCGCCAGATATAAAACACGGTGCTCCGCTGCCGGAACAAGATTTTCTACGCTTACCGCACTCTGCCCAACAGAGAACGGCACGAGCAGCCGAATCAGCAGCAGCGCCCAAAGTCCATATTGCAGCCTCGGACTGATGCTTCCGCGCAGCGCAAACCGCAGCGCGATGAGCACCGCCGCAAGCACGGCAGAGGACACGAACCATTCAGTCACGCCGTTTTTTCGCCTCCATTTCATTCAAAAGCGCGTACAATTCGTCAATCTCCTCCTGTGGGAGCGTCTCCTCCCGTGTCATGGCGCTGACGAGCATGCTCAGACTTCCGTGGTAGACCCGCCCCAGCAGGTCACGCGTCTGCCGAACAGCGGCATGTTCGCGGGTGATATTGGGGAAAAAGGTACGGATGCTGCCGGAATCCTCATAGCGCACCGCGCCCTTTTCTGCTAGACGCCGCAGAAGTGTCAGCGTCGTGCTGCGCGACCAGCCGGTTTTCTGTTCCAAAGCCGCAGTCAGTGCCCGTCCTGTGCTGCCGGGAGCAGCCCAAAGCTGCTCCATTACAGACCATTCCGCGTCCGTCAGACTCAGCTTTTTTTCCATGTGTAATTCCTCCTTTGGTTACGTTTGTAATCTTAGAATAGCACAGTTGTTTATACTTGTCAACAGCAAACTGCGCCACTTGACAGACTGCGCAGCCGGTGGTATAACTACGCCATCAAAAAGCCACTCAAACGGCAGAAAGTGCGTTTTTCTATGGAGATTCAAGTCAGAGCATATACGCGGGCCGATCTTCCGGATTTGATCCGAATCTGGAACGAGGTCGTGGAGGACGGTGTCGCTTTTCCACAGGAGGATTTGCTGGATGCTTCGTCCGGCGCAGACTTTTTCGCAGAGCAGACTTATACCGCCGTCGCGGAGGAGCGGCAGACAGGCCGCATCTGCGGCTTATATATTCTGCACCCCAATAACGTTGGCCGCTGCGGACATATCTGCAACGCCAGCTACGCGGTCGAGCGCACAGCGCGCGGCCTGCATATCGGAGAAAAGCTGGTTTCCGACTGTCTCAAACAGGGCCGGGCGCACGGCTTCCGCATCCTGCAATTCAACGCTGTCGTCGCCAGCAACACGCATGCGCGACACCTGTATGAGCGCCTTGGTTTTCATCCTCTCGGCGTCATCCCCGGCGGCTTCCGCATGAAAGACGGACATTACGAGGATATCTGCCCGTATTATCATGTGCTGTAAACGCACAGCCTGCGCCGCAAATGCTGCGGCGCAGGCTGTGCGTTTCTCTTCAGGACGCTTTTCCGGACGGGGCGAGGAACCACAGATAATCCGGCAGCGTGATGCGGCGTGAGACGAAGCTGCGCGGCACCTGATACGGGTCCATGCCGGTCTGATAGGTCCAGCCGTCCATGCGCAGGGCAAATGTGTAATAATCCTTCGCCACGTCCATCGCCAGGTGACTGTATTTGCCCTCCGGGTAGCACAGCACGTACGGGATCTGTCCCGTCGCGGCAGCCAGCGCGGCGTTGGCGCGCTCCATTTCCTGCCGGAGCGCAGGTTCGTCCATGGCGCTGAGATTTCCGTGCGTGTAGGTATGGCTCTGGATGCTGACGAGGCCGGAGGCCGCCAGCTCGTACACCTGCTCCTGCGTCATCTTGTGCTGGCTGCCCATGGCATTGCCGATGACAAAGATGGTCGCCTTGGTCTGATACTTTTCCAGCAGCGGATAGAGCACCGTGTAATTGTCGTCATATCCGTCGTCGAAGGTCAGAATGACCGGCTTTTCATAGTCTTCGATGTGCGCAAGGTCTGAGAACCAGATCGGCTCATATCCGTTTTCCTGCAAATATTGCAGCTGCTCCTCCATCCCGGCCTCGCTGACAAACAGATCGGAATATCCCCAGATCTCGTCCCCCACGGCGTGGTACATGAGGACCGGCACGTTCCAGCCCTCGGGGATCTGGCCGACGGTCTGCCGCCGTGCCAGATAGCGAAGCCCGTCCGGGGCTTCGCCCCATTCCAGCCCGAGCCGCTGTGCGGCCTCTGCCAGCGGGACATAGTCTTGCGCCTGAAAGCGAATCGTTTCCACTCCCGCAAGCATCTGTGCATCAGTGTTTAAGGGCTTTGCCGCTTCCAGTATGTCAGCCAGCGCGGCCCATTCTGTTTCGTCCGCGCAATAAAGTTCCGTCAGCCGTCCCAGCAGCCAGACCGGTTCCGACAGCAAAAGCGCGGGTTCCGGCTCCTCTTCGATGATAGGCTCCACCGGCGGTTCAACCGGCGCGGGCGGCTCCTCCGGAGATTGCACCTGCGCGGCGGGAGGCTCCGGCAAAGCCGCCTCCGGCGCGGCGCAGGCGCAGAGCAGCGCCAGCAGGAAAAAGCAGGCAAGCAGGCAGGAAATACGCATTTGGGATCCCTCTTCGTTTCGTTTTTTGTCAGTTTACCATGATTTTTCAGGCAAAACAAGTCTGGGGAGCGGTTTTTCTTGACGGCGGTGCGCCATCTGATTATAATATAGTGTATTCCAGAAAGGGGACGGCTTTCCGTTATGCTTCTATCGTTTTTTCGACGGCTTGAAAGACCGTTCCGTACCATGCGTCCGGGACGGCTGATCGTGTTGGTCTTTCTCTTCATTATTTTGCTTGGAGCGGGGCTTCTATGCCTCCCAGCCGCGTCGCGTTCCGGCGAGGCGACGCCGTTTTTGACAAGCTTATTCACCGCAACCTCCGCGACCTGCGTCACAGGCCTTATCCGTGTTGACACCGGAACCCATTGGGCCATGTTCGGTCAGGTTGTCATCCTCCTGCTCATCCAGGTCGGCGGTCTCGGATTTATGACCATCGCGTGCCTGTTTTTCTTTGCGCTTCGCCGGAAGATCGGTCTGCGGGAACGCATGGTTCTGGCGCAGGCGCTTGGCAGCGACAGCTATAGCGGCATTGTGAGTCTTGTGCGCAACATCCTGCGCGGCACGGCTGCGGTCGAAGGTGCAGGCGCGCTTATCCTGTTTTTTCGTTTCCTGCCGGAGTTCGGCTTTGGAAAAGCTTTGTGGTACGGCGTATTTCATTCGATCTCCGCGTTCTGCAACGCAGGCTTTGATGTGCTTGCGGATACAGATGTTGGCGGGAGTCTTTGCCGCTATGCAACAGATCCAGTCGTGAATTTCACCATCATGGCACTGATTATCATCGGCGGCCTCGGTTTTGCCGTCTGGGGTGATATCCGGCATAACCGCCGTTTCTCCCGCATGAGCGTCTACACGAGACTGGTCATCATCATCACAACAGTTCTGATCTTTGGCGGCGCCGGCATTTTCGCTGCGCTTGAATGGAACAATCCCGGCACGCTCGGCGGCCTGACACCGCCGCAGAAGCTGATGGCTGCGCTGTTCCAATCGGTTACGCTGCGCACGGCAGGCTTTGCGACCTTTGACCAGAATGCGCTGTCCGACGTTTCAAAGGCTGTTGCGGATTTTTTGATGCTGATCGGCGGATCATCCGGTTCGACAGCGGGCGGCGTCAAGACCGTGACGGTCGGCGTGATTCTGTTTGCCGCATGGTCAACCGCGCGGGGACGGACAAGCGTGCAGATCATGAAGCGCCGGATTCCGCAGCAGGCGGTTGCAAACGCATCCGCGCTGTTTATTCTGGTTCTGCTGCTGTCCGGGCTCGGCGCAGCGTTTTTGAGCATAGCAGATCATGTGAGTCTGGAAAACGCACTGTATGAGACGATTTCCGCACTGTGCACTGTCGGTCTGACGACCGGCATTACAAGTTCACTGTGCGTTGCGTCGCAGCTTGTTCTGATCCTGTTCATGTTTTTTGGGCGGCTCGGGATCATGACTATCAGCGTCGGATTTATGGCGGCTGACCGCGCAGAAGAGCGCGTCAGCTATGCCGAAACAAAAATCATGATCGGCTGAGCAGGGGGAGTAATATCATGAAAAAAACATATATTGTAATTGGACTTGGACGCTTTGGAAGCGCGGTCGCGCAGCGGCTGTATGAACTCGGCAGCGAGGTGCTGGCCATTGATCTGCGCCCGGAACTCGTACAGAAGATGGAAAGCAGAGTCACCTGCGCTGCTGTGTGCGATGCGCGGGATGAAGACGCCCTGCGCACGCTCGGCGTCCGGAATTACGACTGCGCCATTGTCGCCATCGGCGGCGACTTGGCTACCAGCGTTGTTGCGACGCTGAATCTCAAGGAATTAGGCGTGCAGAGAGTTGTGTGTAAAGCCACCGACGAGACGCAGCGCCGCGCGCTGGAAAAGATCGGCGCGGATCATGTCGTCGTGCCGGAACGTGAGTCCGGCATCAAGTTGGCGCAGTCCTTGACTTCGTCCAGTATTCTGGATTTTATCGAACTTTCGCCGGACTGCGGCATCGCCGAACTGCAAACGCCGTCCGAATGGTGCGGCAAGAGCATCCGGGAGTTGGATATCCGTGCCAAATACGGCGTCAATGTTATCGCTGTGCGGGAAAACGGTAAGGTGCATGTCACAGTGGACGCTAACCGTCCGCTGAACGAGCACATTACGCTCGTATTGCTCGGGGAGAATGACCGGCTTGCAAAGGTGAAGCCGTGATGGAGCAGCGGATTACAAGCCGTCGGAATCCGCTTCTGACGCACACAAAAAAGCTGCTTACCTCGCGCGCCTACCGCGAAAAGTGCGGTGAGTTTGCCGCCGACGGTGTGAAGCTGCTGGCAGAAGCTGCCCGCTGGTATCCGGGATTGCATACGGTGATTGCGGAAGAAGCTGTAGAACTATGCAAATTACCGGACACCGTCCGCGTCATCCGTGTGCCAAAAGACGTTATGCAGTCTGTCTCCCTGATGGACGCGCCGCAGGGAGCAATCTTTCTCTGCCGCCTGCCGGAGCGGAAGTCCGGCGCGCTCACGTCGGGAACGCTTTTGCTGGACGGCATTCAGGACCCCGGCAATCTCGGTACGATCCTCCGCACGGCGGACGCACTGGAGATTCCAGTTGTTTTGCTCGATGGCTGCGCCGACGCATATAACCCCAAAACGGTTCGTGCCTCCATGGGCGCGGTGTTTCGGACCCAGCCTGTCAGCATGACAAGGACGCAGGCCATCGCTAGCTGCCGGGAGCAGGGCATTCCGCTGCTGGCAACTGCCATGTCAGCTGATGCTGTCGATCTGCGGCAGGCTGATCTGCGTGCTGCAGCGGTCGTGATCGGCAGCGAGGGGCAGGGAATTTGTCCAGAACTATTCGCGGCTGCGGAGCAGAAAATCATCATTCCCATGTCGCCTCGCTGCGAGTCGCTGAACGCGGCAGTCGCTGCGACGATCGTTTTGTGGCAGATGAAGCGCTGAAGCCATATATAATATATCAAAAATCCGAGAAAGACAGAGGGATTTTTATGCTGGAATACTGGTTGTGGCTGACTGGACGCAGGGGTGTCGGTCTGCGTGGGCTGCGTGCGCTGCTTGAGCAGTTCGGAACGCCCGAGGCGGTCTACTGCGCTGCGGCGGGCGAATATCCGCAGGAACTTCGTCCAGAGGGGCGCGCTGCACTTGCTGACAAGGAACTTGCGCCTGCACGTCAGATTCTGCAGCAGTGCTACCGCAAGAACATCCATGTTCTGACGTTTCAGGATGCTGTCTATCCGAACCGGCTTAAAAATCTTGACGATGCGCCGTTGGTATTGTATTATCAAGGCGTTTTCCCGGACTTTGACGCGGAACCCGTCATCGCTATGGTCGGCACGCGCAAAGCCTCCGCATATGGATTGCTTCAGGCAAAGCGCCTGGGCTATGAACTTGGCCGCTACGGCGCAATCGTTGTTTCCGGCGGTGCAGCCGGAATTGACACCATGGCGCTGCGCGGGGCCGTATCCTCCGGGACGCCGCCTGTGGCGGTGTTTGCCTGCGGTGTGGATGTTGATTACCCGGCAAGTAACCGAAGCCTGTTTGAAGACCTGCGCACCCACGGCTGCGTCATCAGCGAACTTCCGCCAGGAACACCTCCTCTGCCGGAGCATTTTCCGCCTCGCAACCGACTTCTGAGCGGCCTTTCGCTTGGTTCTGTTGTCGTGGAGGCACCCAAAAAGAGCGGCGCGCTCATTACCGCCCGCCATGCGCTCGAACAGGGGCGGGATGTGTTCACGCTGCCTGGGAATCTCGGAAATCCGACCTGCGAAGGGAACATCCAGCTGCTCAAAGAGGGTGCGATCCTGATTGCTGAGGGCTGGGATGTCTTGCAGGAATATACCTACCTCTATCCGGAACTACCGCTGCGTCAGAAGCCGATTGGGCCCATGACGCTCAGCCAACAGGAAACGAAAGACAACCTTGTTGTGGCGGAAACTCCGTCCAATCCGGAAAAAACTGACACAAAAGCCGTTGACAAGCTGGAAAACAGGGCTTATATTGACGTACAGGAAATTTTGCCGCGCGTATCTGCCGACGAAGCAGAGGTTCTCCGGCAGCTGGAGTCCGGAAAACAACCGGTTGACCGGATGATCGACGAAACGCAGCTGCCCGCCGGGCGTGTGCTCTCCGCGCTGACGCTGCTGGAGGTCAAGGGCTTTGTCAAGCGGCTGCCGGCCCGATATTATGAGTTGGCGAAAAAATAACATGGAGGCGTCTATGCCGAACGCAAAACAGAATCTGGTCATCGTGGAGTCTCCCTCGAAGGCCAAAACCATCGGAAAATACCTCGGCCCCGACTATCAGGTCAAGGCCAGCATGGGACATCTGCGTGATCTGCCAAAGAGCACGCTGAGCGTCGATATTGAACACGATTTTGAGCCGGAGTATCAGCCGCTCAAGGGAAAGGAAGAGATCATCGCAGATCTGCGTAAGGCTGCGAAGGGCTCTGGCCGCATCTACCTTGCAACCGACCCGGACCGCGAGGGCGAAGCCATCTCCTGGCATTTGAAATATCTGCTGAACATTCCGGACGATGAGACATACCGCGTGACCTTCAACGAGATTACGCGCAACGTTGTGCAGGAGTCCATCCGGCACCCGCGTCCCATCGACCAGAATCTCGTCGATGCGCAGCAGGCGCGCCGCGTGCTCGACCGCATCGTCGGCTATCAGCTTAGCCCCTTACTCTGGAAAAAGATCCGCAAGGGCCTGTCTGCCGGCCGTGTGCAGTCTGTTGCAACCCGTCTGGTCGTAGACCGTGAAAACGAGATCCGGGCCTTTGTCAGCGAGGAGTACTGGTCGTTGGATGCGCTGCTGTCCCCCCTGCCCTTTGTCCGGTTTGCGGGAGAGCATCTGCTGGTCATCCCCTTTCAGCGGTCGCCGCTGACCATTGTGTGCAGCGAAATTCTGTCGCTGGTGATTCTGGCATTTCTGGTGAATCTCCTCGACACGCTGATTCCCCGGGGAAACTCCGCTCTGGGATGGTTTTTCCTGCGGATTCTGACCGTGTTGTTCGCCATGGTGCTGCACATTCTGGTGGACTGGGCGTTCAAGACCTATCTTCCCAACGTGCTGGTCACTTACGCGCCGACCATTCTGCTGGTCATTCTGGCGGTCACGCTGCTGATGGGTCTGCTGAATCTTGTTCTCAGCGTGGTTCTGACGGTAGTCAACCCCATTTTCGGCGCGCTGTATACCTTCTTTTTCTCCAACATCATCGGCAAGCAGCTGAGCAAGGCCGTGTTCACCTCCGGCATTATCTGCGGCGTGGTGTTCCTGCTGGGATACTTCGGCTGTACGGTGATTTGCGTCAGTGCCGCCGCCCTTTCCGCGTATATTCCCCTGGCCATTGTTCTGTTGCTGTTGTGGTTCTTAATTGGCTGGGCTTTGTAATAAGCAAAACTTTACCCTCCGCTGGAAAGCGGAGGGTTTTTGACTTTTTTCGACAGTTGTGCTAGAATGTCTGCCAGACGAACTTTTGCCGTCTTCGCATTCCCGACATTTCGAGGTACAACTATGAAACGA
>OICK01001041.1_pt1 | contig 10423 bp, 6 predicted proteins | sample 1581281 | NCBI WGS metagenome assembly OICK01 (sample SAMEA3882557, study PRJEB24775) | human gut metagenome | biome: human-associated habitat; feature: intestine environment; material: feces | place: Netherlands | collected 2009/2010 | reverse complement strand
ACCGCCGCTCTCATACTGGGAAATACCGAAACCGATGCTGTAGATAGTAGTTCCGTCCTTCTTTGCCCAATAAGCCTCAGAAACCGTGCCTACGCCGTGATTCTGTACGTAATAATACTGTTGAACGTTTTTATCATCTTTGCAGTAGTAGTAGTAGTAGTGATAATCACCTGTGGCATAAGCACTACCGGAGTCTACTCTATCCGTATGGTCAATCTCTGATACAACATACAGGAAGTTGTTCTTCTTGACGCCATAGGTTTCCTCGTTCTGTCCGAACGTGTGCGCCACATTTGCATCAAAACTGTAGGTCGGCTCGCCGTCGGAGAGAACGACCATGACCTTCTTTGCGCCAGCGCGGCCGTTTTTCAGAATCTGCTGTGCCCGATAGATACCGTCCTGAATGTTCGTGCCGCCGCCTGCGGACAAACTGCCGTATCCGCTTCCGAACAGCGTATACAGCGCATCGGCATTTTTTGCCTCTGTCAGGTCTGCATATGCTTTCGCATATCCGTTATAGCCGACAACCGCAATCCGGACGCTCTTTTTATAGCTGGCCGGTGCGCTCGTCCCAAAGAACTTATCAACAAATTTCTTCGCCGCCGCTTTGGCGTCATTCAACTTGTTGTTATCATTCATCGAGCCGGACAGGTCAATGACCAGAACGGCGTCGACCTCGGGTGTCGATACCTCAGGCGGCTCGCCCTTCACCGTAATGGTGATTTCCGCGATGCCTTCTTTCTCATTCACCCATTTGGCAGTCTTTGTCGCCTCAATGCCGTTCTGCGCCGTGTTGACCGTGGTTCTGTCAGCCGCCATAGCTGTGACCGGCAGGACGCTGAGGAGCATCAGCACTGCAAGCACGATGCTCAAAAAGCGTTTTTTCATGTTCTTCTTTCCCCCTGTGTCAAATTTTCTTATGTGCTTTGACGCTTTTCTATCTGCTAAAGTTAGCTGTGTATCATTATACCAGAACTTTTCCAAAAAGCAAGTACCTAAACATCCGTCGAAGCGGCCTGAAATTCTGGTCCTTTCAAGTTTTCCGCTGAAAAATTCGCGCTTTTAGAGGCGCTGTCTGGAAGTTCTGATTTTTTTGCGCATTTCTTTTTTGTCTATTTTTTGAGAAATAACAGTGCCGCCGCGCTGGGCGCAACATTTTGTCTCAGTCTTTGCCGAAATGTTTCGGCAGAAAAAACCGCCGTCCCGGTTTTGCCCGGAACGGCGGTTTGCGTTTTCGGTTTGCTCTTTACCAGATGCGTTTGGTCTTCACATCGTCGAGAACTCTCGCCGCGAAGTCTGCGCGGGACATCGCGCCCAGATCCTCGCCGCCGCGGGTACGGACCGAGACGGTCTCGTTTTCGATATCGCGGTCGCCGACGACGAGCATATACGGAATCTTGCCGAGCGTCGCCTCGCGGATTTTCTTGCCGATCTTCTCGCTTCTCGCGTCAACCTCCACGCGGATGCCCTGCGCATTCAGCTCGCCCGCCACCTTGTCCGCGTAGTCGAGCGCGCGGTCGGTCACGGGCAGAACCTTGACCTGCACCGGGTTCAGCCACACCGGGAACGCGCCTGCGAAATGCTCGGTGATGACGCCGATGAAGCGCTCGATGGAGCCGAGGACCACGCGGTGAATCATGACCGGGCGATGCTTCTCGCCGTCCGCGCCGGTGTATTCAAGCTCAAAGCGCTCGGGCAGCTGCATATCGAGCTGTATGGTGCCGCACTGCCATGTTCTTCCGAGGGAGTCGGAGAGGTGGAAATCGAGCTTCGGACCGTAGAACGCGCCGTCGCCCTCGTTGATAACGAAGTCCTTGCCCATCTCGGTGACTGCCGCCTTGAGGGTCTCCGTGGCAAAATCCCAATCCTTCTCGTCGCCCATATGATCCTCGGGCATGGTCGAGACTTCGATCTGATAGGTAAGACCGAACACGGAATAGACCTCGTCAAACAGGCGTACAACACCCTTTATCTCATCCTTCATCTGATCCCATGTCATGAAGATATGCGCGTCGTCCTGAGTGAAGCAGCGCACGCGGAACAGGCCGTGAAGCGCGCCGGACAGCTCATGGCGGTGAACCAGACCGAGCTCGCCCATTCTAAGGGGCAGGTCGCGGTAGGAGTGGGGCTGAAGCTTATAGACGAGCATTCCGCCGGGGCAGTTCATCGGCTTTATCGCAAAGTCGGTGTCGTCTATAACGGTGGTGTACATATTCTCCTTGTAGTGATCCCAATGGCCGCTGCGCTCCCAGAGCGAACGGTTGAGCATCATGGGAGTGGATATCTCGACATAGCCGTAGCGCTTATGAACCTCGCGCCAGTAGTCGATAAGGGTATTTCTGAGAACCATGCCGTTGGGCAGGAAGAACGGGAAGCCGGGGCCCTCATCCATAATGGTGAACAGTCCGAGCTCCTTGCCGAGCTTTCTGTGGTCGCGCTTCTTCGCCTCCTCGAGCATGGTGAGGTAGTTGTCAAGATCCTCTTTCTTCGTGAAAGCGGTTCCGTAAATTCTCTGGAGCATCTTATTGTCCGAGTCGCCGCGCCAATAAGCGCCGGTGCAGGAGGTCAGCTTGAAAGCCTTGACGCGCGAGGTGTCGGGGACATGAGGTCCCGCGCAGAGCTCGTCAAACTCGCCCTGACGGAAGAACGAGATCTTCTCGCCCTTGCCCGCGTGCTCCTTGATAAGCTCGACCTTATATATCTCGCCCTTCTTCTCCATCAGTTCGATAGCCTCTTCGGGGTCAAGCTCATATCTTTCGAGCGGCAGAGCCTCCTTGACTATCTTCTTCATCTCCGCCTCGATTTTCTCGAGAACCTCGGGGGTGAACGGCACATCGACGTCGAAATCGTAATAGAAGCCGTTGTCAATGGCGGGGCCTATCGCAAGCTTCGCCTCGGGATAGAGGCGCTTGACCGCCTGAGCGAGAACGTGGGAGGCGGTGTGTCTGAGCGCACGCTTTCCGTCGTCATCGTCAAAGGTGAGTATTTCGAGCTTGCAGTCCTTGTCAATTGGGGTGCGCAGGTCTTTAACCTCGCCGTCTATGCGGCAGACGCACGCCGCCTTATAGAGTCCCATACCGAGGCTCTTCGCCACCTCCATGGCGGTTATGCCGTTGTCAAACTCCTTTACGACTCCGCCCTTGAGTTCAATGTTTACCATAAAAATTTCTCCTTTCTGCTTCGGGCAAAGGCCCGTCTCAGGGATGAAAAAAGCTCCACCCCCGTAAAATTTACAGGGGTGAAGCGAATGCTCCACGGTTCCACCCGGTTTGCGGCTCACGCCGCCACTCATGCGACCTTAACGCGGTCATACGTCGCAGCCTATCCCCTCGGGGCTTCGGTGCGCACTCGGCAGCGGTAACATATTCCGTATCGACGCCCGCGCTCTCAGCCAACGGCGCGCGGCTCTCTTTGAGGACATTCGGAAGACATCTTCTGCCTCACGGCTTTAACATTATTATTTTATCATCAAATGCCGAAAAGTCAATACTTTTATTTGATACTTCAAAACAACTTTATTTACGGAGTTTTCTTCGGTTTCCTGAATTTTTTGTACCATGTGTCGCAATAACACCTTGACATTTCGCCCGTTTAAGGTTATTATACATAATAATGGTAGTATTATGTGCCAAGCTATACTCCATATTGTTATTTTACTGGGTTTTACAATAATCAAAATTTTTATTCGGGAGGTGTTATTCGTTTGGATGATTGGAAAATTATTCTTATAGCCGCCGCGGTCGGCGTCGCATTCGGCGTTGTCGGTTTTATTCTCGGCGGTTTACATAGGAAGAGAGTTGCCGAAGCCGCAATAGGTTCAGCTACAAAAGAAGCGAACCGCATAGTCAGCGAAGCCATGACTCAGGCTGAGGCCAAAAAGAAAGAAGCTATCCTTGAGGCCAAGGATGAGATTCACAAGCAGAGAAGCGAAAACGAAAAAGAGCTGCGCGAGAGGCGCAACGAGGTTCAGCGCCAGGAGCGCAGAATCATTCAAAAGGAAGAGAGTCTCGATAAAAAAATCGAAAATCTCGAAAAGAAGGATGAGTCCCTCAGCCGCAAGATAAAGGATGCGGACGACAGACTCGCCGAGGCGGAGAGCCTCAAGAGAAGTCAGCTCGATGTGCTCGAGAAAATCTCGGGCTACAGCAGAGAGCAGGCTAAGGAATACCTGCTCCAAAACCTTGAAAACGATCTTGTTCACGAAAAGGCCGTCAAGGTGCTCGAATATCAGCAGCGCACCAAGGACGAGGCCGACACAATAGCAAGAGAAATTATCGGCACCGCCATTCAGCGCTGCGCCGCAGACCATACGGCGGAGACCACCGTTTCCGTTGTCGCTCTGCCCAACGACGAGATGAAGGGCCGCATAATCGGACGCGAGGGCAGAAATGTCCGCACGCTCGAGACTATAACCGGCGTCGATCTGATAATCGACGATACGCCCGAGGCAATAACCGTTTCGAGCTTTGATCCGGTTCGCCGCGAGGTCGCGCGTCTGACGCTCGAAAAGCTCATATCGGACGGCAGAATTCATCCCGCCCGCATTGAGGAGATGTACGAAAAGGCTCGCCGCGAGGTTGACCACACCATCAAGGTTGAAGGCGAACGCGCGACGTTTGAAACCGGTGTCCACAATCTGCACCCCGAACTCATTAAGCTTCTGGGCCGCCAGAAATACCGCACGTCCTATGGCCAGAACGTGCTGAACCACTCCATTGAGGTTGCGCACATTGCGGGTCTGATGGCGTCCGAACTTGGCGTCGATGTGACGCTGGCAAAGCGTGCCGGTCTGCTGCACGACCTCGGCAAGTCCGTTGACCACGAGATGGAAGGCAGCCACGTCCAGTTGGGCGTCGAACTCGCCAGAAAGTACAAGGAGAACCCCGTCGTCATCAACGCCATCGAGGCGCACCATGGCGATGTTGAGCCGCAGACCGTTATTGCCTGCCTCGTACAGGCCGCCGACGCAATCTCCGCTGCACGCCCCGGTGCACGCCGTGAGAACGTCGAGAACTATATCCGCAGGCTCGAAAAGCTGGAAGAACTGACGAACTCCTTCCCCGGCGTCGAAAAGGCCTACGCCATTCAGGCCGGCCGCGAGGTCCGCGTAATGGTCAAGCCCGAAGAGGTTACAGAGGACAATATGATCCTTTTGGCCCACGATCTTGCCAAGAAGATCGAGTCCGAACTCGAGTACCCCGGCCAGATCAAGGTCAACGTCATCCGCGAAACGAAAGCAGTCGAATACGCGAAATAAAACCAACGGCGCCCGGGCATCTGCCCGGGCGCCGATTTTTTCTGCAAGCTTCAGATTTTCATGGCTGCTTCGTAGGCACGCCAGACGACGGAACGGAGATTTCCGACGCGCAGGCAGTCGCCGACCAGCTGCACATTCTTGTGGCCCTTTTCCTCCACAAGCGGTGTGGATATATAGCCGGCGGAGGAAATAACCGTGTCGCACGGGATCTCGACGGCGGAGCCGTCCTTCGCCGCGCAGACGATGGAGCCGTCTTTGACCTCGCGGAGCGTCGTTTCCAGATAGACAGGAACCTGCTTCCACGCAAACCACTCACGCAGATACGAACTGTTTGCAAGACAGACGCCCTTCTGGGACACCAGATCGTCCTTCATTTCGACAATCGTAACGTCCTTGCCCTGCAATGCGAGTTCATATGCTATCTCGCAGCCGGTCAGACCGCCGCCCACGACGGCGATTTTTTCACCCACTGGCGCGCCGAGCAGATACTCGCAGGCTTCGAGCATCTTCTCATGGCCGGGAACCTTTTTAAGCACGCGCGGGGTCGAGCCGGTGGCGATGATCACGGGATCGGAGCCAAAGGATTCGATCTCCTTGACCTCCGTATTCAGCCGGACCTCAACGCCAAGCTTTTCCATCTCGCGGCGGTACCATGTCAGAAGGTCACGGAGCTTGCCCTTATAGCTTTCGGACGAGGCCGCAATGAACGTGCCGCCAAGCACACCGGACTTTTCATAGATAATCGGCTTATGGCCGCGCAGCGTCAGCACGCGGGCAGCCTCCATGCCGCCGATGCCGCCGCCGACGATATGAACAGTCTTCGGCTCATTCGTCTTTTTGATATAGTGCTTGTCCCACTGCATCATCTCCGCGTTGACCGCGCAGCGCGCCAGATGCAGAGAGTCGCTCAAATCCTGATCGTTCGGCACGCCCTTATAGTGGCACATGTTGAAGCAGCCATTGTGGCAGAGAATGCACGGGCGGATATCGGCCTCGCGGTCTTCGAGCACCTTGGTAAACCATTCCGGGTCAGCCAGGAAGTTGCGAGCAAAGCCCGCGCCGTCAAGTTTTCCTGCAGCGACGGCCTCGGCTGCGGCATCCAGCGTCATGCGCCCCGCGCAGACGACGGGGATATCGACGAAGTTTTTGATATGCTCGACCTCGGCCAGATTGCAGTTTTCAGGCATATACACCGGCGGATGCGCCCAGTACCACGCGTCATAGGTTCCGTTGTCGCAGTTGAGCATGTCATAGCCTGCGTCCTGCAGGAATTTCGCGGCAATCTCGGACTCGGCCATGTCGCGGCCTGCTTCGACGTAGTCCTCGCCGGGCAGCGCGCCCTGCCGGAAGCCCTTGGTCTTCGAGACGACGGAATAGCGCAGCGACACCGGGAAATCCGGGCCGCAGGCGGCCTTGATGGCCTTGACGATCTCAGCGGCGAAGCGGTAGCGGTTTTCCAGACTGCCGCCGTACTCATCCGTGCGCTTGTTGACGTAGTGGAGCGTGAACTGGTCGAGCAGATAGCCCTCATGGACAGCGTGAACCTCCACGCCGTCAACGCCTGCGTCCTTGAGCAGTTTGGAGCTCTTGGCGAACGAGTCAATGAACTCCTGAATTTCCTCCTTCGTCATCTCGCGTGACGGCAGCTTGTCCGACCACCGGTTGGGTGACGGACTGGCCGTGGCCGTGATCTTGTCGAGATCCATGACCGGCTTCGACAGCACACGCAGCACGGGATTGTTATAAAGCTTTTCCATCATCTCGGACACGGTAAAGCTGCGGCCGAAGCCCGCCGTCAGCTGCACGAACAACTTCGCGCCCGTCTTGTGGAATTCCGGCATCCACTTTGCCAGATCGTCGTACATTTTCTTGTTCTTGTGCAGCCACTGGCCGTACATTGGGTTATACACCGGCTGACAACCGGGCAGGACAAGACCGGCGTTGTTTTTCGCAACCTCCAGAATGAAGCGTGCGCCGTCCTTGTCAAAATGGTTCCATTCCATCCAGCCGAACAGGTCTGTGCCGCCCATGCTGGTGAGCACGATGCGGTTCTTGATCTCGACCTTGCCGATCTTCCACGGCGTCAGCAAAGGCTTATAGCGTTCCTTCAAAACGATTCTCCCCTTTTTGTTTGTGATGCGCGGACGCTTCCGCGTACCTGCTTACTTTCAGTTTAAACGAAAGCGCGCCAAATGTCACGGTTTATTTTCACAAATCTGCCCAAAAGCGCTGCAAATCCCTTGACAGTGTGTAGTCCTGTCTTTATGATAAGCCTATAACTTCTATATGTAATCGAGGGACTTATGCTCAATCAATTTTCGAGAACGCAGCTTCTGCTCGGCGCGGAGGCCATGGAAAAGCTGAAGGGTGCGCACGTGGCCGTGTTCGGCATCGGCGGCGTAGGCGGCTATGTCTGTGAAGCGCTTGTGCGCAGCGGTGTCGGCGCGTTTGATCTTGTCGATGACGACAAGGTCTGCCTGACGAACCTCAACCGGCAGATCATTGCCACACGCAAGACCATCGGCAAATACAAGGTTGAGGTCATGCGCGACCGCATTCTGGAGATCAACCCGGACTGCGATGTGCGCGTGCACCAGTGCTTCTATTTGCCGGAGACGGCGGATCAGTTTGATTTTTCGACGTACGACTATGTGGTCGATGCCGTCGATACCATAACAGCCAAGGTCACGCTGGTTCTGGAGGCGCAGAAGGCGGGCGTCCCCATCATCAGCTGCATGGGCGCGGGCAACAAACTCGACCCGACCCGCTTTCGCGTAGCCGATATCTACAAGACCAGCGGCTGCCCGCTGGCGCGCGTGATGCGCACGGCGCTCAGAAAGCGCGGCGTGAAGCATCTGAAGGTCGTCTATTCTGACGAAATTCCGACCAGGCCCATTGAAGACATGTCCATCAGCTGCCGCAGCCACTGCATCTGCCCGCCGGGCGCCAAGCACAAGTGTACCGAACGCCGCGATATCCCAGGCAGCACGGCTTTCGTACCGTCTGTGGCAGGGCTGATCATTGCGGGTGAGGTCGTAAAGGATCTCGCAAAATGCTGAGGAGGGACTGCTTATGAAACTCATGATCGCATCGGATATCCACGGCGCGGCAGGCTATTGCCGTGACCTGCTTTCCGCGTTTGACCGGGAAGGAGCAGCCCGACTCCTGCTTCTGGGTGACATTCTCTACCACGGCCCGCGCAACGATCTGCCGGACGAATATGCCCCCAAACAGGTGCTGGCCATGCTCAACGAACGGCGAGACCGGCTCTTCTGCGTCCGCGGCAACTGCGACACGGAGGTTGACCAGATGGTGCTGAACTTCCCGATTCTGGCCGATTACAGCATCTTCCCGGTTGGAAACCGGCTGATCTACGCCACGCACGGCCACGTCTACAACACCGCGCACCTGCCGCCGCTCTGCCCCGGCGATATTCTCCTGCACGGCCATACACATGTACCCGCGTGGGAGCCGTTCGGCGAGGAAAACTTCTATTTGAACCCCGGCTCTGTCTCCATTCCGAAAAACGGCTCCGCACGCGGCTATCTGACGCTGGAAGACGGCGTTTTTCAGTGGAAAACGCTTTCCGGCGACGTATACCATACGCTCACGCTGTAATATGGTGCTTATACACAGCAAAAACAGGCTTCCCATCGAACCCGTTCGATGGGAAGCCTGTTGTCTGTTTGCCGGTTCATTCGCCCTTGACTTTGTAGCCGCAGATGCGGATAGCAGCCTTCGCAAGCTCTGCCGTCGGGTCAACGAATGGCCCGGGCTGCGGCAAAGTATCGGCGATAATAGGCAATTCCGTGCAGCCGAGGATAAAATAGTCTGCGCCGCGCGCACGAAGTCCGTCCAGAAGCGCCTGCCATGCACCCTGCTCCGGTTCAAGCGGCTTGGATGCCTTCACAACATCGTAGATCAGGTGCATCAGCACATCCTGCTCGCCTTCGTCCGGCACAAGACAGTGCACGCCCTGTGCATTCAGCGCCTTTTCATAAAGGCCGGTTGCAAGCGTGCCCTTCGTTGCGAGGATTGCAGCGGTCTGGCCGGGAAAATCCTTTGCGCATGTCTTCGCCGTAGCCTCGAGCATACTGAGAAACGGCAGGCTTGTCATGGCCTGCAGGCGGGGAAGGAAATAATGCGCGGTGTTGCACGGCATGATAACGCAGTCCGCGCCGCAGCGCTCCAACGAGCGCAGAGCCGAGGCCATTTCCGGCACAGGATCCGGCCCGCCGGACAAAATCGCTGCCGTGCGGTCTGGAATGCGAGCGTTGGAATCGATATAGACGCGGATGTGCTCGTTGTCGCAGGCTGCATCTGTCAGAAGCGTGATCTTGCGGAACAAATCCGCCGTTGCAAGCGGTCCCATGCCGCCTAAAATGCCGATGGTCTTACCCATGGCGATTCCTCCTTGATGGGAAATATCTGATATGGAAAGAGGGGACGGACTGTTGTCCGTCCCCCTTTTATTAGGACTTGATTGTCAGTTTGAACGAATTAGCCCTTGATTGCGCCCTGATCGTCAACCGTGATGACGGTAGCGAAGTCGGAAGCAGTCTTGCTGATGTCGTTGCTGACGGTGATGACGCCGTTGTACATATCAGCGACCATCGCCTTGTAGTCGTCCTGCGTGAAGCTGTCGGACCACTGTGTGCCCTCGCCCATCGGGATCTGAACGTAGTTCGCTTCGGGATCGTCCGCGGAGACGAGGCCCAGCGTTGCGATCTTGCCAACATAGTTTGCCCAGTTGCCGTTGATGATGACGTCGTTCAGCGTGTCGTAAGTAGCGGGGTACAGGCCCTTCATAGCAGAGGTAACGGTCAGGCCGTCAACACCCGCATAGTTTGCAATCACGCCAGCCTGGTCAACGTCAACGCCGATGACCTTGCCGTTCGCCTTCTTGGCAGCGTCAACAGCGGAGGTGTAGATGCCGCCGCCGCAGGCGAAGACGACCTCAGTGCCGTTTGCATACCAGGTATCCATAACAGCAGTGATGTCAGCATCGCCGAAGAACTGACCGCCATAGACGTACTTCACAGTGACGTCGGACAGGCCCAGATCGGCAGCCGCAGCGTCAACGCCCTGCACGAAGCCGTAGCCATAGCGGATAACGGCGGGAACAGCCATGCCGCCCAGGAAGCCGAGGCTCTTGTAGCCCAGCTT
>OICK01001039.1_pt1 | contig 10432 bp, 6 predicted proteins | sample 1581281 | NCBI WGS metagenome assembly OICK01 (sample SAMEA3882557, study PRJEB24775) | human gut metagenome | biome: human-associated habitat; feature: intestine environment; material: feces | place: Netherlands | collected 2009/2010 | reverse complement strand
GTGGAACTACCTTGTCAAACCGGTCAACTGATGCAACTAATTTTTTACACATTACCTATACTGTTTGGACTGTGGAGCCTTTCCATTCTGGCAATTGTGTCATGCGGTTCTTCAGAAGAAGTGAATTCGTATCCTCCGACTATTGAACTTGGAAGCCCGACGGTAGAAGCGGTAGGGGGAGGACAATTCCTTCATGTGAAATCTGACATCTCATGGACACTGTCCTTTGTCTCCGAAAATGGCATGACGGTTGATTGGATTTCCGTTGATCAGGACTCAGGAGAAGGTGACTGTAACGTGGTGGTGACGGTGTCTCCGAACAAATCGGAGAAGGAGCGCTCGGCTGTGATCACGGTGGAGAACAGTGCGGGAAAGGCTTCGAAGACAATCAGCCAGAAAGGGAAGAAACCGGAGATCAAGCCGGATCCAGACCCGACACCGGAACCAAAGCCTAACGAGACAGGCTGGCTGGAACTTCCATCAGTTCCGGCAGGGACGGATTTTTTCGCCCATTCGATGACGATCGGCTCTGTAAAGACGCGGAACTATTCCTTCATTTGGGACTACGACAATCTGGTCGCGCCATGGGTGGCCTATCCGCTTTGCAAATGGAATATCGGTGGTCCGATGAAGAGGACAGATGCCTGGGCGCTTGATCCGCTTCTGCCGGAGAGCAGGCAGCCTGTTTTGAAAAAAGGCTATCGCAGTGGTAACGCGGGGAGTTTTTCCAGAGGACATCAGATAGCTTCAGCGGACAGGCTGACATCATATTCGGCAAACGCCATGACCTTTTATGGCACGAATATGACTCCACAGATTTATGAGGGGTTCAACGGGGACATCTGGGCGACGCTTGAAGACAAGGTTCGTGGATGGGCAAGAGATTCCGACACCCTCTATGTCGTGACCGGTTGCGTGATAGACTACAAAGACGGAGAGACCGTCAAGTACGCCCTTGACAACAATGGCAAGAAGGTCACCGTTCCGACAGCCTACTACAAGGTCGTCCTCCGCTACATGAAGAGCTCCACATTCGGCTATTCTGGCTATTCCGCCTGTGCCGTCTGGCTGGATCACAAGGTATACAGCACCAAGACCATAGATTCTTCCTATTCGATGTCGGTTGATGATCTTGAGAAGAGACTGAACATTGATTTCTTCGTGAACTTGCCTGCCAAGGTGGGCGAGGAGACTACGGCAAGGATCGAGGCCGAGGATCCGAAGGATGTCGCCTGGTGGTGGAGGTAGCGCCCCGGCGGAACCGACATATTCATGAATAATAATACAAAACTGATATGCGTTTGAGAAAAATACTTTATTCCGCTCTGCTGCTTCTGGTTGTGGCCGCCACGGCCTGCGCCAAGGGGGACAAGGGCGCGAGGGGGTATGTCATCGGCTTCTACAATGTCGAGAACCTCTTCGACACCTACCACGACGAGGGCAAGAATGACTATGAATATCTCCCCGACGGCGCCAACCGGTGGACCGAGGCGAGATACAACCGCAAGCTCCGCAACATCGCCACGGTGATCAAGGCGATGGCTGACGAGAACAAGGCTTTCCACACGGTTCTGGGCCTGAGCGAGGTCGAGAACCGCCATGTGCTTGAGGATCTTGTGAGCCAGAAGGAGATCGCCGACGCGAACTACCAGATCGTGCACTATGACGGTCCGGACCGCCGAGGTGTCGATGTGGCCCTGCTTTACAGGCCGGAGCAGTTCAAACTGATTGAAAGCAAATCCATTCCGTTTGATTTCAACAGTAAGGACATAAAGTTCGACATGGACGAGGAGTCTCAGGGACACTTCCGCACCCGTGATGTGCTGATGGTCAGGGGCGAGATCAAGGGCGAGATGTTCGCGTTCTTCGTCGCCCACCTTCCATCCAGGATCGGAGGCAAGGGGAGCGACCTTAGGAGCCGTGGCGCGGAAATCATCTACGAGAACTCCGCCAAACTGATGAATGAATATCCCGGGATCAAGATCGTGGTGATGGGTGACATGAACGACAACCCTACGGACGAGAGCATGGCCGTCTATATGCACGGCAAGGAGAATGTCTCCGAAGTCGGCAAGATGGACTTCTTCTCTCCGTTTACCTCAATGTTGAAAGCCGGTTACGGCTCTTTGGCCTATCGTGGCGAGTGGAACATCTACGACATCATCCTTGCGAACGAGGCGCTTGTGAACGCTCCGAAGGGGACGCTCAGGATTGTTCCGATCGTGAAGGGCAAGTACTACGGACGCGTCTTCAACCAGCCGTTCATGGTTCAGCAGACAGGACAGTACAAGGGTACGCCGTTCCGGACATATTCATCCGGCTCCTACGTCGGCGGCTACAGCGACCACTACCCGACCTATATTGTCATTAGTAACAAGTAGTTACTTCGGTCGCTTCGGCACTTCGACAAGCTCGGTGACTGAAAGTGCAGTGACCGCAGAGGCTCGGTCACTGAGCTTGTCGAAGTGACCCTCCAAATGGATAAATAGTTAATATTCAATAAATATGAACAAAAGAATATTCCTTGCCGCATCGGCTCTGTTTCTGGCTCTGACTTTATCGGCCCAGAACTACACCGGTGGCGTGAAAGGTACGGTCGTCAGCCGCTTGAGCAAGGCGACCATTGACGGAGCGGATCTGATCCTGTATTCAGAAGGAAAGGAAGTCGCCCGTGTGAAGGCCGGACAGGACGGAACGTTCCAGATCGGGAACCTGAAGGACGGAATGTACGACCTTGTCATCGAAAGCCCGGACTATCTCCAGTCCAGAGTCAACGTGACCGTCAATGACGGCTATGTCAAGAACATGTTCAACCTGTCCCTGACCCCGGTGGCGAAAGTCGCCGAGGTGGACGACGCCAGTTTCTCTGAGTTCGACATGGACGATTCCGGCTATCAGGACAGCCCTACCATCCTTTTCGGTCAGAACGATGTGTTCAACAATATGGCCGGCTACAATTTCAGTTCCGTGCGCTTCCGTGTCCGCGGCTATTCCAGTGAGTCACAGGATGTCTATCTTGCTGGCGTGAGGATGAACGACGCTATCACGGGCTACACGCCGTACTCCCTCTGGAGCGGTCTCAACGAGGCCACCAGAAGCAAGGAGTCCGTGAACGGAGCCGAGGTCTCCGATTTCGGATTCGGCGGCTACAACGGCCTCACGAACATCATGCCGATGGCCTCTTCCGTCCGCACAGGCTGGAGAGGAAGCGTGCTGACCAACAGCGCTCTGTACAGGCTCCGCCTGATGCTGACCTACGCTTCCGGACAGTTGGACAACGGCTGGTCCTACGCTTTCAGCGCATCGGCGAGGCTTGGCGGAAATGATTGGATAAAGGGTGTTTTCTACCGCTCGTTCGGCTACTACGGAGCCGTGGAGAAGAGGTTCGGCGAGGAGCATAAGCTGGGATTCACATTCATGGCCGCCCCTGGCGAGCGTGGAGCGCAGAACGGTTCCACCCAGGAGGTCTACGATCTGATGGGCGACAACATGTACAACTCCAACTGGGGCTACTATAACGGCAAGGTGCGCAACGCCCGCGTCCGCAAGACCCACGAGCCGATCGCCATCCTCAAGTACGACTTCACACCTGAGTCCCAGAAGCTCTCGGCCTCGGCCACAGTGCTTTACAGATTCGGCAAGAACGGCTACACGGCTCTTGACTGGTATGATGCCCCGGATCCTCGTCCTGACTACTACAGGAACCTTCCGAGCTATTTCTACATGGACAACACGGACTACAACCGTCGTAACTTCGCCAAGTACGCATGGGCGAAGGAGGCTTGGGAGACCGACCTCCCATCGACCACCCACATCAACTGGGATCGTCTCTATGCCGTGAACTCCTTGAACTCCACCGCCTCAGGTAACCGCTCGAAGTACGTGATCGAGGAGAGGCGTGTGGACCAGAACGACCTCAACTTCGCTGTCAACGCCAAGTGGAATCCTGTCAAGTTCTTGACAGTCAACGGAGGACTCTCCTACAAGTGGAACCGCACGGAGTACTACAAGATTCTGGACGACCTGCTCGGCGGAGACTACTATGTCAACATCGACCAGTTCGCCGAGAGGGATTTCGCCGCCTATCCGACGATGATCCAGAACGATCTGGACTACTATCTCAGGAACGGAGCCGCCCAGACCCTTGCCCAGGGTGACAAGTACGGCTACGACTACTATGCCCACGTCCGCCGCGCGGAGGCCTGGGCCTCAGGACGTTTCACGTTCGGCGGCTTCGAGGCGACGGTGGCCGGAAGGCTGGGATATTCGAAATTCTGGAGGGAAGGTCTTTTGAGGAAGGGTCTTTTCCCGGGACTTGACGACAACGGCAACCCGTTCACCTACAATGGGGAAATCATCACCAAGTACGACCAGATTGACGGCAGGCCGATCACCTCGAAGGGTGAGTCCGACAAGAAGGACTTCCTGACTGGATCCGGAAAGATCAACCTCGGCTACTTCATCAGCGGAGGCCACAGGATCTACGCCGACGCAGCCTACATCACCGAGGCCCCGACATTCAACCAGGCGTTCATCTCCCCGAGGACGAGGAACACCGTGATGCCTGACCTCAAGACCATCAAGACATTGACGGCGGACATCAACTACGCCTACAGCAATTCCGGCTACGATGTGCGCGTCACCGGATTCTACACCTCCATCAAGGATCAGACGGACGTGATGAGCTTCTACGATGACTCGCAGAACTCGTTCACCAACTTTGCGATGTCCGGAATCGACGAGAGGCACGTCGGAGTCGAACTCGGCTTCAAGGTGCCGACCCCGGTACCGAACCTTTCCCTTCAGGGAGTGTTCACCTACGGCCAGTACATCTACACCTCCAACCCTACGATGTACCAGACCTTCGACAACAGCGCTGAATATGTCGCCGGAACCTACGGAGTGACGATTCCTTACTGGAAGAGCCATCCTACCGTGGACGGAAAGACCGTGCAGCACTATGTGCCTAGTACCCCGCAGCTTGCGACCAGCCTTGGTCTCGCGTGGAACAAGAACTACTGGTTCATCGACGCGGATGTGGATTTCTTCGGGAACTCCTATCTGGACATGAACCCTCTCTACAGGACGGACATGGCCACAGCCGGGCCTGACGGTCAGGTGACCGCCCAGGAGATCGAGTACATGGCCGCGCAGGAGAAGTTCAAGAACTTCATGCTCGTGAACGCCAGCGTGGGCAAGTCCTGGTATATTCAGAGAAAGTACCAGCTCGGCTTCTCGATGCAGGTGAAGAACCTCCTGAACAACAAGGATGTACGCACCGGCGGCTACGAGCAGACCCGCCTTGTGGACAACACCGTCAGCAAGGAGAGATTCTACAGGTTTGATTCCAAGTACTTCTACATGAGCGGAATCAACTACATGTTGAACATTTATTTCAGATTCTAAGGATTCCAAGGTATGAAAAGAATATATTTCGCGCTGATCGCCGCCATTTTCGTCCTCGCCTCCTGCGAGGAGTGGGACCAGGTCTTCACCACGGACTACGGCAAGGCTGATGTCTACGAGCCTGTGACGATGACCCCCAACACGACCATCGCCCAGCTCAAGGCTCTGTACAAGTCCGGTCCGGTGAAGATCGAGAAGGACATCGTCATCGGAGGACAGGTGGTCTCCGAGGACCGCAGCGGCAATGTTTACAAGAGCATCTACATCCAGGACGCCACGGGCGGCATAGAGTTGAAGATCGGCAAGAACGCCCTCTACAACGACTACAAGCTCGGTCAGTGGGTCTATGTCAAGTGCGGCGGCCTTACGCTCGGCGCCTACAACGGAATGATCCAGCTGGGCTACGCCGATCCTACCGGTGAATATGAGACCTCCTACATCGAGGTTCAGTACATCATTGACACTCACATATTCAGAGGTAAGATTGACACTCCGCTGCAGCCTAAGAAAGTCTCCGCCGCCGATCTTCTGAAAGAGGAGAACATCGGCTGCTATGTCGAGCTTGACAGCCTGACCTACGCCAACGAGATCTTCTGCCTGATCTACATAGACTCCTACAAGGATAAGAAGTCCTCGTCCAACAGGATATTCCTATCCGGCACAGGCAAAGACTACAAGCCGGTCGCGGATCCGACGTGGGGCATAACGACCTGGGCGATGTCCAAGCAGGGTTTCATCGGCTACCTGAATTCCGGAAAGTTCGATGACGGGGATGTGGCTGACTATTCGAGGAAGATCTCGGATCCCGAACTCAAGGCCACCCTGCTGAAGAACGCGTCGGCGTATTCCGTCAGCCAGTACTTCAATATGGGCAGCCAGACCGTGCAGATCCGCACCAGCGGCTATTCCCGCTTCGCAGACACCCAGATTGACGAGGCCATCCTCGGTGGCGCCCCGATCAACGTCAAAGGAATCCTCACTATCTATCAGGGTAAGGCTCAGTTCACCTTGATAGACCTTGATGGAGTTGAGAAAGTGATCTAATAAGATTGTGAACTTTGAAAGCCTCCGTTCGGTCATTCCCCGTGCGGAGGCTTTTTCAATGAAAATATCAAATGTCTGTGAGTGTCAAGGCTTTGTTCCTTGGGAAAAAAGCCTTATCTTTGAGAGTTGAGTTAGATTGAATTATGGAGGCCGGATTCAAAAGATTCCCTATCGGGATACAAACATTTGACAAGATCATCGAAGGTGGTTATCTGTATGTCGACAAGACAGGATATGTGGATGATCTTGCCAACAAGTATCAGTACGTGTTTCTGAGCCGTCCGCGTCGTTTCGGTAAATCCCTGCTGTCCTCGACTTTCCGTAGTTACTTCGAAGGAAAGAAAGAACTTTTCGAAGGGCTCAAGGCCGGAGATATGAAGAAAGAATGGACGCGGCACCCGGTCTTCCATTTCGATATGTCCACGGCCAAGCACGTGAACGAGGATCAGCTGTTGCGCCAGCTCGACTATAAACTTGCTGAATATGAAAGAGTTTATGGCAAAGGTGAGAATCTGGACAAGATGGATGTCAACGCAAGGTTGGAGTTTCTGGTAAAAGAGGCGTTCGCCAAGACCGGGGAACCAGCAGTGCTGATCGTTGATGAATATGACGCACCGCTGCTGGATGTGATGAACGACAAGGTCAGGCTTCCGTCCCTGAGGCAGATAATGAGGAATTTCTACAGCCCGATAAAGAGCCTTGACCCTTATCTGCGGTTCGTCTTCATTACCGGAATCAACAAGTTCGCCCAGCTCAGCATATTCAGTGAGCTGAACAATCTGAAGAATATTTCGATGGAGACTAAGTACTCGGCGATTTGCGGTATTTCTCAGAAGGAACTGGAGGATAATATTCAATATGGTGTGCAGGCGCTTGCCGACAGGCAGAAGATTTCCTACGAAGAAGCTCTGAAATTGTTGAAGTATAACTATGACGGCTATCATTTCTGCGATGGGTCCGAGGATATCTACAATCCTTTCAGCTTGCTTAATGCCTTGAGTGACCGTCGTGTCGGCAGCTACTGGTTTGATTCCGGCACGCCGACCTACCTTGTAGAAAGGCTGAGGCGTAACCCGATTGACGAAACCACTTTGGACAACATCCCGCTGGTTCCCCAGTCCGACTTTGACGTGTCTCCGGAACTCTCCGACAACTCCTTGCCGATGCTCTACCAGACTGGTTACCTGACCATCAAGTCCTACGATGAGCGGATGCAGCTCTACACCCTCGGCTACCCGAACAGGGAAGTCAAGATCGGTTTCACCCGAGGACTTCTCGGTGAATATCCGAGCAAGACAGGAACAGCCTCCGGATTCGTGGCGCATTTCTATGCCGCGATGGACTCCCAAGACATCGACCTTGCGATGGAGAAGCTTCAGGCCTACCTTGCCGGAATCCCGAATGATTTGGAGAACAAGGCCGAAAAGCACTATCAGACAATCATATACCTGATTTTCTCGTTGCTGGGATTCTATATTCGCACCGAGGTCAAGTCCGCCATCGGACGAGCCGACGCCGTCTGCTACACCGACAACAGCATATATGTCTTCGAGTTCAAGGTTGACGGTTCCGCCGAGGACGCGCTGAAACAAATCGACGAGAAAGGCTATATGCTCCCGTACAAACTGGAGGACGGCAAGACCCTCGTCAAAGTCGGCGTCAACATCTCCTCCCGGACCCGCACCGTCGAGAAGTGGGTTGTGGGATAATCCGTATTCCCGTGTTCGGGCATATTCATTGAGTTGATGGAATATAATGGATATTAACATATTAAAATTTAAATCAAACTAAGATGAAGAAAGCAATCTTAGCATTAGGAGCGATCGCGATGATGGCAGCATGCGCACAGACAAAGAACAACCCGTTCCTTGAGGAATGGGACACACCGTACGGCATTCCGCCGTTCGAGAAGATTCAGCTTACCGATTACATTCCTGCCGTCAAGGCCGGGATTGAGGAGCAGAACAAGGAACTTGAGGCTATCCTGAACAATCAGGATGCGCCGACGTTTGAGAACACCGTGGCGACTTACGAGCTGTCCGGCAGGACTTTGACCAAGACGACGGCCGTGCTGTTCAACCTTCAGGAGACAGAGGGCAGCGATGAGATGAACAAAGTTGTCGAGGAGGCCACCGCGCTGATGACCGAGCACGAGGACAACATCTCGATGAACAAGGCGTTCTTCGAGCGTGTCAAGGCTGTCTATGACGCTGACCAGAGCGGACTTACGAGAGAGCAGCAGATGGTTCTCAAGAAGCTCTACCAGAGTTTCACCCGCAACGGTGTGGATCTGGAGGAGGCCGCCCAGGCAAGGCTTAAGGAGATCAACCAGAAGATCGCCGCCGCGCAGCAGAAGTTCGGCACGAACCTTCTGGCCGAGAACAACGCGTTCAAGGAGCAATTCGGACTCCCTGTCTCATCCTACACCTCCGAGATGACATCCTGCGAGGACAGGAACCGCCGCGAGGCGATGTTCAAGGCATATTCCTCAAGAGGAAACAATGGCAATGAATATGACAACAAGGCTCTCTGCCTTGAGATCCTGAAACTCCGCGCCGAGAAGGCCAGACTCCTTGGCTTCGACAATTTCGCAGCCTATCAGCTGGACAACAAGATGGCTCACGACCCTGCTACCGTGGACGCTTTCCTTGACAGGATCATCGGCCCGGCAGTGGCCAAGGCTAAGGAAGAGGTGGCTGACATGCAGGTGATTATGGATGAGGACATCCAGGCCGGTAAGGTGGCCGCAGGTTCGAGGATCGAGCCTTGGGACTGGTTCTACTACGCCGAGAAGGTACGTCAGCGGAAATATTCATTGGACGAGAATCTGACGAAGCCATATTTCCGGATGGAGAATGTCCGCAACGGCATATTCTTCGCCGCCAACAAGCTTTACGGCATCTCCGTCGAGCCGCTGAAGGATGTTCCGCTCTACAACCCTGCCGTCGAGGCCTTCAAGGTCATTGACGCGGACGGAAGTCTTCTTGGAATATTCTCGACCGATTATTTCCCTCGCTCTTCGAAGAGAGGCGGCGCGTGGATGACGAACTTCCGTGAGCAGTATGTTGACGCCCAGGGCAATGACGTTCGCCCTATCGTCATCAACGTCTGCAACATGACGGCTCCGACCGACTCTCTCCCGGCCCTCTTTACCATTGATGAGGTCGAGACTGTGTTCCACGAGTTCGGTCACGCCCTCCACGGACTTCTCACAAAGTGCCACTATCCTTCCGTCAGCGGAACCAATGTCGCCCGTGACTTCGTGGAGACATTCTCTCAGTTTAATGAGAACTGGGCTTTCCAGCCGGAGATTCTCGCTGAATATGCCAAGCATTACGAGACCGGTGAGGTCATTCCTGACTCCCTCGTGGCCAAGATTAACAATGCCAGGAAGTTCAACCAGGGCTTTATGACCTCAGAGCTTTGCGCCGCGTCCATCCTCGACATGAAGTGGCACGAGCTTGACGAGGAGGATCTCGCGAAGCTTTCCGAGGGAGATCAGGCCGCCAATGTGGCTGAATTCGAGAAGAAGGTCTGCCGTGAGATGGGTCTCATCGACGAGATCATCCCGCGCTACCGCACGACCTACTTCAACCACATATTCAACAGCGGCTACAGCGCCGGCTACTATAGCTACCTTTGGGCCGAGGTTCTGGACAAGGATGCTTTCGAGTACTTCGAGCAGCAGGGCATCTACAATCCTGAGGTGGCTCTGAAGTTCCGCCAGACCTTCCTTGAGAAGGGTGGCAGCGAGGAACCGATGACCCTCTACCTCTCCTTCCGTGGCGCGCAGCCGGACCCGGGTGCTCTTCTCCGTGCCAGGGGACTGACTGAAAAATAGAACGGTATTTCGATACTAAGTAATCATTAAAGAATAACTTGAACAATTTGTATATCTTTATGGTCTATATTTCTTTTCTCATCAGTCGTGTACCTCCAGTACACTCCTTCTTCCAAAAGAAATCTATCCTCATAAATCTGA
>OICK01001038.1_pt1 | contig 10437 bp, 7 predicted proteins | sample 1581281 | NCBI WGS metagenome assembly OICK01 (sample SAMEA3882557, study PRJEB24775) | human gut metagenome | biome: human-associated habitat; feature: intestine environment; material: feces | place: Netherlands | collected 2009/2010 | reverse complement strand
CCCGCGTATCAACACCGAGTACGATTCCATCGAGGGAACCATCAAGCTGTACAACAACCAGGTATTTATTGCCGACAACATCAAAGAAGTCATTCCGGAATACCTGATGCTCTTAAAAGGCGTCATCGACTGCCCGGATCTGCCGCTGAACGTATCCCGAAGCGCACTGCAGAACGACGGATTTGTCAAAAAGATCTCCGAGTACATCTCCAAGAAATTCGCTGACAAGCTCTCCGGCATGTGCAAAACCGACCGTGAGAATTACGAGAAATACTGGGATGATATCAACCCATTCATCAAATACGGATGCATCAAGGACGAGAAATTCTCCAAGAAGATGATGGACTATATTCTGTTCAAGAACATCGACGGAAAATATCTGACTCTTGAGGACTGCATCAACGAGAATAAGAAAGAAGAAGCTCCTGCAGAGAACACCGAGGAGAAGGCTGAAACTACGGAGAATACCGAAAATACGGAAAACGCTGACGAGAAGAAAGAGCCGGAAAAAACGACTGTTTACTACGTCACCGACGAAGTTCAGCAGAGCCAGTACATCAACATGTTCCGCAGCCAGGGCATGGATGCTGTCATCCTGAAACACAACATCGACTCCGCTTTCATCACCCATGCAGAGCGTTACAACGAGCATGTAACCTTCCAGCGCATCGATGCAGATCTGACCAACGATATGAAAGACGAGTCCGGTGAGGATCTGACCGACGCTACAAATACTCTGACCGATCTCTTCCGCAAAGTCCTCGACAAGAAAGATCTGACCGTCAAAGTTGAGAACCTGAAAGACGAAAATGTATCCTCCATGGTAACGCTTTCCGAGGAGAGCCGCCGGATGCAGGATATGATGAAGATGTATGGCATGACCGGCATGGATCCGTCCATGTTCGGCGGACAGGAAACCCTGATCCTGAATGCAAAACATCCGCTCGTTCAGTATATTCTGAAGAATGGCGAGAACGACAACACATCCCTGTTCTGCGAGCAGCTGTATGATCTGGCAATGATCAGCCACAAACCGCTCTCTCCGGACGAGATGACAAAATTCGTAAGCAGAAGCAATCAGATTATGATGCTCCTTGCAAAATGATAAAGCACAGGCACAGCAAAACGCACCTCTTATAAAACACGCCGGATTTCTGGAATTTACCAGATGTCCGGCGTGTTTTTTCCTGCTTTTTTACTTTACGATTTCTGATCCAGATGGTAGAATAATTCTATTCGCCCTATTGAAAAATAAGGAAAATCACACGAAAGGTCTGGTATTTATTTCTATGAAAAAAGGAAAGCCATCCGCCCTGCTCCCGATCGCCGTTTTTCTGGTGTTTTATCTGGGGCTCGGCATTTATTCCGAGTATATTTTAAAAATTCCGATGGGCTTCTACAACATCCCCATCGTCGTCGCGTTTCTGGCAGCGATCCTCGTCGCCTGTCTGCAGAACCGCAGTGTCCCGTTTGAAGAAAAGCTCGCCCTCATGGGACAGGGCATCGGGGACAAAAACATCATCACAATGCTGCTGATCTTCCTCGCCGCAGGCACGTTTGTCGGCGTTGTCGGAAGGAGCAGTGCAGAGAGCGTTGCCTATTTCATGCTCTCCTGGATTCCGGCAAAGTATGCCGTCGCTGTGCTCTTTGTCGTTGCCTGCTTCGTCTCCACGGCCATGGGAACCTCCGTCGGAACGATCACGCTTCTCGTGCCGATCGCCTCTGCTGTTGCCGAGACCTCCGGCTTTTCGCTGGCGCTCTGCGTCGCCTCCGTCATGGGCGGATCCATGTTCGGCGACAACCTCTCTTTCATCTCCGACACGACAATCGCCGCCTGCAACGGACAGGGCTGCGAGATGAAAGACAAGTTCCGCGAAAACTTCTGGATCGCTCTCCCGGCTGCTCTTGCCGCGCTGGCGCTGATCCTTGTAATCTCCTTCCGACAGGCGCCGGGCACACCGATCGTCCACGAATACCATCTGCTGCAGACGGTTCCGTACCTGCTCGTGCTGATCGGCGGCATCGCGGGCATTCAGGTGTTTGTCGTACTCCTTATCGGTATTGCTTCCGGTGCCGTTATCATGCTCGGTACGGGACAGACGACGCTCTGGGATATGCTCTCCAGCATGGGAAGCGGCACTTCGGGTATGTTTGAGACATGTATGGTTGCGATTCTTGTCGCTGCGATGTGCGCGCTGATTCGGGAAAACGGCGGCTTTACTGTCCTGCTTCGTGCCATTCACAAAATCTTCCGCGGAAAAAAGGGCGGCCAGCTCGGTGTCGGCATTCTCGTCGCGCTGCTCGACATTGCGACCGCAAACAACACCGTCGCGATCGTCATGGCAAACCCGATCGCAAAGCAGATGTCCGAGGACTACGGCATCACCCCACGGAAAACGGCATCGCTCCTCGATACCTTCTCCTGCATCTCACAGGGCATCCTGCCGTACGGCGCGCAGATGCTCGTGGCGATTTCTGCGGTGCATGAACTGGGATATGAGCTCTCCGCCTTTGAAATCATGGCAAACCTCTTCTATCCGGGCATGCTGCTTGTCAGTTCGCTGATCTTTATCTTCGTTCTGCCGGATCGGAAAAATGTCGAAAGCAATGCTTAAAAAGTTCCGTATCGGATCAACTCAAAAAATTATGTTAAAATGCCCACCGATTTCACTTTTTCGTTTGATCGGCGGGCATTTTTTTGCTTTTTTTTGCAAAAATTGCCAAAATTGCAGTAACATTTACGGTTGAAATTCTTTTATGCGGGTAGTATAATCGGGGTCGTGACATTGAGAAGTAATGATGTTATGTGGGTTATGGGGAGAAAGGACAACAGACAAAGTGAAATTATTAAGACAGTTCCTTGTAATTATGGCGGTTTCGTTCGTCGGAGAAATCCTGCACGCCGTGCTGCCGCTTCCGATTCCGGCAAGTATCTACGGCCTTGTGCTGATGCTGGCGCTTCTGATGACGGGGGCATTAAAACTTGATGCCGTCGAGGACGCAGGCAAGTTTATGATTGAGATCATGCCGGTCATGTTCATTCCGGCGGGCGTCGGCCTGATGGAATCCTGGGGTGAATTAAAAGCCGTTCTCGTTCCGGTTCTCGTGATTACGCTCGTCAGCACCATCGTCGTTATGGTTGTGTCCGGACGCGTGACACAGGCGGTCATCCGGCTGGAAAAGAAACACAAAGGAGGGGACGCAAAATGACAAATATGCTCTGTGAATCTGCATTTTTCGGCGTTGTCATCAGCCTTCTGGCGTATGAGCTCGGCATGCTGTTAAAGAAAAAATTTGGGCTTCCGATTTTCAATCCGCTGCTGATTTCCATTGCAGTCGTCATTGTATTCCTTGCTGTTTTCGATATCGATTATCAGAATTATAATGACGGTGCAAAATACTTGAGCTATCTGCTGACTCCTGCAACGGTCTGCCTTGCGATTCCGCTGTATGAGCAGATGGAGGCATTGAAAAAGAATATCAAAGCCATCCTCGCCGGTATTCTCTCCGGCGTGCTGACGAGCCTTACCGTGGTTCTCGCGCTGGCGCTGATCTTCAATCTGAATCATAAAATGTATGTAACACTGCTGCCGAAATCCATCACAACAGCCATCGGCATGGGTGTTTCGGAAGAGCTCGGCGGTGCGGTGACGATCACGGTTGCCGTTATCATCATCACGGGTGTGCTGGGAAATATGCTGGCGGAGACGCTCTGCAAGCTGTTTCACATTGATGAGCCGATTGCAAAGGGCATCAGTATCGGATCGGCCTCCCATGCGATCGGTACGGCGAAGGCCATGGAGATGGGCGATGTCGAGGGCGCGATGAGCAGCCTTTCGATTGCAGTTGCAGGTATTCTGACTGTGGTCGGAGCGTCGATTTATGCGATGTTTATCTAAAAACGAACACTGATAAAAAACAGAAAAAATCCGGGAATGGAAAGCAATGTAAAACTTTCCGTTCCCGGATTTTCTATCCCTGAAATTCTATAACTAAAAATTAAAATTCCGACTGCAGAAACTCTTCAATAAAAAGAAGCGCCGCGCCGATCGCCGGCGTGTACTGGCCGTGTGTGCCGACCAGAAGCTGCTCCCGCACAAGCGGAAACGGGCTGGCTGCATCGACTTTTTCAAGCAGTGTCCGGCAGTCTTCTTCTTTGAAATACGGCGCAAGGTAACCGCTCACAATCACCGCTCCGTCGAGCAGCAGATTTGCTGTCTTCATTGCATAGGCAAGGTGGGACAGGTACGCATCCCAGATTTCCATAAGACGCGCATCGTTTCCTGCCCGCAGCGCCGGGAAAAACTCTTTGACCGGCATCTGTGCCGCCGCTTCCAGCGCATTCGCGGAACAATACGTCTCAAGGCACCCTTTCTGTCCGCAGTAGCACTCCGGCCCTTCCGGGTCGATGCAGATATGCTCGAGCGTTCCGCTGTGCATCGAAAGCCCCTGATGCACCTTGTGATTCGTGATCACCGCCCCGCCCAGGTTGCGGTTCAGCAGGAAGACCACCGCACTTTCAATCTCCGGGTGATTCCACAGTTCCAGGGACGCCGCCGCTTTCGAATCGTGCTCGAGGCGGCACGGATACGGAATCCTTGTGGAAAAATCGGCAAGCTTCATATCCGTATTGTGGAGAATCTCTCCGTAAAGCACCGACTCCCCGTCCGGCGCCGGGATTCCCTGCGTCGCAATTGATACACCGAGGATCTTTTCCCTGTCATACCCGTTACGGTCAAGGAATGATTCCAGAGATGATGCAATCCCGTCATAATACGCATCACTCTGCGCAAACGGCACAGCGACCGTTTCCTCTGCGATCGCCTCCCCGTAGAGATTGACCGCAGCCAGGTGAAACATATTTTTCAGAATGCCGACACCGACCGCAATCCGGTACTCCGGCACGATCTGGATCACCTGGGCTTTCCGGCCGCCGGTCGACTCGAAAAATCCGTCCCGCGAAATCAGCCCCTCCTTCTCGAGCACGTTGAGGTTCTGGCTCACCGTGGAAAGCCCCATCGTCAGATCCTGCACAATCTGCTGCTTCGCCGTCTGGCGGTGCTCATAGATGTACTGATACACACTTTTCTTATTAATCTTTTTTAACGTAATTGTGGTAATACTCTTTTCGTTCACGCAAAAACGTCCTCTCTTTTACCGCTCCATCACATTGATCGACTCGATGCCGACGCTTCCGCCGCGCACGACTTCGATCTTGCCGAATTCCTCTTTCATCAGCTTCACAACTGCATCGTTTTTCGTCGCCGTCTGGACAAACTCGAGCAGCAGGCTGTCTTTTCCGTAGTCGATGACCTTCGCCTTAAACGTCTCAGCGATCTGGAACAGCTCGACTTTGTCAGCTACGCTGCAGTTGAATACCTTGATATACAGAATCTCTTTCATGCGCACAAACACGTCGGTAAAGTCGATGACTTTGATGACCTCGACCATGCGGTTCAGCTGTTTTTTGATCTGCTCAAACGTCTCATCGTCACTGACCGTGGCGATCGTCATACGCGATACGGTCGGGTCCTCGGTCGTTCCGACGGTCAGGCTGTCCAAGTTATAGCTTTTTGCGGAAAAAAGCCCGGAAATCTTTGAAAGGACACCAACCTGGTTTTCTACGTACAGTGAAATCCATCTTTTTTTCATTCCCTTATTCATCGCGCTCTCCTCCTAACAGTCCATAATCATATCTTCGAGCGTTCCGCCCGGCTTGATCATCGGGTAAACCATCTCCTCCGGATCGATGATAAATTCGATGATCGTCGGAGTCTTGGTGTTTTTCTTCGCCTCTTCAAACGCGGCCGCGATATCCTCTTTCTTCATGACACGGATGCCTTTTGCGCCGTAACTCTCAGCCAATTTGATAAAATTCGGCGTGTATTCCGGGTACTCTTCTCCGTCTGTTCTGCGGGAAAGTGCACCGGCGCGCAGATTTGTCATGCTGTACCGTTTGCCGTAAAACAGCTTCTGCCACTGGCGTACCATGCCGAGGTATTCATTATTGAAGATACACAGGATGACCGGCAGCTCCTCGAGAACGGCAGTCGCCAGCTCCTGAATATTCATCTGCATACCGCCGTCACCGGAAATCGCGATGACCGGTTTGTCCGGGTTGCCGATTTTTGCTCCGATCGCGCCCGGAAGGCCGTATCCCATCGTTCCAAGGCCGCCGGACATGATGATCTGGCGGTTTTCGGTAATGTCGACGTACTGACTTGTCAGCATCTGGTGCTGTCCGACGTCGGTGACGATGATCGCATCGTCAAACTTCTCGTTGATCGCGTTGAAAATATCGAGCGGTCCCATCACGCCGTTCTGGCGCATCGTCAGCGGATGCTCGTTCTTCCAGGCATCGATCTGGGCAAGCCATTTCGATGTTGAGCATGGCTCTACGTACTCTGCCATCTTCGTGATCGCCTCTTTTGCATCGGCTACGATCGGGATATCGACATGGATGTTTCGAGAGATCGAAGCGGTGTCGATGTCGATGTGGACGATCTGCGCGTGCGGGGCAAATTCATGCAGCTTTCCGGTGATACGGTCATTGAAACGTGTTCCGATCGAGAACAGCAGATCGCACTCGCTGACTGCCATATTCGCCGCATACGCGCCGTGCATGCCAAGGTTTCCGATGAACAGCGGGTGTTTCGTGGAGATCGCGCCGCGTCCCATAACGGTTGTGACAACCGGCACCTGTGTTTTCTCGACCACTTCGCGGAACACTTCCTGCGCATGTGCGATGTTGACACCGCCGCCGGCAAGGAACAGCGGGCGTTTTGCTTTCGAAAGCATCTTTAACGCACGTTTTAACTGACCAATGTGAACGCTGGTGTTCGGTTTGTAGCCGCGGATGTTGACGTTTTTCGGATACTCTGCGCTGCCGAACTCTGCCATGACATCTTTTGGAAGGTCAATGAGAACCGGTCCCGGTTTTCCGGTGCGGGCAATGTAGAAGGCTTCTTTGATGATGCGTCCGAGATCTTCACGGTTTCTTACCGTCACGCCGTATTTCGTGATGCTGCGGGTGATGCCGACAATATCAACCTCCTGGAATGCATCGTTTCCGATGAGGTGGCGGGCTACCTGTCCGGTGAAGCAGACAAGCGGAACGCTGTCGTAGTTTGCCGTTGCAAGACCGGTGACCAGGTTGGTTGCACCAGGGCCGCTGGTAACGAGGCATACGCCGACTTTTCCTGTCGTTCTCGCATAGGCATCCGCCTCATGCACCAGCGCCTGCTCGTGGCGCGGCAGAACGATTTTGATTTCATCCTGTTTGTAAAGCTCATCGCTGATATCAATGGTGCAGGCTCCCGGATAACCGAAGAGATACTCGACACCCTCCTCCTTCAGAGCCTTTACCAGAAGTTTGTTTCCTGTAATCTGTTTCATATGAAAACCTCCTGTTCTAAATTTGCTGCATAAAAAATCCCCGAACATAAAACACCTTTTCTGTGCCTTACGTTCAGGGAGAATGTTTCCATCCACGGTACCACCTGAATTCCAGAAGAATACACTTCTGCTCATTCCGTACAGGATTTAACTTTTTTCATCCGATACGGCATCCCGGTAACGTGGGAACTACGTTGGAGCCTACTTGGAAAACATTGCTGTCCGCTTTTTCTGTTCAGTCCACTGCTCGAGGGCTACTTCCGCAGGCACGCTCACGGAGATTCTCACCAGCCATCTCCTCTCTTTGCTTTGCGCCGCCAGGTACTCCTCCCTGTCACTGCATTTTAGGTTTTGTTTTTTCTTAAATTACTGTCTATTATAGTCAGAAATGCCGCTCGTTGTCAATCGTTTCGCGCCCTTTTCTTGACTTTTCGCCCTGCGCGTGCTTTACTTAATCAGGTTTGTCTAATTAAAATAAGGAGTTTATACCCATGATGATTACATACACACAGGAAGAACTCTCTTCCATTGTCCACGCATTTGCTTTCCCGGGAACGATTACAGACTGGACGCCGCACGGGAACGGCCATATCAACGATACGTTTCTGGTGCGCTCCACCGAAAACGGCGTCCTCCGCAAATCGATTCTGCAGCGCATGAACCGCACCGTTTTCCACAATCCAACGGAGCTGATGCAGAATATTGCACAGGTAACATCATTTCTGCGGAAAAAAATCACAGCCGCAGGAGGAGATCCATTCCGCGAGACGCTGAACCTGATTCCGACGACAGACGATGCCTGGTTTTTCGTCGATGAGCGCGGAGAATTCTGGCGCGCATTTCTCTTTATTTCCGATGCGTCCTGCTATGATGCCGTGACAGATCCAAAGCTGTTTTACGAGACCGGTAATGCTTTCGGCCGCTTCCAGCAGATGCTCTCCGATTTTCCGTCCGCCTCTCTTTTCGAGACGATCCCGGATTTCCACAACACACCGCTCCGCTACCAGGCGCTTTTACAGGCGGCACAGGCGGATCCGAAAGGACGGCTGAAAAACGTTTCGGATGAGATGGCGTTTTTCCTCGACCACGCAGACGATTACGGCGTAGCCGAGCGCATGAAGGCCTCGGGCGAGCTGCCGCTCCGCGTAACGCACAACGATACGAAGCTGAACAACATTATGATTGATGACAAAACCGGCGAGGGCATCTGCGTCATCGACCTAGACACCATTATGCCGGGACTGTCGATCTTTGACTTCGGCGATTCGATCCGCTTCGGCGCGAATACGGCCGCTGAGGACGAACAGGATGTCTCGAAGGTGTCTCTTTCCCTTCCTCTCTTTGAGAGCTATACAAAGGGCTTTCTCGCAGGCTGCGCAGGCTCTTTGACCCGCGCGGAAGTCGAAATGCTGCCGATGGGTGCAAAATTAATGACCCTCGAATGCGGCATCCGTTTTCTCGCCGATTACCTGATGGGCGATACCTACTTCAAAACCGCTTACCCGGAGCACAACCTCGTACGGGCGCGGACACAGATCGCGCTTGTAGCGGATATGGAGGAGAAATGGGGCGAGATGGAGAACATCGTCGCACGGGCTTCGTTTTCCCACTAAGCACCCGCATAAATTCACAGCATCAAAAAGACACAGCTGGAAGTATCTTTCTGCCTCCTGCTGTGTCTTTTTTGTTAATATGTTTTATATTATGCTCTCGGAACGCTGACAATCCGCAGACCGTATTTCTTCAGCATCTCACCGCCCTGTACTTTCTCGCCGGTCAGGATATCTTCTTTTCCGTCGAAGACTGCCGGAAGCGGAATCTCCTCATCTTTGAAGTTGATGATAAAGTACAGATCCTCTCCGTCTGCCTGGCGTTTTGTGATCTCGAGTGCTGTTGCTTCTCCAATCACCGGCTGGATGGCTGCGCTGTCTGCTGCCATAGCAAGAACTTTTGCAAGGCCGCTCTCAGAAAGGTCGGTTCCGACATAATATACGGTTCCTTTTCCGAACTGATTTTTTGCAACAGCAGTCATGCCTGCATAGAAATCGCTCTCATACTGTGCGATTTCTTCAGCTCCTTCGAGGTGCATCAGGTCACATACAAGACGGCACTCTTCCTCGGTTCCGTCTGCGAAACGGATCTTGTTTCTCTGCTCCGGTGCAAGAGCGTCGATCTCTTCTACCCATACGCCTGCCATTTTTCTGAGCGGTCCCGGGTATCCGCCGAGATGAACGTTGTCCGACTGTCCGACGATACCGCTCATGTAGGTGGTGATGAGGGTTCCGCCTGCCTGTACATAAGCCTCCAGGCTCTCTGCCACACCGTCTTTTACCATGTAGAGAACCGGTGCTGCAACGAGGTCATATTTGGAGAAGTCCGCGTCGATCGGGATCATATCGACAGCGATGTTCTTGTTATAGAAGTAATTGTACATCTGCTCGATCTGGTCTACGTAACGTAAATCGCGGTTCGGTCCGCTGGTGTACTCCAGTGCCCAGTAGTTTTCCCAGTCGAAGATGATGCCGACTTTTGCGTGGTTCTCGGAGCCCATCACACGGCTTCCGATTTTCTCCAGTTCTTTTCCGAGCTGGGTTACCTCACGGAAGACACGGGTATCTGCGGTTCCTGCGTGTGCGATAACAGCACCATGGAATTTCTCGCATCCGCCGACGCTTCTTCTCAGCTGGAAGAACTGAATCGTGTCTGCGCCGTGTGCAACGGTCTGATAGCTCTGTGCGCGCATCTGGCCCGGTTTCTTTAAGGAGTTGTACGGCTGCCAGTTCTGCTGGCTCGGAGTCTGCTCCATCAGCATGAACGGTGCGTCTTTGAGGCCGCGCATCAGGTCGTGGGTCATAGCTACGTGGCTCCATGGTGTATTGTAGCTCGGGTAGTTGTCCCAGGATACGATATCCATTTCTTTTGCCCACTTGAAGTAGTCGAGGCCTTTGTACGTTCCCATCAGGTTTGTGGTGATCGGGGTTTCTTTGTCGTATTTGCGGATCGCGTCACGCTCCATTTTGTAGTTGTTCAGCATGCCGTCGG
>OICK01001028.1_pt1 | contig 10553 bp, 7 predicted proteins | sample 1581281 | NCBI WGS metagenome assembly OICK01 (sample SAMEA3882557, study PRJEB24775) | human gut metagenome | biome: human-associated habitat; feature: intestine environment; material: feces | place: Netherlands | collected 2009/2010 | reverse complement strand
TCCAAGTTCAAAATCAACATACTAGCTAATTTATCCCTTTTACTGTTTTAAAGGATCTTTCGATCGTTTTGAATTACTTATTCAGAACTTTCGAGGATGTGTTTCACTGTTTAATTATCAAGGATCTTTGCCGTTCCGACTCGGATCAGCTCGTTTATTTTATCACAGAACTTTTCGTTTGTCAAGAACTTTTTTAATTTATTTTTTGAAGCTCTTTCGAACTTCTTTGCTGTTCTCTCGATCAGCAACTCGTTTATTTTATCAAACTCATTTGCTTTTGTCAAGAACTTTTTTCAAGTTTTTTTGAAGCAGTTTTTGCAACCCGCGGCAGCCACCCGGCTCCGAACTAGGTTTTTCTGTTTCAAAAGAACTCATTCACTGTAGCTCTCGCTGACAGCTTAGTTATAATAACACCGCCCAAAGCAAAAGTCAACACCTTTTTTCGAATTTTCTTATTTTTAGAAAAATATAGTTAATTCTGCATATTTCGTATTTTATCTGACTATTTACAATCTATCCGAAACCGTCCAAAAGAAAAGGCGCCTTCCGGCGCCCTTTCCCTTTCAACTCTTATTTCTCACGTTTGCGATAAACAACTGCTCCGACCACTGCTGCTGCAGAAACGCCGAGCAGGATCACCCACAGCATCACCTGTGTGCGGTCTCCCGTGTCCGGACTCTTTGTTGCTTTCTTCAGATAGAATACGGTATCCGCCTGGCCCTTGCTTGAAACGATCGAAATCGTATGCTTGCCTTCTGCCAGACTCTTTGTATACTCGGCCTTCAGCGTAACCTGCGTATTCTCTTTTCCAGCCGTCACATAATTCTTCGCATCAATCTCTTTCTGGTCGATGAGAACCTTTTTGAGATCCTTTACTTCAAAATCTGCGGTGAAGGAAAGCTCCTTGCCCTGCATACCTGACTGATTGACTCCTTTGGTAATCTTCGGAAGATTCTGCGCAGTCATCGGTTTCTGTTTCAGGCCGGCAATCGCTTTTTCCAGCGCTGCCGCATAACCATCCACCGTCTTCTGCTCCGTGATATTCTTTCCGCGTACAATCGCTGCTTTTGCATCATTGACTGCTTTTACGCTCTCGTCCGTGTATTTCTTCAGATCGTTTGGAATCTTCTTCACTGCGGCGTCTACTTTGCTGTAGTCCGCATCTTTATACGTAAGGCCGGCAATCGCTGCCTCGATCTTTTTTGCGTAACCGTCTACGCTCTCCTGCTCTGTGACCGGCCGCTCGGTTACGACGCTGTTCTTTGCATCTTCCAGTGCTTTTACAGACGCATCGGTATACAGACTGAGGTCCGCCGGAATCTTTTTGATGGCTTCCTCTACTTTGGAATAATCTGCTTTCCGAACCTGCAGTCCTGCCAGTGCATTTTCAATTGCTGCTGCCCAGCCGTCTACTTCTGCCTGATCCAGAATGGTTTTTCCGCTTTCTACGCTGTTGATCGCTGTCTGAAGCGGCTGAATGCTTTCTTCCGTATAAATACTCAGATCATTCGAAACTTTGGCAAGAGCCGCGTCTACGGTGCTGTAGTCCGCCGGTTTCAGGGTCAGTCCGTCAAGAGCTGCTTTCAGGTTTTCTGCAAACTGATCGACTTCCTCCTGTCTGCTGTCATCCAGATCCCATACAATGGCTTCTTTTGCCGCATTCAGTGCTTTTACACTCTTTTCGGTATAAATGGATAAGTCTTTCGGAATCTTTCCCAGGAGTTCTTCCACTCCCTGATAATCTGCCGGAACCGGTTTGCGTACCAGTGCTGCAATTGCATTCTCCAGTGCTTCCGCATAAGCAGCAACTGCCTGCTGCTCTTCTATCGTTTTGGTGCGGTCGATGGATGCGATGACTGCATTCAGTGCTTCCACGCTCTCTTCCGTATAGATAGAAAGATCTCCCGGAACTTTGGCAAGTACTGCATCAACTTCTGTGTAATCTGCGCCAAGAAGCGTCAGTGCGTTTACTGCTGTCTGAATGGCTGCCGCATAACCATTTACGGTTTCCTGTTCAGCTGATGGCAGGTTCTCTTTTACCGCATCTTTTGCTTTCTGAACAGCTGCCGCGCTTTCTTCTGTATACCGGCCCATGTCCTCCGGGATCAGCGCCAGTGCTTCTGTTACTTTGGTGTAATCTGCGGCTTTTACAATCACAGTGAATTCCTGTGTGAAGTCAACGCCAGTTTTCTTTCCGTCTTTGATTGTCGCCAGAAGTTTTACGGTTCCGGCATTCGTTACTTTCAGGTTTGTGCCGTCTAAAACAGCACCTGTCATTCCGGCATCCGTGATTTCCCATGTGATCTGTTTCTGATCTGCATTTTCTGGAACTGCTTTGCCCGTCAGTGCGGTGGTTCCCGGGATTTCTTTCGGTATGCCCTGGATTTCTGTTACAGCTGCGTGCTCATAGGTTCTTATCTGGATTTCAATGGCATCTTTTGTTTCCGTTTCTGCGATCTTTGTTACAATCCAGCTTCCGTTCCAGCTGTCTGCCTTTTTAAGCAGATAATCTGCCGGAGCCTTTTTGGCCTTTTCCGTAAGATCCTTCAGATTCCAGGAAGCCGCCGCTGCGATCACAGCCTCTTTTTCTGTTTTTATTCTTTCTTTGTCATCTTTCTGATCTTTCTTTTCATCCGGATTTGTTTTTTCTGAAAGTATTCGGATTTCTCTGTTCTCTGCATCATTTTTAATCTCCGTATCTTTGCCGAGAACGTCGCCTGCTTTCAGCGAAAGCTCTCCGAACTTCCACGTTTTGGCTTCCTCTTTTGCGAATGCCATGGTTGGGAACATCGTCACGATCAGAAGCATGGACAGTACAAACGAAAGCATTTTTTTCGTTTTCTTCATAACACAAATCCTCCTTTCCTTTTGATTGTTTTGCAGCCGCCAGGGGCCGCAGTTTCTCTTGTTACTTTCATTATACGTGTGTCAGAAAAAGAGTCAACGGGCCGTAAAAATTCGTAAGAATTCTTGTGCATTTCCGCTAAAATACTTTCAACGTTTTTTCACAATACTTCCATGAATTTTTACGGCCCGTCAGATTTTCTTAAGATATTCCTTTATTTGTGATGAAGCACATATTTCACATACGCAATTCTACGGCTGTCCGGTGCCCAGGAGTTGACGTTGATACTGCCCTGGCCGCCGAAAAGATCCAGCAGTTTTTTCTTATTCTGTCCGTCATAATCCATCATTCCAAGCGATACATACATGTTCGGCAGATGCTCATTCGGTTCCAGCTCACCTTTAGCGAAGGTCAGGTAAATGACGTGTTTTCCATCCGGCGAAACGTGGCCGAACCAGTTGTTGGCATCGGAATCGGTCATCTGGGTGAGACCGCTGCCGTCACGGTTCATCCGCCATACCTGCATCAGACCGCTTCTGGTGCTGTTGAACCAGATGTGATTTCCGTCCGGTGAATACTCCGGACCGTCGTTGTAGCCTTTGCCGTCCGTCAGGCAGGTTTCCTCGCCGCCGTCTGATGGAATCGTACAGATCTCAATGCGCATGGTCTCCTCCTCCGGCTTTTTGCGGAAGGCACAGTACGCAAGCTCTTTTCCGTCCGGCGACCAGCCGTGCAGATAGCTGAGACCCGGTCCAGTGAGGTCTTTTGGTTCACCGCCTGTCATCGGGAGCACGTAGATGTGGGATTCATACGTTCCATCTGTGAGTTCCGGCGGCATGCAGCTTACCGCCAGCAGCTGGTTGTCCGGTGACGGAACGTGATCATTGTTGCACTGCACGCAGAAACCGGTATCAACCTGCTCCACATGGTCTTTGTCGATCTCATAGCGGTAGATTTTTCCATCCGCATTATAAAGCAGGGTGTTTCCATCGTTCAGCCAGTTCGGTGCCTCGATGATTCCCGGAAACTCATGCAGCACGGTTTCTTCTCCGGTCTCCACATCCATCGTGCAGAGAATGCTGTCGGTGTTGTCTCTGTCCCCTGTCCATCCGGAGAGCATTTTTCCGGCGCGGCAGGTATCCTCCAGTGTTGCCGCATCCATATCCACAATCTGCAGTGCACCGTTTGCGCGGGCGAACTGGAAGCAGGCTTTCAGATTAACCATGCCTTTTCCAAGCGGCGCTTCCTGGCCGGTGATTTTCATATCTTTATAATGAACGGCTTTGACTCGGCCCGCATGCGCCCAGAGGAACTCTTCCGGGTCGACGCCGCCGCAGTACATCCAGCCGGCATCTACTTCTGCTCCGACTTTTTCACCGCAGGCTTCCAGTAGATATTCGTACGCTGTTTTTCCATTCACGCGGATACAGATATCTTCTTTTTCGTTGTGGACCAGAAGACCTGCTCCGGCTTTTTCCAGTTCTTCTGCCAGTTCGCGGTATCTTGCAGCGGTTTCGTCCAGAACATCTTTTGTCAGGCGTGCCGGGCTCTTTACGACAAACCAGGAAATGTGGTATTTCTGCGCCAGTTCTGTAAGAATGGCAAGTTCTCTTTCATAGTGGTATTCATCCAGGAAAATGTGGACCGCATGAACCTCAATGTGGTATTTTGCAAGCAGCGGCATTGCCTGCTCCAGATCCTCCGGGATCCAGAAACCGTAGTCCCTGGCATCAACACGGAATCCGAGACACGGCTCGATCTGGCGGTAGCCTGCCTCATAGATTTTCTTTAAAAATCCTTCGGGATCCTGTTTCCATTCTTTGGATACCCCATACATCTGTACACCAAAATACATATTTGTTTCCTCCTTCTCCAGATCCGCTGTTTCCCCATTTTCAGCGGATTTTCTTTTCCTCCATTTTACCACATTTCTTCTATTATAGATATGATTTTTCCTGTCAGTTATAAGAAACACGCTTTGCGAAAAAAAGGCGCCCCGTATGTGTTTTTTCCACATACGGAACGCCTTTTTCCGCCATTTTTTTCAGGGCCTGGTTATTCTTATACAAACTGGTTCGTTTTCTCATCGTACTCATAGTCGATGAGCGCCAGTTTTTCCCGCAGATCGGATTCCTCTGTCTGCATGGCCGCGCAGAATTCTGCGAGCGACGGGTAAAAATCTCTTAACTGCGTATTGACATAGCTCAGCAACATTACGGGATCTTTCGGCATCATTCGTCTACTACCTCCACACCTGGTTTGATCATTGCCTTCAGGCCGCCGTTTTCCACATCCAGAAGGATCGTATCGCCCTCGCTGACCTGACCGCCAAGGATCAGTTTTGCGGTGCTGGTTTCTACCTCTTTCTGTACGAAACGTTTCAATGGACGGGCGCCGTAAACAGGGTCGTAGCCGCCCTCGATGACAAACTGTTTTGCAGCCGGGCTCAGTTCGACGGTAAGCTCCTGGTCTGCCAGACGTTTGTTCAGTCCTTTCAGCAACAGATCTACGATATGACCAATGTTGTCTTTTGTCAATGGTTTGAACATAATTGTTTCATCCAGACGGTTCAGGAACTCCGGACGGAAGTGTGCACGCAGATCCTGCATGACCAGGTTCCTCGCCTCTTCGGAGATGCTGCCGTCGTCCTGAATGCCGTCCAGCAGATACTGGGAGCCGATATTGGAGGTCATGATCAGGATCGTATTTTTAAAGTCTACGGTACGGCCCTGGGAGTCGGTGATACGGCCGTCATCGAGTACCTGCAGCAGAACGTTGAAGACGTCCGGATGCGCTTTCTCGATCTCATCGAACAGAACAACAGAATATGGTTTTCTGCGCACTGCCTCGGTCAGCTGGCCGCCCTCCTCGTAGCCTACATATCCCGGAGGCGCTCCAACCAGGCGTGACACACTATGCTTTTCTTGATATTCACTCATGTCGATACGTGTCATCATGCTTTCATCATCAAAGAGGAATTCAGCGAGTGCCTTGGCAAGTTCCGTCTTACCCACACCGGTGGTACCGAGGAAGATAAACGAACCTACAGGTCTTTTCGGGTCTTTAAGACCTACTCTGCCTCGTCTGATAGCCTTTGCGATTGCAGTTACAGCCTCGCTCTGACCGATAACTCTTTCGTGGAGAACATTCTCCATGTTAAGAAGTCTTTCGCTTTCTTCCTTAGTAAGCTGAACAACAGGGATACCTGTCCATTCGGAAACAATCTTTGCGATATCCTCGGCAGTTACCTCACCGCTGTTACCCTTCTGCTGTTCCTGCCACTTCTTCTTTGCATCGTCAAGCTTTGTCTGAAGTTCCTTCTGCTCATCACGAAGTCGTGCAGCCCTTTCAAAGTCCTGCTCGTTAATTGCGCTTGCCTTTTCTTTTTCATAGTCTGCAATTTCATCTTCAAGCTCCTTTACATTATCAGGAGATGTAAGAGATGCAAGCCTTACCTTTGACGCACCCTCATCAATAAGGTCAATTGCCTTATCGGGGAGGTAACGGTCTGCGATATATCTTGATGACAATGTTACTGCGGCATTGATTGCCTCATCGGTAATCTTAACCTTATGGTGTGCCTCGTAGCTGTCACGCAAGCCTTTAAGAATCTGTACAGCCTGTTCGGGAGTAGGCTCGCCAACCTTTACGGGCTGGAAACGACGCTCCAAAGCGGCATCTTTTTCAATATATTTTCTGTACTCGTTAAGAGTTGTTGCACCGATAACCTGAAAATCGCCTCTTGCAAGTGACGGTTTAAGGATATTTGCGGCGTCTGCACTGCCCTCTGCGGCACCTGCACCAACGATAGTATGAAGTTCATCAATGAAGAGGATAGTGTTCTTTGACTTTTTAACCTCGTCAATAGCCGCCTTAATTCTCTCCTCAAAGTCACCTCTGTACTTCGCACCTGCTACCATACCTGTGAGGTCAAGGCTGACAACTCGCTTGTCTTTAAGAATTTCAGGCACATTGCCCTTTGCAATTTCAAGTGCAAGTCCCTCTGCAACCGCAGTTTTACCTACACCGGGTTCACCGATAAGAACAGGATTGTTCTTTGTACGGCGGGAAAGAATCTGGATAACCCTCTGGATTTCCTTTTCTCTGCCGATTACAGGATCAATTTCGCCGTTCTTTGCGGCTTGAGTAAGATCTCTGCCGAATTTATCAAGAGCCGAACCGCCTTTCTGTGAACCGTTCGGAGCGGATTCGTTTTCAAAACCGCCGAAACCGTCATCTGCACCGCCCTGCATACCTTTTGACACAGCCTGTGCAAGTCTTTCAACAGATACACCGAGTTCTTCAAGAAAAGCTACTGCGTAGCTGTCGCTCTCCGAAAGGATTGCAAGGAGCAAATGCTCTGTGCCTACATAGGTGTAGCCTGTTTTTGAAGAAATGATAACTGCGGCTCTCAAAACTCTCTTTGTACGGGGAGTAAAATCATCGGGAGTAAGCTCAACGAGCGACATTGTACCGTTAATGGATTCAAGCTTTTCCCGGAGAGCATCTTCCGTTACTCCGCACTCATTAAGAGCTGTTGCGGCAACACCGCTGCCCTCTTTTACGAGTCCGTAGAGAATATGTTCTGTACCGACATAGTTGTGGCGCATTTCCTCTGCACTTTCAATCGCAAGATTAAGCGCCTTGTTTGCTTTTTCTGTAAAACCTTTGAACTGATACATAAAATCATCACCCTTCCTTGTGGATAATGTATTAACTGCTTATTTTCTATGAAAGAGCCTCTCTTAAAATTTTTGCCCTTTCAATATCTCTTTCCTGTGCGGAAAGATTTTTTCCTGAGTTTACCATAAGCGTTGCAGGCTCAATTTTTTCCATAAGAGAGTCAACAACCTCTGCGGTAACATCTTTTATCTGTCCCGACAAAATGCCGAAACGAACATTTGACAACAGCTTTAAAGCCTCGTCATGAGTCATAACCATTGCCGATTTCAACAAGCCTAAGCTTCTGCTTACGCTGTCCTGAATATCAATACTCTTTGCAAGTCTTTCTCTTGCCTGTCGTTCCTGAGAAACAAGCTGTTTTGTGATGTTCTCAAGATTTTCAATAGCGGCTTTTTCGGAGATACCGAGCGTTACCTGATTTGAAAGCTGATAAAGCGAACCGCTGGGTTCTGAGCCTTCACCGTAAGCACCACGGATTGTAAGTCCGAGCTTTGAAAGGTTGCCCGCAATTCTGCCGATTGTACGGCTCTTTTCAAGTGCCGGCAGATGGAGCATAACAGAGGCTCTCATGCCTGTGCCGAGGTTTGTAGGGCATTGTGTAAGATAACCGAGCTTGTCATCAAAAGCAAATTCAAGGTTTTCATCAAGCAGGGTGTCAAGCTTATCGGCTGTATCATATGCCTGTTCAAGCGACAAGCCGTCTGTGATAACCTGAAGTCTTATGTGATCTTCCTCGTTAATCATAATGCTCATGCTTTCATCCTTGCTCAACAGCAATGCTCTGCCCTCTGTTTCGCTGATGAATTCGGGACTTACAAGATGTCTTTCAACAAGCGACACACCCTGTGCCTCTGTCAAATCATCAAGCTTAATCAGATTGAAATCCGAGGCAATTGAGCTGTTGCTGTCCCTGATTGCACTTGTAACCTTTTCAATAACCTTTTTTCTGCCCTGTTCGGACAGTCGGCACGGAAACGGGTAATCTTTCAGGTTTCTTGCAAGTCTTACTCTGGTGGAAATTACTTCGTTACTCATAATTAAGCCTCCATTTCCTTAATCTGATCTCTTAACTCTGCGGCATGTTCAAAATTCTGTTCCGAAATTGCCTTGTCGAGTTCCTTTTTAAGTGCCTTGATTTTATCTTTCTTTGTCATCTCGGCACTCTTTTCGGCTTTCTTTGTACCGAAACGGCTGTTCTTACCGCAATGGGTTGTGTTGCCGTGGATTCTTCTGATTGAAGGAAGAAGCTGGTCGCCGAAAATTTCGTAACATTTTGCACAGCCTACATGACCCGACTTTGCGATATCGGAATATGAGCTTCCGCAGAAGTCACAGCGTGTTGCCTGAGTTCTTGCGGGAAGGCTGTTGCCGAAGAAACTTCCGAGGAGTCCCGAAAATTCGTCCTCAAAGTTACCGAAGATGTTTGTGTATCCCATTTTCTTTGCACATTCACTGCACAAATCATATTCCTTAATTTCACCGTTGATAACGGTCTTTACATGAGTATTTGCATTGTTAGCACCGCATTTTTGACATTTCATAATAACTGCCTCCGTTCAAAATCAACTTAATGTGAGCAACATATTCTTGAACAAGTCCGCTCGCACGGCATCTCGTTTACTCTGTTCAACATTTGTAAGCGTTCTGTCGGACAACGCCGAGGCTATCAGCTTTGCCGATGTAAGCTCAATCATATCTCTTTGCAACATATTTTTGAGCATTGCCTCTGCACTTGCCTTGTCAAGTGTTGTTCCAATCGAATTTATTATATGCATAAGCGCCGTACCTCTATCCATCTTCACACGGCTTATTCGGATAAATCCGCCGCCGCCCCTACGGCTCTCTACAATGTAGCCTTTTTCGGGAGTGAATCGGGAGGTTATAACATAATTGATTTGGCTCGGTACACAACCGAGGTTGCCGGCGAGTTCGTTTCGCTGAATCTCCGCACTGCCGTTTTCACGGTCAAGCATCTCTATAATGTACTGTGCCACCAAATCGCTCATTCTCATTTTGGTCGCCTCTTTTCATTTGTTTGACTACATTATAATATCAAGGTCAGAGAAAGTCAAAGTCAATTAAAGTCAAAAATTAAAGCATAAGCTTTGAAATTCTCACGAATTCTCGCTTATGCTCTCGTTTCCTAATATTTTAAAATATTTTTGACTTTTTCTGACTTTCGATTTTTATCCGATAAAGTCTGACTTTTCAAGCAATTTGACCTTACATAATCACATTAACCGTGTAATCAACATCGTAAATTTCACCGTCAAACCAATTTATAAAACCTATGTAGATGCAGATTTTGTCATCATGTTTATTCATATCACGAACAACCTTAAAGCACTCCGACCAACCAGAAAAGCGTTCAAGTCTTTTGACTGTATCAACATCGGCATTGCCGTTTACAAACACACACATTGCAAGGTGACGGGTTGACGATAACATTCTTACAAAGTCGAGGAACATCATATTAACCTCATCGCCCGAACATTCAATTTTAAGAGCGTCTTCCTCGATTTTGTTTCCGAAAAAATCAAGCACATTGTCAAACGCTGAATCAAAGTCATCGGTTTCAGCGTTCTTTAGTCCCTGCGAAAACTTGTAAATTGCGGTAGATGCATAAATTCTCTTAATTTTTTCAATCGTCACGGCAATCACCTTCTCGGTATCGTTACTTTTATTATTATACATTATATGAGCAAATTTGACAACAAGTATGTTATTCGGGCGGTTTAATACAATTTTCGCAAAAAAGCATTTGAAATTAAACAAAAATTTTGTGTTTGCCGATTGACAATTGTACAAAGATATTGTATTATATAATTGTACTAATGAATTAGTTCAATAATTCATTAAGGAGGTTTGGTTATGGGATTTGCATACATATATATTATATTCGGCATTTGTGCCATTGCAGTAAGCATAGGAAAAGCTTTAGCAGTAAATTTCGGTATTTCAAAATACCTTTCTAAAAAATCTTACAACGGTAAATTCAAGGTCATAAAAACAGCTTCTATTTCAT
>OICK01001026.1_pt1 | contig 10565 bp, 9 predicted proteins | sample 1581281 | NCBI WGS metagenome assembly OICK01 (sample SAMEA3882557, study PRJEB24775) | human gut metagenome | biome: human-associated habitat; feature: intestine environment; material: feces | place: Netherlands | collected 2009/2010 | reverse complement strand
AAAGCTCGTCTTTATAGTCCAGTATTTTGTTTCCAAACATAATAAATACCTCCGTACTTATACGCTGATTATATCTGTATCAGTTTTTATTTTTTCTTTTTATTTTTTTAACCGTCAGGATAACTGCGCCGTACACCAAAAATGCACCGAGTGCGCAAAGGCTGATTTTTACACCTGTTGAAAATCCGGGGGTTTCGTATGTAAACACAATGTCGCACTTCTCGCCCTTTGGAATCTTAACAGCCATAAAGCCGTAGTCAACCTTTTCAACATCAACAGCCTTACCGTTTACAGTTGCGGTAAAACCATCGCTGTAAGGAACGCTGAAAAACAGCAAATTATCGTCGCCCTTTGTATTGTCATACTCTGCCCTAAAACCGTTGTCAGTATATTCAAAAGACGAACAGCTGTTATATGCCCTCTGAGCGCAGACTTTTTTGTAGTCGGAATTATCATAGCTGAAGGTTTCCGTAATGCTGTCGTAGTATTCGGGATGCTTGCCGTACAACAGCTTGTACTTTTTGTCGCTGTAGCCTGTAATCGAGGAATATTTTTTCATTAAATCGCGAGGAAGAATCATTGCATAGAGCAAAGCCTCTGATTTGTGAGCCGACGGAACAAAGTCAAACTCCTCTTCGGCAATAAATTTATCAAAGGTGTATCCCATTGGGATGTAACGCTCATTGCGGTAAATATCAAAACGGTTCTGCGTTCTCAGATACTTCCAACCCGGCATTTTTGTGTTGCCGTCCTCATCAATGAATGAATTTGTGCTTCCCGACTTGCCGTCGCCGCGATAGTCAAAAAGATATTTGCAGCTCAAAAACGGGCGAAGTCCGTACACATCAAGGTCAGGTCTTGACGCAACATCTCTTGTGATTCCGAGTGCGTTATAAAACTGCATTATCGAGGTTGAAACGGAACTTTGAAAGCAGTTTATGCTCTGAATCTGCCAGAACATTGCCGTATTGTCAACGCATTCATAAAAATCACTGCGGACATTGTCAATATCTGCAATTGTTATACCGTCACGCCTGTTTATGATATCTTCCTTGATAGTCTTTGTACTGCTGCTTGAGAAATAGCCCGTGGCAATTATAAAATATGAGGTAAAAAGCGAAACGCTGAGAACGCCGACTGTAAGCATAACAGTGAATCTCTTTTTGTTTCTTCTGAACTTCTTTATAATAAGAACAAACGCAAGCAGACTTAACAGTGCCATAAGAACATAGAGCCAATAGCGTTCAAATGTTGCCTGAGTGCCGACAACCGTATTTTGAATATCGCCGCTCTCCTCATCCGTATAGCTCACAGGCATAAGTCCAATCAGCAGAGTTGCACCCACCGTGATTCCTGCCGACCAACGGATTGCCCTGTTCCAATCGGTTTTTCTGCTTTCAAAAGCCTTGATCGTTGCAAGCACAAGCATAAGCACGCCCATATAGAACCATCTTGCGTAGTAAATGGAGCTGTTCATCATTTGGAACATACTGTTCAGAACAGGCACACACGCAAACACCGCAAGCACGGCAAGAAGCTTTTTGAGCCAGCTTTTTCGGCAAACCTGAAAATATGCGATGACTCCTGTCATTCCGACAAGCGGAAGCCACGCGGCAACAGAAGCCCATTTGCAGTTTGAACCGGGCGTGAACACAGGGAAAGCAGGCATATCTGCAGGAAAAAATAAGCTTAAAATTATAAGCCAGTACTTTTGCGGCTGACTGTACACAAGCGAATCCCAACCGTTCGGAAGCTCCGAAAGCCTTGGGTTTCCCATAAGCCCAAGAACTGACGGCAACAATATAAATGCCGTTGCAACAAAACCTATTATAACCTCAAGTGCAAGCAAAAGGAAATTTTTAATTTTAAATTTGTAGGCTTTGGTAAGCGTAATCATAAGAAAATAGATGATTACAAACAGAACCTGTCCCACAAAGAAGTAGTAGTTTACAACGCAGGCGGAGAATACCGCAAGAGCAAACACCGTCCTTTTTCCGTCATAGATGAATGCGTCAAGTGCCGCAAGCAAGAGCGGAAACATTATCATCGGCTCGTGAAAATGGAAAAAGAACACATTGTAGATTGAAAATCCCGAAAATGCGTAAAGCAGTCCTCCGACAAGAGCGAAATTCCTGTCAGTCACATATCTTTTAAGATAAAGGTATGCAGAAAGTGACGCACAGCCGAATTTTAAAATCAGCAACGGTCCGATAAGATACGGCACTGTCTCACTTGGAAACGGAATCGTCAGCCAAAAGAACGGACTGCCGAGAAGATAAAAGCTGAAGCTTGAGAGCATATCCGTTCCGAGGTCAACATTGTGCATCCAACCGAGATTGCCGCCGCGAACGGTATCGTGTACAAGCTGATAGAACGGAATTTCCTGAACATTGAAATCGCCGTAATAATAGAAAACACCGCCCCCCATTATGATAAACGGAAGAAAAAGTGCAGTTGCCGTTATAATTGATATAAGAAACACACGCAGACCAAAAAGTTTTTGTGTGGGATATTTTTGCAAAATTCTGCTCGGCATAAAATCCTCCACGGAGCAAAAAGCAGAAAAAATCTTATTTTTTCGATAATTTCTTTACTTTTAAATTATGAATAGTATAATCAATGATGTAAATGTCTTTCACCGTCATTTATTCAAAAGACACCTGCATAATAGATTTAAATCGGAGCAACGCTCTGCTTTGCTTACAAGGAGCAGAGGATACTCACACTCGCACTACATTATAACATAGTACAATACAAATTGCACTAATTTTTAGCAAAAAACAGGAGAAACTACAGATGAATATTTCACATTTTTACGCAATGCTTTCAAGAATGCGGTACATCAACCGCTGGGGGCTTATGAACAACACACGCTGTGAAAACCTCAGCGAACACAGTCTTGATGTTGCAGTGATTGCACATTGCCTTGTTTTGATTCATAACAAGCGCTTCGGCGGCAGTCTTAACGCCGAAAGAGCCGCATTGCTCGCACTATTTCATGACTCAACCGAAATAATAACAGGAGATATGCCGACTCCCGTAAAATACTTTAATCCCGAAATCAAAAATGCCTACAAAGAAATTGAAGCGAATGCAGGCGACAGGCTTGTATCAATGCTCCCCGATGATTTTAAGGATGATATGGACGAAATCATCAAAATGAACGGTGCAGGCGACAGCGAACTTAAAAAATATGTAAAAGCGGCGGACAAGTTTTCCGCACTCATAAAATGTATTGAAGAAATAAAAATGGGCAACAGCGAGTTTTCAAAGGCAAAAGAGGCAACCGAAAACTCAATTCACAATATGAATATGCCTGAAAACGAAGTGTTTGAAAAAGAGTTTCTGCCGTCCTTTTATTTGTCGCTTGATGAACAGGATTGATATAAACTGACAAAATTTTTAGCGTTATTCCGACAGAAATTTCACTAAAACTTCACTAAAAGACAGACTTTAATTCTAATTTAGCATTAAAAGAAATTCTCATATGGTATAATAAGCTATACTTATGTATTGTGTGCTTTTTACCCGATTGGAGGAGTAATATGCCAAATTACGAAAAAAGCAGTCAGAAAAGCAATTTTGTTGACATAAGCTCAAACAAGCAGATCAAAAAATTATATAATAAAAAAGGCAGACTCAAAAGGATTCTTTGCCTTGTGTTTTCAATGATTTTTCTGATTTGCGGCGGCGGAATGCTTTACTACTATTCGTTCCTTGATACTCTCAACTTCAAGGATCTTGACGACACAAACACCAACAACACAGCAGCTACCAACTCATCGGTTGCACCGCTTGAGAGTGACGCAACAAACCTTTCGCTTTCAGAGGGAGAGCTTCTGCAGAACTCCAAGGAGCTTAATGTTATGCTCTTTGGCGAGGACAACTCAAACGGCGATAAACACGGCAGAAGTGATACAATGATTATGATGACCATTGATAACAACCACAAAAAGCTTAAACTGACATCATTCCAGCGTGACACCTATGTTTATATTCCGGGTTACGGATATGACAAGCTCAACTCATCTTATAACTACGGCGGAGCAAAGCTTTCAATTCAGACAATTGAAGCAAACTTCGGCATCAAGGTTGACCGTTATGCGGTTGTTGACTTTGACAGCTTTAAGAAGATTATCGACACCCTCGGCGGTGTTGATATGGAAGTTACTCAGGACGAAATTGACTACATCAACTATCAGATGTACAAGAACAATCAGGCTGACACAAGAACAACTATCACAGACGCACCTGGTACTGTTCATCTCAACGGTCAGGAGGCTCTTTGGTATGCTCGAAACAGAGGTCTTACAAAGGGCGAGGACGGCAACGAAATCGGTCTTGACGGTGACGACTGGGACAGAACCTCAAGACAGAGAAAGCTTCTTGAAACTCTGTTCACAAGTATGAAGAGTGCGGACCTCGGTCAGATTGTTTCAATTGTAAGCTCTGTCGGTCCTCTTGTAACAACAAACCTCAAGAAGGACGAAATCACAGCACTTGTTTCTCACGCTCTCACCTATCTTTCTTATGATGTTAAACAGTATTATGTTCCCGAAGAGGGTCTTTGGTACTACGATGATAAAACAAAAACATGGGACGGTAGAATCACATCAACAATTAAGATTTCAGACCTTGACGAACAGAGAACGAAGTTTGCAAGCTTCGTTTTTGAAGAATTGTTCACAGGCGGCACTTCTTCAAAAGGAACAACTTCCGCATCAAATTAAATATGAAACAAAATGCAGACAGCCAATAATCGGCTGTCTGTTTTTTTACGGCTAACCGCCGGCAGCGTGTCGCTGTGCCCTGTTCGTGAAGACAGGTTAATTAAATGAAAAATTGAAAATGTAAAATGGAAAATTGCGGTCGTGAAGACAGTTTGTTTAAATACAAAACATATTATGCCCGAGCGTAGCATTGCAGTTTTTTCTACAAACCGAGCCGTAAGGGCGGATATTATCCGCCCGCCTTGATGATATCATTTGCTTTAAACACATAGATTCTGATATTATAAAAATTCCGCTGCAATATAACAACCGCATTGCACATAAAACAAAAATGCATCAGAACCTTACTTGGAATCTGATGCATTTTATTTGATTATTATTCTATTTTGGTATAATAAATACTCAAAAACATCTGATAAAATTCTGCCTCGCTGACATTAAATTCTGCGTACTTTGACCCCATTTTAACCTGACCGGGAACAGACAGCATATCAATTCCGTTCATACCGCCAAGCACAGCCTGCTGAGCAAGATATGACACCTTTGACGGGTTAAGATTTGTACATGAATACGGAGCGGACGCATTGAACAAATCAATCGGCGTGGTTAAATCTTCCTTTGTCTGCTGAAGAACCGTATTCATAAAAGACTGAATGTAAACCTTCTGTCTTTGCATACGCATATTGTTTGAATCGGTCTTGCTTGTATCACGGGTTCTGACAAAGCTTTCAGCCTGCTGTCCGACAAGGTGATAGCTTTGACCCTCAACAAAATCGCCGATAGTTTCGGGGGATACAACATCAACCCCGCCTATGCTGTCATTAAGCGCCGCTATACCGTCAAGGTCAAGCGAAAAGTATGTATTAATCGGAATGTTATAGAACAGCCTCTGAACTGAATTTACGGTATTTTCACAGCTTGATTCCTTACCGTCACCGTATGCATATGAAAGACAAATCTGCTGTTTTTCCGTTCCTGCATACGCACCGCCTGCGGAATACATTGTGACATCAACCATCGCATCTCTGGAGATGTTAAAAAGGGTGATTTTACCGTTTGAGGTATCAATTGATACAAGCATAAGTACATCGGCTTGCCTTGACTTTGCTGTTGTTGTCCTCGTCAAGGTTACGCTTATCTATGCCCATACAAAGAACATTTGTCACCTTATCGTTAAACTTGTAGGTTTCGCCGTTGTAGATAACATACTTACCGTTCTCCTCGGTTTCAATGCCCTGTGGGGCGGTAACATGAATATCCGTATTAAACAGCTCGTTTCCGCCCTGATAAATCAAATACGCAACCGTGCCTACGGCAAGTATAACTAATCCAAGTAATGTACAGCCGATTGACAAAAGCACCTTTTTCCAGGTTTTCATCTTTCGATGCTTTGAATGGTGATGATGCGACTTTGATCTATGCTTTTTATAGTGATTTGTGGTGTTACTCTTCACGACAATGCTGTCGGAATCAACTCCGTACACATCTGTATATACTTTTTTCTTTTTCTTTATTAACTTGCTGTCCTTGAAAATATAACCTTCTATATCCAACCTTGAAGGATCGCTTACATGCTCCTTACTGTTCTTTCCTCTTTTCGATTCAAGAATTTCCGGTGTATTCGGATCAAGCTTTGCGCCGTTAATATTTTCAGTTACAGTTTCGGTTGAACTTTCATTTTGTTGGCTCATCTTTTTTAAGCACTCCCTGCACAAGATACCTTCCGTCGCCGCTGTTCAAACATGTGCTTAATACAAGAATTTTATCATCGGTAGTAAGCTCCATATTTCTTTTGTTTACAGAAACAGAATGCGGATTTTCTATCATATCAAGATAATCCGAAAAAACTTTATCGTCTGAAAAATCAAATGAATTCATAATGTGGCGGTCATCATATTCAAATGCAGACACAATCTCATAGGTTAGTTTTCTGTCGGGTGTATAGACATAAATATACTTGTTCTTATTAAAAAAGTCAGTATCATAAAAGCGGTGAAGCGTTGCAAACATCGAACCGTTCGCCATATTGTGTCCGTACAAAACCGTTACCCTGTCGGAATAATCACGCTTATTGCATATCTGCGAATAAATACTGCCCGAAAAACTGTAGTTCTTGTAAATATCATGGTCAAGGTACAGGTTATCGTCAAGATGGCTTTGCAAAACAGGATAATTGATATTTGTATTGGGAATATAGACCCAAGAATAAATATCGCTGTTCTGCTTTTGCAGCGAACCAAAATCAATCGGGTTATCCGCCTTTTTCACATTGATTGACGGTGAAGTCACTTCTGTTGCAGATTCTGCGGCGGAAGTAGTTTCGTTTCCTATGTTTGACGCATATGAACCGGCAACATTTTCAAGACTTTTTCGCTCATTGCTTTCATTGAGATTTTTTATGACTATATAAGCCAGCGTGCCGATGATAACAGCGACAAGCAATATAATCAAAGCTATAAGAAATTTGTTCCTTTTTCTGCTCATATTAAAAACTCCTAATCGGTAATATTTTATCATTATAATGCTAAAAAGTCAATCAATCATCACTGTTTCGTATAATTTTATTACTATTTTAAACATATATTATCGCTGCGGAACAAGCAATCGACTGTTTACGCTCGGCTGTTTAATTAAAAAAAGAGGCTTCCTTTTGAGAAGCCTCCTGATTTTCTAATACGATTGGAATTACTTGCTCTTTACAAGCTTGAATACAGCTGCACTGCAAGCCGCAAGTGAAAGAACAAGAACAACATACGGAACAACATCGCTCGCGCCTGTCTTTGGTGAAGTTGTTGAATCATCTTTCTTTGCCGTAGCTGTAGCAACAGGACCTGTTGTGCCGCCGCTGCTTGCCTTACGGTAATAAGGAGTACAAACAAGGTCACCTGAAATAATAATATTCATATTAGCATCTGTATACTTGCTGTCGGTTCTGAAAGGACCGCCCGAAATTTCCCAGTGGTCAAAAGTATAGCCGTCATATGGAAGCGGCTCAATAAATACATGCTGTTCGCCCTTTTCATCAATACCTGTTGTGAACTTATAATCACCGTCACCGCCCTCTGTCGGAATAATCTCTACCTTGTATTTAAATGTACTCGGCTGAGGACTTACTGCAGCAAATGCGGGAACTGTCGAGAATAACATCATCATAACTGCAAATAACACAGCAATTGTCTTTTTCATCACATAATCCTCCTAATTTAACCCATTCTAACTTTGGGATATGATACTATTCAAAATTTATACCTAATTATAGCACATATTCATTTATTTGTAAAGTCTAAAGGAACAAAAATATTTTTAAATACAACCAAAAATATGAGCTGTTTCTTGTTAAAAACGCAAAAAATACAGCTTTTTTACACCGAAAGCTATTGCATATAAACTGCTGAAAATGTATAATAAGGGGGAGTAATTTTAATTACCTTGAAAGGAAAGCTATTATGAATATTTCATCAATACAGGAACAGATTCTCAGACTTAAAAAGGAAAAGGATGTATGTATTCTTGCCCACAGCTATCAGGCACATGAGATTCTTGAAATTGCGGATTACACAGGCGACAGCTACAAGCTGAGTGTTGACGCAAGCAAGGCGACAAACAAAAATATTCTTATGTGCGGCGTAAGATTCATGGCTGAAACCTGCAAAATTCTTTCGCCTGAAAAAACTGTTTACCTTGCTCAGCCTGTTGCCGGCTGCAGTATGGCAGATCAAATGGACAAACAGCTTATTTCTCAGGTTAAGAAAATGTATCCCGATTACACAGTTGTTGCATACATCAATACTACGGCAGAACTCAAAACAATTTGCGATGTATGCGTAACAAGCTCATCGGCTGTTAAAATAGTAAACAATCTCTTTATCCCCGACTGCAACCTCGGCGACTATGTTGCAAAACAATGTCCCGACAAGAACATCAAGCTTCTCAACGGAGGTTGCCCGATTCATGCCTGTGTAAATGTTGATGATGTTAAGAAGGCTAAGGAGCTTCATCCCAACGCACTCGTTCTTGTTCATCCCGAATGCACTCCCGAAGTTGTTGCAATGGCTGATTATGTCGGCTCAACATCGGGCATAATGAATTATGCAAAGGAATCCGACGCAAAGGAATTCATTATCGGTACAGAAATCAGCATTGCCGAACATTTGCAGTATGAATGTCCCGACAAGAATTTCTACGGTCTTACATTAAAGCTCATCTGCCCGAATATGAAATCAACAACACTTGTTGATGTTTACAACTGCCTTAACGGCAACGGCGGAGAGGAAATCAAGCTTGACGATCAGACTATCACAGACGCAAGAAAGTGCATTGACGAAATGATCAGACTCGGCTGATAAATTACTTATGAACGCAAATCTGTTCGGGAGGAATAAATGACTAACAAAGCATTGATTGCAATGAGCGGAGGAGTTGACAGCTCGGTTGCCGCATTTCTTACCAAGGATATGGGATATGACGCAACGGGCATTACCCTCAAGCTCTTTGATAACGAAGATATCGGTGAAAAGCGAGAAAAGACCTGTTGTTCTCTTGATGACATTGATGATGCAAGGAGGGTTTGCCTCAAGCTCGGCATTCCCTACTATGTCTATAACTTTAAGGACAGCTTTAAGGAAAATGTAATCGACCGCTTTATCAGAGCCTATGAAAACGGTACAACACCGAATCCCTGCATTGACTGCAACCGCTTTATCAAATTTGAAAAGCTCATTCGCCGTGCAGAAGAGCTTGACTTTGACTGCGTTGTCACGGGGCATTACTCAACAATTGAGTATGACAAGGGTGCAGACCGCTATTTGCTGAAAAAATCGGTTGACATCACAAAAGACCAAAGCTATGTGCTGTACTGTCTTACACAAAGACAGCTTGCAAAAACACTTCTTCCTCTTGGCACATATACAAAGGAAAAGGTGCGTGAAATTGCAAATGAGCTTGGTTTGATAAACGCACGAAAACACGACAGTCAGGACATTTGCTTTGTTCCCGACGGGGACTACGCAAAATTCATTGAGCAGTACACCGGCAGAACTTATCCTAACGGTAATTTTGTCGATACCAACGGTCATATTCTCGGTGAACACAAGGGAATTATCCGTTACACCGTAGGTCAGCGAAAAGGTCTTGGACTTGCACTCCCCCACCCTATGTATGTTAAGGAAAAGAATCTTGACACCAACGAGGTTATTCTCTGCGATAACAACGAGCTTTTCTCAAAGGAGCTTTATGCAACGGACATAAACCTCATCACCTGTGACAAAATCGACAAGCCGATTAAAGTCAAGGCGAGAGTTCGTTACAGCCAGCCCGAAAAGGACGCAATCGTTGAACAGATTGACGATAACACCCTGCACATTGTCTTTGATGAGCCGCAAAGAGCAATCTCAAAAGGTCAGGCAGCAGTCCTCTATGACGGTGAATATGTAGTGGGCGGCGGAACGATTTTGTAAAAATTTATAAATATTCTCAATAAATATCAGTCGCAAGGCCGCCAATCGAGCCGATTGTAAAATCGGTTTGACCTTATACAAATTATTTATTCGTTGTTAGGCTGTTTTCTTACAGTCTCTTTCTTTACGGTCGGCTTCAAATCCCTTCGGATTCTTGGCAAACCAAAACTAAAAGCACCCATGAAGGGTGTCACACTTTCATCTTATCACTACTTCTGCCCGAAGTACTTTGTACAGACCTAAACCTCTCACCTCGCCTGTTGCGTCCTGTGCATAGCTATGCCTCCATAAACGCTCCTCCCTAAAAATGCCCCACAGGGGCATTTTCTTTACGGTCGGCTTCAAATCCCTTCGGATTCTTGGCAAACCAAAACTAAAA
>OICK01001020.1_pt1 | contig 10636 bp, 8 predicted proteins | sample 1581281 | NCBI WGS metagenome assembly OICK01 (sample SAMEA3882557, study PRJEB24775) | human gut metagenome | biome: human-associated habitat; feature: intestine environment; material: feces | place: Netherlands | collected 2009/2010 | reverse complement strand
GTAAAAGGAATCCTTGCACTGTACCACGCCCGCATGCCATTTTTTCCCAAGATTCTTTGCCGCCTGCACCAGCGCATTCGTCACGGTAAGGTCTGCGACTGCCGGGAACTCAATCGGTGCGTATTCCTTTGACGTTCCCTCCGCACGGATCGCTCCCGTTGCCACCACGATATCGCCGCCCTCTACATCGAGTGCCATACCGCCGCATGTTCCGACGCGGATAAACGTATCGGCACCGCACTGGATCAGCTCTTCCATCGCGATGGAAGCCGACGGACCGCCGATGCCGGTAGATGTAACGGAAACCTTTACACCGTCCAAAGTACCCGTATAAGTCACAAATTCCCGGCTGTCTGCGACGAGCACCGGGTTCTCAAAGTAAGCTGCAATTTTTTTACACCGTTTGGGATCTCCCGGCAGAATCACGTACCGTCCCACATCGCCTTTTCGGATCTGCAGATGATACTGCAGCCCTTCTTCTCCTGAATAATTCTGCATATGCAAAAACCTCCTTTGTATTTTCGTATTCTCATAGTTCTATTTTACCACAGGCCGCACCGCAAATACAAGGCTTGACACCATTTCACCGCCCCTTTCATTACGGATATAATCACGTTCCGCAGTTGCCTTTTCCCATTCGGGATGCTACAATAGGCACAGAAACCAGAGTTCTTACTTTCATTTTTACGAGGAGGGATTATTTTATGAGTTCCTATGTCATCAGCTGCTGCTCTACGGCAGACCTTACCGAAGAACATTTCTCCAAACGGGAAATCTCATACATCTGTTTCCATTACAAATTAAATGACACCGAGTACGCGGACGATCTCGGCAAGTCCATGCCGTTCGATCAGTTCTATGCCGCCATGGCCGCCGGCGCTTCCACGAAAACATCCCAGGTGAATGCCGATGAGTTTGAGGCCTATTTTGAAACATTCCTGCAGGACGGCAAAGACATTCTCCACGTCTGCCTCTCCTCCGGCATTTCCGGTGTCCTGAATTCTGCGATGATCGCCAAAGCTGACCTCGAAGAGCGCTACCCGGAGCGGAAAATCCTCATCGTCGATTCCCTCGGCGCTTCCTCCGGCTACGGTCTTCTGATGGACCGCCTTGCCGACCTGCGCGATGAAGGAAAAACGCTGGAAGAGGTTTACGATTTTGCGATGAAAAACCGCCTCAAAGTCCATCACTGGTTCTTCTCCACGGACCTCACCTTCTACGTGCGCGGCGGCCGCATCTCCAAAGCCTCCGGCGCAATCGGCGGCCTCCTCGGCATCTGCCCGCTGCTCAACATGGACAATCTGGGCCGTCTGATCCCTCGGTACAAAATCCGCGGCAAGAAGAAGGTCATCGCGGGCCGTTGCGGATCTTATCGAGGAACGCTTTCCCAATCTGAACGGAAAAGTCGAGATCAACAACATCGGAACCACCATCGGCAGCCACACAGGGCCGGGAACCGTGGCATTGTTTTTCTGGGGGAAAGAACGGGTGGATTAACTCTCCTGCACTTCCATCTATAGCAAGACCCGAAAATAATGCAAAAAAGGCAGTGCTGCAGAGCGCGAATTGCAAGGAACAGATTTGAAGGCGTACCGGGGTACGACGAAAATCTGTGACGCAGTAATTCACGCTCTGCGGTGCTGAATTTTTTGCATTATTTTCGGGTCTTGCTATAAAAACAGGGAAGAAAAAAGCTCTGTCCATTTGGGCAGAGCCTTCTTGTTTTCCTTCTATTCTTCTATCTTCCCTCTCCAACATTTCCGCACCAGTGCAAACACCAGATACCCGATGGCTGCTCCAAGCGTATTCGTCACAACATCATCTAACTGGCAGAAGCCGCGCTCTGTTAAAAGCTGCACAGTTTCCAACATCATGCTCGTGGCAAATGCCGCATACACACAGTACCACCATCTCCGAAGAAACGGCACCGCCGCCGGCAGTAATACACCGAATGGCAGAAACAGCAGAATATTTTCCACAAAATACCGGTCCGGCAGACACTGGTTTCCCCAGGTTTCAAACAGCTTCAAATCCACACCGGTTCTCGAACCCGGTTCTCTCGAAAGCAGTGTAATCGAAATCAGCATGGCAAAATAGACGGCTACCAGAAACCACGCCAGAAGCTGCCCGCCGTGCAGCGCACGGTACTGCTCCAGCCGTTTCCGTTTCTTCTGGATCTGCTGATTTTTCCACGCCGCCGCAACCGTCACAAAGCCGACACCGACTGCAACCGCATGCGGCAGATACCGGAATGTATCAAAAATATCCTGTTCAATCGTTGTCAGATAAAGAGGAATTGCCATTTACATCACCTTCCGTATTTTCGCGGCTGATCGGAAACACCCGCGAGATAATCGAGACTGCAGTCATACAGCTTTGCCAGCGTAATCAGACAGTCCAACGGAATCTCACGGATGCCTTTTTCATACCGGTTGTAGGTGTCCGGGTGACTGAAAATCTTCCGCGCCGCCTGCGTCATCGAGTAACCGCGTTCCAGACGGAGCTCTTTCAGCCGGATCAGCATTTTCTCCCGCTCCGGCGTTTCTTCTATTTTTCTGTGCATTACTTTCCTTCTTTTTCCTGCTCCGTTTCCGCCGCTGCTTTTTCTGCCTCCGGCACATACCCCGGATTGTCGTCGTATCCTTCCAGGAAATTGTGGCGGATGCCGTGCTGCTTGTAGCCGACCACGGTGTCAATGTTGACATTTTCGACACTGCGGAAAATATTGCTCTCCACGAACGGATTCACCTTTTTCAGGTTTTTGATCAGTTCCTTGATCTCCACGCGTTTCGAACGATTCTCCTCGTTATTGCAGGTCGTGCAGGTATCGGTAAACTTGCAGGCACACTGGATGAAATGCAGACCGTTATAATCTCTCCACGCCTTGATATCATCCTCACGCACCAGATACAGCGGGCGGATCAGCTCCATGCCCTCGAAGTGGATACTGTGAAGCTTCGGCATCATCGTCTGCACCTGCGCACCGTAGAGCATTCCCATGAGGATCGTCTCGATGACATCATCGTAATGATGACCGAGTGCAATCTTGTTGCAGCCGAGCTGCTGTGCAAAATGATACAGATGGCCGCGGCGCATTCTCGCGCAGAGGTAACACGGCGAATTTTCGACATGGTAAACCGAATCGAAAATATCGGTCTCGAAAATCATGATCGGAATATGGAGGCTTTTTGCGTTATCCTCGATCACCTTGCGGTTCTCCGGGCTGTATCCCGGATCCATGACAACGAATTTTACTTCGAAATCAAATTTATTGTGAAGCTTTAACTCCTGAAAGCATTTCGCCATCAGCATCGAATCTTTTCCGCCGGAAATACAGACAGCAATTTTGTCGCCCGGTTTTACCAGCTCGTACGTATTGATCGCTTTCGTAAATTTGGACCAGATCGACTTTTTGAATTTTTTGCGGAGACTCTTCTCCACGTCTGCCGCCTTGTCCTGCTCCTCCGGCGCGCTCATCACATCCATCAGCCAGGCGATGTAACCGCCCTCCAGGCTCACAGCGTCCCAGCCTTTTTCCTGTAATTCTTCCGCCGCTGCGACACTGAACCGGCCGCGGCTGCAGCAGATAATCGTCTTTTTGCTCCGGTCAATCGCATCACTTGTCTCGATTTCTTCTGTCTTCATCACAAGCGCTCCCGGAATCGCGCCGTGGGAGATCTCTACCGCATCGCGGATATCGACGATCTGATAGCTTGACGGATCGAGCTCTTTTAGTTCTTTTATTGAAATACTGGTACTCATGTAATTTTTCCTTTTCTAATTAAAATGCCTTACTTTTCTTCATTCTTTCATTGTATCGTTTTTTCTGTGACTGTCAAGAAAAAACGCACAAAAACGGGGAGTCTCTGAACATTCGTTTCAAATCCTCCCCCACTTTTTTATTTTTTCCGAATATCCGCCATCGTCTTCAGCAGAAGTTCTTTCTTCCAGAAGACCAGCCCTGCACTTGCGAGCAGAATCGCGTAACGCAGGATTCTGTACGGGAAAATAAGATTGCAGATGATGCTTGCTCCAATCAGAAAAACGGAGCACGCCACAAGAAATCCTGGACTCATCAGATTTTCCTGGATTTCTTCGTTCACCAGAATCCGTTTGCTCACAATATAATGGCCGACCGAATACAGCATATAGCATGCCAGCGTCGTGTAACCGGCCGCGATGTAACCGAACAGGCGGATAAAAATAAAGTTCAGCACCACATTCGCTCCAGCCGCCGCCATGGATGCAGCCATCAGAAACTGTGTTTTTTCATAATAAAACTGCGGCATCGAGAGAATATTATAAATGAAGATAAAGAACACACTCGCTGCCACCGGCGGAATGACGTACACCGCCTCGCGGTACTTCGGCGATCCGAAAATCAGCACCAGCTCCGGGCTGATCAGCATCAGCGCCACGGCTATGCCGACCACTACAACACTAAGAAGCTGCAGCACCTTCCGCATTGAACAGATGTCGCCCTTTTTGATCTTGCTGTACATCCACGGTGTCAATGCACTGTTCATACCGCTGATGAAAAGCTGCACCAGCATACCAATGCTGTACGCCAGTCCGTACAGCGCAACCTCCGTCTTTCCGACCATCTTGTCGATCATGATGCGGTCGCCCTGGTTCAGGATAATGCCGGACAGATAATGCGGCACAATCGGAATCCCGATCCGCAGCGCATAGCCCCAGTATTCTTTCGAAAAAAACTCTTTTCCTTTGCAGAACTGGAACACAATAATCGGCACACAGATGCAGACCTGCACCCCGACGATACCTAAGATCCGCATCATGGCCGTACCGCCATTCATGCGGATCAGCACCAGGCTCGCGATCGGGTTCATCAGCGCCTGCAGAATCGTCACACAGACCAGAATCCGGTACCGATACTCAAACCGCTGCCGCCCCGACCAGTAGGAAAGCGCCGGACTCAGCAGCGCTTCCAAAAACATCAGCAAAATCATGGATTTCGGCAGATTTAAAATCTTCTCCCAGAAACCCGATGTAAAACAATACAATGCAAAAACCGCACCCGTAATCACAAGCGTCAGTCCCTGCATTGCAGACGTATATTCATCCCGCTGCTTCTCGTACTTTGCCATCGCATTGTCATAAACACCATTAAATAAATACAGCGATGTCATAATCGTCAAAATCTGCAGCCAGGACAGATAAACCGTATAGGTTCCGTACTCCTCGGTGCTCATCAGACGCGTGAAAATCGGAACTGTGATGAACGAAATGCCCTTCTGTAAGAAACTGCAGATCGTAAACCAAAGCGCCGCCTTCGCCTGGACGGAGAGAGAACGGTATTTTGAGGTAATGTTCATGTAATCTCCTTGCTGTTTGGGTTATTTGCGTGTTTTATGGTAACACAAAAGGGGATGGAGCGCAAGAGAAAGATCCATTAACCCCCCTGCAGTTCTTCTAAATACTGTTTTGCATCTTTTAAGAAGCTGACCGCAATCATCACGATCACAATGCCGATCGGAAATGCCGCTACGATACTGACAGACTGCAGACTGTTCATGGAACTCTCTGCAAAGAGAAGTGCAATCGGAAGCAGGATCAGCAGGATACACCACATCAGCTGAATTCCTTTTGCCGGCTCTTCGCCGTCTTCCAGTTTCCGGTAGCTGTAGCACGATGCTGTCAGGGCAATGGAGTCAAACGAGGTCGCATAAAAAGCGACCATAGAAATCAGTACGATCACCATGACCAGCTGTGCACACGGCATAGTTTTGATCATCGACACGATCAGATGATATAAGTCTCCGCTTTCATTATACTGCGAAATGAAGTCTACTGCACCTGAAATCTGCTTTCCCATCGAATAATTTCCAAGAATTATGAAACTTACCAGTGTAGATCCTACACCAAAACCATATCCGCCAAGAATTGTCTGGCGTACGGTTCTTCCACGGGAGATACTGCCAATGAAGAACGGTGCTGCCACACACCATACCATCCAGTATGCCCAGTAATAAATGGTCCAGTTCTGAGGGAAATTCGTTGTACGCGTCGGATCCGTGTAAGTCGATAAGCCGATAAAATTCTGTATCATTCTTCCTAAAGAAGAAAATCCGTTTTCGATAATATACCGTGTCTCTCCGCCGAACAGCAGAACAAACGCAAGCAGTCCGAAAAACAGATAGATGCACACCTTTGCCAGAATACTGATTCCTTTGAAACCATGCAGCAGCGAATACGTATAAACACAGCAGGTGATCAGAAGAATGATGATATTGATCACGGTTCTGCTGACTTCCATATGGAACAGTTCACCGATGATTTCTGCCATCAGCGGAGTTGCCACGCTGAAGGTTGTAGCCGTTCCGGCAAGCAGTGCAAAGACAGCCAGCAGGTCGATCAGACGTCCGCCGATTCCGTCTGTCTGTTTTCCCAGAATCGGGCGGCACGCCTCGCTGTATTTCTGACGGTTTCGTTTTCTTACGTGAAGCATAAAGCCAAACGCAACCGCCAGCACCAGATAAAATCCCCACGGGATAAAACTCCAGTGAAACAAAGGAAATACGCCCGCCCAGTCCTGAATGCTGCCAAGTTCTGCGATGTGGGGATCTGTTGCGTACAGGATCCACTCGGAGAACGAATAAAACAGAATATCCGCTGCCAGACCGCAGGTAAACATCATGCATCCCCAGGCAAAGAAGGAGTATTTCGGTTTCTCATCCGGTTTTCCGAGCACAATATTTCCATATTTAGAGCCTGCCAGAAACAGGGATAAAAAGAAAATGCCGAGTCCAATCACCAGGTAATACGTTCCAAAGGTATCTCCAAACAGAAACCGAATCTGGCCAAGTACCACATTCGACTGCTCCGGTGCAAAGAAAAACACGATGCAGAGCCCAATGATCAGCGCCAGCGGCACCAGGGTAATCATCCAGTCGATTTCTTTTTTCTTCGGTTGATTTTTACTGTTCATTTTCTTCCCTTTCTGCGTAATACGATGCATCCAGTGCAACGAGTTCGCTGAAATTATCTACCTCTATGATATCATCCGCCTTCATTGGCCGGATGCCAAGCTGATACTCTTTGGGGTAACAGAACATTGCCACATCATCCCAATAAATCTGGCGGTTTTTCTTTTCCTCAAACTCCTGCTCCAGATGGCCTTTTAACCGCTTTCCATCTTCCGCTGTCCATCGGGAAATACTGTAGAGCTGCCAGCCGCCCTTTCCGCCGGTTCTGCTGCAGCCTGTCACAATACCGTTTTCTACGGTCTGCAGCCACTCGTCGGTCTCCTCATCTGTCCACACGCTGTTGTAACCGGACCGCTCAAACTCCGGAGACAGGATTTCCGGGTGATAGATGATCTGGTCGCCGTCGAGAATAATGGCATTTTCCAGATGTTCCCGCGCCACATACAGCGATGCGATGTTGTTGCAGGTATCGTACCACGGATTGTCAATCAGCTTCAGACCCGGATACTCCTCTTCCAGTGTCTGGAACTGTTCTTTGAGGTAGCCGACCACCACGTAAATCTCTGTAATTCCGTTTTTATGCAGCCCGTCGATGACGGTATCGATCATCCGCACACCGTTTACCCGGACCAGCGGCTTCGGCGTTTTTAATGTTACCGGCTTCATCCGGTTTCCCAGGCCTGCCGCCATAATAATGGCACGTTCTACTTTGTACATGTTTCTTTTCCTTCCTCTCCCAGTTCCTGCTGGACTATTTTGTAATAATCTTTTGCGTAGCGGTACTGCCGCAGGGAATATTCTCCAAATTCCACGCCTAATTTCCGCTTGTACTCGCACCAGTTGCTCCAGAGCAGACCGCAGACTGCGATGTAGCAGTAAATTTTTATGCGTGTTCTTTCGTCACAGTTTCCTTCAAAATAGAGGTCAATCAGGTGATCCACCTGCTCTTTTTTGTAGAGAGAATAGATACAGAACATTGCGATATCCACATGCGGATCCTGCATTCCGGCGTATTCCCAGTCAATCAGGCGGATCTCCTCTTTTCCGTTTTCTTTCACAAACAGAAAGTTGTCCGGCACGGCATCGATGTGGGTGAGTACCTGCTCTCCGGCATTTGCTTCGATGTAATCCTTTAACTGAAGCACATGCTCTTTCGTCTTTTCGTAATCTTTATATGCCGACGGTGTTCCTTCCCAGAGACTTTCGTAGTATTCCATCTGTCCGAACAGTTCGAAGGAATGATCCACTTTTAATTTCTGACCGTGAAACTCCCGCAGTTTCTTCATGCATTTCTGAAGATCTTCCTCATTTTCTGCATTGCAGACCCGCGCACCTTCGAGATATTCTGTGATTTTGTAGCCGCTTTCCGGGTTAATATAGGCAATCTCATCACAGATCTTCCGTCCGGCAATGGTCTGATAGACGGCTGCTTCCTGCCGGCGGTTGATCAGCTGATCCGTTCCTTCTCCCGGAATCCGCATAATGTATTTTTTGTCTTTGCAGGAGAATAAAAATGATCGGTTTGTCATGCCTTTTTTCAGGAGGGTAATATTCGTCACCTCATCCGGCCGCGCACCAAGTGCCTGGCAGATCACCTGAATGGCATCGGTCTGCAGCTGGCTGGAATCGCTGTCAATCTCGCGCAGCTGCTCGTATGTGTTGATTTCTACAGCATCTGCGGCATGTACAACGCGTGCTGTCACAATCATTCGGTCTTTCTGATATAAGGTTTCCTCCCAGAACGCTCCATCGTATCGGGAATCTCTTCCCAGTTCTTCCAGACGCTCCCTCACGATCTCCGCTTCTGCTTCCAGCAGATAACAGATGCCGATCATCGCGTTTCCGCCTGCCTGTTCTTTCTGTACGACCAGCTCCTGCTTCCGGTTTACACGGACGGTACTGTCGTCATCCACCAGATCGCTGACCATGTACCAGGAGTATAATTCGTTTCTGCTGTATGGATTCTTTTCACACCAGATATCACATGGAATGATGTAGCTGTTTGATAAATGATCTGCCGCCGTTTTCAGGGAATGCAGATTGTTTTTTGTTGCATAATCCGGGGCAACAATCAGGTCTACACCATACTCATCGATCAGATATTCATACTGCTCTTTCATAAATCCGACAACGACGTAGATCTCTGTAATGCCGACTTCATGAAGCTGACGTATTGTGCACTCTATCAGCCGCTCTCCCTTAATTTCCAGAAGTCCTTTCGGTGTCTCTGTGTTAATCGGAACCATCCGCATACCAAATCCGGCGGCAAGGATAATGGCGTTTTTCGGCGCTTTTTCTTTTGCCTCACGCAGTGCCTTTTCCGTCGGACGGATCTCTTCATCCAGATAACCTTCTGAAATCAGCTCCTTGATCGAACGATTGACGATTCCAAGCGAATGTCCGGTCTGCGCGGCAAGGATTCGCTGATTGATGAAGGGTTCTTTTATTAGATTGTTCAATATATCTTGTTTTAAGCTGTTCATATACTTCCTTCTTTCATTTTTCGTGAACTTTTGTTTTCGATTTTACACTACATCTATGGCTTTGTCAATTTTTTTTATTTTTTTCTATGCCGGTACTTAAAATCACTATAATTCACCACCACACCGCCTTTACATATCCGCAACAAGAGCTTACAGTGTATTATTTTTCAAGAATTTGCGGATCAAGAAGGAAATCATAGATATTCACGGTCAAAATACCATAGTTATCATAGTACGGCTGTACAATATCTTTTGTAATAACAATCTTCTTGAAAGAATCATCTATCTTTCTGAATGGTCTGATTTCCTGAGTACGTTTTGCTTCATCAGGTAATGAATACGCTGACTGGATATAATATCTGGATGAAACAAGATTACATACAAAGTCAACTTCCAGTTGTTTACGAGTTACCTTTCCTTCTTGATCTTTCTCCGCAATGGTAACAACACCAACATCCACGCTGTATCCACGCATACGCAATTCGTTATAAATCACATTCTCCATGGAATGTGTCTGCTCAAACTGACGGAAGTTAATCCTTGCGTTGCGAAGCCCAAGATCAGAGAAATAGTATTTCTTTGGAGTTTCAATATATGCCTTACCCTTGATGTCATATCTCTGCGCTGATTCAATCAGGATATTATCCCTGTATTCTCCCATTGTTTTATTCTGTTTTAACGTAAGTACGTAATCATCGGTACCTTGTATTTTTGTCAAGGGCTAAAGCAGCCGCTTCGCGGCTGTGGCTAAGTGCCCTCTGGCTCAGAATCTAATAGCAAGGTTCCATTTCAGTCGATTTACCGTGGGGTAATATCTCTGGTAAATCGGCTGGTGGCCTTGAACCCGTGACGGTGGCCTTGTTTTCGCGTGCAGGTGGCCCCAAAACTCCGTGCAGGTGGACTTGAAAGGCCGTGATTTGCAATAAGAACACACGCCCTCGCTGCAACAAGCGAGGGCTTTTTTTGAACTCCAGGAGTTCACCTTATTTCCATTACAAACTATATACTTCCATCATGAGCCGAATTCCGACTTTCAGACCTTCCTCAAAAGCGGTCTTCTCCCATGCACAGCACACCGTCCCCTGCCGGTCCATGATCTTCTCCCAGAGTGGAATCTTATCTCCGACATAATCATCTACCAACCTATCCATACCATCTAGCCCACGCAGCCACTCTTCCAGTTTCTTTTCCTTGGCCTTTGCCGCT
>OICK01001017.1_pt1 | contig 10660 bp, 8 predicted proteins | sample 1581281 | NCBI WGS metagenome assembly OICK01 (sample SAMEA3882557, study PRJEB24775) | human gut metagenome | biome: human-associated habitat; feature: intestine environment; material: feces | place: Netherlands | collected 2009/2010 | reverse complement strand
CCTGAACAGCGAAAACTTTCCGGACAAAACGTTCCTGGAATATATCAGAACGACGTTTGACAAAGGAGGATCGGAGGATGGAGAACCGAATGGAATTCTGGAGCCAGGCGAATGGAGAGCTGTCACTACGATCGATGTCCGCAACAAAAATATTACCAGCCTGTGGGGCATTACGTGTTTTCGCAACTTGAAGAAGCTGAATTGCTCCAATAACCAGCTGACATCTTTGAACCTAAGCTACAACACCAAGCTAACGCCAGAAAACTTCGAGTGCTCTGGAAACAAGTACCCCATTACCATTGATGAGACCGAACGTACGTTTGACTTGAGTACCCTCCCTGCTGGATTTGACGTAAATAAGGCCAGTGGATGGGTTGGCGGCACTGTGGAGGGCAACACCCTGAAGGTGAACCCGGGTGCAGACCGGGTAACTTACACCTACGATTGCGGCAATGGACTGACCAGCGTATTCAGTCTGCAGGTGCTGACCATTACCAGAATCAAGCAGGTGAATCTCCGTGTAAACACCCCCAAAAATGGCAAAATGCCGGACGAGACCGTTGTTATTCTGGACAACGGAGCAGACGTCTGTGACGCCAAGATCTACTGGGTCGAGGGCGACGGCGTAGGCGGCAAGCCGATCACCGGCTCCTTCAGGCCGGGCAAACGGTACACCCTTCAGGTGGGTCTGTACGCAAAACCCAGATATAAGTTTAGCGAGGAAACCGTCTGTACAGTGAACGGACGGGAAACAGAGTTCAGCTGGACCCAGAACGATGATACGGAATATTGCGCAATAAAGCATTATTCGGTGTCGCTGAATCCGGGCGGATTTGAGCACGACCACACGATGGAAATGACCCACGACGAGCACAGTCACTGGATGGAGTGTCCCATCTGCCATACGGTGCAGGACACCGAAGCCCATGTCTACGATAACGACAAGGATACCACCTGCAACATCTGCGGCTATGTCCGCAGTCTGACCCCGGGCGGCTCTACCCCGGGCGGCACCACCCCCGGCGGCTCTACCGGCGGCGGTGACGGCGGCGGTGCGGTCGTCATCGTGGCAGCGGCAGGCGCAGTGGCGGCTGGCGTTGTAGGCTATGGCGTGTACAATTATGTTTCCGGCCGCAAGCTGCAAGCCCTGCTGCCGGAAGGCGTGGCTGCACCCGAGAACCGCGCCCAGACCGCGCTGCTGCTGTGGAACACCGCAGGCCGTCCCGAGCCTGCCGAGGCCCCGGCTTTTGCAGACGTGGCAGACCCGGATACCGCCAAGGCAGCCCAGTGGTGCGTGGAGCAGGGCCTGATGAAGCGCCGCCTGAACGGCAAATTTGCCCCGGGCAGCAGCATCCCGGCCTATCAGGTGCTGAACGCCTACCGCAAGCTGGCAGGATAAAACCTCTCAGTCTCGCTTCGCCCGGCAGCTCCCCTGACCGGAGAGCCAGGAAAGCGGGCGTGTTCCGGCCAATGACATCAAAACGCAGCCGATGCCCTGACTTTCCCATCAGGAGAGGGGGCGCGGCATAAAAAATAAGCATCCGCAGCGCACTGCGCCTGAGCTGAAGCAGCCCGGCCATGCGCTGCGGATGCTTTTGTTGTGCGGCGGGGCACGCCGCCAAAAACAAAAAATCCGAACCCTTCTCTTTCGAGAAAAGGTTTGGATCTTCCTTGTCTGGTGCGAGTAGTGATACAGAATTTTTTAAAAACAATCGTAGTACGATGGCATCGACGGCCATGGCTCATATGCTGCGTAAGGATAAATACATAGTCTGAATTTTCTACAGGATGAAAATCTTGACTTTTTGGTGTACCATCTAGTACCATTATCGATGGATATGCATCTTTGATGTTCTTTCTTAGTTGCTCGTGTCCTCCAACAGTAATAATCTTGTACTTGGCAATCTCCTCTTGTTTGCCACTTTCTACTGCCTGAACATCAGATTCATCTGCGCCAATATTTTGTTCAAAGAAAAAGTTTCGCAGCCGTTCGAGTTCGGGTTTCATTTGTTCATAATCCCTAATTTGCTCGTTAAGAATCCTTAGTTGTTCTTCATAACGTGTTTCCGCTTTCTTTACTGCACTTAAATCATTTTTCTGATATGCCGTGATTTTTGCTTTTAATGTGTCATTCTTTGCTCGTTCCGCATCCAATTGATGTTTTAGTTCTTCAACTTCATTACGCAGATGATCAACCTGCTTCTGTTTACCACGGACTGCCACCAAAAGACCATTGCCTTTTTGACCAAAGATACTCACAAAAATTTTCCGCCTTGAAATTACCCGAATGGCGTTGAATGAACACAAATAGATTGTGTATAACAAAAATTGCGACAGGCATCTCGTTTTCTTCCCATTTACGAGAAAAAGGCCACCTTCCGGTGACCTTTTTCAATAGTCTGAAGTACAGGCAATGGCTGTACTTCTTTTTGGTATTCTTATGCGAAGATTCAGGTTTCGCCACCGCGGTTAAAACTGCGCCGGTTGTTGGGGAACCAAATGGCAGGGGTGAACACAGCCAGCCCCACCGCTGTGGTATCCCCGGGGTTGGAAACGACGTGAGGCAGGTTGGACTGCACCACAGTGGTGTCTCCGGCGTTCAGGCGGATGGTCTCGGACTCCACCAGTACATCCAGCTGCCCCTGTTCCAGCAGCAGGATTTCCTCACTGGGATGGATCACCGGCAGGTCGCCGTCCTTGCAGTGGGGTTCCAGCTCAAAGCGTATGACCAACGACTGAGGTACAAAATTTCCGTTGGGCATGGGCGTAAGCAGATGATACCGTATATTGGAATTGGGCTGGGAGAGGATCATCATATCCGCCTGACGGGTTGTCAGGCCAGTGCTGCTCTCACCTCCCATAAACAGATAGGTGGGGATGTCCAGAGCGGCGCTGAGTTTGCGCAGGGTGGACAGGGACGGGTCGGTGAGATCGCGCTCGATTTGGGAGATATACCCGATGGACAAACCAGTCTTTTCGGCCAGTTCCTTGAGGGTGATTCCCCGCTTTTTCCGGATATTTCGAACATGTTCGCCCAGCATAAGACCTCCCGCTTTTTCGTAAAAAAATTTATTTACAGTATATCACAAAATGCCCTGTACGTAAATAAGTGAGAAAATATTCGATATTTATAAAAGTTTTACAAAGAAAATCAGATAATTTCGTGCTTATCCTATAAAATACTCTGAAAAATGTGAAAAAAATAGAAAAGCTCTTGACAAAAATTTTAGAAATAGTAAAATTTCTATAAAAATTCATAAAAAATTTATAAAAATTATTATGCAGGAGGAACCCTATGAAAATCACAGACGTAAAGGTAGAAACCATCCGTATCCCCATGAAAAAGCCCTTCCGCATTGCTTTTGCGGTACAGGATCATTCGCTGAATGTGCTGGTGAAGATCTCCACCGACGAAGGTCTGTGGGGCATCGGTGAGGCCGCGCCCTTTGAACCGGTGACCGGCGAGAGCGCAGCCACCGTTCTGGAAGCGCTGAAACTGTTCCGCACCGGATTGATCGGCATGGATCCGTTGGATATTGAGGGCATCCACAGGATGATGGACCGCCTGCTGTCAGGCAACACCTCGGCAAAGGCCGCGGTGGATATTGCCCTGTACGATATCAAGGGCAAACTGATGGGTCAGCCTCTGTACAAGGTGCTGGGTGGCAGCGTGAACCAGATCGTCACTGACATGACGGTGGGCATTGACACACCGGAAGCTATGGCCGCCGAAGCCCGGGAACGGGTGGAAAAGGATGGCTTCACCATTCTGAAAATCAAGGCCGGCATCAACCCGATCGAGGATATCCAGGCATTGACCCTGATCCGTCAGGCGGTGGGCCCCAACATCCGCCTGCGTGTGGACGCCAATCAGGGTTACACTGTCAGCGATGCGGTGCGCACCCTGAAAGCCTTTGAAAAGCTGGGCGTGGAAGCGGTGGAACAGTGCCTGCCTAGCTGGGATCTGGACGGTATGCGCTTTGTGCGTTCCAAGGTGGACTTGCAGGTCATGCTGGATGAGTCGGTCCACACCCCCATCGATGCAGCAAAGGCCTGCAAGATCGATGCTGCAGATATTATCAACATCAAACTGATGAAGTGCGGCGGCCTGTACCCGGCGGAAAAGATCAACGCCATTGCCGAGGCAAACCATGTGCAGTGCATGGTGGGCTGCATGCTGGAGACCAAGGTGGCCATTGCTGCCGGTGTGAGTCTGGTTGCCGCCAAGCAGAACATCACCGAGGCGGACTGCGACAGCTTTATGTACGCCGTGGACCCCGAGATGGGTATGCCCGGAGGTTTTGCCGTGAATGGCGGCGTCTACACCCTGTCCGACAAACCGGGCCTTGGCATCGATATTGATTTTTAAGCGGGATCCCGCAGAGAGGTGTATTATGCCGAATACGATTTTTTCCTCCGAAGGCGCGCTCCTGTTCATCATGGTCGCCACGGTTGCACTGGGATTCTGGCTGCAGCGGTTCAAGGTGTTCAAAACGCTGGGCCCGGCCCTGACGGTTATCGTCATGGGCATCGTGATGTCCAATCTGCGGATCGTGCCTACCTCCAGTGCTACCTATGATGCCGTCAGCAGCTACTGTGTGCCGTTGTCCATTTCCATCTGCCTGCTGAGCCTGGACCTGAAACAGATGCGCAAATTATCCAAGGAACCGATCATTGCGTTGGCCTCGGCCATATTCAGCGTCTGCGTGGCAGCTTTGGTGTTCGGCATACTGTTCGCCAACAAAATCGACGAGGGCTGGAAGGTGGCCGGTATGTTCGTGGGCACCTACACCGGCGGCAGTTCCAACCTGACCGCCATCGCTGTAGGCCTGGATGCCAGCAAGAACACCATCGCCTCGGCCAATGCCGCCGACTATGTGGTGGGCATCCCCACGCTGATCCTGATGTTTGCTACCCCCGCCCTGTACAAGAGTTCCAAATGGCTGAAAAAGCTGTGGCCCTATGATATGAGCGAGTCGGAGCTGCTGGGGGATGGCAACCACGAGGAACTGATGGCCTCCAAGGAATGGTCCATCCAGGAAATCGCCTGGTTGCTGGCCATCGGCTTTGGCACCGTGTGGGCTGCCACCAGCATCTCCTCGATGGTATTCGGAGCAGGGTTCCGCAGTGCAGGCCGCATCCTGCTCATCACCACCTTCTCCATCATCCTGGCACAGGTGCCGGCCGTCCGCAAGCTGCGCGGCAATTTTGACCTGGGCCTTTTCGTAGCGGTGCTGTTCCTGGTGACCATCGGCTTTGCGGTGGACCTGAAGCAGTTCTTCGGATCCACCTTCTACATCACCCTGTTCTGCTTCTGTGTCATCGTCTGTTCCATTTTGCTGCACCTGCTCATCACCCGGCTGCTGAAAGTCCGTTTTGAGTATGTGCTGCTGTCCATCGTAGGCTGTATCTCGGATGGCCCCACCGCCGCCCTCATCGCCTCCAGCGCCCAGTGGAAGACCCTTATCAACATCGGCTTGCTCATGGGCGTACTGGCCGGTGCCCTGGGCAACTATGTGGGCATCGGTGTAGCCTATGCCATCCGTGCTTTCATCGGCGCCTGAACGGAAAACGGGAGAAACGGAAATGCGTAATTTTGACTTATATGTTTCAGGCATCCTGTACGGCAGACTGCGGCTGGGCGACGGCACATCCCAGATCCAGAAACTGGACGTGCATACCGGTGCGCTGCTGGACTGGCAGGACCTGACTGAACAGGACCGGGATTTTTACCGTTTCTTTGTGAAGATGGACTTTGCCGCCCTGGGACAGAACCTGTCCCATTACGAGTCGGGGCTGCATGGCACCGGGGAAGTTTCCCTGTGCGGCGAGCGCTACACCAGCGAAGACGGCTGCAGCTACCTGCAGCGGGATGTAAAATTCCCCAACAACAAACAGATGAAAGAAGGGCGGCTGATCGCCGTCACCTGCCCTGCCCGGGAGATGGTCACGGTGCTGGTGGAACCCGGTGCCGAGGAGGAGACCATCCTGCGCCTGTGGCGCTCGACCTGGCCGGAGGAACAGTTGTTCCCGGTAGAACATGCGCTGACCTTCCCAGTGCCCATGCGGGACGGGGTACATCTTTCCACCGACGTATATCTGCCTAAAAACTGCAGTACCCCGGTGCCCGCAGTGCTGGTACGCACCCCCTACGGCAAAGAGGACGGCTGTGAGATATACTACCGTTACGTCCAGCGCGGCTACGCGGTGGTAGTACAGGATGTGCGCGGCCGAAACGCCAGTGAAGGCGAATGGCTGCCCAACTACCACGAGGTGGAGGACGGCGACGATACTCTGAACTGGATCGCCGCCCAGCCATGGTGCAGCGGACGCATCGGTATGGTGGGCGGGTCCTACCTGGGTTATGTACAGTGGGCGGCCGCTGCCAGCGGCAACCCCCACCTGAAAGCTCTGATCAGCGTAGTCTGCGCGGGCAGCTCCTTTGTGGATCTGCCCCGCCGGGGTGGGTCTTTCACCTCGGGCATGCTGGCCTGGGCCTTTGCGGTGTCTCAGAAAACCTTCCACCCTGAGCTGATGGAACGCGATGACTGGGAGAAAGTGCTGAACATCCGCCCCCTGACCGACCTGCCGAAAAAGGCTCTGGGGTACGATGTGCCCTTCATCACACGGTGGCTGGAACCCAGTGACTACAACGATTTCTGGCGTATGTCCAACTGGCAGGAACGCTCCGTCGGGGCGCAGATCCCGGCGCTGATTCAGTCCGGCTGGTTTGACGACAACGGCATGGGTACCACCGAAGCCCTGGAACTGGTCCATGACTTCCCTCGGGGCATGCGCAAGGTCATTCTGGGGCCCTGGCAGCACAGCGGCAACAGTAAGTACGACATGCACGGGGTATCCTTCGGCAGCCAGGCGCTGCGCTTTGATCTGGACTGGCTGTATTTCCGATGGTTTGAGCATCACCTCAAGGAAGTGGACAACGGCATCGACCAGACTGCCCCGGTAGAATACTACACTCTGGGCCAGGAGGTATGGAAGACCGCCGAAAACTGGCCAGTGCCCGAGACCCGGGTCACCCACCTGTATCTGGATAGTGACGGCCATGCCAACACCTCTGCCGGGGACGGGCGGCTGACTTTTGCCAAGCCGGAGCGGGAGAACTGCGACGGTTACGCCTATGACCCCGAACATCCGTCCCAGCACATCATCGATATGTCGGAGAACGAGATCGAAGTGCCAGAGGACTACACCCGGGAGGAACTGCGTCAGGACCTGCTGTGCTACACCTCCCCTGTGCTGAAGGAAGACCTGGTTCTGACCGGTGATATGACGGCGGAGTTGTATATTTCTTCTGACGCGCCGGATACCGACTTTGTGGTGCGTGTTACCGACGTGGATGAGAACGGCCGGTCCATCAAACTGGCGGATGGCCTGCTCAGCGCCCGATACCGTAATGGCTTTGCCCGGTCGGAGTTTTTGCAGGAAGGCGAGATCGTCTGCCTGAAGATCCGCACCACCAAGTTGTCCAATTGCTTCCGGAAAGGCCACCGCATCCGGGTGACTGTCACCTCTAGCGCCAAGAATTTCATCTTTCCCAACAGCAACACCCGGGAAGGTTTTGCTTCCGCCCGGACCGTGGTGGCCCATAACCGGGTATACCACGGTGGGCTGCACGCCTCCCGCCTGACGGTGCGGGTGGAACCCTAAGCTATAGATTGCCCTCCCTGTCAGCGGAAGCGAACAGATTACATTCTGCTCCGCAACCATCAAGCCTCGGCCAGAAAAGGCCGGGGCTTTTCATGTCTAGGAGGTTATCGGCTGAAGAACGGCAGGCTCTTTCGGAACTGAATCGCATTTTGTCTGAGACTCCGCAATGGAGCAGCGAAGAAGAACTGCGCCATGACGTGGAAAATATCGGCGGCAGGGTGCGTTTTTGCCACTTTTGGGATGAGCACTACTCCATGGTGCAGTTGACGGAAGATTGCAACGGAAAATACTCCACAGCCTACGTTCTGGATGCAGAAACCACCCCGGATGTGCGTAAGGCTGCGGCATTGCAGGCACAGAAAGAACTTGCGGACTGTATGCAGGTGTGGGGCGTTTCGCTTCTGAACACGACTGTGCCGGAACAGATGAAGTATGCTTCTTTGGCAGAAGCCACTTCCTTCCTCATGCAAGTTCTTAACGACCCGGAGCACATCACCGGGTAAAAAGCGTCCCGTCGGGACGCGCAGCCTGCATTGGGAAGTGCAGATCAAAGGGGTTTGGGGCATTCCCCAACAAGCGTTTTGCAACGCAAAATAAGCAGATGTATCTACGTCTGCACTGCTTGCCACAACAATGCGACCTTTCAGGCCGTATTCAACTGCTTTCAGTTCTAGTTAAACATGAGTGCTATCAGGAAGAAAATCATAGCAATCCCCACGAGCCAAGGGATAATTTTCTCTTGATGAAACTCTCGGAATCCCAATGATCTTATAAACAGAACACCCAATAGGCCGATGATGCACCATGCTGAAACGGTAAGACAGATATCGTACATTGCTCCTTGCCTTCCTCGTATCTCTTGTATGGCTTGATTGTAGCGCACTCTCGGCCCCATCCGGTCGGCGGGGATTTCTGAACTTTAAAGATTTTTCACAAACAGTGCCCGGATAGCATTGAGGACGGCGATGATCATTACGCCCACATCCGCAAACACGGCCAGCCACATATTGGCGAAACCCAGCGCAATCAGTACGAGGCAGGCCAGTTTTACGCCGATGGCCACCACGATGTTCTGATAGACGATGCCAAGGCACTTGCGGGAGATTTTGATTGCTTTGGAGATCTGCAAGGGGTCATCATCCATCAGGACCACATCAGCAGCCTCAATGGCGGCGTCAGAACCCATGGCACCCATGGCGATACCGATGTCTGCCCGGCGAAGCACCGGGGCGTCGTTGATGCCATCTCCCACAAAAGCCAGTTTTTCTTTCTCCGGCTTGTTTTGGATCAACTGCTCCACTTTCTCCACCTTGTCAGCAGGAAGCAGTTCACTGTAAACCTCATCCAACCCCAGAGCGGAGGCTAACTGTGTGAGATAAGATAAAATCGAACTGAACCTTGAAAACCTGATATGGACAATATCCGTTTGATTTTGCTTTTCTCGCCAAAAGAAAGTGAGAATGCAATGAAAAAACGCGTTTATACATTATACCGTGTTTCGACCAAAGGGACACACCGGGGAAGGCCACTATACAGGCGGCACCGTGGCTTTTGGCTACAAGCGTGTCCGCCTTGGTCGGGTGAACAAGAAAAACCAAGAGGTCTGCGACCTTGTGATTGATGAAGCGGAAGCTGAGATCGTCCGGCTGATCTTTCACAAGTATGTTTATGAGGGCTACGGCGCACAGAAGTTGAGCCACTATCTTTATGAACAGGGAGTCGTAGGACGGAACAACAAAAATATCCCCAACACCAGCATCGTTCGGATGATCAAGAACAAAGGATACACGGGGTACCTCATCAACGGTGCGGTGGAGACGGAGTGTCCGCAGCTCCGCATCATCGAACCAGAACTGTTCGAGCAGGCACAGGAACTGCGGCAGGCACGCACTTGTGAGCGTGGCGGTACTTCACTGGGTACCAGCTCCAAAGCCCTGTTGACCGGGCTGGTCTACTGTGCCCACTGTGGCAACCGCTTGAGCCTGACCAGCAGCGGACGGACACATACCTACGCAGATGGGCATACGGTGAAAGAAGTCCGGCCGCGGTATAGCTGCTTTTATAAGATCCGGCATCCGGGTGACTGCGATGGGCAGTCCGGCTATGGTGTTTCTAAGCTGGATTCCATTGTGGAAGAAGTTGTCCGGCAGATCTTCGCACAGTTCCGCGAGGTTTCCCGGAAGAAGCTGCTGGAATCGGTCAAGACCAACGATGCCGCTCGCATCCAGAAGAAGGTCAAGAAAATCCAGAAAGACTTGGAAGCCAAGCAGAAAGAGCTGGACGACCTGAAAGCCGAAACCATCCTCGTCATCCGGGGCGTAAGTGCCTTGGACAAAGAACTGCTGGGCACACTGGTAGCCGAGGCAAGAGAGGCTTTGGAAACTCTGGAAAAGCAACTTGTTCAGGCGCAGGAAGAATACGAAGAAGCCACCAAAACGGCAAAGCGCAGTAACTACATCTGCAACGAGCTGTTTACATGGGCGGATGTTTACGACACCGCCAACCACGATGAACGCCGCGCCATTTTGCAGCAGTTCATTAAGGAGATTCGCGTCCGAAAAGACTATGAGATCTCGATTACGCTGAACGCCAGCTTCAATCAAGTGGAGCAGCTCAAGGCTGTGTCAACCTACGATGGTGCGGAAATTTTTGAAGAAATTTCCGAGAAGGGGGCATAAAAGCGATGAACTTGCCCGTAGCACTCTGCAAAATGCAAAGAAAGAAGCGTGAAACCGATGGATTTTCAAAAAGTACATGGATGACCCCGCCCGGTTCGCATCCGACTTCAGGGTTCGGAGCCCGGCACGGTCTGCCAAAGTTTTTTAGGCATAAAAAACGCCGCATCGTACAAAACGATGCGGCAAATTGGTGGACCTGGAGGGATTCGAACCCTTGACCTCTCGGATGCGAACCGAACGCTCTCCCAACTGAGCTATAGGCCCATATTGATGAATGTATGTCGGATGACTTGATTAGTTTACCTCTTTTTTCC
>OICK01001016.1_pt1 | contig 10664 bp, 10 predicted proteins | sample 1581281 | NCBI WGS metagenome assembly OICK01 (sample SAMEA3882557, study PRJEB24775) | human gut metagenome | biome: human-associated habitat; feature: intestine environment; material: feces | place: Netherlands | collected 2009/2010 | reverse complement strand
TCTTATGTTCGGTCGGCGTGGTTTCACGTGAAACACTCCCCTGCTGCTCGCCCTGTTCGGAAGCTGGCTGAGCGGTGGAGCCGAAGAACATGTCCGCGGGATGCGCGCTTTCGTTCAACGAAATCGACGGCATGCTGGCACGACGATGCTGGTTTTTCTTGGTTGTTTCACGTGAAACAGCATGCTTCATCCCCTGCACGGCGTTCACCGATGCCTGTGCGGTAGCGGACGCGCTCTTGGATTCCACATGCCCATCAGTCTTGGAAGCCTTGACTTCCTTGGCGGCAGCGGCAGGCGCCGCATGCTCCTGATGCTGCGGCTCCCCCGGAAGAGAAGGAAACAGTGCGCCAAGACCTTTACCCAAACGCGACTTAGTTGCCATGATCAGTTCTCATTCCTTCTTGCATCGATTGCCTGCAGCACCGTATCGGAACGACGCGAAAGTTCCAGCGCGGCTTCGCAGTACGCGATCGCACCCATGCCCTTGGGGTCGTATGCGATCACGCTTTGGTTGAAGCTTGGCGCTTCGGAAATCTTCACCGTGCGCGGAATGGTGGTGTCGAGCACGATTGTCGGATAGTGCTTCTTCACTTCCCCATGCACTTCGCGGCTCAGCAGCGTGCGCTTGTCGTACATGGTGATGAGCATCGTGGAGACCAGCAGCGACGGATTGTAATGTTCCTGCACCAGTCCGATGGTGTTGATGAGCTGGCCCAAACCTTCCAAGGCGTAATACTCGGCCTGAATCGGAATCAGCATTTCGTGCACGGCGCACATGGCGTTGATCACCAGCAGACCCAGGCTCGGCGGGCAGTCGATGATCACGTAATCGTAATGCTCTTCGCTGGTGGCGAGGAACTCGTCCACCGCGTTCTTCAGCAGCGAGTTGCGATCCGCCATGTCGGCGACCTCAAGTTCAGCGCCACTCAAATCGATGGATGCGGGGACCACGTCGAGGTTGTCGAAATCAGGGCACGTGCACTTGACTTCCGCGATGCGCTTGCGTCCTTCGATGACGTCATACACCGAAGGCTGACCGGAGGCGTGCGGGGCACCCAATGCCGTGGAGGCGTTGCCCTGCGGATCCATATCAATAAGCAGAACCTTGCATCCGAAACGGGCCAGGGCCGCGGACAGGTTCACCGCGGATGTGGTTTTGCCGACGCCACCTTTCTGGTTGGCGACTGCGATCAGGCGCGTTTGGGCCGGCTTCGGGCAGACCGCATGCTCCAATGCCTTGTATCGTGTCGATTCATCAGCGATTTGCGCGCCTACGGGGGATGTCGAGCCTTCGAAGATTCGCTTGATGGTTTCCGTGGCGGATTCCATCGACGTCAAATTGTCTGGTTCTTCAGGTCCAGTCATGAACTAGCCTTCCTATACATATTCAACAATCAAGTTTCATCATTTGGGTGGACAGATTTTTCACCTGTTCACGGCCATGTGCATCATTGTGAACAACGGTGGATAGTTGGTGGATAACTCATCTGACTACCCAAAAGTTATCCACAGAACAATCGCTGTAATTCCAAGCTTCTTCAAGATGCTTCGTAACACATTTCCGCGATTGTGGATACTGTGGATAACTCACGCGATTTTGTGGATAACTTATCGCTTGTCCACCATCAGCACATGCGTCGGTTCCAGACCCGGACCGACCTCGGCCTCCACCACGCGGGGATGGATACCGCCGTTTTTGGAGATCTCTTTGGTGGCCTTGACGATTTCCTCCTGCGCGGATCGTCCTTTCAGGGCGACCAGCCGTCCGCCTTTGTCCAGCAACGGCAGCGTCCATCCGGATAGTTTGGTCATCGGCGCGACCGCACGGCAGGTCACCACGGCAAACGGATGCCTGACCGGGATGGGATTTCCGTCGAGATCGACGGCATCCTCTCCCCTGCCCTTCCGGCCACCGTTCGAACCGCGGACGGCTTCGATTACGGCGTTGGCTCGGGAGCGCACTATCGAGACATTGTCCAATCCCATTTCGTCAACGCACTCATGAAGCCATTCGATACGGCGTTCCATCGGTTCCACCAAGGTGAACTGGTGGTCCGGCAGGCAGGCGGCCGCCACGATACCGGGGAATCCTCCACCACTGCCGATATCCGCCACCGTCTTGAATTGCCTCTTGGCCGTTGCTTCACGGATGAACGGTACGATGGCCGCGGAGTTCAGAATATGCCGTTCCCAAATAATACCGACATCGCGTGGCCCTATCAGCCCGCGCGGCTCTCCTTCCGCAGCAAGTTTCACGTGAAACACCTTCAACTTGCCCAATGCATCGCCAAGCACTTCCTCAAGAATCGGCGACCCATCCAATTCGTCATTCACATCACTCATGCACACCATCCTAATCTACAGGCATCAAAAAAGCGCCGCGAGAAACTCGCGACGCTTCATGTTTCACGTGAAACTATTTCAGGCTTCGTCGATCTCGTCGGCGTCATCGGCTGCGGAAGCCTTGACGTACACCGTGACGTAACGATGCGGTTCTTCGCCATGGGACCGAGACTTCATGCCTTCCTCGCGCACCACATCATGGATGATCTTGCGTTCGAAGGAGTTCATCGGCTTCAGATCCACCGGCTCGCCAGTCTCGCGCGCCTCGTCGATGGCATCCAGCGCAAGGTCGTGCAGGCGCTGGCGCTTGCGCTTCAGATAGCCGTCCACGTCCACGATGAGGTGGGACCGCTCGCCGGTCTTCTGCTGTACGGCGAGTCGGGTGAGCTGCTGCAGGGCGTCCACGACTTCGCCGTTACGTCCGATCAGATGTTTGATGTCGGTGTCGTCGTCGGCAACGATCTGCACGGTCGGACGGTTGTTGCGCACGCCCATTTCGATATCGCCCTCGTAGTCGACGATGTCAAGCAATCCTTCAAGGTAATCGGCAGCGATGTCAGCTTCGTCATTGAGCTGATCGATGGTTTTCTCAGCATCCTGCGCCATGGTGTTTTACTCCTTTGAGCGGGGTTCGTATTATTTCAAGTCTACTGAAAGTCTACTGATTGGGTTGTATCATATGGGCGATTCGCCCGATACAAAAGCGGTGTGTCCTGCGTTTCACGTGAAACACAGGACACACACTTGATGTTATTTCTTCTTCTTTTTGCGGCTTGGCTGCTGACGCTGGAAGCCGTTCTTTTCCTTCGCCTCCGCGGCCTTCTTGGCTTTCTGCAGCTCCTCCTCTTCGAGGGACGGCAGACCGGCCTTGGCGCGACGGGCGTTCTCGTGGGCGTGGTCGCGCTTTTCCTTCGCTTCGGCGGCCGGGGATCCCGGAGTCGGGAAGACGTGGATCTGCCAGACGGAACGCAGCAGGTTGCAGATGTTGTTGGTCAGCCAGTACACCAGCACTGCGAACGGCATGGCGACGCCGGAGAAGATGTACATGATCGGGAACATCCACAGCATCATCTTCTGCATCATTTCAGTCTGCTTGTTCGCAGCGCTCTGGGCCATGTTGCGCTTCATGCTGTTGTACTGCATGAGCCACAGGCAGAAGCACATCAACGCCACGAAGATGCCGATGATGATCTTGCCGTGGATGTCGGCGGTGGTGAAGTTCTCGGCCACGTTCACGCCGAACACGTTGGTGGAGGTGAACTGCTTGGCGGTGGCGATGTCGAAGGCGCCGAGGCCGGAACCGTTCCTGAACTTGCCACGGGCGATGTATGGAATGGCCGACAGGGTGTAGAACATGCACATGAACACAGGACCCTGCACGAACATAGGCAGCATCGATGTGCAGCCGCCCATCGGGTTCGCGTCATTGTCCTGGTAGAGCTTCATCATCTCGCGTTGCAAAGCCTCTTTGCTGGCGGGATCGTTCTTGCCCTTGTACTTGTTTTGGATGCGCTGCATCTTGGGCTGCAAAACGGCCATCTGGGCCTGCATCTTGCGCATGCCCTTCATGGACTTGTAGAACAGCGGGAACACGCACGCCTGGACCACAATCACCAGGAACACGATGGACATGACCCACGAGAAACCGATCTCGTTCATGCCCAGCATCACCATGAATCGGTGGAATCCGGCCATAATCTGCGTCATGAGCCACTCGACGGGGTACAGGAGCTTGTACAGCCAGCCCCAGAAACCACTATCGAGGAGGAATTGATCTTTATTCATTACAGGCCATTCTCCTTATCGCCTATAGGTTCATCTACATCCAGAGGCGTGAGACGAGGCTCCTCGTGTGCCTTCGACCACGAACATCTGTAAAACAAGGAATAGAGCTGTGGAACGTCGTCGATTCCTCCACGGTTCCACTGGTTGCAACGAAGAAGGCGTAATAACGCAAGAAGGCCACCTTTAAGGCAGCCAAATCGTTCAATCGCCTGAATCGCATAATTGGAGCAGCTGGGATAATACCGGCACCGAGGTGCGGTATGGGCGGAAATATGTTTCTGATACCAGCGGATGAGCCGCACCATCCAATTGCGATGATGCCCCTTGCTCATTGCCGGGAAGCGGTTTTACGTTTCACCGCTTCGAAACACGATGCCATCTGCTGCTCAAGCGACAGGAAATCGGCACGTGCGGCACTTGGCTTGGCACGCAACACGATATCGCAGGATTCAGGTAATAGTGATTCGTACTTTCGTGCAAGCACACGGAAACGCCTTTTCACGGCGTTGCGCGTGACCGCGTTGCCAACAGCTTTGGAAACGGCCAAGCCGACACGGCGGCCTTGCACCGTCGCTGTATCGCCCGTTACGACATCGTCGTGCATCAGATAATGCACGACGATGTCTTCTCGCGATACCCTACGACGGCGTTTGAGCACCGCAACAAAATCGCGATGGCTTTTCAGCCGTTCCACCGCTCTATGCCACTAAAAAATCAGGCAGCGAGGGACTTGCGGCCCTTGGCGCGGCGACGGTTGATCAGAGCGCGGCCTGCGCGGGTGCGCATGCGCTGACGGAAACCGTGCTTCATGTGGCGACGGCGGTTGTTCGGCTGGAATGTCCTCTTCATAATTAATGCTCCCGGTGTTTTTAGCCATGCCAAGGCACGGCTCCTCATGAGTCAAGCTCTACCAAGTTACTCTGACCCCTGAACAGAGATGAATGCGCATATCAAATCCTTCACATTTTCATGGGGATTCTCCCCACAAAACAATCCACAGAAACGTTGATATGTCGCCAAACTCCCCACAAAAGTTATCCACAAACTACAACAATGTTATTCACATTTCAATCTTTTCAACACGCATGCCGGTGGATAACTCGGGGAAAAGAGAGTACAAATATACAGTTGCACATCAGTGGTACGTCTGTCGAGAAAGGATTATCCGTGGCTGATAACACGACAACAGATCCTCTCGAGCAGGCTCGTGGGGTGTGGTCCGACGCTTTGGCCCTGCTGCACCAGAATCCGTCGCTGTCCGTACGCGACAAAAGCTGGCTGGAGAACGTCTATCCCGAAGGCATGTGGGGTCCGACCATCATGCTGTGCGTGCCCAGTGAGGCGGCTCAGCAGGCTTTGCAGACCGAATTGAACAAGCCGTTGATGGAGGCGTTGCGCGAATCCGCCGAACAGGACATCTTCCCCGCCTTCAAAATCGTTGAAATGAAGCCGAAAACGGAGGAACAGCCGGAGGAAACCTATCCGCGCTTCTCCCCCGCGAAATCGCCGGCGAAATCCCCTGCGAACGAGACGATGCAAGGCCAGTTGCCGATTCCCGCGACGATGCCGCCGGAACAGGACCATTTCCAGAGCGGCCAGAACAGGCCGCTGCTCGACCCCGAAACGCATTTGAACAAGAACGCCACCTTCGACACCTTCGTGCCCGGCGATTCCAACCGTTTCGCACGTACCGTGGCGCTGGCCGTGGCGGAGGGCTCCGGCCATGATTTCAATCCGTTGTGTATCTACGGCGGCTCCGGCCTGGGCAAAACCCATTTGCTGAACGCCATCGGCAACTACGCGCTGGTCAAGGACCCCAATCTGAAGGTCCGCTACGTCACCAGTGAGGAATTCACCAACGAATTCATCGAGGCTCTGGCCGATACGAACCAAAGTTCCGGCCAGATCAAGGAATTCAACCGCCGCTACCGCGAGGTCGACGTGCTGCTCATCGACGATATCCAGTTCCTGAGCGGCAAGGACGCGACCCTTGAGCAGTTCTTCCACACGTTCAACACCCTGCATCAGGCCAACAAGCGCATCGTGATCGCCTCCGATGTGCCGCCGAAGGACCTACAGGGCTTCAACGAACGTCTGATCTCCCGCTTCGAATCGGGCCTGACCGTGGACGTCAAACCGCCGGATCTGGAGACGCGAATCGCCATTCTGCGCATGATCGCCACCATGAACGGCTCCAATATTCCCAACGACGTGTTCAACCTGATCGCGGAACGGTTCACCGAGAACATCCGCGAGCTGGAAGGCGCGCTGAACCGTGTGACCGCCATGGCGTCGCTGAGCAACCAGCCGGTCACCAAAGCCCTTGCGGAACAGACTTTGCAGGACTTCTTCACCACCGACGTGGAGATCAAGCCCGCGGACATCATCACGCAGGTGGCCAAGTACTTCTATTTGACGTTCGACGACATCGTCGGCCGTTCGCGTACCAAGAAGATCGCGCTGGCACGCCAGATCGCCATGTATCTGGTACGCGAGCTGACCAGCATGAGCCTCAACGACATCGGCCTGGTCTTCGGTGGCAAGGACCACACCACCGTGATGCACGCGTATACGCGCATCAACGACGAGATGCAGGAGAAGCAGGAGATCTACAACTACGTGACCGAGTTGACTCTGCAGCTCAAGCAGCGTTCCAACGACAAGTAACGGAAGCAACCACAACAAACGGCGTATTTCCAACGGTTTTCCTTAGGCTGGTAAATTATTTACCAGCCTTTTTACTATCCGCGTGACACGCCCGGACAGAATTTCTTGTACATCGAGTTTTCCACATACATATCCACATTTCGGGGAAAGGTCTGTGGAAAAGCCGTTGGAAACACGGAAAACGGCAGTGGACGGCTCGTGGATTATTCACAGTGAATTGTGGATAAGTTTTGCGCGGCCATGAGCCTGTGGATAACCCATGCTCTTATCCACATTCGACTCAGAAGTTATCCACAGATGTCGCCTCGTACTGAGACGTTGCTGCGCTTGGGCTGAACGAGCTTATCCACACTATCCACAGGGCTTATTATTACGAAAGTACGTTTTTCTTACTTTCATCGTCATTCTCGTAATGCGGGGAATTCCCCACGCTTTCGTCGTCGTTGCTCTTATCGCTAGAATGGCATGTGAATCGAACGAAACGAGGAATACCCCATGAAAGTCGAAGTCAATTCCCAAGCTCTTGCCGATGCCGTGGCATGGACCACACGTGTCATCGACGCACGTCCCGCAACCCCGATTCTGGCGGGCATCCGTCTGGAAGCCATTGACGGCACACTCCAGCTTTCCGCCTTCAACTACGCCATTTCCGCACGCCACCACATCGAAGCCGGCGTGGACGAGGCCGGTAGCGTTCTGGTGCTGGGCAAACTGCTTGCCGACATCACCAAGTCGCTGCCCGCTGCGAAAACCTATCTTTCCACTGATGGTTCCACGATGACCATCACGTCGGGCAAGTCGACCTTCACCATGCAGCTCATGCCGGAAAGCGAATATCCGGATCTGCCCGTGGTGCCGACGAAACTGGGTCAGGTGGACTCCCCCACCTTCGCTCAGGCCGTCAACCAGGCGTCCGTCGCGGTCTCCCGTGAGGAGAACCGTCCGGTGCTCACCGGCATCCGCGTCCAGTTCCAGGGCGACAAGGTCATCATGAGCTCCACCGACCGTTTCCGTCTGGCCCGTTCCAGCTTCACCTGGACGCCGGAGGATGCGACCATCAGCACCACCGCTTTGGTCCGTGGCTCGCTGCTGCGCGACATGGCGCGTTCGCTGGACGAGCATCAGAACGTCACCATCGATTTCGATGCGGACAACCCGTCCCTGCTGGGCTTCGAGAACGCCGGCCGCGTGTCCACCTCCCAGCTCATCGATGGCGAATTCCCGGCCGTTGACCGCCTGTATGCCGATGAATACCCGATTCATGCCGTCATCAACAAGCAGGCCCTCATCGACGCCATCAAACGCGTTTCGCTGGTCGCCGAACGCAACGCCCCGATCCGTATGGTCTTCTCCGGCCAGGAGCTGACGCTGTCGGCCGGCACCGCCGACGAAGCACAGGCGAAGGAGATTCTCGACATCGACATGGACGGCGAGGACATCACCGTGGCGTTCAACCCCTCCTATCTGGTCGACGGCCTGAGCGCCATCAGCGAGCCGTTCGTGCGCATGAAGATGACCACCGCGGTCAAGCCCGTGGAATTCAACGGCCAGCAGGAAGCGGATTCCGACGAATCCATGGACTACCGTTACCTGCTCGTTCCGATGCGCTTCAACAACTGATTTCGTTCCACCTGTGGCCCGGACGGCAAGTTCCCGTCCGGGCCACCATGCCATCACCTTCAAGGAATTCCGGTTTTCATGCATATCTCCCGTCTCGCGCTCGACCATTACCGGTCATGGGACCATTGCGTGCTTGATTTCGAACCGGGAATCAACATTCTCCAAGGCTCGAACGGCCTAGGGAAAACCAATATCGTGGAAGCCGTGGAAGTGCTGTCCACCGGCTCCAGCCACCGCACCTCGTCATCGCTGCCGCTGGTCGAAAAAGGCCACCCTTCCGCCACTGTCCGGGCCAACGTCGAAGATGCGGGCGAACAGCGCACATATGAGATCACCATCGCCGCGCGAGGCGCCAACAGGGCGCGCGTGGACGGCGGAAAATCGCAATATATGAGGGATATCGTGGGTTTGGTCCCCTCCGTGTCCTTTACCCCCGAAGACCAGCGGTTGGTATCTGGCGATCCGGCCACCCGAAGGAACTTCCTCAACCAGGCGGCTTCGCTGCTGTTGCCCCGTTATGCGCAGTCGTTGCAACAGTTCACGCACGTTGCCAAACAGCGTGCCGCATTGCTCAAACAGCTGTCCGACGGCTCCGGCATCGACCCCGAATACGGGCGTCAGGCCGTGCTGAGCGGTCTGGAAGTGTGGACCGGCCAATTCATCGCCCTCGGCGTGCAATTGACCAAGGACCGGAACGATGTGATCGGACTGCTGCGCGAGCCGTTCACCCGCATCTATGCTTCGCTGGCGGGCGAAGAGGAACAGGCCGACCTGGTGTATGAGCCGTCCTTCGACGAGGTGCTTCTGTTCGACGAGCCGGCCGCGGAAATCAGCCGTCATTTCCAACGCATCTACCCCGGCGAAGTGGCCCGTGGGCAGAATCTGATCGGACCGCAGCGCGATGATCTGACATTGCGGCTCAACGACATGCCAGCCCGCGAATTCGCTTCGAACGGCGAGATGTGGACGATGGCGTTGGCCTTGAAAATGGCGCTGTACGAAGTGGTTTCGGCGCAGCGCGACGTCAAGCCGATCGTGATCCTCGACGATGTGTTCGCCCAGCTCGACGAGTCCCGTCGCGGGCAGATCCTCGACTTCGCGCGACGGCAGGACCAGGTGCTGATCACCGTTGCCGCGGCAAGCGATATTCCGCAAGGCAAGGCGCATGTCATCGACGTTGCCGCGCTGCGTGCGCAATCGCAGGAGACGGACGGCGATATCGCGGCGATGGCGGCCATGCTTGCCGCCGGACGTGGCGCGCAATCGCAAGGAATCGAGGCCGAATCCTAATGCCGAAACCACCAATCTGCGAACTGCTGAACCTCGACCAACGCAAACTGCCGGCCGAAGTGTTCGACCGCATCAGCGACCGTGCCGGGCGGCTCAAGGAACGCGAGGAACGCGCGCGCAAGGCGTGGGAAAGCTTCGGCAAACCCGGACGCGATCCGGAAACCGTCGGCAGCCTGTTCAATCTGCTGGCATCGAACGGCGCATGGATACCCCAAATCTTCTTTTTCATACACTTCCGATCACCGCTTTAGCGACCAGTGACCCCCTCCATCAATTCCCTTGGGGAAATGTTTCTGATCTGCTCCGGCGGGATGCGCGCCGGATATCTGCCCTTTTCCAGAATATCGGTCAGGTACTGATTATCTAGGATCATATCGTCCCGAATGAGCTGCCAATTTGCTTTTTTCCTGTAAATAACCTTGAATATCAAAAAGTTCACCACCGGACCTATGACCGGCATCTGCACACCGAAGCTCTCTGTGTGGCGAAAGCGGCAGCCTGCATCGGTCCGCTCTCCCTCGAATGAGATGATGGCGGTTTTTTTATCGCTCTCGAAGGCAAAAGAAAAATGATCCCTGTCCCTTTCCGCCCGAATGATCGTGCCGGTGACATCATAATCCATGCCCATGACGATTTCATGAAAGCGCACTTTATCTCCGGCTTGAATGCCGCCGCTGAGCAGTTCGCATTCCAAATGCAGCGGACTCCACTTGACGAACTCCTCCTCAAAATGGCCCACCCACCACTCCAGCTTTTCAAAAGGGGCGGCAATCTCTGTTGTTTCGGTCAATGTTACCATATGCTTTTCTCCTTCATCGTGCTTTTTCTCCTTCATCCGCGTCTTTTCCCTGTTTGTGTCCATATATGTCCCGTGCCGGCACGCCGTAAAGCCTATGCTGCACAGGGAGCCCGTAATCATCCACGCCACAAAGCGATAGATGTCGCGCCAATCCCCGCCC
>OICK01001008.1_pt1 | contig 10734 bp, 7 predicted proteins | sample 1581281 | NCBI WGS metagenome assembly OICK01 (sample SAMEA3882557, study PRJEB24775) | human gut metagenome | biome: human-associated habitat; feature: intestine environment; material: feces | place: Netherlands | collected 2009/2010 | reverse complement strand
TTACTGTATCACAACTGTATTAAATAAAAAAGAGTCAGAAAGCTACTGTTCACAGGTAATATTCCGCGAGGTGTTTTGCCATGAATATGGCAAAATCCCGAGACATACGGGGCAAAATGCCATCACCGAAGGTGATTTGGAATGCATTTTGACTCGTAACTGTGAGGGTACTGAACAGTTACGAAATAAAAGGGTTTGTCTGTAAATAGTTATGAAGCAACTGTAAAAACAGAGGCTTCCGCGTTTCCATCACAAAAAGACAACTTCCTGTCACAAAACCACTTTGGGAAAAGCGGCTGTCCATGATAGAATGAAGAAAATACCATAATAAGGAGTTTTCTTTATGGCAGCTACTTCTCAAAAGCGCTCCGGTACCACCGACCTTACCGTAGGCAAGCCGCTGTTCCAGATCCTGCGGTTCGCGTTGCCGCTGGTGCTGGGCACCTTATTCCAGCAGCTGTACAGCTTTGCGGATACCGTCATCGTAGGGCGGTGTCTGGGCACCGATGCGCTGGGCGCGGTGGGCACCACCTACTCCCTCAACTTTCTTATTCTGGGCTTTGTGCAGGGAGCCTGCGTGGGCTTTGGCATCCCGGCGGCAGAGACCTTTGGCGCAAAGGATAAGGACGGGCTGCAAAAATACCTGCTGAACGGCGCACTGCTCTGTCTGGTGCTGAGCGTGGTGTTTACGGTGCTTACCACCCTGATGGCGGGGCCGCTGCTCCGGCTCATCCATACGCCAGAGGAGCTGTACACCGATGCGGTGCTCTACATCCGGCTCATCTTTCTGGGCATCCCGGCTACGGTGCTATACAACTACGCTTCCAGCGTGTTGCGAGCACTGGGGGATTCCCGGCACCCCTTTTACTTCCTGCTGGTCGCCAGCGTGGTGAACATTCTGCTGGACTATCTCTTCATCGTGCCGCTGGGCATGGGGGTGGACGGTGCCGCCATTGCCACCGTGCTCAGCCAGCTGCTCAGCGGCGGGCTGTGCGCCTACTGGTTCTTTGCCCGCACGGCAAAGCTGGAGGGGCTTTCCTTCCGGCAGCCGCGCACCCTGCTTTCGGCAGGGCACTGCAGGCGGCTGGCCTACATCGGCCTTCCCATGGGGTTTGAGTATTCCGTCTCTGCCATCGGTGCAGTCATCATGCAGGACGCCATCAATCTGCTGGGCAGCACCGCTGTGGCAGCCCAGACCGCAGGCGAAAAGATCCGTCAGATGTTCACCCTGCCCATGGAGAGCGTAGGCATGGCCATGGCTACCTATGTGGGACAGAACCACGGCGCCCGCCGCACCGACCGCATCCGGCAGGGCATCAAGGACGGCTGCATGGTGCAGCTGCTCTACTGCGCCGTGGCATGGGGCGTGATCTTTTTCATCAAGCCCTACGCGGTGGGGCTGGTGCTGGGCGATGCCGACCCTGCCGTCACGGCGGGTGCCATCCAGTACCTCAGCGTCATGAGTATGCTGTTCTGTTTCCACGGCCTGCTGATGATCTTCCGCAACACCTTGCAGGGGCTTGGTTACAGCGTGCTGGCCATCGTTTCCGGCGTGGGCGAGCTCATTGGCCGCAGCCTTGGCGGCGTGCTGGCAGTAAAGACCGGCCTTGGGTATCTGGGCATCTGCCTTTCCAATCCCTTTGCATGGGGTTTGGCAATGTTCTACTGCCTGTTCATGGTCTGCCGCATCCTCCGGCGGGAGACACAGACCGAAGCCTGAAACCTATAAAAAACACGATGACCCGTGGGGAGCTCCCCACGGGTCATCGTGTTTTTGAAGAAGAATTAAAGAAGATTGGAGATGGCTTTTTAGTCCTCTGCCATACCAATGAGGTCAAACTTTTCGGTGGAGACAGTCACTGTGAAGTCCTTCTTGGCAGGCTTTGCAAACTTGACCCAGATGGTGCGGTCGGGCAGGTTATAGTACCAGCCGGACTCTGCGGCCTCCCAGCCGTCGCGGACGATGTACTGGGGGAGCTGCTGCCCATCCACGCTGGCCCAGAGCGCGCCCTTTTTCTTGCTGACCAGCTTCAGGGTCATGCGCTCCACAGGGGATTCGTAGCTGCCCTCGGTGGCAAAGCGGATGTCGGTGCGGTCGCCGGCCTTGACGGTGATGGTGGTCTTGGCGTAAACGCCGTTTTTGTAGTCCTCGGTGTGGCCGTCGTCATCGTACAGCACAAAGCTGGTGTCGGTCTCGGCAGCGACCAGCAGGTCGATCTGGCGCATGGTGTCCTTGAGGATGTGCTTGACGTCCTCGGTGGTCACCACAACGGCAGAGCCGCGCAGGAACATGGGGATGCTTGCCAGCGTGACCGGGACCTCGATGGTCTGGCCGCCCTTGTATGCGCGCAGATTATCGTTCATATCGTACCAGGTGCAGCCTGCGGGCAGGTAGATGGTGCGGGTAGTGGCACCCTTTTCCACCACGTTCGCCACCAGAATGCTCTTGCCGAACATAAAGGTCAGGTTCTTGTCGGTGTAGCACTTGGGGTCGTCCGGGAACTCAAGGAACAGCGGACGCCATGCCGGCATACCGTTCTGGTTGGACTCGTACATCAGGGAGTACAGGGTGGGCATCAGACGGTAGCGCAGCTGGTAAGCTGCACGGATGTAGGGCAGGTTCTCCTCGTACATCCACGGTTGGGTGACGGTGTTGTCGTTGTTGGCGGAGTTCAGGCAGAAACGGGGCTGGAAGATGCCGTTCTGCAGCCAGCGGAGCAGCAGCTCCGCCTCGGGTGCGGGGCCTGCAAAGCCGCCGATATCGCAGCCCATGTTGGAGCAGCCGGACAGACCCATGCCCAGAATGGTGGCAATGTTGAACTTGACGGTGCGCCAGTCGGTCAGGTTATCGCCGCCCCACACCTGTGCATAGCGCTGGATACCGGCGTAGCCTGCGCGGTTGATGATGTAGGGGCGCTCGCCGGGGTACACATCTGCCAGCGCCTGCTTGGCGGTGTAGGCCATCAGGTTGGAGTGCAGGATCTTCAGCTCTGCCATGGTGCCCTTTTTGCCCTCAAAGTCGCACTGGGCGTCGCGGTCCTCCACGCCGTCCATCTCGCAGTTGTCGTTCCAGACGGTCTTGGTGCCCTTTTTGAGGATGTTCTCTTCCAGCAGCTGCTTCCAAGTGTTGCGGCCGCGCGGGCCGGTGAAGTCGAAGAAGCGTCCCTCGCCGCCCCACCAGCGGCCATAGTACGGAGCCTTGCCGTCCGGGGTCTTGATAAAGACATCGTTCTTTTCAAACAGGTCGATGTAGGGGTGGTGCTTCAGGATGCCGGGCTTCAGGTTGGGGATGACATTGATGCCCCGGGCGTTCATGTTCTCAAAGAACTTTTCCGGATCCGGGAAGCGCTTGTGGTTCCAGTTGAACACATAGCGCAGGTTGTCCTTTTCGCCGCTGGAATAGCCGGAGGCCAGCCAGAAGTTGTCGATGAGGATGCCCTCTTTTTCGTGCTTGTCGATGACCTTGTAGATCTCTTCGTCGCAGTTCTTTTCCAGCTCGGCGTAGTACATGGTGGAGGCGCAGTAGCCCAGAGACTGCTTGGTGGGCAGGGCGCTGCGGCCGGTCAGCAGGGTGTACTCGTTCAGGATCTCCGGCAGGGTCTCACCGGCCAGCAGAAACAGGTCGATGTCGCCGCCGTCGGTCTGGTAGTAGCAGTAGCGCTCCCAGTAACCGGACAGCTCCTCGCCAAGGTCGAACACGCAGTCGTAGGAGTTGTGGTAGAACAGGCCGACAGGGCGCAGGTCGTGCTCATTTACCCGGATGTAGAAGGGGATGTGCTTGTACATCGGGTCGCCGGTCTCGGGGTCGTGGCCGATGGCATCCTTGGGGGACATCCGCAGGCGGCGTCCCTTTTTGTCCAGATGGCCGGTCTTTTCGCCAAAGCCGTAGAAGTGGTCGTATTCCCGGTCCACCTTGGAGAAGTGGCTCAGACGGCCGATCTGATCTTTCTCAAAGGCGCGCTCCCGCAGATCCTGATAGATCAGCTTGCCGGACTTATCGAACAGCTCAAAATGGAAGGGCTTTTTGAACAGCTTCAAAGTCAGGTGTGCGGTCTCAAAGGTCAGGGCCTTATCGTCCTCGGCGCAGGGGACATCCAGCGCGGTGATGCGGGTGCGCTCGTCCTTGAGCAGGGTGTCCATCCGGTCCTCCCACGCGGTGGTCACCAGCGTGTAGGACTCTTCCTCCATGGGGGTGCCCTTGTCGAAGTGCACCCGGATGCGGATGATATCGTCTGTCATGAAAATCAGCTTCACATCAGCGGCATCGCCGTGGATGAGGTAGCCGTTTTCGGTCTTTTCAAAGGATTCAAAACTACGCAGCAGCATAAGAGGTTCCTCCGTACAGTGTTACATACCGATCAGGTCGAACTGCTCGAACGAAACGGTCAGCTCGTAATCCTTGGCGGGGTTTGCGTATTTGACCTCGACAGCCTTTTTGCTCTGGCTGTAATACCAGCCCTCGGCAGCGGCGTCGAACTTGCGGCGGTTGAGGAAGTGCTCAATCTTGCGGCCATCCAGCGTGACCCAGAAGGGGCTCTTTTCCTTGGCAATCATCTCCACCTTGATGGTCTCCACGGTGTCCTTGTAGCTGCCCTCGGAGGCAAAGTTCATGGTCACCCGCTCGCCTGCGGTGGTGGTGATGGTGGTCTTGCGGTACACACCGCTCTTGAAATCGTTGGTGATGCCGTCGTCATCGTACAGGGTCGTTGTGGTGGTGCCCTTGGGTGCTACGATGAGGTGCAGAGCGGTGGTGTGGTCGCCCTCCATGGTCATCAGCTGGTTGTCTGCCATGGCAATGACTGCGCCCTCACGGACGAACATGGGGATGGTAGCCATGGTGACCGGCACCTCGATGGTCTGGCCGCCCTCGTAGCAGCGGAACTTATCGTTCCAGTCGTACCACTTGCAGCCTGCGGGCAGATAGACGGTGCGGGTCTTGGCACCCTCTTCCAGAACGTTAGCCACCAGAATATCCCGGCCGAACAGGAACTCGAAGCTCTCCTCCCATGCCTTGGGGTCGTTCTGGAAGTCGTAGACCAGAGCGCGCATGATGGGCGCACCGGTCTGGCTGGCCTCGTACTCGGCGCTGTAAAGATAGGGAGTAAAGCGGTAACGCAGCAGGATGGCGTCCCGGATGGTGTCTGCAGACTCCCGGAACATCCACGGCTCGGTGACGGTGTTATCGTTGGAGGCAGAGTGGATGGAGAAGCGGGCCTGGAAGATGCCGTTCTGCACCCAGCGCACGAACAGTTCCTCAGTGGGTGCGGGGCCGGCAAAGCCGCCGATGTCCGCGCCCTCGTTGGGCTGGCCGGACAGACCCATGCCGGTGATGATGGGGATATTGTACTTCAGGCTCTTCCAGCTGGTGTAGTTGTCGCCGCACCAGGTCTGGGCGTAGCGCTGGATACCGGCGCTGCCGCTGCGGCAGACCATGTAGGGGCGTGCCTTGGCGTTGTGCTCCACTACGGCATCGGCACCCACCTTGCACATCAGGGTGCTCATAAGGGGCTTCAGTTGGCCGATGGTGCCGCCCTTGCCGTCAAAATCGCAGGTGCAGTCCTTGTCCATCAGGCTGTCGTACTCGCAGTTATCGTTCCAGACGGAATCGGTGCCCACGGCGATGATGGACTCGGTGAGGTACTTTTTCCAGGCTGTACGGCCTTCGGGCTTGGTGAAGTCCCAGAATGCGCCGTCGCCGCCCCACCATTTGCCGACACCGTAGGTCTCAGGGTTCTTGCTGTCCTTCACGAATACGTCATCTGCGTTGAACTCGTCGAAACGGGGGTTGCACAGCAGGACACCCGGCTTGACGTTGGGCACGTTCTGGGCGTGCTTTTCGTTCATGGCGTGGAAGTAGGCGCTGGGGTCCTTGAAGCGGTCGGTGTTCCATGTAAAGACGCAGCGCTTGTTGTTCTGGCTGGTATAGCCGCTGGACAGGTGGAAACCATCGATGGGGAAGCCCTCTTCCTTGATGGTGTCGATAAAGCCCAGCACGGCGTCATCGCTGTCCTTTTCCAGCTCGGGGTAGTACATGCTGGAGCCCTGATAGCCCAGTGCACGCTTGGGCAGCAGTGCCGGACGGCCGGTCAGCAGGGTGTAGTTGTCCACGATGCGGGCAATGGTGTCGCCGCCGATCAGGAAGCAGTCCAGATCGCCGCCGTCTGCCTGAAAATAGGTGTAGCGGGGCCAGTAGTTGCTCTTTTCGCAGCCCATGTTGAACACGGACTCATAGAAGTTGTGGTAGAACACGCCCACAGCCTTGTGGGTGTCGCGGTCCAGACGGATATAGAAGGGGATGTGCTTGTAGAGGGTATCCATCTTCTCGGCATCGTAGCCCATGGCGTCGGTGGCGCGCTCCCGCTGGAAGGTCTTGTTCTTATCCAGCAGGCCGGTCTTTTCGCCAAAGCCGTAGAAGCAGTCGTCCTCCTTCATCCGGCTGTAAGCCACCACGCGGTTGTTGGCGTCCTTGACGAAGGGGTTGCCGGGCAGGGTGCTGTACAGCTCGGAGCCGTCAGCAGCCAGCAGCTTGAAGTTGATGGGGTCCTTGTCCACCACCAGTGTCACCTTGCCGGTGGCAAAGGTGAGGGTGCTGTCATCCTCGGTGACCTCGGCGGCAAAGGGCTCCACACGGGTGCGCTCACCCTTGAACAGCTCGTCCATCCGATCCTCCCATGCGGTGGTCATCAGGACGTAGGACTCCTCTGCCAGCTCATGGTCAAAGCTTGCGCGGACGCGGACGATCTCATCGGTCACAAAGCAGACCTTGATATCAGCGTTATCAGTATGCAGCAGGAAAGCGCCGTCTTTGCGCTCCATGCCGGTAAAACGGGAGCAGATCTCCATAGTTTTTACTCCTCTCGGTTGATTTTTGATAAAAAATGCCCCCATTCCCCCTCAGATGCAGGATATCTTCAGAGAAATGGGGGCAACGTATTCGTTGCTTTACCCGGAACAGTCAGGGCTTAGAACGTCCAGCCAAGGCTGGGCACCAGACCGCACAGGTACGGGACACACAGCGCAATGGCAGGGATGAAGGTGACAAGGAACAGTGCCACGACCATGGCGGCGAACAGCGGCACGATATACTTGGTAACGCCTTCGATCTTGACCTTGCCGACACCGCAGCCCACGAACAGGCAGGAACCGACCGGCGGGGTGACGGAGCCGATACCCAGGTTCATGATGAGCATGATGCCGAACTGGACATCGCTCATGCCGATGCTGCGGGTGATGGGCAGGAAGATGGGGGTGAAGATCAAGACAGCCGGGGTCAGATCCAGGAACATACCCATGACCAGCAGGAACACGTTCATGATCAGCAGGATGACGTAGCGGTTGCTGGAAACGCTCATCAGTGCGTTGCTGATAGCGGCAGGGATGCCGGAGTAGCTCATGACGTAGGACATGATGGAGGAAGCGGCGATCAGGAACAGGATGGTAGCGCTGCTCTCCATGGTGTCTGCCAGCAGATTATAGAAGCTCTTGAAGGTCATCTCCCTGTACAGGATGGACAGCAGGCCGCAGTACAGGCAAAGCACCACACCGGCCTCGGTAGCGGTGAAGAAGCCTGCCAGAATGCCGCCCATGACAATGATGACGGCCAGCAGAGAGGGCACTGCATCAATGATGATCTTGACGGCGGGGTCGGGGTCCTTGACGGCGGAGGACTTATAGCCCTTCTTGACGGCGATGAACACAGCCAGACCAGCCACGCACAGACCCATCAGGATGCCGGGCAGGTAGCCGCCCATGAACAGAGCAGCCACAGAAACGCCGCCGGCGGTGATGGAGTAAAGGATCAGCGGGCCGGACGGGGGGATCAGGATGCCGGTGGGGGCAGAGCAGATGTTGACGGCTGCGGAGTAGTTGGGGTCGTAGCCCTCATCCAGCTCCAGCGGAGCCATGATGGAGCCCATGGCAGAGGTAGCTGCCACGGAGGAACCGGAAACGGCACCGAAGAACATATTAGCCAGAACGTTGGTGGCAGCCAGATAGCCGGGCATCTTGCCCACAGCCAGACGTGCCAGACGGACAAGGCGCTTTGCAATGCCGCCCTTGTTCATGATGTTGCCGCCCAGAGAGAAGAAGGGCAGCGCCAGCAGAGAGAAGGAGTCAATGCCCGAGAAGCAGCGCTGTGCGGCGGTCAGGGCAAAAATTGCGGGGTCCATGCTGAACAGTGCCGTGAAGATGGATGCAATGCCAATGCCTGCCGAGATGGGCACACCGGCCAGCAGCATGACAAAGAAGGAACCGAACAGCAGTAACGTAGCCTGTGCAACCATTATGCGTTTTCTCCTTTCTTTTCCTTACGCTCCGCGAAGAGCTGTACATACTTCAGCGCGCGAGCCAGAATGATGAACACGCCGGAGATCGGCAGGATGGAATACAGGAACTTGAAGGGGATGCGCATGACCGAGGAAACGTTGGTGGCGTTTGCAGTCAGCTTCCAGCCGCCGTAAACAAAGACGTAGCCCACAAAGAACACGATAGCGGCCTCGATGAACACGCTGAGCACGACGTTGAACGCACCCTTTGCGCGGCCCTTGACCAGATCCAGTGCCAGATGCTTATCCTTGTAGAAGCAGTAGGCGGAACCGATCATGGAAGCCCAGATCAGGACATAGCGCAGAAACTCGTCCGTTACAGTGGAGGGGTTGCGCAGGATCCAGCGGGTAAAGATCTGCCAAGTGCCGCCTGCCAGCAGGGCGAACATTGCCACTGCCATGAGGAAGCGCATGACATTATCCAGAATTTTATCCAGTTTTTTCACAAGATCATCTCCTTGAACTCATTCCCTCCCGCGCAGCTGCGGGCAGCATCGTGCGCCGCCCGCAGCTTGGGAGATAAGAATGGAAAGCAATGCGTTGGCGTTTAGGCCATTGCGCGGATCTCTTCCACGACCGCGTAGGTGGTGGGGTTAGAGGTCTTGAGGTTGTCGTAGATAGGCTGCACAGCGGCCTGGAATGCGGCGATGTCCACATCCTTGACCAGCTCGACGCCGTTCTGGTTCACAGCCTTGTCCAGCACCTCGTCCTCGAACTTCTTCCAAGCGTCCTTGTACTCCTCGGTAGCGGTAGCAGCGCACTCGGACACGATGGACTTCTGCTCGTCGGAGAACTTGTTCCACACGCTGGAAGCGATGATCACCATATCGGGGATGCGGGTGTGCTCGTCGAAGCAGTAGTACTTGGTCACGTCGCCGTGGTCGCGCAGTGCGGTGACGTTGTTCTCGGCACCGTCGATGACGCCCTGCTGCATACCGGTGTAGATATCGCTGTAACCCATAACGGTAGCGGAGCCGCCCAGGCAGTTCATCATGTCGATGGCCATCTGGCTGTCCATGGTGCGGATCTTCAGACCCTTCAGGTCAGCCGGGGTGCGGATGGCAGTAGCCTTGGTGTAGAAGGAGCGTGCGCCGGAATCCAGCCAGGTCAGGCCGCGGAAGCCCTGATCGTCGGTGGACTCAAAGACAGCCTTTGCAGAGTCGCTGTCCATGTAGCTGTAGTAGTGTGCCTGATCGTTGAACACATAAGGCACGGAGAAGGCGTTGTACTTCTCGCTGAAGTTGCCCAGCGTGGAAGCGGAAACCTTTGCCATATCCAGTGCGCCTGCCTGGATCTGGGAGATCATGTCAGCCTCGCTGCCCAGGGTGCCGTTGGGGATGATCTGGATGTTGATGCTGCCGCCGGTCTTTTCCTTGACCTGCTCTGCAAAGCTGGTCAGCTGGATGTGCACAGCGTGATCCTCGGCCAGATTGTGGCCCAGCTTCAGGTTGAAGCTGCCGCCGGTGGCAGCAGCTGCGCCGGAACCGGCAGTGCTGCCGGAGGAACCGCCGCAAGCGGTGAGCAGGGCAGATGCACCAGCAACTGCCATGGCCTGTACGAACTGTCTGCGAGTGATTTTCATAGTGTCTTTCCTTCCTTATCTTGTTTTATCGTATCCCACGATCACAGCCAACCGGCTGTGAAACAGCATAATTGCGGTGCAGCGCTCAGGACGCGCTGCGCTGAAAGCGATCCTTTCCCATCTGGATCAGGTCTTTCAGGTTGAGCCCCCACAGGCTCTTGGAGCGCTGCCAGTCCTTGCCGGTCTCCTTGGCAAGCACCTTTGCAAACCGCTCCGGGTTTGCCGGCAGCAGGCTGCCCTTGGGGATCATCACGGCCATCTGACGGCTCTGGAAGATGTAGAAATATTGGTCATCCTCCACCAGCCGGTCGATCTTTGCAAAGGGGATGTGCGCACCGTTTTCCACGTCCACGCCGCCATCGTTGACCCGGCAGCTCACGGTAGTTTCCGCACCGCCTCGCTGCATGATGACACCCTCTGCCGCCACCCGGCTCAAAAAGTCCGGCATGGCGAACATGGCACAGCCCACCAGCAGGCAGAGTACCTTGACAACGGTAGGAATCGCAGTGAACAGAGCCGCCATCACCAACACAAAGGCCGCTGCAAGCCACAGCAGGTGCCGCAGCCCCTCGTAGGTGTAGAACTCTGTGCGGAACATCCGGCGGATGGTCTCATCGTTAAAGACCACTTTGGCTTCAAAATGATTCTTTGAGGTCTGCATGGACGGACTCCTTTCAGGCGGTCACGAAATGCGACTGACGCATTTGTCGATAAGCACAAAAACGTTGCAACATTTTTGTGTATTTGGTCAATCTCGTCTCCTTGCACCCTTATCATACTAAAAAATATATGGATTTTCCGCAGATTTTGTGATTTAAATGTTGCAAA
>OICK01001007.1_pt1 | contig 10771 bp, 9 predicted proteins | sample 1581281 | NCBI WGS metagenome assembly OICK01 (sample SAMEA3882557, study PRJEB24775) | human gut metagenome | biome: human-associated habitat; feature: intestine environment; material: feces | place: Netherlands | collected 2009/2010 | reverse complement strand
GCTCACAGCAGTACAGAACGTATACAACGAGTATCAGACCAGCGTAGAGTACGGCTTTGTAGACCCGGAGACCGGAATTGCCGAAATGAATGATAAGATGATGACTGCAGGCCTCCAGAAGATTATCGACGAGAAAAAGGCACAGCTTGCAGCGTGGCAGGAAGCAAACAAATAAAGTTTAAGAATTTAGATCAAAAAATGACTGCGCCGTCCCAAAAACAGGACGGCGCAGGTTGTAAGAAGAGAAAAATCTGTCAAAACCGGAACGCTTTGGGACCGGCTGCGGATAAGAAAAAAGGAGAAGGAAAAACATGGCAAGAGTGAAAAGTCAGAAGAGCCAGAAAAGACGAAAAACATTTGTACGTTTTCTGCCGATCTATATTCTGATGCTGCCGGGTCTCATTTATCTGTTTATCAACAATTACATGCCTCTGCCGGGTCTTGTGATTGCATTCAAACAGTACAATGCCGGAAAAGGCATCTACGGAAGTCCATGGGTAGGACTGAAAAACTTTGAATATCTGTTTACGACAAGCGATGCCTTTGTTATTACACGAAATACCATTCTCTACAATGTGGCATTTATCGTAATCAACACAACACTGGCAATCGCAGTAGCTATTATCTTAAGTGAGCTGGAAGGAAAACGGAAAAAAGTTTACCAGAGCGCCATCCTTCTTCCGAACCTCCTCTCCACCGTTATCATCGGATATCTTGTTTTTGCATTCTTCAGTGTAGAAAACGGATTCATTAACAACACGATTTTAAAGGCGCTGGGAAAAGATCCGGTTTCCTGGTATTCGGAACCGAAATACTGGCCGTTTATCCTGGTTTTTGTCAGTGCATGGAAGTCGGTTGGCTACAACTGTATTGTGTATCTGGCAACACTGATGGGATTTGATAAATCCTTCTATGAGTCAGCCAAGATCGATGGTGCAACGAGATGGCAGCAGATCAAATATATTACCTTGCCGCTTTTGCGTCCGACCATTATCATGCTGACCATGATGGCAATCGGAAGAATTTTCTACTCTGACTTCGGTCTCTTTTATCAGGTGCCGATGAACCAGGGAGCTTTGTATTCCACAACAAACACAATTGATACCTACGTATACCGCGGACTGCTTCAGATGGGCAATGTTTCGATGTCTGCCGCAGCAGGGGTTTACCAGTCGATCGTAGGATTTATTCTGGTGCTTGGCGCCAACCTGCTGGTACGTAAAATTGACCGCGACAGCGCGCTGATCTAGGAGGAACGGTATGAAAACAAGAGAAGATAAAATTTATAGCTTTTTCGGCCATCTGATCATGACAATCCTGACACTGCTCGCGATCATTCCGATTCTGTTGATGTTCATTTCCTCATTGACTGACAATGCAACTCTGTTACAGAATGGATACTCTTTTCTGCCGGAAAAGTGGAGTACCTATGCTTATGAGTGGGTATTCACATCCAGCAGTTCCATGGTAATCAAAGCCTACGGAATGTCCTTTATCCTGACCGCAACCGGCGTTGTCTGCAGCCTTGCCCTGACAACCTGTCTGGCCTATGGTCTTTCGAAAAAAGGTCTGCCGGGACGCAATGTCCTGACCTTTCTGGTGTTCTTTACCATGCTGTTCAACGGAGGCCTTGTACCGACTTATATCAATTACACGACCGTATTCCATGTGAAAGATACGTTCTTCGGGCTGCTGGTTCCGTCTCTGATGATGAGCGCATTCAACGTTCTCCTGATGAAGAGCTACTTTGTCACCGGTGTGCCGGATGAAATTCTTGAGGCTGCCTATATTGACGGTGCAAACGAATTCCAGACTATGTGGAAGATCGCCATTCCGCTGTCCAAACCGATTATTACCACCGTTGCCATGTTCTCCGGTATCGCTTACTGGAATGACTGGAACAATGGTTATATCTATCTGACAAAGAGAACGGATCTCTACAGTATCCAGAACCTGCTGAACCGTCTGATGCAGAATATTCAGGCGCTGACGCAGAACGCCAACAACATGGCGCAGGCAGGCGAAGGCCTCTCCCAGATCCCATCCGGAACGGTTCGTATGGCGATGGCAGCACTTGGTATTCTGCCGATCATGATCATTTATCCGTTCATCCAGAAAAACTTTGTAAAAGGTATTACCCTTGGCGGCGTGAAGGGCTGATAAAAAAGTAAGTGAATCCAAAAAATCCGGCTTTCCGATATGCAAAAGGAAGGCCGGATTTTTTTAATTTCTAAACTGCCGTGGTGTCATGCCCGTCGATTTTTTAAACTGGCGGGAGAAGTACGAAATATTCTGGAAGCCGCAGGTGATGGCAATGTCGCGGATGCTCATTTCGCCCTTTGCGAGAAGCTCCTTGGAGCGAGCAATCCGGCGGTCGATGATGTAGTTGATGAGAGAACTTCCCGTGTCTTTTTTGAAGAGATGGGACAGATAATCGGCGTTCAGATACACCATGGCCGCAAGCGTATCGCGATCCAGCTCGTCGGAGAGGTGCGATTCGATATATGCCTTCACGGTGGCAACAGCCGTGTCCTGGGAAGCGGCTGCCTGACGGCTTTGTGTGAACAGCAGAAGACTGTTGGAAATCCATTCTCGTAAAGCACCAAACGAGGAGAAGGTCTGCTCCGGGGAAGCAACGGTAATCTGGCGGCGGAAGGCTTCGTCTTCGCTGCCCGGATGATCCATCTGGCGAAACAGCAGCTGCAGGAACTGATAGTAAAAGCCGGTCAGAAATTCCCGTGTAGCAGTGCCGGAGCTTTTCGTCTGATTTAAGAAAGCGAAAACCTCAATCTGAAGCTGTTCCGTTCTTCCGGATGTGAGAAGATCGGACCAGCGGTCAGATGGAATCGGCTGAAAAGGCGTCTGAACAGGAGCTTCGGTTTCAGCGGCAAGATCGAAAACGTGATTTTCGTAGGTGACGTTCTTTCCGGCGAAGGCTTTCATGGAAAGAAAAGCTTTTCGCAGGTCTTCCGGGAGACAGACCTTCTGATCAACGAAAAAGTTGATCGAGAACGGAAAGTGTGTCACAAAGTCGGTCAGGGCCTGACGACATCGGCCAATCACGGCGTCCCGAGAGTGTGTGGAGGCCGGGAGAAGCAGAAGATAAAAACCATCAAGCACACGGATCGTCAGCGGCAGCTCGCCGGGTTCAAAAAAATATTCCCGGGCAATATTTTTTAAGGCAAATTCATACAGGGTACGGTTGTCGGTCGGAGAAAAGGAGTTCGTCTGTCCGGTCTGGATCAGAAGCGGACAGAGGGGCTGATGAATCAGTTCGACATTCAGACGGCGATAGCGGATTTCATCCATCACTTCGGAAGGAGCAGAGGAAATACTGCCATTTAACAGGTCGAGGAAAAACTGTTCCGCAAGCGGGAGCTCACTTTCCTTCCAGTAATTGGCATGAAGGGTGTTGACGTGGTCCTTCTGCTGCTTTTCACATTGCGCACAGGCTTTGTCAAGAGCTTCCAGAAGAGCATGGTCGTCCAGCGGCTTCAACAGATAGTCACTGCTGGAAAGCTTCATAGCGCGGGAAATATATTCAAATTTTGCATAGGCGGTCAGAAAAATGCAGACGGTTTCGTAGTGTGCCTGGCGGATCTGGTCAAGCAGTTCGAGGCCGGAACCGCCGGGCATCTCGATATCACAGATCATCAGATCAATCGGATGCGCGGAAAAGGCTTCCAATGCCTGTGTCAGATTGTAGGCACAGAAAATCTCAAAAAAGTCCGGGCGTAGTGTGCGGATTTTGTTGGAAATGCTTTCGACGGTATAATATTCATCGTCTACAATTAACAGGTTCATAATAACCTCCCAAAACATATTTTTAGCTGTTCCGGTTATCCGTCGATGCGGAAAAAGGGAACGTAAGGAAAATCAATGGTAATCTGAGCGCCTGCGCCGGGGCGGTTGCCAAAAGCAAAAGCTGCGTCGGGAAAAATCTGGCGGAGGCGGAGCACCACGTTTGTGATGCCGATGTGTTCCTGCTCGGAGTTTACATAGGTATCAAGCTTTTGCAGCACGGCAAGTATATCCTCGGAAAAACCGCATCCGGTATCCCAGATACAGATATGAAGACGGGTACACTGATTTTCTTCCTGCGCGGTGATATCGATATGCATGTCCAGCACTTTCCCCATAACGACCTCATATTTGATCGTGTTTTCCACAAAGTTCAGGAGTATAAGCGGCACAACCGTTGCATTTTGCAGCGATTCTTCGCAGGAAGGGAGCAGGCGCAGCGCGCCGGGATAGCGGATGGAGGAAAGCTCCACGTAGTTTTTTACAAGGTTTAGCTCTTCTAAAAGCGAGACGGTCTGGCCGGAGGAAAGCGTATAGCGCAGATGTACACTCAGGTTCTGAAGCATCTGCCGTGCCAGGTCCGCAGTTGATCATAAAATGCGGCGTGATCTGCTGCTTCAGGTAAAGCGCTTCCAGCTTCTGACGGGCGAGCTGTTTTTCGTAATTCGCGATTTTCAGATCATCGATCTCTTCGACCATATCGTTGAAAGCGGTCGTCATTTTCCGGAATTCGTCGAGCATAGCGTCATCCGGAATCCGCACCTTGAGATCACCGCCGCGGAGCTGTTCCAGCGCATGCGTCAGCATGTGAACCGGGTGAAGAACCCAGCGGTGCAGGGAAGCAGACAGGAGCAGCCAGATTACGAACAGACCGAGCGAAACGATCAGGGCGAGAAGATAAAAGCTGCTCTGATATTTGGTGTATTCCGAAGCCTTTAAAAGCAGGGTCAGCGACAGCGGTGTTTCGTTCAGTTCATGTGAAACAGCCATCCAGGAGGTTCCATCAATGTCGTAGGAAGGATATCGTCGCCATTTCAAGCGGGGAGCCTCCAGGCGGACATCGTTTGACGGGGTGCGCAGAAGAAGGGGACCATCGGAAAAATACAGAAGACTGTCCTGCGTTTTTGTATCGACCAGAGTGCCAAGGAGTGTATCCGTGGAAATGTACGCGCCGAGCAGATATCCGTTCAGGTTCAGAATACGGACAAGGTAATATTTCCCGTTGATTTCGTTGAGATTCCATACAGAGGACGGATCCTCTGTTTTGGCGATTTCACGGATATAGTTCCAGAGGAACGGTGTCGGGTTGGTGGTCTGGTCATAGAGGACCAGGGCATCTGTGGCTTCCTGATAGCAGAAAAAGCCGTCTACGGTATAGTTTGGCGTTGCGTTTTCAAAGCTTTTTTTGATTCGGTTTAATGTGATATACCAGTTGGTTGTCTGTGGTTCTGCTGCGCGGAGGGAAAGAAGATCGGCATCATTTAATGCGAAAACATAGAGGTAGGTTTCCGTGCGGGAAAGATTTTCATCCAGGCTTTTCTGGTACAGAACCAGTGTATTTTCCGAGTTCTCATGGATCCGCTCAAGCATCAGAACGAAAGCGGCTGTGTTGTTGTACGCGACAAGCGCGCAAAAAAGGACGATCATGACTGCAAGCAGAACAAAAATACGAAAACCAAGTGAGTGTATGGAAATTTTGGAAAAGCGTTTTTTCAAAGGACCATCTCCTCTCCTGTACATGTTAGATATATGCTGAATTTTGAGCCAGATAAAAAGAAAATGCCGGAACTGTTCAGCAAAAGGTCCGGCAGACTCTATGGGAAAGTTTACAATAAAAGTGAAAAAACGTCAATAAATACAAGGAAAAAAGAAATAGATATCGGCAAAAGTGATAAAAAAATAACTGAATTATTGTTTAAAAATTTAATTTAAAAAGATTGACTATTCAAAATACATTTAGTAAAATTAAATTATCACGATACGAAGCAATACTTATTTTAGAAAGGTGGAACGTATGTTACAGTCTTATACCGAATATGTAAAACGATATGGAATTGCAGAACTGGTTTTCCGGGGACCGTCCGAGGGAAATCCGTTTGCGGAGCAGTGGGTGAAAGGAACGATGGCAGGCCAGGCAGAGGAAAAGCATGCCGAGGGCTTTTATGACGGAAACGGCGTATACAAGCTTCGCTTTATGCCATCCTGCGAAGGAACGTATGAGATTACCGCAGTAACAAGCTGGGGCGATGAGGCAAAGGTGACGGTGGAGGTCAGCGCAGCCGATGAAAACTGCCACGGTCCGGTCCGGGTAGCAAACACCTATCATTTTGCTTACGATGACGGAAAGGAATACTACCCGTGCGGTACGACCTGTTATGTGTGGGAGCTGCAGAGTAAGGAGACACAGGAGAAAACGTATGAGAGTCTTGCGTCCTCTCCGTTTAACAAGATCCGTTTCTGCGTTTTTCCGAAGCACTATGTCTACAATTTAAAAGAGCCGGCACAGTATCCGTTTGAAATTCGTGAAAATTCTCCGTGGTCTCCGTCTGACTTTGAGACAGAGAAGCTGGAAAAAGCGCCGCGCAATATGTTCGGCGGCATTGATGCCATGATTGAAAACCCGGATGAAGTATGGGATTACACCCGCCCGAATCCTTCTTATTTTGAGCATATTGAAAACACGATCGCACGCCTTGGCACCATGGGAATCCAGGCAGATCTGATTTTGTTCCATCCGTACGACCGCTGGGGCTATTCCCGCATGAATCTGGAGCAGCAGAACTTTTATTTAAGATACGTTGTCAACCGTTTCAGCGCATACCACAATGTCTGGTGGGCTATGGCAAATGAATTTGACCTGTTCCGCTGGAAACCGGTATCCGAGTGGGAGTCCAATGCAGAAACCGTCTGCCGTCAGGATCCGTACCGCCATCTGCGCTCCATTCACAACTGTATGACCATGTACGATCATTCCAGGGGATGGATCACGCACTGCAGTCTGCAGAGAATCGATCTGTACCGTACCGCAGAGAATGTGGAAATCTGGCGCCCGCAGTATGGAAAACCGTGCGTACTCGATGAGATTGCATATGAAGGAAATCTTCCGTTCGGCTGGGGAAATATCAGCGGCGAGGAGATGACACGCCGGTTCTGGGAGGCATATACCAGAGGTGGATATGGCCAGCACGGCGAGACGTATGAAAATGAAAACGGTGTGATCTGGTGGTCACACGGCGGAGAGCTGAGGGGCGGCAGCCCGGCGCGTATTCAGTTCCTGCTGGACATTATGGAAGAAAACGGAGGCTATATGGAGCCGCTTCCGGCATTCTTTGATGAGACTTGCTGCACGAACGGCGCAAGCCATCCGAGAAAAGACTGTATCATGTACTATTTCGGAGCCAACCGCCCATGCCGTCGCCCGTTCCACATGCCGGAAGGCCAGGAGTTTGATGTGGAAGTCATCGACACCTGGAACATGACCATCACCCCGGCAGGCCGCCACAGCGGAGAATTTACGATCGACATGCCGTCAAGACCGTATATGGCTGTGCGACTGGTGAAAGTGAAATAAAAATGTGGGAGAGGAATCTTGAAATTCGGTTCTGCATATGATATAGTATATGTAGCTGATAAGAGAAATAAGTGACATGTGTTCACAAAGCGAACCCCCAGCAGCGGCAACTGCTGGGGGTTCTTCCCTATTTTACGGAAGGGCATCCGCCTGGGCTAATTGTCACCATGTTTTCCGTCTAGCCACTTGCAGATATAGTAGCTGATTACACCTGCTACAACGGAAACGATAAGAGAAATAAGTATAGAAATGCGCTCACCCCCTTCCTGTTGCCAGTTTGGGAGGCGACAACAACGTAAGTATAACATGGTATAGGAAGAAACGGTTTGAAAAAATAGAACGCATATTTTGATGAAGTTGCACAAATATGAAAAAAGTTTATTTTGATCTTGACAACTCGCCTCACATATGCTATCATACCACCTGTATCACGCCGAAGACAGCAGGTGCCGCAAGGCGTAAGTTTCAAACGCCTGCCGAGGAGAAGTTACACAAGGTTCATGTTATGGAATTTTGAGATCTCTTCGCCAATCTTCGCGAAGAGCTTTTTTTATACTTCCAAAGCGTAGGTACGAAATACTACAAGGAGGTGCAATCATGGCAATCAATGCAAAAATCGATCTGAAGAAGCCGGTCCTGGAAGAGATCAGCGCACAGGTAGAAGGCGCACAGTGCGTGCTGCTGGTAAACTACAGCGGATTAACCGTTGCTCAGGATACTCAGCTGCGTAAAGAGTTAAGAGAAGCAGGCGTTCATTACAAAGTATACAAAAATACAATGATGAAACGTGCATTCGCTGGTACTGCTTTCGAGTCTCTTACCAAAGACCTGGATGGCACAAACGCTATCGCAATCAGCAAGGACGATGCAACGGCTCCGGCAAGAATCATCGCTAAATTTGCAAAAACCGCTCCGAAGCTGGAGATGGTTTCTGGTGTTGTAGAAGGAAACTACTACGACAAAGCTGGAATGGAAGCACTGGCAAACGTTCCGTCAAGAGAAGAACTTCTTGGCAAACTGCTTGGAAGCATCCAGTCCCCGATCGCAAACCTAGCTCGCGTCCTCAACCAGATCGCAGAGTCCAAAGGTGGCGCAGCAGAGGCCTAAGCCTCAAGCGGGCAGCGTGAAATACGCAGCCTGAGAACATTATTCAGAAAATATCCAAGGAGGAAAATAAAATGGCAAAGTTAACAACCGCAGAGTTTATTGACGCTATCAAAGAGTTATCTGTATTAGAGTTAAACGATCTTGTAAAAGCATGTGAGGAAGAGTTCGGCGTATCCGCAGCAGCAGGCGTTGTAGTTGCAGCAGCAGCAGGCGATGCAGCAGCAGCTGAGGAGAAAGACGAGTTCGACGTAGAGCTGACAGAGGTTGGCCCGAACAAAGTTAAAGTTATCAAAGTTGTACGTGAAGCTACAGGACTTGGCCTGAAAGAAGCTAAAGAAGTAGTTGACGGTGCTCCGAAAGTCCTCAAAGAGGGTGCTTCCAAAGCAGAAGCTGAAGAGCTCAAAACTAAACTTGAGGCTGAAGGCGCTAAAGTTACTCTTAAATAATTTAAGCGTAAATCAGAATCTATGGACGCACGGCGGGATTTCCTGCCGTGCGTTTTTTTGAAGTGAGTCCATACTTTGTGGCAATAAAGTTAAAAATTGCCGGAAGGTATGGTGATGCCATGTGGTATCAAAATGTAATTGCGACCGTGGAGATAAAATTGAGAATGTGATCTATTTATACAAGACATTTAAGGAGGAGTATAAGGGCTAAATATCCTCATGACAGAAAGACTCCGAGAGTACAGAAAGAGAAAACGGGAGGAACGAAAAATGCAGGTACATTCCGTTCTGGAATCTTTACAGCAGGGAATCCTGATCTGCGATCAGCACAGCAGGATTGTGTTCTTCAATCAAGTCTACAGCGATTTCATCGGCGTTCCGCTTGAAACCGCGAAAGGTCATAAAATCACGGATTACCGCAAATCTGCCATTGCTCCGGAAGTCATTTGGAGCGGCATCCCGGTCGAGGGAATGGTGCGGAGAGAGGGAACACAGGAATACTTTGCAAGTGTTTATCCGATCCGGGAAGAGCATCATATCCGCGGAAGCATCTCAATTGTGACGAGTCTCGTACAGTTTGAAAAACGGGAATCAGAGGCTCACATGACGCTGGAAGAGCGGGTGCGCCGCTTTGAACGGCAGGAGATCAAAAATACGTTGCTGCTGTACGGACGGGATATGGAGGGGAAGCGAAAAGCGGCAAAGGAACTCGGAATTTCGCTGGCGACGTTATACAATAAAATCAAAGAATAAGACAGAAGGAGAATGAAATGCCGGAATTTCTGCAGCTTTGGGGCTTTGTGGTATTTTCTGTCTTTGCTGTAACAGAACTCACATAAAAGAGGGATCATGATTTCTAAAATTTTAGAAATTACGATCCCTTTTGTAGTATCTGCCCGGATATCGCATTACAATGATCTCAGATCAAAGAAAGCGAGGCCATAGAACATGAAAAAAATCAGAATCGGAAGCGGCGCAGGCTATGCGGGAGACCGCATTGAGCCGGCAGTGGAGCTGATGGAAAAAGGAAATCTGGACTACATTATTTTCGAGTGTCTGGCGGAACGCACCGTTGCGATCGGGCAGCAGGACAAAGAGAAAGATCCGTCGAAGGGATACAACCAGCTGCTCGACTACCGAATGGAAAAAATTCTCCCGCTGATGGCGAAAAACAAAGTAAAAGTTATTACCAATATGGGAGCTGCCAACCCGGTATCTGCTGCAGAACGGACGTGTGAAATTGCCAGAAAACTGGGTGTCGGTGGATTGAAAATTGCCTGTGTGACCGGCGATGATATTACAGACGAACTGGATAAGTATGAAAATGAAAAAGTGCTGGAGGATGGCACGCTGTTAAAAGAGAAAAAAGATGTTCTGATTTCTGCGAATGTCTATATGGGTGCGGAGGGCATCACAAAAGCGTTGGAAGAGGGTGCCAATCTTGTCATTACCGGTCGCGTTTCCGATCCTGCACTGACGATCGGACCGCTGGTACATGAGTTCGGATGGAACATTGACGACAACCCGGATCAGATGGGACAGGCGGTTCTGGCAGGCCATCTGCTGGAGTGTGCCGGACAGGTGACAGGCGGCTATTTTGCGGATCCGGGCTACAAGGATGTGCCGGATCTGTGGAAACTTGGATTCCCGCTCATTGAGATCGACGAGACAGGCGCATTTACCGTGACAAAGGTCGAGGGAAGTGGCGGACTGGTGAGCGTGGATACCTGTAAAGAGCAGATGATCTACGAAATCCACAACCCAAAGGCTTACCTGACCCCGGATGCAACAGCGGACTTTTCAAAGGTGACGTTCCGGCAGATCGGGGAAAACCAGGTTCGCGCCG
>OICK01001002.1_pt1 | contig 10811 bp, 11 predicted proteins | sample 1581281 | NCBI WGS metagenome assembly OICK01 (sample SAMEA3882557, study PRJEB24775) | human gut metagenome | biome: human-associated habitat; feature: intestine environment; material: feces | place: Netherlands | collected 2009/2010 | reverse complement strand
ACAACGGCAACTACTACGGCACCCTGAAGGAAGAAGTGAACAAGCGCTTGGCGGCGGGCAAGCTGGTCGTCCTCGTCATCGACGTCCACGGCGCCGCCAACATCCGCCGGATGTTCCCCGGCGCAACCACGGTCTTCCTGCTGCCGCCGTCGGTGGAGGAGCTGGAGCGCCGTCTGCGCAGCCGGGGCGATACCTCGGAGGAACAGATCAAAATGCGTCTGGAACGGGCGTCATGGGAAATGGAGCAGCGAAGCTGGTACGATTACACCGTTGTTAACGACGACGCGAAGCGCTGCGCCGAAGAAATTCTGACAATCATTGCCAATCTGGCTGACTGAATATATTGCTACTTTATTGGAGGAACGAAATTATGCTATACCCCCCTGTTGCTGATTTGCTGAAGAAAGTGGACAGCCGTTATCTGCTGGTGAATCTGGTGGCGCACCGCGCCCGTCAGATCGCCGCTGAGGCCGAGGCGTTTCAGGAAGATCTGCCGGAAAAGCCCGTGACCATGGCCATTGAGGAAGTGGCGGATGGCGAGCTTTCCGCTACCGTGAAGGAAGAGTATATGAAATGATGCTTTTCCGGGGGATGCGAACACCCTCCGGAAAAGCAGCCGGAAAGGATGGGGTGAGGGATGATTGCGAAAATCGCGGTTTCCGCCGCGACCTATGCCATTGACAAGCCCTATTCCTACAAAATCCCCGAGGGGATGACCCTGCAGCCCGGCCAGCGGGTGCAGCTGCCCTTCGGCCGCGCCAACAAGCGCACCGAGGGCGTCGTCCTCACCGTGGAGACAGGCAATGAGGAAAAGCTGAAAGCCGTGGAGCGGTGTCTGGACGAAGCGCCGATTCTGTCGGAACATCAGCTGCGGCTGGCGGCATTTTTGCGGGAGCGGTATTTCTGCACCTTTTATGAGTGCCTCCGGGTCATGCTCCCGGCGGGACTGTGGTTTCAGGCGCGGGAACGGATATCTCTCACCAGCGAACGCTCATGGAAGGAAAAGGCCATCCGTAAGGACGGCGCGGCGGAGGTGCTGGCGCTGCTGGAAAATCTGGGCGGTCAGGCGGAGGAATCTGCTCTGCGTGCTCTGATTCCCGACGAGGAAACCCTTTCCGACGTGATCGCGTATCTTGCGCGGAAAAAGTGGATATCCGCCGAAACGGAATATCTGCGCCGCGCCAATGACAAGACGGAGAAAATCGCCGCTCTGGCGGTTTCCGCCGAGGAAGCCATGGAGTACGCCTCCCACCGCCCCAAATCCGCCGCCATGCAGAAAAATGTGCTGGAGCTGATGTGCGGCGTGGGCAGCGTGTCCGTGAAGGAGCTGTGCTATTTTACCGGCGCTTCCACGGCAACGGTGAACCGGCTGGAAAAACTGGGGTATCTGACGCTGACCGAGCAGCCGGTCCTTCGATGCCGGGAAATTCAGCCGGCAAAGCTGGACGGGCCGCTGGTGCTCAGCCCCGACCAGCAGCGCTGCTATGACGGACTCGCGGAGCAAATGACGCAGGAAAATCCGGGCGTCGCGCTCCTTCGGGGTGTGACCGGCTCGGGAAAGACTTCCGTCTATATCAAACTCATCCAAACCTGTCTGGAAACGGGCAGAAGCACCCTGCTTCTGGTGCCGGAAATCGCCCTGACGCCCCAGCTGCTGGGGCTGATGACGGCCTATTTCGGCGCTCAGGTGGCGGTGCTGCACAGCAGCCTTGGGTCGGGGGAACGGTACGACCAGTGGAAGCGCGTCCGAAGCGGCGACGCGAAAGTGGTCGTAGGGACCCGCTCGGCGGTGTTTGCCCCCTGTACCCCCGGCCTGATCATTCTGGACGAGGAACAGGAGCATTCCTATAAATCCGAAAATTCCCCCCGCTACAGCGCCAAAGAGGTCGCCATCTGGCGGGGCGCGAAGGAAGGCGCACTGGTGCTGCTCGGCTCCGCGACGCCCTCCGTGGAAAGTATGTACCGGGCGAAGACCGGCGCTTACAGCCTGTACACTATGGCGGAACGCTATGGCGGACGGAAGCTGCCCGCCGTGGACATCGTGGACATGCGGGAGGAGCTGAAGCTGGGAAACGATCTTTCCCTGAGCATCCCTCTGCGGGAAGCGCTGTCCGACAACCGGGACGCGGGAAAGCAGACGATTCTGCTGCTCAACCGCCGGGGAAACAGCCGGGCGCTGGTGTGTGTGGACTGCCGGAAAGCGCCGGAATGTCCCCGGTGCAGCGTCCGCCTGACCTATCACAGCGCCAACAACCGGCTGATGTGCCACTACTGCGGCTTTTCCCAGCCGGTGCCGGAGCGCTGCCCGGAATGCGGCGGACCGCTGAAAACCATCGGCACCGGTACCCAGAGGGTGCAGGAGGAGCTGGAATTCCTCTTTCCCGACATGGAGACCGACCGGATGGACGCTGACACGGTAAGCGCCGTGAATACACACGAAAAAATTCTGGAACACTTCCAAAAGGAGAACGTTCCCGTGCTTCTTGGCACCCAGATGGTGGCCAAGGGGTTGAACCTCCCCAACGTCACGCTGGTGGGCGTGCTGGACGCCGATCTGAGCCTGTACACCGGCGGGTATCTGGCGGGGGAGACCACCTTCAATATGCTCACTCAGGTGGTGGGCAGAGCCGGCCGGGGGGACAGCCCCGGAAAGGCCATTATTCAGACGATGGTGCCCGACCATCAGGTCATCCGGTACGCGGCGGAGCAGGATTACGACGGATTTTACGATCTGGAGATTCAGCTGCGCCGGGTGCAGAACGCGCCGCCCTTCGGCGATCTCGCCGCCGTGGTGGTGACGGGACGGGAGGAAACGGCGGTGCTTCGGGGCGCGGCAAAATTCCGGGACAGCCTGATTGCGTGTCTGCGTCAGGAAGCCTACCGGGAGGAACGCTGCGCGGTGCTGGGGCCTGCGCCCTGCGCCGTGCCGAAGGTCAACTACCATTTCCGCTACCAGCTGACCCTGCGCTGCCGTCTGACCCGGACAATGCGCCAGCTGCTTTCCTATCTTCTCCGGGAGTTCGGAAAGGACAAGGCAAACCGGGGTGTCAGCGCCTACATTGATGTGAACGGATTCGACTGACCGGCAAGCCGTTTACCATAAGAGAAACGAGGTAATATCATGGGACTGCGCAAAATTCTGACATACAAAGACCCGGCGCTGCACAAGGTATGCCGTCCGGTGGAGAAATTCGACTGGCGGCTGCACAAACTGCTGAACGACATGACCGATACCCTGGCCGAAGCTAACGGCGTGGGACTGGCCGCCCCCCAGGTGGGCATTCTGCGCCGGGTGGTGATCGTGGATACCGGCGAGGAAATTCTGGAGCTGGTGAATCCGGAGCTGGTGGAGACCAGCGGTGAGCAGTGCGGCGCGGAGGGGTGCCTCAGCGTTCCGGGCAAGTACGGTCTGGTGAAGCGCCCCAACTATGCCAAGGTTCGCGCGCAGGACCGGAACGGTGAGTGGTTCGAGGCTGAGGGCGAGGAACTGATCGCCCGGTGCTTCTGCCATGAGCTGGATCATCTGGACGGCATCGTCTACACCGAGGTCATGGAGCGGTTCCTGACGGAGGAAGAACTGGAGCAAGAAAAGTAACGGAGGGATCATCCTTGCGTGTTGTGTTTATGGGTACGCCGGACATCGCGGCGACCTGCCTGAAAAAAATTCTGGCCGACGGCTTCGACGTGGTGGGCGTCTACACACAGCCTGACCGCCCCAAGGGACGGGGCATGAAGCTGGTGGCGTCTCCGGTGAAGGAGGTGGCGGTGGCTGCCGGAATCCCCGTATTCCAGCCGGAAAATTTCCGGGAGGAAGAGACGGTGGAGCAGCTCCGCGCCTTGCAGCCGGACATCTGCGCCGTGGTGGCCTACGGGCGCATCCTGCCCCAGAAGGTGCTGGACGTGCCGAAATACGGCTGCATCAACATCCATGCCAGCCTGCTGCCCAAATACCGCGGTTCCGCCCCCTATCAGTGGGCGGTGCTGGACGGCCTGACGGAGACCGGCGTTACCGCCATGTACCTGACCCGGGAGATGGATGCCGGGGATATCATTGACATTTCCAAGACACCCATCGGCGAAAACGAAACGGCGGGGGAGCTGCTGGATCATCTGGCGGTGCTGGGCGCGGAACTGCTGAGCAGGACCCTGACCCGGTTTGAAAGCGGGAAGGTGCCTGCCACGCCTCAGGATGCGTCGGGGGTCAGCTATGCTCCCATGCTGGACAAGTCCATGTGCCCCATCGACTGGACGAAGACGGCGCAGCAGGTGCATAACCACGTCCGGGGGCTGCATCCATGGCCGGTTGCGACCATGGAATTGCAGGGCAAGACCTTCAAAGTCCACGCCACACGGGTTGTGGAGGGCAGCGGCAAGCCCGGCGAAATCTTAAGCCTGACGAAGACCGGACTGCGTATCGCCTGCGGTGAGGGCGCGGTGGAGATTACTTCTCTGCAAGCCGAGGGCGGCAAGCGCATGGCGGCGCCCGATTATTTCCGGGGTCATCCCTTGGAGCGCTGATGGGCGCGAGAGAAACGGCGCTGAACGCGCTGATCGCCTGCCGTAAAAGCGGCGCATGGCCGAACGGGGCGCTGAAAGAATATATTGCCCGGGACCGCCTGTCCCCAAGGGACGCGGCGCTGGCTACGCGGCTGTGCTACGGCGTCCTGCAAAACCGGAACAAGCTGGATTTTTACCTGAAGCAGCTCCTGACGGGGCGGCTGAAAGACCTCCATCCCGTGGTGCGGGACATCCTCCACCTGGGGCTGTACCAGATTTATGAGCTGGACAAAGTCCCCGAAAGTGCCGCCGTGAACGAATCGGTGACGCTGGCGAAGAAATATTGCAAAAATCCGAAGGCCGGGGCGCTGGTGAACGCCGTTCTGCGTAAGGCGGCGGCGACGAAGGGAACCCTGCAGGAGCCGACGTCCTATGCCGACCGCTACAGCCATCCGGACGAGCTGATCTCCCTGCTGAAAGCAAACCTGCCCAAGGGGAAGCTGGAGCCCATGCTCATTGCCGACAACGCCGCACCCCGGACGGTGGTGCAGGTGAACACCCTCCGGATCTCTGCGGAGGAACTGGCCGAGCGGCTGAATCGGGAGCATGTCAGCGCTAAGCCCCACGAATGGATGGCGGACTGTCTGGTGCTGTCCGGCACGGCGCTCGACGGCGTGTCGGCCGTCGGACTGGAAGACACGGACGGCGACGCACTGTACGCCCCGCTGACCGCAAATGACCTCGCCCTGACCGACCCGGCCACGGACGCACAATCCTGAACGCAGACCCATTCCCACGGAGGTGTATTTTTCATGCTCAACAACATTGCCCGCATCCAGCGCGCGCTGAGACAGGCGCATCTGGACGCCATCCTGCTCACCAACGAAAACGACCGCCGGTTCGCCACCGGCTTCCCGTCCTCGGACGGCGCCGTGATCGTGACGGTGCACCAGGCATTTTTCATCACCGACGCCCGCTACATCGAGGCCGCGCGCGCCGCGCTGACCGGCATCGCCCAGGTGCTGCTGTGCTCGCGCGAGGCGCCGATGCGCACGCTCGTGCAGGGGATTTTGCGCGAGGCAAACGTGCAGCTGCTCGGCGGAGAGGAGCAGACGACGAGTTACGCCGAATTCACGGCCTATGAGCAGCTGCTCGGGCTCAGGCTCCAGCCGGCGCAGAACATCCTGCGCACCCTGCGCGCATCCAAGCAGCCGGAGGAGCTGGCGATGATGTATCAGGCGCAGCAGATCACGGACGAGACGTTCGCGCAGATCTGCACTGTCATCCGCCCCGGCATGACCGAGCGCGAGATCGCGGCCGAGCTCATCTACCGCATGCTGCGTCTCGGCGCAGAGGGCACGAGCTTTGACCCCATCGTGCTCACCGGACCGGACACGAGCATGCCGCACGGCGTGCCCGGCGACCGGCGCGTGGCCGCGGGCGACTTTGTGACGATGGACTTTGGCTGCCGCAAAAACGGCTACTGCTCGGACATGACGCGCACCGTCGCCGTCGGCATGCCGAGCGACGAGATGCGCAGCGTGTACCAGATCGTGCTCAATGCGCAGCTGGCCGGCATCGCCGCGGCAAAGGCCGGCGTGACCGGCGAGCGCGTGGACGGCGCTGCGCGCAAGGTCATCAGCGACGCGGGCTACGGCGCGTACTTCGGCCACAGCTTCGGCCACAGTCTGGGGCTCGACATTCACGAGCACCCCATTGCCGCCCCCGGCGTGCACGCGAAGCTGCCGGAGCACACCGTCATCTCCGCCGAGCCGGGCATCTATCTGCCCGGAAAATTCGGCGTGCGCATCGAGGACGTGATGCATCTGACGGCCGACGGCGCGGAAATTCTCACCCGAAGCCCGAAAAATCTCATCATTCTGTAAATACCCGCTTGTCAAACCACGCAAAATCGTGTAAACTATATAAGATTTTTGATTCTGATCATTCTTGAGGAGGATTCCTATATGATTACTGCAGGCGATTTCCGCAACGGCGTTACTTTCGAAATGGACGGCCAGGTCATGCAGGTCGTCGAGTTCCAGCACGTCAAGCCCGGCAAGGGCGCGGCCTTCGTGCGCACCAAGATGAAGAACATCGTCACCGGCGCCGTCACCGAAACTTCCTTCAACCCCACCGCAAAGTTCGAGGAAGCCTTCGTGGAGCGCAAGGACATGGCTTACAGCTATAACGACGGCGACCTGTATTACTTCATGGACCAGGAGACCTTCGACATGGTGCCCCTGGGTAAGGACCTGCTGGGCGACGCGTTCCGCTTCATCACCGAGAACACCGTGTGCAAGGTGCTGAGCTATAAGGGCAGCGTGTTCGGCCTGGAGTGCCCCAACTTCATGGACCTGGAGGTCACCGAGACCGAGCCGGGCCTGGCCGGCAACACCGCCACCAACACCCTGAAGCCCGCCACCGTGGAGACCGGCGCCGAGGTGAAGGTGCCTCTGTTCATCAACATCGGCGACAAGATCACCATCGACACCCGCACCGGCGAGTACCTGGGCCGCGCCAAGTAAGGACTGCGGCTTTCCCACCACCCATATCAGGAAAGGAGCATGAACATGGAAATTTCTGAGAAGGTAGCTTATCTGAAGGGCCTGGCCGGGGGCCTGGCGCTGGACAGCGACACCAAGGAGGGCAAGCTCATCGCTGCCATCATCGACGTGCTGGACGACATGGCTGAGAAGTTCGTGGACCTGGAGGACGAGCTGTGCGACGTGGAGGACGGCCTGGACGCCGTCAGCGACGATCTGTCCGACGTGGAGCAGGCCCTCTACGAGCTGGATGATGACGTGGACGAGGATGAGGATGAGGACTACGACGATGACGACGAGTCCTATTTCGAGACCACCTGCCCCGTGTGCGAGGAGGAGATCGTCTTCGACGAGGATACCCTGGAGAGCGGCGAGATCCGCTGCCCCAACTGCGGCGAGAAGCTGGAGTTCGATCTCAGCGACCTGGCCAACGCCCAGGACGACGAGGACCAGGAGTAAGCCAAAACAGTTCAAAAAAGCGTGCTGCCTGCGGGCAGCAGCGTATAAGACAGGTTTATCAAGTTAAGAGAGAACAGCGTGGCGAAAGTCACGCTGTTCTGCTTTTTGATGCGTGAGTGAGCATTTCGGCAATGATGCTCTCCGGCAGGAAACCAATGCAGGCAAGGCTGATATGCACATCCTGCACTCGCTGCCCGCTGCTCTTATCCGGCGCGGAAACATAGACCCTGTTCACAAGATCATGCAGCACAGCGGGCGTCAGTTCCTGCAAGTTGGGATATTTCTTCGCCCGGAGGATGAACTGCTCAATGCTGTCGGCTTCTTCCTCCTGCTGGGCAATCTCCTGTTCCAAAAGCTGCATTTTCTCCGTCAGCTCTGTTTGCTCATTTTCATAGTCGGCGGACAGCTTTTCAAATCGGCTATCATTGATTTTGCCGGAGATATTGTCCTCATAGAGCCGTTTGAACAGACGGTCAAGCTCTTCCATCCTGCGCTGTGCCTGCGTGAGCTGTCTGCGCTTTGCGGCGAGTTCTTTCTTGAAGTCCTCCTTGCGCTTTGCACCCAACTTATTCCGGAACAGATCCTCGCAATCGGAGATATACCAAAGCAGGATTTGCAGAAATTTCAGCACGCCCTTTTCCAGAACAACCGCACGGATGAAGTGCGTTCCGCACACGTCTTTTCCCTTCTTGCGAGAGGTAGAGCAGACGAAATGATCCTGTCGTTCTTCAAAGTTCCGCGAGGTGCAGTAGTACATTTTTTCTCCGCAATCGGCACAGTAGGCAACGCCGGAAAAGAGGTTGCTCTTGCCCGTTCTTGCCGGTCTGCGTTTGTTGCGGCGCAACTCCTGTACCCGCTGAAAGGTGTCCTCATCCACAATGGCTTCGTGGGTGTTGCGGAATATCTTCCATTGCTCCGGTGGATTCTCGATGGTCTTCTTGATTTTGTAGGACTGCCGGTGCGTTTTGAAGTTCACGGTATGCCCGCAATACTCCATTCGTTCCAGAATTGCAGCAACGCCGCCATTTGCCAATGAAAATCAGCTGCGTTCCAAGACTTTTTTAATCTCTCAGTCTAATTATAACAAGAACAATCGTTCGAGTCAATGCGATTATGAGAGGAAGAGCAAGCACAGCAAGTGTAGCTACACTTGCGAAAAACGGCGTGGTCTGACCGGGATTTTCTTGCAGAGCAGCAAGCAAATCCGGTGAGTACCCACACCGAGAAAACAGAGCGTTCCGGCTGACCGCTGAAACGCCCTGGTTTCATTTTGGGGATCGTCCCAAGCCCTTAGAGAAGAGCGCTTGAAATGATTTACCCATTGTGAAATCGGTTTTGTTTTGCTATAATGAATTCAAATAATGATTGCGCAGAGGTGAGTATCATGCCCCTTATCATTGTTCGCAATGACATCACGAAAATGAGCGTAGACGCCATCGTCAACGCGGCGAAGGAATCTCTGCTGGGCGGTGGCGGCGTGGATGGCTGCATCCACCGGGCGGCGGGGCCGGAGCTGCTCCAGGAGTGCCGGACGCTGGGCGGTTGCCGGACCGGCGAGGCCAAGATCACCGGCGCGTACCGCCTGCCGTGCCGCTACATCATCCACACCGTGGGCCCTGTGTGGAACGGCGGTAAGTACGGCGAGCGGGAACAACTCGCCTCCTGCTATCGCACCAGCCTTGCGCTGGCGAAGGAGCACGGCTGTGAGACGGTGGCATTTCCGCTGATCTCCTCCGGCGTTTTTGGCTATCCAAAGGATCAGGCGCTCCGCGTGGCGGTGGACGCCATCAGCGAATTTTTGGCTGAAAACGACATGACGGTGTACATCGTCATTTTCGACCGCGCGGCGTACCAGATCGGCAACAAACTGTTCGCGGATATCGCCGCATACATCGACGACCACTATGTGGATGCTCACACCGATTCCCGCCGGGAGCGGATGCGCCGCATGGGCGTCGTCGAAAGCCGGATGCTGACCGCCTACGGGGACGCGCCCATGGCGACCTCCGGGCTGGACGAGGCGCTGGCGCATCTGGACGCCGGGTTTTCGGAGACACTGCTGAAGCTCATCGACCGCAGCGGAAAAAAGGACGCCGAGGTTTACAAGAAGGCCAATGTGGATCGCAAGCTGTTCTCGAAAATCCGCAACAACCCGGACTACAAGCCCTCCAAGCCCACGGCGGTGGCCTTCGCCATCGCGCTGGAGCTGAGCCTGCCGGAGACCCGCGACCTCATCGCCCGCGCGGGCTATGCCCTCAGCCCCAGCAGCAAGTTCGACGTCATCATCGAGTATTTCATCATGCAGCGGGACTATGACATTTTCAAAATCAACGAGGCGCTGTTCGCGTTTGACCAGAGTTTGCTGGGGGCGTGAAAGGCAAATGATTACAGAAAAACAGATACAACTATTTTCGCAGTATTGCACAAAAAACTTTGAAGCGGAGATAAAGGGCGTTCGTAAGATTGAGCGTTATCAGTCCCTGCCCGTATGTATTCTCGACTGCGTTTATTCATTGAGAGAAAAATATTTCGCAGTAACCGTCCCTGTTTTGCACCGCTATGCCGATACATATATGGGAGGGGATATATACTCTGCGCAGGACACATTATCTGATTTCATTGCCCATATAAAGGAATTTGCCGATTGCGCTGCATTTGCAGCGGATATATTGAAGAATAATCAAGTCTTGAGTGGCCGAAATAAGGCTGAGGTATGCTATGAAATTGCGGCGAAGCTGCATGAATATTTGGACATAGATACATTTGAGGATTTTTGTCATTTTGCTAAAGAACCACTGCTTGAACTTGTTTTGCGTTCAGTAAAAGGAATGGGTGACGCCGGGGTAAATTATATGTTCATGATGGCAGGAGACCCCAATCGGTGCAAACCTGATGTTCATATTCACCGCTGCATAAAGAATGCACTTGGCACGGATATTCCAAATGACGAATGCCAAATATTGTTTAGACGCGCAGTCGAAGAGCTTCGGATCTGTGGATACCCTGATTTGACTGTAAGAGACTTGGATAGTATAATTTGGAATAAATATCAAAGAGGCAAGCCTATGTCTTAAATGTCGCCCCACAGGCGACCAAACCCTCCTTCGGCTGCGCTACAATGATAGCGCAATCAAACGAAGGAGGGTTTTCATTATGACAGAATTGGTTTTCATCCTGGATCGCAGCGGCTCCATGGCGGGGCTGGAGGCGGACACCATCGGCGGCTTCAACTCCATGATCGCGAGGCAAAAGCAGGAGGCGGGCGAGGCCCTGGTCTCCACGGTGCTTTTCGCCAACGACAGCACGGTC
>OICK01000999.1_pt1 | contig 10857 bp, 10 predicted proteins | sample 1581281 | NCBI WGS metagenome assembly OICK01 (sample SAMEA3882557, study PRJEB24775) | human gut metagenome | biome: human-associated habitat; feature: intestine environment; material: feces | place: Netherlands | collected 2009/2010 | reverse complement strand
GGGCAGAGGTGTTCCGGGTGGAGCAGACCATGGAGATCATGGCGGCCAGCTTCCACCTGCGGGAGTTCCATGTCTATGTGCTGACCAACGGCATTTTTGCCAGCGCAGGCACGGCGGAGATGAGCGAGGTGCGCAACGTGCCCACCCGTACCACCCACCTGGGGCGGGTGGCGGCGGTGAATCAGCTTTCCCGCCAGATCGCGTCCGGGGAAGTGGACACCATCGATGAGGCCGAGACCCGGCTGGCTCAGGCCAGGTGCATCCCTTTTCCGAAGGACTGGGTGCAGCTTGCGGCGGGCATGGGCGGCGCGTTCTGCTTTGCGCTGATCTTTGGCGGCGACCTGAAAGCCGGGCTTGCTGCCGCTGCGGCCGGTGTTGCGGCCAACGCCTACCTGCTGTTCTGCGGGCGGCACGGCGTGGGGGGCGGGTTCCGAACCATCTCCACCGCCGCCCTCATCACCCTGTGCTGTATTCTGGGCTGCAGCCTGCTGGGCACTGAAGCCAGTCACGCCATCATCGGTACTCTGATGATCCTGACCCCCGGCATCGCCTTTACCATGGGCATCCGGGACTTTGTGCAGGGAGATTACCTGTCCGGCACCATCCGGATGATCGACGCGCTGCTCATTGCGGCCAGCATCGCCATCGGCACCGGCCTTGTGCTGGGGGCCTATTCCATGCTGACGGGGGTGGTGCTTGCATGACACAGCTTCTTTTGACCAGTGAGCAGATCGGCCAGTTGGTCGCGCAGTTTTTCATCGCCGGGGCGGGCACCCTGAGCTTTGCCATCCTCTTCGCGTGCCCCAAACGCACCCTGCCCTACTGCGGGCTGGTGGGCGCAGTGGGGTGGCTGGTATATGAGATCGCGGAGCTGTTCGGGATGGAAGCCTTTGCAGCCTCGCTGCTGGCGGTCATTCCGCTGACGCTGCTGGCCCGCATCCTTGCGATGACCCTCAGAGCACCGGTGACGGTGTTCCTGCTCACCGGCATCTTTCCGCTGGTGCCCGGTGCGGGCATCTATTACAGCGCCTACTACTTCATTCAGGGCGACAACGCGCTGGCGCTGGCAAACGGCATCTCCACCTTCAAGATCGCCGTGGCGCTGGCCGTGGGCATTGCCCTGGTGCTGGGCATCCCCCTGCCAAAGAAACAGTGATAAAACGAAAACGAGACCGCCCGGTGGGCGGTCTCGTTGGTTATACGGGAAGAAAATCAGGTGGTGGGAACCATCCGCAGCAGCTGGGCCCCGGTGGTGACATCCAGACGGAAATATGCCTTGTTCAGCTCGGTGTTGTAGGAAACACTGACCGGTGTTTCGGTACCGTCGGCATTGATCTGCATCAGGCTGTAGCCGGAAACGGTATTGGCGGGTACCTCGATGCTGGCAATGACTGGCTGGGCCATCACACGGGCGGGGATGACCTCCTCGCTCTTTACGGTGCCGCACTTTTCGCAGATGACCCGTTCAATAACAGTGGGATAGTAGAATGCTGCTGTCATTACCTGCTCACCGTTTTTCAGAGTCCCGGTGTGAACAGTCAGGTTGGAAAAGTTGGAGAAGACACCGTTTACCTTGGTCAGCTGGGTGTTATTCTTTACCTTGCCGCATTCGGGGCAAAGTGTAAGGGTCTCGATGGTGCCATCGGGGAGCTTATGCTGGAAGGTGGTCTCCACACACTCGGTCTTATACTCTGTCGTGGTCTTCCAGGTGTGTTCCTTGCACTCGGTTTTGCCCGGGGTCTCTTCGGCCATGCTGACCACAGAACTGCCTGCCAGCACACAGACGGACAGACCAAAGGAGGCCAGGGCTTTCAGTATACGATTTTTCATAGAAGGATCCTTTCTCCCCGCATCCCGGCGGGGCAGCGCGGTTTGAGCTTGGCTGCTTTTACCATGCTTCCAGCCTGATTATACCAATTAGAAGGAAAAGGTGTCAATGTCCGGGATTAAGTCCTGCGGGAAGATTCACTAGCAGAATACAACGGAATGACAGAAACACAGGAGCAAAATGTATATATACATTGAGAATGGGTCGCTGTATGTATAAATGTTTTCAAAAGGGTTTCATTTGTTCCGATTTTTTGCACAACACTTGACTTTTTTATTTGTACAACATATACTAATCCTGTTCCTTGATGACACGGTGAAGCGCATCGTGCCGGGAAAGTGAAAAATTATACAATCAACAGAGGAGTGTTTGAATATGAAAAAGATCAATCGCCGCAGCTTTCTGGCTGCCGCTGGTCTGACCGCTGCCGCTCTGGCTCTGACTGCCTGCGGCGGTTCTTCCGCCAGCACCGCCACGAGCACCACGACGGAGGCTACCTCTGAGGCTGCCGCTTCCACCTCCGGCAGCAAGACCGATGTCGCCTTTGTTACCGACGTCGGCAACATCGATGACCAGTCCTTCAACCAGTACACCTGGCAGGGCGTGCAGGATTTCTGCTCTGCAAACAGCCTGAACGCCAACTACTACCGTCCCACCGAGGACTCCGACGCCGCCCGTCTGGAGCAGATCGACATTTTCACCGGCGTGCGCCGGATGGCCTATGACGACGCGGCGGCCCAGGGCCTGATCCAGGTCATGGGCCGGGAGACCGACGACCGCTTTATGGCGCATGTCATGGCCATGGTCAACGACCGGGAGTCTATGGCCCGGGTGGCCGACACCTTCAAGATGGTGTACACCCCCTTCCATGGCTGCGGCTGGCAGCTGGTGCCGGAGGCCCTGCGGGGCCTGGGCGTGAAGCATCTGTACTGCGTCAAGGAGCAGATGGTGCTGGACGGTAATTTCCCCACGGTGGCCTCCCCCAATCCGGAGAACCCCGAGGGCTTCTATCTGGCCATTGACCTGGCCAACCAGGTGGGGGCGGACTTCATCCTGGGCACCGACCCGGACAGCGACCGGGTGGGCATCATGGTCCGCAGCCACGACGGCTCCTTTGTGCCCGTTACCGGCAACCAGACCGGCGTGCTGATGCTGGACTACCTCATCGGGGCCATGCGCCGGGCGGGCAAGCTGCCGGAGCATCCCTATTTCCTGAAGACCATCGTCACCACCGAGATGGCCCGGAAGGTGGCCGAGGCCAACGGCGTCACCTGCTGCGACACCTTCACCGGCTTTAAGTTCATGGCCGAGAAGAAGAACGAGCTGGAGGGCCAGGGCAAGGGACAGATCATCATGAGCTATGAGGAGAGCTACGGCTATATGCTGGGGGACTACGTCCGGGATAAGGACGCCGTCACCGCCTCCCTGATCCTGACGGAGATGGCCGCTTGGTACGCCGCCCAGGGCATGACCCTGTTCGACGCCCTGAACGCCCTGTACGAAAAGTACGGCTATTACGGCGAAAAGACCCACAATCTGGTGATGCCCGGCCTGGACGGCCTGGAGAAGATGGCTCAGCTGATGCGGGACCTGCGGGCAGATCCCCCGGCCGCTATTGCCGGGGTGGAGGTCCTGCGCCGCAAGGACTATACCGATGGCAGCGTCATCGACTGCCGCACCGGCGAAAAGTCCGCCATGGAGCTGTCCGGCAGCAACGTGCTGCGCTATGAGCTGGCGGACGGCACCACCATCCTGGTGCGGCCCAGCGGCACCGAGCCCAAGATCAAGGTCTATGTCCTGACCATCGGCGAAACTCCCGCCGCCCGGGACGAGAACCTCCGCAAATACGGCGAGTGGGTCAAGACCCTGCAGCGGTAATACGACCACTATAACGAAATACCCCCTCATGCAGGACGATAAACCGGCATGAGGGGGTATTATTGTAAGCAGAAAGGCTGCCAAAAGTGGGACAGCGCCATGGCGGCGCTGTCCCACTTTTTAGCCTATCGCACGCTACTGACCAGAATGATGATCAGTGCCATATATGCTGCGCTGACGGCGGCCAGAAGGCCGCACGCGATCATGCACGACGCCCGCAGGCCCCGGCGCTGCCGCAGCCGCAGCGCACCGATGACGAACCCGGCCACAGCCAGGACGAATATCACTGCCGCACCCCAGAAGGGCATACCATCACCCCTTCAGCGCGTCCAGCAGGTCCGTGAACACACGGAGCTGGTCCGCGAAGCGCCGGGTCAGACCCTCGGGGCGGCCCTTTCCGGCGTCAAACAGCAGATCGTCCGTCTGGATGGCCGCAAACACGCGGCCGTCGGCCTTGACGCTGAGATAGACGCTGCCCATTTTCAGCAGCTGATCCATGACCCGGGGGGACAGCAGAGACTGCCCGGCGGCGGGATTTTCGCACCGGACATTGAACCGCCGGTCAAACTCCGGATTTTCCGAGGCGAAGCCCTCCCGGCCCAGCAGGCGGGCCAGCTTGCCCTTGGGCGCTGCCTGCACATCGCAGGGGAGGGTGCGTCCCAGGTCCGCCGCCATCCACTGCCCCTTGAAGATGGGAAGCTCCCGATCCTCCCAGACCTCCGTCTCGGGATTCTGGTACGCCTGGGTGTTGGAAAGCTCCAGATTGCTGATCTCCAGGGGACGGCCGTGGTACTTGCCGCAGACCAGGCCGCTGCCGCCTACGTTGTCGGCACTGGGCAGGCCCAGACCGGATTCCGCGAATTTTCCGCCGTCGATGCAGGAACCGGGGCGGTACTCCGCCTCCTCCAGCACCTGCTCCATAGCCGCCTGGGCCAGACCGCCCTGGGCCGCGCCCTGCAGCTTCTTGCCGCTGGCGGAGCTCATCAGTCCGCCGATGATCAGAAGGACGACGCCCACGACGATGACGGGCACCGCGCCGCCCAATATCGCGCCGATGGCCGCAATAACCAGGCCCAGACCGGACAGGACCTTTCCGAAGCCCTTCAGCGCCCGGCCGCTGCGTATATTCTGCACATTGTTATCCATTTGTCTGCTCCTTTTCATGCTCCGCGAACAACGCGCCGCACCGGCGCAGCGCCTCGATGATCCCCTGCAGATACCGCAGGGACACCAGATAGCTGCGGCGCAGGGCGTTCAGGTCCCGCACGTTGATATCCACCGGCAGGTCCATCACCGGCAGCGTGGATTCCAGCGCCAATTCCAGGCGGTTTTCCTCCCAGCGGACAGCCGCCGGACGGCCCAGGGTTTCCAGCAGGGGGACCAATTCCAGGGCATCCCGCCCGTATGTATCGTCCTCCCGGCGGTACAGATAGCCGCCCTCCGGGGCCTGCCGTTCCGTTTCGCAGATCAGCCACACACCGCCGAAAGCCTTCACGGACCGGGTCATGGTGTCGTTGACGTCCCGGCCCACGTGCTCCTCAAAATTGTGGGTCAGCTCCACGTTGGCCGCGCCGAACCGGACGCCCTGATGGACGCCCTGGCGGTAATTCTTGATCCGGCATTCTTCCCAGCGGCGGTCGATCATCCGACTGCGGCGGATGCCCGCCTCGTCAATGAACAGCTCCGGGAGCCTTGTGCCCGGGCCGAAGGCTTGCTCCGTCTCCGACCGGAAAAAGTCCCCCATCTGCTCCCAGATCAGCTTCCGCTGGCGGCTGTCGCACCGGCACAGGCCGATGATGCCCACAGCCAGCAGGATAAACAGCGCCAGCAGGCCCCAGCGGATATCGCCGGACCTCCACCATACAACGCCGCCCGCAGCAAAGCCCAGCACCAGCATGACGGAGCACACCGTCCGCATCCGGTCCCACCGGGCCAGCCGCCGCAGCAGCTCCCGGTCCGCCAGGGACTCCTTATAGCCGCAGGAGCACGCAGTGGAGCCTTTTTTCAGCGGCTCGCCGCACATAGGACAAATATGTTTTTTCATGGTCTTATCCCCAGTTGTTCATCCAGTTTTCGCCCCAGTCCTCGGCGGGGTCGTAATCCACCGGGTCAAAACCGGCGGCGTACACCGGCCCGTCCTGCCGATAGGCCAGGCCGTCCTCGTGGAGGGTGTAGCTTCCGGTGATGTAGAAGGCGTCGTGTCCGTCGCTGTACCAGCGGCACAGGTCGTCCTCGTCCAGCTCAAAGCTGGCCCCCGGCAGGCCGGTATAGGCCGCCACCTGGCCATAGGGGTAGAACACGCCGGAGAAGTCGCCGTTCGTTTCCCCATCCGGCAGCAGGGCGAAGCGGTCCGCCTCCAGGCCGGGGGAGATGTACGCATGGAAGCCGTCCATGGCCAGATAGGGGCCCTTGCCGTCCCCGGCGTCCCCAATGGTCCCGCTGCCGGCGGACAGGCGGGTGTAGCTCAGATACTCCATGCGCTGGGAGTCGATGACCAGAGTCTCGCCCAGGGCGTTCTGCCACACGCCGTCCAGCTGGGCAATGTCCCAGATGTCCACCCGGGCGTCGCTGCGGGTGAAGGTGAAGTGGTCGAAGGACTCCGCATCGCCGCTGCCGTTCTGGTTAGGCAGCAGCACGCCGTCATCCCGCAGGATGAAATCGTACAGGAAGCCATCGAAGTCGATCATGGGCACGTCGCCGGAGGTGTCATAGCGGCCCTGTCCCGTGCGGCCAGAGAAGGTCTGGTAGTAATAGCACCCCTCGTCGGCCACAAAATACAGAATGCTGCCGGAAGGGGAGGACCACTTGCCCTCCAGCTCGCTGGCGTCCGTCACCTGGCGCTGATCCTCCGGCACGGCAGGGGAGGGGGCCTCCCCGCCGCCGCTGCACGCCGTCAGGGACAGCAGCAGCGCCAGCACAGCCGCCAGCCAAAGCGTTTTTCTCATGAAGTAGCCTCCTCAGTCCGCCAGCGTGTCCATGAACTCGCCCCGGACCGTGTTCCAGTACCAGACGTAGGTCACATACTCACCGTCCTGGTCGAAGGACATCTGCAGGTCGCTGTTGCCATCGCCGTCCAGATCGCTGTAGTCCGTTCCCTGGTAGCGGCTGGCGGCAGAGTCGAGGGGCACCGGGAACTGCACGGTGGTGTAGAGCTCCTGCTCAGCCTTGTCATAGTAGAGGTCGGCGCCGGTGTCGGTGATGCAGATGCACACGTCGATCATCTGACCGTCGTGAGTCAGGGTGCCGGTGTCCTGAATGGTGCCCCAGGTGCGCCAGTCGTCACCAACGATGTCGTCGTCAGTCGTCCCCTGATTTCCGCAGGCGGCCAGGCACAGCACCAGGGTGCACAGAAGCAAGAGAATGCTGAATTTTCGCATGGTTCGTTCCTCCTTGATAAAATGAGTCCACTGTACATCCATTGTACAGTGGACTCAGATAAAATACCATTAACCAAAGGTTAGTTTTTGGCAAAAGATGGCAGAATTGCGGAGGCCCGGATTCACACGCCCAGCCGCTGGGAGATGGCCGACAGCAGTTCGTTTTTCCCGGTGCCCTTTTCGGCGGAGAAGGGCACCAGACAGTCCTGCTCCTCCAGCTCCAGGGTGTCCCGGATCAGCTGCAGATTGGGCTCGATCTCGCTTTTTTTCAGCTTGTCCAGCTTGTTGGCCACGACCACCACCGGGCATCCGGTGCCCCGGAACCACTGGAACATGGTCACGTCGTCCGCCGTGGGCTTGTGCCGGGCGTCCACAATGAGAACACCCAGGGAGATGAGGCCCGGCTCCTGGAAATACGACTCCATCAGCCGTCCCCAGCGGTCCCGCTCCTCCTTGCTGACCTTGGCATAGCCGTAGCCGGGCAGATCGGTCAGATACACCCGGTTGTCGATGAGGAAATAGTTCACCTGGGTGGTCTTGCCGGGGGTGGCGCCCACCCGGGCGAAGTTCTTCCGGTTGAGCAGGCGGTTGATGACGGAGGATTTGCCCACGTTGGATCGCCCGGCAAAGGTCACCTGGGGCCGTCCGTCCCGGATAAAGGCCTCCGGGCGCACCGCCGAGCGGATAAATTCCGCCTTGTTATAGTTGATCGTCATGGCAAGCGCTCCTCCTTTACACTGATAGTGCGGCGGGGGATTCCGCCGATACGCGGCCACGGGGGGCGGCGTGCTCCCCGCGGGAAGGCACCAGCGCCGCCGCAAACACCTGGTCCACGGTGTCCACCGGGATGAAGTGCAGACCGGCCCGGACGGTCTGGTCGATCTCGTCCAGGTCCTTGACGTTTTCCCGGGGAATCAGCACCGTATGTACGCCGTTTCGCAGGGCGGCCATGGCCTTTTCCTTCAGACCGCCGATGGGAAGCACCCGGCCCCGCAGCGTCACCTCGCCGGTCATAGCCACGCTGCCCCGGACAGGCCGTCCGGTCAGCGCCGACAGCATGGCGGTGGTGATGGCGATACCCGCCGAGGGTCCGTCCTTGGGCACGGCCCCCTCCGGGAAGTGGACATGCACGTCCTTGGTCTTATAGAAGTCCCGGGGCAGGCCCAGCTCCTCCCAACGGCTGCGCAGGCAGGTCAGGGCGGCCTTGGCGGATTCCTGCATAACGCTGCCGAGATTGCCGGTAAGCTCCAGCTTTCCGCTGCCGTCCAGGGCCTGGGCCTCCACTTCCAGAATTTCGCCGCCTACCTGGGTCCAGGCCAGGCCGTTTACCACGCCCACCTGGTCCCGGTCGCTGTGGATGGACTCGCTGTACTGCTGGGTTCCCAGCAGTTCTTTCAGGTTATTCTCTGTAATGTCAACTCGCTTTACATCGCCCTCCACCAGCTGCATGGCGGCTTTTCGGCACAGCTTCCCCAGCTGGCGCTCCAGCACCCGGACGCCGGATTCCTTGGTGTAGGCGGCGATGACCCGCCGGATGGCGTCGTCGGTGATGCGCAGCTGGGTTTTCTTCAGACCGTGCTCCTTCAGCTGCTTGGGCAGCAGATGCCGCTTGGCGATCTGCAGCTTCTCCTCGTCGGTATAGCTGGTGAGCTCGATGACCTCCATCCGGTCCAGCAGGGGACGGGGGATGGTGTCCAGGGTGTTGGCGGTGGTGATGAACATCACCCGGCTCAGGTCTACCGGCACCTCCAGGAAGTGATCCCGGAAGGCGTGGTTCTGTTCGCTGTCCAGCACCTCCAGCAGGGCCGACGCCGGGTCGCCCCGCATATCGCTGGCCAGCTTGTCAATCTCATCCAGCACCAGCAGGGGATTCATGGAGCCGCTGCGGATCACCGCGTCGATGATCCGGCCGGGCATGGCGCCGATGTAGGTTTTCCGGTGTCCCCGGATGTCCGCCTCGTCCCGGATGCCGCCCAGACTCAGCCGGGACAGCTTTCGGTGCATGGCCTTGGCCACGGACAGGGCGATGGAGGTTTTGCCTACGCCCGGGGGGCCCACCAGGCAGAGGATCTTGCCCTTGGCCTGGGGGTTCAGCTGCCGCACGGCGATGAATTCCAGGATCCGCTCCTTCACCTTGTCCAGGCCGTAGTGGTCCTTGTCCAGGATCTTCCGGGCCTGTTCCACGTCGGCCCGGTCGTGGGTCTCCACACCCCAGGGCACGTCCAGGCACACATCCAGATAGTTCCGGATGACGGCCCCCTCGGCGCTGCCGAAGGGCTGCTTGGACAGGCGGTGCAGCTCCTTCATGAGCTTCTCCCGCACCTCGTCACCGGCCCGGCAGCGGTTGATCTTCTCCTCGTATTCGTACAGCTCGTCGTCGCCGTCCTCGCCCAGCTCGTGCTGCAGAACGTGCAGCTGCTCCCGCAGGACCATATCCCGCTGGACCTGGCCCACCCGCTGGCGGACCTTCTGGTCGATATCCGACTCCAGGACGGCGATATCCACCTCATGCACCAGAATTTCGTTCATCACCAGCAGCCGCCGGGCGGGGTGCAGCTCCTGCAGCACCCGCTGGCGATCCTGGTGCCGGAGGTTGATGTTGGCGGCGATGGTGTCCGCCAGCAGGCCCGGGTCCCGGATGTCCAGCACGGAGGCCACCAGCTGGTCGGACAGATTCCCCACCAGCTCCTGATACTGGCCAAACAGGGCGTATGTCCGCCGGGTCAGAGCCTCGGTGCGGTCCGAGGCCCGCCAGCTCTGGTCCTCCAGCAGCTCCACATTGGCCTGCAGGAAGGGCTTGGTCTGCCACAGGCGGCGCAGGGCCGCCCGGTGCAGGCCCCCGGCGATGACCCGTACCCCGGTATCCGAGGTCTTGACGATCTGGAAAATGCGGCACACGGTGCCGATCTCGTACAGGTCCTCCTCCTGGGGGTCCTGGACGCCGATCTCCCGCTGGGTCACCAGCAGCAGCTCCCGGTCGCCCTCCATGGCGTTTTCCAGGGCCAGGATGGATATCTCACGCTCCGCGTCGAAGCTCAGCGTCTGGCCCGGGAAGGCAGTCAGCCCCCGCAGGGCCAGCACCGGCATATTTTGTGTGGTCATAAGGGTATCTCCTTTGCGATAGGGAAAGTACAATAGGGCAAGAGGGGAGAGGCGCACGCGTCTCTCCCCTTTGTGCTTGTTTCAGGACGCCGGCGCGTTCTTGGTGCCGCGGCTGGGATCCCGCAGGATCACGGGCGCTGCGCCGTCGTTGACGGCCCCGGCGGTGATGGTCACCTGTTCGATGGTGTGGTCCGAGGGAATGTCGTACATGATGGGGGTCAGGACTCCCTCCATGACGGCCCGCAGGCCACGGGCACCGATGTTGCGCTCGATGGCCTTGTCGGCCACGGCCTCCAGGGCGTCCGGCTCGAACACCAGCTTCACATCGTCATAGGAAAACAGCTTCTGATACTGCTTGACCAGGGCGTTCTTCGGCTCCGTCAGGATACGGACCAGATCCTCCCGGTTCAGGCCGTCCAGAGCGGCGATCACCGGCAAACGGCCCACCAGCTCGGGGATAATGCCGAACTTCAGCAGATCATGGGGCTGGACCTCCTTCAGCAGCTGCCCGGTCCGGCGCTCTGCCTTACTCTCCACAACGGCGTCGAAGCCGATGCCCTTGCGGTCGGTGCGCTGCTCGATGATCTTCTCCAGCCCGTCGAAGGCGCCGCCGCAGATGAACAGAATGTTGTGGGTGTCCACCTGGATGAACTCCTGATGGGGGTGCTTCCG
>OICK01000997.1_pt1 | contig 10876 bp, 9 predicted proteins | sample 1581281 | NCBI WGS metagenome assembly OICK01 (sample SAMEA3882557, study PRJEB24775) | human gut metagenome | biome: human-associated habitat; feature: intestine environment; material: feces | place: Netherlands | collected 2009/2010 | reverse complement strand
CTCTACTGCGTCCTTCGGGTCGAAGCTGATGATATAATGGTGGGTCTTCACGTCCTCCCGCCCGCCGTTCTTGCCGTACTTGCGATTGGCGATCAGGCAGGCCATAGCAAACGAAGATTCGCCGCACTCAAGAGTGTCGAGCAGGTACGAATCCCGCAGCTTGGGTCTGCCCTTCTCGTCCAGAATGGGCAGACCGGTGTACTCGTTGTGCTGAAAGGTGAGATAGCTTTCGGCGGCGGCATAGTTAGAGTTCTTCGAGCTTAAATGCTTGATGGTTGCCATACAGTTCACCAACCGTTTCTTCGGCTTTCAGCCGAAAGTTCGTGAGTGCGGACAGTTCCTCCAGTATTTGCGCCCGGAGCTGCTCGGTGTCTTTGCCGCCGGAGTTGAAGTGCCGTGCAAGCTGGTTGAGGTTGCTGCCCACCTTGCTGCACTGGGCAGACAAGGCGGCAAGCGCCGCCAGTGCATCCTCGCCGCCCTGCGCCACCACAACGGTGTGCTTGACGTTCACACCGTACAGGACGCGGCGGATGAGTTCGGATTGGGTGAGGTGGAGTTCTTTGCAGGCGTATGCGATCCGCAGTTTTTCCTCTGCGGTCACTCTGACCTTGATGATGTGTGTCTTTCGTTTTCGCGGCGTGTCATTGCGGTTCTTCTTTGCGTGTACGTTCGGACTTTTCATTTCAGCCATATTCGACCTCCTGTGAAAATGATAAATGCCCGCTCCGGGATGGAGAGGGCTATGTAATGCGACACGCCGCTTTCGCACCAACGGTGCGAAGCTAGAGCAGGGTTTGGGGAAGGCACTCCCCAACAAGGATGACTGAGTGGACAGCAATTTTTCAAGCATTGAAAATTTGTGGCCACAGGTCGATACTTGCTTTCGCCCTTTCCGTGCAACACTGAAAATTTCAGAAGTCGAACCGCAATGCACGTTGAAAATTTTGCAGAGCAAAACGTGTGAAAAGGCAAAGCCCCTGCTCATGGTCACCGTTCACACCGAACGCAGTTCCTACCCCTGTTTTGCAGCGGCGTTGTCCGGCTCGCCCACAGAAAGTGTGAGGTCATGGCGCAGTATCTCGTTCAGACGGCTTATGTAAGATTCAAGGTACAGTATGAAGAAAGCCGGGCGCAGTGCGGACACTACAACCTGCTTCTTTCAAGCATCAGAATAACACTTTGTGGTTGTGCGGTCAACAACTAAAAACAAATTTTGGAAGATTGAACAACTACATAAGATTTTATTTGTGAAAAAGAAAAATACCGCCCACGCAGCGCAGCGATGATTTTGTCGGGTGAAACGGCGGCAAAATAGATCGGGTGTGTTGCGGGGCGGTAAAAATCTTCATGGAGAATAAATCCTCGCCGTTCTGTACTTTTCTACAAGACCGCGTTTGCGCAGCAATGAAAGCCCCAGTGGGGCTTTTAAGCGGCAGAGCGTCAAGATAGTTTTGCAAATTTTATTGCAGTAAAGCGGTGATAGTAGGACTTATATTTAACACACGGCAAGAAACAATTTCCGTTTCGCACATTGTAATGTTCGCAGAAAAAACTTATAATGCTTTTGAACCTGTAGGACACACAAAACGCAGAAAAGAGAGGGAATCATGAGAAAACTGTTCCTTTTGGAAGATGATCTGAGCCTGATCAGTGGGCTGACCTTTGCATTCAAGAAACAGGGCTTTGCACTGGATACAGCCCGGACGCTGGCAGAAGCCGAGGTGCTGTGGTCAGACGGAAAATATGACCTGCTGGTGCTGGATGTTTCCCTGCCGGATGGCTCTGGCTTCGATTTCTGCCAGAAGGTGCGGCGCACATCCAACGTGCCGATTCTGTTCCTGACCGCTTCGGATGAGGAAATGAATATCATCATGGGACTGGAACTGGGCGGGGATGATTACCTGACCAAGCCGTTCAAGCTGGGTGTCCTGTTGTCGCGGGTCAATGCACTGCTTCGCCGTGCAAATGCGTCCAGCGCAGGAGAACCCGTACTGGAATCGGGCAGCATCACCGTCCGGCTGTTGCAGGGGCAGGCATACAAAAACGGAATCTTGCTGGAACTGACCGGCGCAGAGTACAAGCTGCTCTGCTTCTTTATGCAGCATCCGAATGCCGTGCTATCCAAGGAACAAATTCTGGATGCACTGTGGGACTGCGATGGGGATTACATTGACAGCAGTGCCTTAACAGTGTACATCCGGCGGCTGCGGATGAAGATTGAGGACGACCCCGGTAAACCGCAGATGCTGCTGACTGTCCGCGGCATGGGCTATAAATGGAATGGGTAAAGGTGCCGTATGAAAGTATTCGCAAACCGGGAGATCCGAAATTTGTTCCAAGCCGTGCTGGCGGTCTGGGCGGTGGCATTGGCGCTCACGCAGGGCATCGTATGGCATACGACGCATGTATTTTCTTTCGGGTTACTATTGGTTTTTCTGCTTCTGGGCGGCTGTCTCTGGGGCGTGCTTTTTCGCTATTTCCAAAGGCAGAGCGCGCTTCTGGAACAGGCAGTCCAGCAAATCCAAAGCTGTCTGGATGGCAACCCGGATGCACGACTGGACTGCGACCGGGAGGGAGAATTTTACCGTCTGTTTCACTCCGTTAATGCATTGGCGGCAGTTCTGAACGCACACGCAGACAACGAGCAGCGGGAGAAGCGTTTTTTGAAAAATACCATTGCAGATATTTCGCACCAGCTCAAAACACCGCTGGCGGCGTTGAATATCTACAACGGTCTGCTTCAGGACGAAGCTGTTTCGCCGTCGGAGGTCAAAGAGTTTGCAGACCTGTCCGAACAGGAGTTGGACCGCATCGAAACGCTGGTGCAGAATCTGCTCAAAATCACCCGGCTGGATGCCGGTTCGGTCGTCTTGGAGAAGAAAAACGAAAATGTTGCTGAAATGGTACAGGACATCGCGCGGCAGTATCACTATCGTGCAGAGCAGGAACAGAAAAAGCTTGTTCTGTCCGGCTCAGAGGCGGTTACACTTTGGTGCGACCGTGACTGGATGCAGGAAGCTGTGGACAATCTTGTAAAGAATGCCCTTGACCACACAAAGAGCGGAGATACGATTCAGGTAGAGTGGAATGCACTGCCGTCCATGGTTCAGATCAAAGTGCGCGACAACGGCAGCGGCATCCACCCGGAAGATTTGTACCATATCTTCAAACGGTTTTATCGCAGCCGCTTTTCACAGGATACACAGGGCATCGGGCTGGGTCTGCCGCTGGCAAAAGCCGTTGTGGAAGCCCATCACGGCACCATTGAAGTAGACAGCGAGCTGGGAAAGGGCACGACCTTTACTCTGAATTTTCCGATTCCTACAAAATTGTAGGCTGAGTGTAGGCTTGCAGTAAGGTTGACGTGTTATCCTTTTCTGCACAGACAGAGATAATCCGTCTGAATCGAAGGAACCTGCAAAGTGAGGGATACACTATGGAACTATTAGAAGTCAACCATCTCTGCAAGACCTACGGCAGCGGAGAAACCGCTGTCCATGCGCTGAAAGATGTTAGCTTTTCAGTGCCGAAAGGCGAATATGTGGCGGTCGTTGGCGAATCCGGCTCCGGCAAAAGCACCCTGCTCAATCTGGTTGGTGGACTGGATACGCCGACTTCCGGCAAGGTGCTGATTGATGGCAAGGATGTTTTTGCCATGAAAGACCGGGAGCTGACGATCTTCCGTCGCCGCAATATCGGTTTTATCTTTCAGGCATTCAACCTCATCCCGGAACTGACCGTAGAACAGAACATCCTGTTCCCGGTGCTGCTGGACTACCAAAAGCCGGACAGGGCATATCTGGAAGAACTGCTGACCGTGCTGAATCTGAAAGACCGTCGGAAGCATCTGCCAAGCCAGCTTTCCGGTGGGCAGCAGCAACGGGTAGCCATCGGCCGCGCCCTGATGACCCGCCCTTCCCTGATTTTGGCGGATGAGCCGACCGGCAATCTGGACACCCAGAACACCAGCGAGGTCATTGCCCTGCTAAAAGAAACATCCCGGAAATACGAGCAGACCATCCTGATGATCACCCACAACCGCAGCATTGCGCAGACGGCAGACCGGGTGCTGCAGGTATCGGACGGCTGCCTGACCGATTTTGGGAGGTGCCGGGAATGAGCAGCACAGAAATGAAAAGCTATCTGAGCCTGATCCCGATTTCTGCCAAGGTACGCAGACGGCAGAACCGCATGACGATTTTGTGCATCGTCCTTGCGGTGTTTCTGGTCACGGCGGTGTTCAGTATGGCAGATATGGCGATTCGGATGGAAACCTCAAACCAGCTGAACAAAAACGGAAACTGGCATATCATGGTAAAGGACATCTCCCCTGAAACAGCCGCAGAGCTTGCCGCACAGGAGGATGTTGCTGCATTTTCGGCGTATAGCGACATCAACGCTTCCCTTACGGAAAACTACTTTGCCGGAGATAAACGTGCCGCACTGGTAGGAGCAGATGATGCAATCCTTCAAATCTTTCCGGGAATGCAGTGTAGCACTGCCCCGGCGGATGGCGAAGTGCTCGTGACAGCAAACATCCGGGATTGGCTGGATGTTACGGTCGGTACAGCGATTCCGCTGACGCTCCCGGATGGACAGACCATTTCGCTTACTGTCGCAGGTTTCAATGAGGATACCTCCGATGCGAACCAGTATGATGCTGTTGTGCTGGTGATGAACCGCAGTACATTTTCTCAGATTGCCGCACAGGCAGAAGAATCCTTTGAAACACAGTATTTCATCCAGTTCAAGCCACGTACCAATTTGCGGCAGTCCATTGTGAACATCGAAAACAAGTACGGAATTTCAGAAGAAAAAATCTCCGAAAATACTTACCTGATGGCGTTGAACGCAAGCAGCAACAGCGATTATATTGTAGGCTTATATGCGGTAGCGGCTGTGTTGGCTGGCATGGTCGTCCTTGCCGGAATTTTTATGATCACAGGCAGCATCAACAGCAATGTAGCGCAGCGTACCAGCTATTATGGAATGCTGCGTTGTCTTGGGGCAGGAAAAAATCAGGTTCGGATGCTTGTCCGGCTGGAAGCCCTTTTCTGGTGTAAAACTGCTGTTCCAGCAGGATGTGTGCTGGGAATCGTTTCCACATGGGGATTGTGTTCCTTTCTGCGTGGATTTATCGGCGAGGAGTTCAGCTCTTTACCAGTGCTTGGCATCAGCCCGGTCGGTGTTCTCTGTGGTTCCGCGCTGGGACTTATCACGGTTTGGCTCGCGGCATCTTCTCCGGCACGGCGGGCGGCAAAAGCTTCTCCGATCACAGCAGCAACTGGGAATGCGGTGGAAAATGCAGCGGCCTCTCCGTGTCATGCCCGGTTGTTTGGAAGTCGTGCAGAGCTTTCTCTGGGTGTGAGCCATGCAACCTCGTCCAAAAAGAACTTGCTTCTGATGACAGGTTCCTTTGCGTTAAGCATTCTCCTGTTTTTGAGCTTTTCGGTTTTGCTTCGATGGGTTGGATTTGCGCTGAATCCGTTGCAGCCCTACACACCGGACTTATCGGTGGCTGAAACATCCGGGCAAAATGTCCTTGACCCGGTGCTGGTGGAGCAGCTGGATGCTCTGCCGGAAGTCAAACACGCATTCGGGCGGATGTATTGCCCGCTCCCGGCGGAATATCAGGGAAAACAGGGGTCCATCGACCTGATTTCATACGATACTATACAGTTTGGCTGGGCGAAAAAAGACCTGATTGGCGGAACCCTTCCGCAGGAGCCGGAGGATGGCACATACCCTGTGCTGACGGTATTCGACAAAAGCAACTCCCTGACCGTGGGTGATACCATCCAGCTGGAGGATGCAAAGCTCACAGTCGTGGGTGTATTGAACGACAGCCCGTTCAGTAGTACCGATTCCCCGATTGTTATCTGCACCGAAGAAACCTTCCATCAGCTGACCGGGCAAAACCGCTATGCGGTGATCGATATTCAACTAAAAGATACCACAGCAGACGCAGCCATTGCACAAATACACACCCTGCTGAGCGACACGTTAAACAAGCAGGTTGTTTTTTCCAACCGAATCGAAGGAAATCGGATGATACAAAGCACCTACTGGGCGTTCCATCTGGTGGTCTATGCGTTTCTCCTCGTGATTGCAGGAATCACCATTCTGAACATCGTCAACAGCATTTCCATGAGCGTGTCGGCACGAATGAAGCAGTATGGCATCCTGCGTGCCATCGGGATGGATGATGCACAGCTGAAACGCATGATCTCTGCCGAAGCTGGCACCTATGCGGTGTCCGGTCTTGTGGTGGGCATTGCGCTGGGTCTTGTGCTGAATCGGAAGCTGTATATCCTGCTCATCACCCATTATTTCGGTGCAGCGTGGCAGATGCCGTGGGGCTGTCTTGCCGTGATTGTCGTAGTCGTGCTGGCGGCTGTGGTGCTGGCAGTATATAACCCGGTCAGGCGAATCCTCATGCAGCCCATTACTGCAACCATCAGTGAATTATAAGCCAGAACAACAGATGCCCACCAGCTTATGGCGAAAACCATAGGTCGGTGGGCATCGTGTTCTTTATAGGGGCTTAATCTTCCAGTCTGCCGTGGTCACAGCCAAGTGACAGATAACGCTCTATCTCCCCTCTCAGTACCATCTGTGCATACTCCAAGGGCTTATTATACAGCAGCCAGTCCAGCTCTGCCCGTTGTGCAGGGGTGTTGCCGTACTCGTCCTCCACGGCACCGGGGTCGAGGATGCACTGGACGTGACCATGGCGCAGAGGTCGGAGTTAGACTATCTCGCCTATAATGACCCGCTGGGCTATGCGGATTTGATTCTGAATTCTGGTCATCGACATGGTGCGTCGGCATCCCCTTGTGTCTGCTGGTTGTCTACGGGCTGCTGCGGGCTTTGCGCTGAAAATACGCTGAAAAGAGGTCACCCCGCTCGGTGGCCTCTTTTTTGCTGCCGCGAACTGTCTGGCTGCGGCAGCGGATAACAGCAATGTCCATTGCGCTTTGTTTTGCCCGGATGCGCACCCGCAGAAAGCGCTCCCTCGTCAAACTGCCCAAAACACGCCCTGAAAAGTCTACTTGACGCAATTTTCAAATCAATATATAATTGGGTCAGAAACCAATTATAGAAAAGGATGATTTCCAATGGCGCGCAGATACGACAGCAAAGAAGCAAAACGGCGGATCCTGACCGCCTGTGTCCGGCTTTTTCTGGAAAAAGGCTACACGAACACCAAGGTGGCAGAAATTTTAAAGGAAGCAGATGTTTCTGCCGGGTCGTTCCAGAATATTTTCCGCACCAAGGACGGTGTGCTGACCGAGCTGATCGGCATGATGTTCAGCAGGCAGTTCGGCGCGGTAAGGCCGCTGGCGGCAAACGCCCCCTCGCCGGTGTACCTCTACGCGGTGGAGACGGCTTTGCAGCTGGCGATGACCGAGCTGAGCGAGAATCTGCGGGATATCTATGTGGAAGCGTACACCTTCCCCGCCACGGCGGAGATCATCCACCGCAGTACCACGGCAGAGCTGCAGGCGGCGTTCAGCGCGTATCTGCCCGGGTGCGCCGAGTGCGATTTCTACGAGATGGAGCTGGGCACGGCTGGCATGATGCGCGGCTACATGGCACGGCGGTGCGACCCCTACTTTACGCTGGAGCGCAAAATACGGCGCTATCTGAGCATGAGCCTGAGTGCGCTGCAGGTCCCCGCGCAGGAGCGCGAGCAGGTCATCGCTTTTGTGGCGGAGATCGATATGCTTGCCCAGGCGCGGAAGGTGGTAGATGCCGTGCTTGCATCGCTGTCCGTGCAGTTTGATCTGAAAGGATAACAAGGTTTGATGATAAGGAGGGAACAACATGAAAAAATGGCTGATCTGGTGTTTGACGGTGCTGGCAATGGTGTGCCTGATACCGGGGATCATGTTAAAAGCGGCGGCAGAAACAGTCACGAAAAAATGCCCCTCCTGTGGGTATGATGGAGAATATGAGGTCATCGAATATAAACAATATGATTCAAAGCGCCATTCGATCATTGTAAAAAATGGATGCCCGAACTGCGAAATCCATTATAGGTTTGGTGAGAAACACTCCGGCGGCACCGGAACGTTCACCTGCACCACAGGCAAAACCTGTGAAAAATGCGGCGCGGAATACGGCATTCTTGGTCACGACTGGGGCGCGTGGACGCCTAACTACGCCAGCAACGGCACGCACACCCGCAGATGCAAGCGCTGCAACGCAGAAGAGACTGGAAGCTGCAGCGGCGGCTACGCGACCTGCGACACTCTGGGAATGTGCAATACTTGCGGAGGGAGTTACTACGGCGGTCACGCATGGGGCGAGTGGTCATCCGCCGGCAACGGCACGCACACCCGCAGCTGCACGAACTACTGCCGCGAAGTTGATACTGCAAAGTGTACCGGAGGCAAAGCAACCTGCACCACCAAAGCGGTCTGTGAGGTGTGTGATACGGAATACGGCGAAAAAGACCCAAATAACCATGATCTGGTGCATTTCCGTGCAAAAGCCCCCACCTGTACGGAAATCGGCTGGGACGCTTACGACCTCTGCGTCAGCTGCGGCTATACCACCTATACAGAGCTGCCCGCACAGCATGATTTGAAGCAGCACGCAGCAAAAGCCCCCACCTGTACGAAACCCGGCTGGAACGCTTACGAAACCTGCTCCCGCTGCGACTATACCACCTATGCGGAACTGCCCGCACTGAATCATGATCTGGTGCAGCACGAAGCAAAAGCCCCCACCTGCACGGAAATTGGCTGGGATGCTTACAAAACCTGCTCTCGTTGTGACTATACCACCTATGCGGAACTGCCCGCGCTGAACCATGATTATCAGGCTGTTACCGTAGAGCCTACCTGTGAAACAGACGGCTATACTGTTTTTACCTGCTCCCGCTGCAAAGACAGCTACACCGCAGACCCGACCGATAAGCTGGGACACCAGTTCGGTGCATGGTCCCCGAACGGAACCGGCTCTCAGAGCGCCGATTGTCTGCGGCAGGGCTGCGCGCACACGGGCAGCACTGATTGCCGGAAGTTTACTTTCCGCACTGCGGAAGGCGAAACGCTGACCTTCTGCCCCGTGTGCGGGCAGGCAGAAAACGCCGCGCAGCTGGAAATGATCGACGCCGCAACGGCATGGCCGCTCATCGGAAGCCTTTCTGCGGAGGATGTGACCGCACGGACGAATGGGGAATACCTGAGTGTGGCATTTGAGACCGCAGGCAGCCTGACGCAGCCCACCGGCCGGGTAAGGCTCGCGCTGCCCGCCGGATTGCTGGAAGGCAAAACGCTTGTGCGCATTGCCCCGGACGGCACACAGACGGAGATGCCTTTTGAAACAAAGCGCGGAAAGATCATCCTTACGCTGGATTTTGTAAACAGCGAGCTGCCCGTGATGCTCTTCCGGCTGGTACCCCAGACCGCCGCCCTCTGAATGCTTTTACAGCGGCACGAACAATAAAACGCAAAATGCCCGCCCACCGTGGGTCTCCACAGGTGGGCGGGCTTTGTTATAGGTGGTCTCCTGCGCGATCAGCAGTATGTACTGCCGTCCGGGGCAAAGAACTGAACGTGCTTTTGCCACTGGGTAGGGCTGATGGTGCGGCGGTAGCAGTCGGTCAGTGCCCCTACCACAGCCTCCGGGGCAAGGGGTGCGCAGCCCGGGCAGTCCAGCACCAGAATGCGGAACCATGCGTCAAAAAGATGCTCGGTGTAGTGGGTGTCCCACGCGCCGCAGCGGGCGTAAAAGCCCAGTCGCCGCACCGCCATGGCGGCATCCTCGGCCTTTTCCGGCATTTCGGCTTCAATCAGGATGGCTTCGGCGTCGCCCTCCTGGGCGGGCAGCTGCGCCAGCAGCTGCGCCCCGATGCCATGGGCGCGGTAGGCGGGCACTACGGCAAAATAATCCAGCTGGCTCACCCGGCAGCCCTCCGGCCGCACCATCAAAAGATAAGCCGCCAGCGTGTCGCCGTCAAACACGCCCCAAGTGTGGGCGGTGCCCTCCGCTTCGCTGGTCAGGATCATGCTCAGGGGCTTCAGCTCTCCGGCAGGAAAATCCCGGCGCATCTCGTTCAGGTAAACGTTCGTCAGCTCTTCGGCGGTCAGCAGCCGCCAGGTCAGGCTCTCGGGGTTCATACGATACGAGTTCCTTTCTGGTAGACAGCCTGAATATTCAGTTCCTTGTCTGCCAGGATCACATTGCCATAGCGGCCTGCAGCCAGACTGCCGTAATCATTGTCGATGCCAATGCTCTTGGCGGGGTTTTCGCTGGCGGCGCGGACAGCGCTTTCCAGCGGGACGCCCATTTCCAGCACAGCGCGCTTCATGCAGTCGTACAGGCAGGTGGCGCTTCCGGCGATGGTGCCGGGCTGTTCGGTCAGGGTGGCACGGGGGCCGCAGACGGTGACCGCCTGTCCGCCCAAGCTGTACTGGCCGTCGGGCAGACCGCAGGCCATCATGCTGTCGGCGATCAGGATCACGTGGTCATCGCCGAAGGTGTTGAAGGTGAAGCGGACCATGGCCGGGTGGATGTGGACGTGATCGGTGATAAGTTCCACTTCCGCGCCCCGCTCCAGCGCCGCAATGATGGGGCCGGGCTCCCGGTGGGTGATGCCGGGCATGGCGTTGTACAGGTGGGTCATGTGGGTCGCGCCTGCGTCAAAGGCAGCGTTGGCGGTGTCGTAGCTGGTGCAGGTGTGGGCAATGGAGATGCGCACCTCGTCATGGCAGGCAGCAATGAACTCCAGCGCACCCGGCTCCTCCGGGGCGATATCCACCAGCTTGATCAGGCCGTTTGCCCGCTTCTGCAGGCGGCGGAACATTGCAACATCCGCCTTGTGGAGATACTCCGGGTTCTGGGCACCCACCTTGTTGGGGCTGAT
>OICK01000993.1_pt1 | contig 10909 bp, 6 predicted proteins | sample 1581281 | NCBI WGS metagenome assembly OICK01 (sample SAMEA3882557, study PRJEB24775) | human gut metagenome | biome: human-associated habitat; feature: intestine environment; material: feces | place: Netherlands | collected 2009/2010 | reverse complement strand
TTTTCGCAAGGTTTCCACCGGCCCTCTTTCGTCGAATGCGCGACACGTAGCGCAACACGCGCATGCCACGCATACCGCAGCGACAGGCAATACGTCTACTTCCCTAGAGCCGCTTTCAAATCGCGGTTCTGGAATCGCTCGTGCAGCAGGCAGTAGCCGCCGAACACGACGAGCCACAGCAGGCCGGCGATGGCGGAACCGCGCGTATCTGCGGACAGGAACAGCGTGACGTACACGAACACGTAGAACGCAATCGCAATCCAGTCGCACACCTGCCATGCCGGCATGACGAAGCCGTCCGGCAGGAAGTCGGCGCTTTGACGGTAGCGGCGGTGCGCAAGCATCGTCAGCACGTAGATGAAGACCACGACGGCGCTGGCTGCGGAGGCGAACAGCACGAACGCGCTGGAGATGCCCGGGATCGCGTTGATCAGCGGGGAGAACAGAATCATACAGCCGGACACGATAATCGCCTTCGCCGGCACCTTGTGATCCGACACCTCACCGAGGCGCTGCATAGCGGGCGATTCGGAGTCCTGCGCAAGCTGGTATAGGTGGCGGCCCGCCGAGTAGATCAGCGAATTGAGTGCCGACGCGGCTGCGGTGATCACCACGAAGAACACGAGCGCGGCAGCCCAGTCGAGGCCAGCGTATTTGAACACCATGATGAACGGGGAGCCGAACGAGCCGTCCGCGTTCTGATGGAAGTTGCGCCACGGCACGATGGCCATGATGGCCACGAGAGCGCCCACGTAGAAGATGAGGATGCGCATGATCAGCTCGTTGACGGCCTTCGGCAGCACTTTGCGTGGGTTCTGGGTTTCGGACACGGTCACACCCACGAATTCGATGAGCTGGTAGGCGAAGAACACCATCTGGAAGCTCATGAAGAAGTTCATCCAGCCGTTCGGCGCAAGCTGGAAGCCGTCGGTAATGTTCGTAAGGCTCACAGTGGCACCGGAAACCGTGCCGTCCACGCCTTCGATATGCGTGGCCGGGTAGCTGAAACCGAGGAACAGCATCACCACGGCGGTGACAATCAGACCCACAATCAGCGTGATTTTGATCATGGAGAACCAGAATTCCGCCTCGCCGAACACTTTCACCGCAATCAGATTGATGCCGGTGAGCGCCACGAGGAAGCACAGTTCGATAAGCCATTTCCACGCGTTGAGGTCGATGCCGAACGTGCCGAAGAATGTGACGAAATAGGTGCTGACGGCCGTGATTTCGGTCATGCCGGTCAGGATGAGCACAATCCAGTACGTCCAGCCGGCGAACTTGCCCCACGCGCGGCCGAGGTAGCGGGTGATGAAGTTGATGAACGTGTGCTGGCTGGGGTCGCTGTACATCATTTCGCCGATGGCGCGCATGAGCAGGAACATGATGAGGCCCACGCCGATGTACACGAGGATGATGCTCGGTCCGGTCAGCGCGATTGACTTGCCGGAGCCGAGGAACAGGCCGGTGCCGATGGTGCCGCCGATGGCGATGAATTGGACGTGGCGGTTTTTCAGGCCGCGTTCCATGTCGTTGCCTTTGTCGAGGCTTTCGATGGATTTGATTTGCGCGGTTTCCGTCGCTTCGGACGTGCTTGTACCAGTTTTTCCGGTTTTCGTATTCCCAAAAGTCATAATGTTCACACCCTACCGCGCCAACCGCACAATCTCCGCCGTTGTTCGCACCGCGAAATGCGCTATATGTGGCAGATTCGCATCTTTTCCAAAAAACGCTTTGCGACGGGTGGAGTCAGCTTGCCAAGGTTTTCAGCTTGCCACGGAGCGATTCGTTTTCGCGTTCCAGCTCGTCGATGCGCCGAGCCTGTTGTTTGATGATGACAAGCGCCGTCTCGCTGTCAAGGCCGCTGCTCGCGCTGAGAGGTGCAGGCGGCACGGCGATGGCAGCCGCATCGGATGGGACGGGCACGTCAGCGGATATACACCCCCCCCCGACACGTTCGCCCTGTCCAGCGGATGCGGAGCATTTCCAATGTTCGCCTTATCGGAATTGGCGATTCCTGCGATGCCGTCGAGTTTCTCCTTGCGCGTCACCGCATGAACATACAGGTTGACGAGCTCCGTAATGATTTCGCCGTTACTCATGTCACTGCTACCACTCACGGATTTGAGGACGGCAGCCTTCCAACGCGCCACACTTCGTTCTATACGTTTATACCCAATCAGTTCCGGCGGCAATCCCGCCTCGCGGAAGATTTTGGTCGGCGATTCCCCCGCAAGATACCGTATGACACACACCTGTTTGAAGGCGTTGGAGTACGTGATGCGGTCTTTCGACACGTTAGCCACCGCCGGCAGATCCCGCAACATTTGGAGCTCGTCCATGCTGAATGATCCTCCACCGCGCATCGTTTTACCCCCTTTGCTATACCCCGTGATGAAGCAAGTGTATATCCGACTTCTCACAAGCAGCTTTTCAAATATTGCTGACCGTATATTGCTTCAACCGATCGGCCACACGCCAATGCGGGCGATTATGGAATACCCACAACCGCCCGCATTGACTTTTATTGTGAGTGAGTCAATTCACAACTCACTCACACCGAACGCATGCGCTCAGTACGTGCGGCGACGACTCTTGACCGCCACAGCCACGCCAGCGCCACCCACCAGCAGCGCCACGACGGTGAACAACACGGTTCCCGCGGCACCGGTCAGCGGCAGCTGAGTGACAGACTTGACGTTCAGCACGGTAGCGGTGGCATTCGCAGTGGTGTTATTGACCGGTTGGACCTGGCGAAGGGCATCCGGCTCGAAGGTGATGAGACCTTCATCTGTGATCTCCACATTGAAAGTGACCCTGAAGTTCTGGGCGTAATCGGTCGGAGCCTGAGTCTCCACAACCGTGTAGGTTCCTGCCGCAAGACCCGCGACCTTCACCAAACCATCATTCTCAGTAGTGAACGTCTTGGCATCATTCTGATCGGAAACAAACGACCACGCACCGTCCTCAGCCTGCTTAAGGAACTTGCCCTCCGCATTCTTGACAACGAACTTGGCGCCGGCTAGAGGCTTGGCCTCATTCCCTTCCTTGCCAATCTTCGTGAACTGGAAACCGTAGGTCTTAAGGACAGTCTTGCCTTCACCGCTGGTACCATCCTTGGTGGTGATTGTGGCCTTGTTGTCCACACTGCCGCTCAAGCCATCCAACGCATCCTTGGTGACGGTGCCCTGGTACGACACGACGATCGTCCTACCGGCCAGCGTTGTGGCATCGGCAAAATAGATGGTCGTGGTGGTGCCGGATTGAGCATTGCCTTCCTGCGTTATCGTGTACAGATCGGGATTCACAGTAGTATGATCTCCGAACTGGACCTTGAAGTCACTCGTTTCCGCAATCCGCAAACCTTTGGACGCGGTATCGGTAATGGTAAAGGGGTACGCATCCCAGCCAGCCGCAGCATGAGGAACGTCCGCGGCCACAGTGAAGTCCACGGTGTCGCCCACCTTTACGCTCTTACCGTTCACATCCACGTCATTCATCCGGGCGAACTTGAGCGGCTCGTCGGTCGGATTCGCGTTCTTCGCGTTGAACTGGCCTTCAGTCGTGATGTTGCCCTGACCGGTCGTCGTATCGGCCGCAATCCTCAGATTGGACAGTCCATTGACGGTGGTGGCCACCACAGCCGGAGTTCCCGACGTCACAGTCGTTTCGCCAGCCTTGGTGAACGTATCCTTCACCAGATACCAGCCTTCTCCGTTCACATTGACCGCCTGGCTCGTATTTGCCTGCTCCGTAGTTACGGTCAGGCCAGTACCATCAGGTCCTGCCGGCGGAGTAATTCCAGCCAAGGTCTTGGCGAAGACACGGAGCTGATCCGCAGTGAACGTCGCCACATAGGCGGCTGGATTATCCTTGTACTCTGTCGGGATGCCGTTGTGGCTTCCATCAGCCACATCAGCAGCGGTGGTCACAGCTCCCTTCCATGCGTCAACCGTTTTCACTTCGACCGAGCCATCGCCAGGATTCTCAAACATGGCAAACTTGTATGGCGTGTACGTATGGCCTTCCTGTGCGTGGTTAACTTGCAGCAATGGAGCATCATCAGCCTGTGCGGCGGCGACGCCGATGGCCATGCCGCTCAGCAACGTTGCCGCGGCGGCCAGCCCTGCGAAAAGCTTCCTCATCTTCATGAGAATCTCCTCTTCCTTGATTGTTGGTTACTGTTTTCTGCAATCGCGGGAGGCGGGAACCCAACGCGCCCCCGCGATCCGCAAATCCTGTGTTGTTCAGCTGAGCCGCTTCTTACGTCTCCACTGGTCGGCCGCAGCGACGGCGAGCAATGCCAGCACGCCAACTCCGCCGGCCGCAATCTGCCACCATCGTTCCGCACCCATGCGGCCCGTCAATGGCAGCGACGATGCCGAAATGTATTGGTTGGTGAACAGCATTGGCCGGGTACTGTCCCAATTCGAACCAGCGGCACCATAATCGGTTTTCAGCTGGGTCACGGATTCGACAACGGCCCTCCATTCACCGGACGTTCCGTCTTTCATCACGGACACGACCACCCGGTATTCCGCCTGCGAGTAATACATTGCGGAAGCATTACCAGCGTTCTCCGTCACAAGATATGTGTACTCGGCTTCACCTGCGTCATACGTGATGTCGCCGAAGTAAGCAACGTGATCGTCAGACGAATCGCGTTTCACCGTCACCGTGCACGCCGACTGGTTCTTGCAGGAAGCTGGCATCGGCGCGTCTGGATTGGAATCGTCTGCCTTCAGCTTGAAGGTGAACTCGTCGGAATCCTTCCAATCGCGGCCCTTCAGCTCCTTCTGCACGCCAATCGCATGCGTCAGCATGGTCTGCTTCAACGTGTTGGTGATGATCACCGTGGCTTCCTGCGATGCCGTGGATTCCGGCACCGTCACCGCATTGCCGTCAGCGAGATTTCCATCGCCGACCTTGTGCTGGTAGGAAGCCTTCCACAAGTGGCTGTCCGGTTCGACTTCCGTCACCGTGTACGTCTTTTGGGCGCCTGCCGGAATAATCACGTCGGTGGACCATTTGCCGCTATCGTCACGCTTCAGCGTGACCGTCTTATAGGTATCGTTGCCCTGTTTGATATCCACCGTGATGCTTTCCGGCTTGTCACCGTCTCCACTCCACTGCTTTTCGATATGCAGCGTCGAGGAAACCACCTGGATCACCGGATGCGGATACGGATTGCCGCCGCATGCATGATCCACGCCATCGGCCGAGTACGCCAGGCACGCGGAATCGTTCGCATGGAAACCCGGCTGGTTCGAGGACGTGGCGTTTCCCGGCAGATCGGTGTTCGCGTCACCCTTTACGCCGTCATATCCATCCTTACCGGCGTTCAGGTTGGCGGCATACTCGTCATACGCTTTCTGCGTGGGTTTCACGTTGTATTCCAGCGTGTATGTCACGTTGTTGACCAGAGGCTTCAGGAATGCGACCGTGAATTTCTTCGTGCTCGCGTCATACGTCAAGGTGAAATCGACATTCTTAGTCAAGGAGACCACCTTGCCGGAAGCATCCTTGGCAACGACCTTGTAGTTGCTATCCGCAAGCTCGACATAGCCGGAGAGCGTGTCCTCCATGGTCACCTTGGTGTATGCGGATGTGGTGGTCTCGCTCTTCTCAATCTCGTCGAAGATGGCATTCAGCTCCGAAGCGTTCGTCGCGCTTTTATAATAGCCGGCTTTGATATTCCCTTCACCGCGCTGGTTGTATTTCGTTGCCTTTGGGAAATTGCTGGACACCGCGTGCATGAACTGGTTCTCGTTACCTTGGATCGAGGAGGGATCAGCACCGGAAAAAACACCGATGGAATACACCGTGGCGCCACCATCTTTCAATTCCTTGGCAGCTTCGACGGCCTTATTTGCCACTTTACCCTCGAAGCCACTAGACGATGTAGGCGAACCATCCGTGAAAAAGATAACGACCTTCTTCGCATCGGTTCGAGCACTGCCCATCATCTTGGCCGCAAGATTGAATCCATTGTCGGCTCGGGTGGCGCCAGCGGCTTTGAGTTTGCTGACTTTGTTCTTCAGACCGTTCATATCCGCAGTCAGATCGCTAACGATTTGGGAGTAGTTGTAGGTGTACCCACCACTTCGGTACGTGTCATCCCCGATTTTGTCCTTTTCGTTGCCGGCGAACTTCACCAGTCCAACGCGAACCAGTTCGGAACCGGCCTCCGTATTAGTATTCGCAGCTTCATCAAGAAATGCTTTAACCGCTTCTTTCAGTGCGTCTAACCGCCTGGTCCGATCCGTCTTACTCATCGGATCGTCCATCGAACCGGACACATCCAGCACCAGCGTGAAGTCGATCGGCTGGGTGGTGGTGACCGTGGTGCTGTTGACGGCGCCCTTCACATCCACGTTCACGGTGTAATTGCCATCATCGTTCTTCTTGATGCGCTTATGCTTCTCCGGAGCGCCCAACTGAGAACCGGTCTCGTTCTGCGCAACCGACTGCGCCCGATTTGCTCGCGCAATCGGTTGAGCGGACAACGTAACTGGCTGCTCATCAGGTTGTTCAGATTGTTGTTCAGATTGTTGTTCAACCTCCTGCTCAACCCACTGCTCAGTCTCTTCTTTCGTTTCTTGTTCCGTTTCTTGTTCGACTTGCTGGTAAGCCTCTTGATCTGACGGCTGCTCTTGATCTGACGGCTGCTCTTGATCTGACGGCTGCTCTTCTCCCACCATCAAATTTTGTTCCACCGGCTGTGAATCCTCTTGCCCAGATTCTTGCAATACCGGCTGCTCGATTTGTTGTTCCAAGGCTCCCGTGGCATCTTCCGCCGCCGCTGACGAAGCAGTGACGCACCCCACGCCGGCGAGCATTGCGACCGTCGCGACGGCCGCAATGACACGACGCGTGAACAGACCTGTGCCCCTCGCCCTGTTTCGCTCAAAGACGTGTCTCATACGCCTACCCCCTTGTACCGTTAAGCGATCGGGGAAATACCTTCCTCCTTCGACCGGTATATTTGATGCGTCTTCGCTTCACATACCGTCTGACAATCGCTTCGTTGCCTAAACCTTAAGGAGAAAAACAGAGGGATACATACCCTCCCAACGAGGTAATCAAGGGGATATACTTTCCTTGAAATCGCACATATCATCGCGATTCTAGAGTATTCTTGCCCCCGTAAATCGCGATGCAAAAACTATAAGCAAACGTTGTCATGTCTCTTTCAGAATTTTCCCCGACAAAAAAGCATCTGTCAAGTGCAACATTAACGCCATCAACCCCTAGTTGCGCTTTGGCCACCAAGCGGCATGCCTACGGACATACCACGGACAGCGGAGCAGCCAAACCAACAACAAACCGACCAGCAACGTGGCAGCTGACACCACGCCCGCAATCACACGCACATCTTTTGCCGCATCATCCTCCGCGGGAATCTCTTCGGGAATGGCGGAACGTAATGCCGAAACCAACAGACGATGCGTATTCACACCGTACGGAGTGCATGTCATCAACGTGACCCGATCCTCGCCAGAGGTAATCTTCAATTGCGATGTGTCGTTAGGTTCGATTTCGGTAATACGATCCACCATATAGCCAAGCGTATGGCCCATCACATCGATATAGAAGTAATCACCAACCCGTATCTCATCCAAACGCGTAAACATTGAGGCTTCAACCAAACCCCGATGTCCGGTAATCACCGCATGCGTATCCTTGCCACCCACCGGCAGACTACTGCCATACAAATGCCCCGCACCGGACGCAAGCGTCTGCTCCGACGTGCCATGGTAAATCGGCAAATCCACAGAAATCTTTGGAATGCGGATGGAACCCATCACGCCATCGCCAGTATCCAGCAAACGCTGGTATTCCGCGTCTTTGGAGCTAGCGGAATCCTTGTTACCATCGCCAGTGGCGTCTGCGCCCGTCGAGCTGGAACCGGAACCGTCGCTGGAGTCGGACTGATTGTTGTTGTACAACTCGGCGAGCGGATCCTCAGCCTCGCCAATCACCGGCTGCCCCGATTCGGCGAGACGCTTGTTGTACGCCCCAGCTGCGGCGAATGCCTCGTCGGCCTGCGGATACGGCCAGCCCGCGACGCTCTGCTCGGAACGGGCGGACGTGCTCGCCAGCTTTTGCGCGGACTGGTATTGCAGCACTTTCGGGAAAAAACCAATGCCGATTGCGGAGAAAATCAGCACCGCCGCAAGCACACGCAGGGCAATGGATCTACCCACGTCGGCGCGACGCTCGCGAATCTCTTCGGACACATCGGTCGCCTCGGCGAACGTCGGCGGAACGTAGGTGCGCGTGTTGCGCGTGGTGTCGTGCGAACCGCGCGAGCCGTCGTTGCCATCGTGCGAATCGCCATAAAAATCGTCGGCGCGTAAGTCCTTAATTTGCTGCGGACCGTCGCTTCTCGACCCGCCGCGCGCGCTCCCATGCGGAAAAACTGCCATCAGTCTTGCCCCCTTGAACTGCCAGCCATAGGGAACATTATATTGCACTCCGCCCGCGTGCCTCACATCATCTGCTGCGCTTATAAGGCAGCGAGTCGGGACACGTTTTATGCAAATCGTGGGTTAGACCCATCAAAACCCTTTGCAGGAAGCCAAAATTAGCATTTTCGCCAAGAGCATCTCTAACCGAGTCTGCCCATGGTCAAACTGATGGGCCTATCTGGCTTATAGATGGCGGGTGTTGGACGGGAATAGACAGTTCGGGGGCATGTTTTGTACCCCTGAACTGGCAAATAAGGCGCACCATCCGCCATCTATAAGCTAGATAGCATAAGTCAGGCCTCAGCGGAGGCAGGATTGGGCCCGACTTCCTTGTCCAGCTTGTTGCGCAACCTCACCACATCGCGCTCGAGCTCGTCGATACGACGAGCCTGCTGCCTGATAATAATGCCGGCCGTATCACCGTCGAACAGTCCGAGAGACAACGGATGAACGTCATTCGACGCAGCCGTTGCGGCAGGCTTCGGCTCAGTGGCCGTATTGGCGATGTCTTCAAGACTCCGCCTCGTCGCCAACGCACGCTTATACCGCGCCGCAAGCTGCGCTATGATCTCACCATCGGTCATGGTGTCGCTGCCGCTCACCGACTTGATGGCCGCATCCTTCCACCGCGCCACACTGCGCTCGATACGCTTGTAACCAACCAATTCCGGCGGCAGACCCGCTTCGCGGAAGATCTTGGTGGGCGACTCCCCCGCAAGATATCGGATAGTGCACACCTGTCTGAATGTGTCGGAATAGGTGATACGATCACGAGTCACATTGGAAACAGCCGGCAATCCACGCAACAGCTGAATCTCCTCGTCACTGAATGCTCCCCCACTGCGCATCGCAATACCTCCCATTGATGCTTCGTTGCTTTCTTTTGCGGATGTGTCTGCGATTCTATGGCCCTCCTTCCGTGCAATACCCCCACTTCACTCCCCTGACTAACAGCCCCCATAACGGTTCACGTTTCCAGATTCCGTTTGTTGCAACACATCCCACCGAAACGCCTTATACCCTCGAAAAACGCAATGTCCACCCACATCGGGTGGCACGTCCAAAGCAACGCAATATGGCGCAATCCAAGCAATCCCACATGAAATACAGAGCAATACAAAAAGGCCGACCCATAATGGGTCGACCTTAAATCACTCCGAATTGGTGTTCTTAACGAACACCGTCAGAGATGGGCGATCAGGCCTCGGCGTTCTGACGAGACTTGATGGCGATGGTCACGCCAGCGCCAGCCACGAGCAGAGCCACAACGGTGAACAGCATGGTTCCCGCAGCGCCGGTGAGCGGCAGCTGGGTGATGGACTTGATGTTCTTCACGGTCTTGGCGGTGGTGTTGACCAGGCCAAAAGCGTCTTCACCGAAGGTCACATTACCATTCTCGTCAATGGTGACAGTAAACGACGGCAAGAAAGTGTTCATATAACCCTGCGGTGCCTGAGTCTCCGTAACCGTGTAAGTACCTGCCTTCAAGCCAGAGAAGGTGACGTTACCGTTGTCGCCAGAAGTCTGAGTCGTGCCGTATTCCTGACCATTTAGGGTCGGAAGCGCACCAGTCTGGCCGGCAGCAACAGACAGCTTAAAGACTGCGCCTGCAAGCGCATTATTATCGTTATCGCGCTTCGAGAAGCTGAAGGAGAACAGCTTAGTAATTACGGTGTCATAACTACCGTCATTCTTAACCAGCTTGTTGCTCACGTCGTTGCCCGTGGCTTCGGAGTTCACCACAGCCTTGTAAGTAACAACAATAGTCTTACCGGCAAGTTCAGCGAGCTTTGCAGGAATCACCGTAACAGTGAACTCATTTGCACCGTCACCCTTATAATCGGACAAGCTGTTGAAATCAGTAGTGAAGTAATTCGCGAAAGCAACAGAATTCCCATCAACGGTTGCGCTGAAAGAATCAGCCTTGACAGTCAGGCCAACGCTTGGAATATCGTGGAAAACAAACGTTTCCGGCTTCGGGTTAGCCACATGACCCGTCAGGGTATAGGTCAGGGTCTGGCCGAGAGAAACACTCGTCGCGGAGACAGTCTTGCTAGGCTCTTCGACGGCAGAATTCTTGAAATTCACCGTAGTGCCCTTCGTCGGATTAGTGAGCACACCATCCTTGACTTCTCCAGAAGAGACAATCATTGGAACAGCCTTGGTGACGCCAGCAGTCGCATCGGTGTTATCCACGACGAGATAGATACCAGCTGGCAGCGTAACCGTAGCCGAAGTGCCATTCACAGTGAATTCCGGAGCTGGGGTGACAGCAGCCAGATTCTGCTGCTGGGCCAATGCTTCAGCAAACTTACGAGTATTTCCTTCAGCCCACGGACGAGTAATCGACTGATCAAGCTTGCCGTCAGCTAGAGCCTTAGCAAGATTGTCGATGCCGGTCTTGTTGTAATCAGTGCCTAACGCCGTTCCCAATGCAG
>OICK01000992.1_pt1 | contig 10910 bp, 11 predicted proteins | sample 1581281 | NCBI WGS metagenome assembly OICK01 (sample SAMEA3882557, study PRJEB24775) | human gut metagenome | biome: human-associated habitat; feature: intestine environment; material: feces | place: Netherlands | collected 2009/2010 | reverse complement strand
GACAATGCCCAGCGTCTTCCCGGCCAGCTCCATCTGCGGGGTGTCCCAGAAGCAGAAGGAGCCGCAGCTTTCCCACCGACCCGCATGTACCAGCGCGTCGTGATGGCCGACCCGGTGACACAGCTCCAGCATCAGCGCGAACGTAAACTGCGCCACGGCGGCGGTACCGTAGGTGGGGACGTTGGTCACGGGAATGCCCCGGCGGGCGCAGGCGGCACAGTCCACGGTATTGTAGCCCGTCGCCTGAACGCAGATCAGACGGATGCTGGGACAGGCATCCAGCAGCCGCTCGGTGACGGGGAGCTTGTTCACCAGCACGATCTCACTATCCGCAATGCGGGCAATGGCTTCGTCCTCGGTGTCCGTGCGGTCGTAAATGGTCAGTTCGCCGAACTGGCGAAGAGGCTCGTAGCTCAAATCGCCGGGATTTAAGGCGTAACCGTCGAGAATGACGATCTTCATGGCAATTCCTCCTTGCAAAACAGGCGTATTTTTGATAGGATAGGGAAAACGCTTTTGTGGGGTGCGCGATGGAAATTCTGTATCAGGACGCTAATATTCTGGTCTGCATCAAGCCGGCGAGAGTCCTCTCCACCGACGAGCCGGGGGGACTGCCGGAGCTGGTGCGGGAAGCTCTGGGCGACCCCAAGGCCGACGTTCGCACGGTTCAGCGGCGTGATGGTGCTGGCGAGAAATGCCCGCGCGGCGTCGGAGCTGTCCCGACAGATTCGGGAAGACCAGTTCAGCAAAGAATATCTGGCCGTCGTCCATGGCAGACCGGAAAGTCCGGAGGGGACGCTTCGTGACCTGCTGGCGCGGGACAAGGCAAGACGGATGACCTTCGTGGCGGACGCGCCGGGGAAGGGCGTGCAGGAGGCGGCGCTTTCCTACCGTGTTCTGGAATATGCGGATGGCATGTCTCTTGTGCGTGTGCGGCTTCACACCGGGCGCACTCATCAGATCCGGGTGCAGTTTTCCAGCCGGGGAATGCCACTGGTGGGGGAGCGGAAGTACGCCGTTCTGGACGACCCCTGTGAAATTGCCCTGTGGTCGGCGAAAATCGGCTTTCATCATCCGGAAACGGGGGAGTGGGCGGAGTTCTCCAAAGAGCCGCCCGCTGTGTTCCCATGGACGGAATTTGGGAAAATTATACCATAGATTTGCGGCGCTGAGAAGAGCGGAGGAAGAAAAATGATGTGGTTGATGCAACTGAATAATGATTAGAAAACGCTATGAACGGATGCCGTTTGTAGCGTTTTTCTTTGCTTTCATGGTTGCCAAAGGCAGGAGTTTCGGATTACTTAGGTACGGAGAGAGAAACGATAGCAAGCACAGCAAGCGAGTACCCGCTTGCGAATTTTGAGATTTTCAGGTCCCTTGCCCGAAAAATCAAAATTGCTTGTTGGGATAGTCCCAAACCCTTATGAAGAACGGAGGCGGCGCATGGCGAACCGAAAGCGGAATATCCAAATGAAATTCTATGTTACGGAGGACGAAAAGCGGCTCATAGACGAAAAAATGAGCCAGTTACTCACACGCAGATATGGCGCCTACCTCCGAAAGATGGCGATTGACGGGTATATCATCTATACGGACACCGCAGATATCAAGGCATTTACCAAAGAGCTTTCTGCCATCGGCCGGAACATCAATCAAATTACTAAGCGAATCAACGCCGGAGGCCCTGCATATCAGGCCGACATGGACGAGATACGGGAAAGGCTGGGCGAGATATGGCAGTTACAAAGACACATCCTATCAAGTCAACGCTGAAAGCAGCCATTGACTATATCTGCAACCCGGAGAAAACAGACGGGAAGCTCCTGGTATCCGCCTATGGCTGCTCCGTCGAAACTGCGGATATTGAATTTTCCTGGACCCGCCGCCATGCCATCGACAAGGGAACGAACCTGGGCCGTCACCTGATCCAAGCCTTTCAGCCTGGAGAGGTCACGCCGGAACAGGCCCATGAGATCGGCATGGAGCTTGCAAAAGAAATCCTGGGCGGCAAGTATGAATTTGTACTTACCACCCACATAGACAAAGATCATGTTCATAACCACTTGATTTTCAATGCAGTCAGCTTTGCGGATCATAAGCACTATCATTCCAACAAGCGAAGCTATCACGATATCCGCCGTATCTCCGACCGGCTTTGCAAGGAACACGGTCTGTCCGTCATCATCCCAGGACAAGACAAGGGCAAGAGCTATATTGAACATCAGGCTATGCAGAACGGCACCAGCTATAAGGCAAAGCTGAAAGCGGCAATCGACCGACTCCTGCCAGCCTGTTCCGATTTAGAAGAACTGCTTCGTCGCCTGCAGAGAGAAGGCTATGAGATCAAGCGGGGCAAATATATCTCCGCCAGAGCGCCGGATCAGGAACGATTCACCCGTCTGAAAACGCTGGGGGTTGACTACACCGAAGAAGCCCTTGCCGCCCGGATCGCCGGACGATCCAGACCTTCCCGCCAACCGAAACGGCAGGACAGAAAGATCAGCCTGCTCATTGATATCCAGAATAACATTAAGGCACAGCAGAGCGCGGGCTATCGCCGCTGGGCGACCATCGAAAATCTGAAACGCATTGCGGATACCTCCAACTTTTTGACGGAGCATGGTATCGGCAGCTATGAGGAATTGTTGGATCGGTGCGAGGCAACGACCGTCTCTGTTACCAGGCTCAAAGCGAATCTTCGGGACACCGGGGCGAAGATCGACGAGCTGGCCTTGAAGATAAAGCACGTCGGCACCTACCGCCAGCTCAAACCGATCTACGACCGCTATAAGGCGTCCAGAGATAAGGAAAAGTTTCTGCGAGGGCATGAGAGCGAGATCATTCTTTTTGAAGCCGCCGCCAGGGAGTGTAAGCGGCTGGGTGCGGTTCCGCTGCCTGCCACAGAGCGGATGCAGGCCGAAATAGACGAGCTCAACGCAAGAAAAGCCATTCTAAAAGCTGAATTGCAGAAAGCCCAGCGGAAAGAACAGGACTATGCTGCCATGCGTCAGAATGTGGAGGATTTTCTTTCCCCGCCGCAGCCGGAGCAGGAGCGGAAAAAGAATGTGGAGCTGGAATAAATCCGTTTTCTGCGTTTTATCCTGGGCTTTTGTCAGAACATCAAATATAATAACGATATAGACATATTAAAGGAGGCGAGCCTATGACGAGAGGCGAAGCAATAAAGGATTTCTTTTGCAAGACGATCCTGCCTGTGGCGGCCGCCGCGCTGCTGTACTGCATCTTCCGGTCCGCTTGCGTGAAAAACGGTGAGCTGGACTACCTATGGTTATGGATACTCTGCGGGCTGCCGTTCGGCATCTGGCGGCTGCGCCTCTGGATCATATCAGGCGGCGGCTCTCTGGGCAGCGGGATCGCCCTGTTCGCGCTGAATTTCATTCTGGCCGGAATCATTGGTGGTTTCGTCCTGGTCTGGCGGCTGATCGTGGCGGCGTGGTATGTGCCGCTGACGGTGTACCGGCTGATTGTTGGCCAACTGTAAAAGCAAACAAAAAATGTGAGGTGGCGTTTTTCCACCTCACATTTTTCTATACTATTCAGATAGTCTGGATAATTTTGCCTCATCAAAAGAAGGACCAGCATCTAAAGTTCCATCAAATAATGCAGCATATACTTTTTTATCCGCACGGAGTTGATATTTCTCCAAAGGGTTAATGACAGACTTTCCTTGTGCTGTCTTGTACACAAAACAGATTTCATCATTACGAAGCATTTCAGATGCTAGGAGCCTTGACTCGTGAGAAGTAATAATCAACTGCGTGTTTCGCTTTTTTGCCATTGACAAAAACAATTCTATTACCTTCACCGTCATTGATGGATGTAGACATCTATCAATTTCGTCAATTATAAAAACTCGATCATTAGACACCTTAAACAAAATCTCTATTAAGTCTAGTAACCTAGCGGTGCCATCTGATTCTTCGTTTAGATCGAAAAATACTTTCTTGTTTTCATGGCTAAATTCAATTGTGGTAATAGTTATTTTTCCATTAGCATCTATCTCAAAAGTGTAAAACTCTTTATAAGAGCGGGCCATAATTCTGGGGCGGTCATCAGTTTCTGTCTGTATACGAGCATTTGCCTTTTCTAAATCTGCAACAATTCTGTTATAGAACTCATCGGGTATTTTGCTCTTTATCACCTCTACAGGAACCTCAACAATTTTTAATTCACTAATACCCGTACCAAGTGCATTTAACAGTTCAGCGATTTCATCTAGATTTGCATCAGTAAAGTACGGATATCCTGTAAGAATGCTATCCGGAAAACTTATATTAAGTCTATCGGAAAACCACTCAAATATATTTCGTAGAACTTGTAATTCAGGGAAATCGGAAAACATTTTTCCTTTGTTCCTGTTGATAATCGTCAAGAATAGGACTTCTTGATCAGCAACACTATCTTCACCATAGTTATTCAGTTTTGCAATTGCATCGTTACTTTTGAAATAGTTCCCTACGTCAAATAAACCTAAAGCCGTATCTCGGCTAAATAACATCTTTTTAGACGAGGGACTTATCTTCTCATATAAATATTCTTCCAAAACACTTCCCGTCGAAAGAATAACAGAAAATCCATATACAAAAATTTTTGAACCGCAAAGAAGTTCGATTTCAAACTCGGAAGGAACACTTTTATTTTCAGGATTTAATCTAAAAAATTTATTTGAAAAGCCGCGAGGTAAACCATCGACTATTACACTTTGAGCAAATTGAAATGCAGACACAAGATTGGATTTTCCTGATGCATTTGCTCCGAGTATCACTTCACACTTAGTGAGTTTAATTTTCTTGTTACTAAAAACTCGATCAATATTTTTTCGAGCTTTACCGGCTATCATTGAAAACGTTTCCTTCTCATTAAACGATAAGAAGTTAGAAACAGAAAACTGTATTAACATAGCTATATCCTCCCGTTTGTTGCGCGCCATAATAATATACTCTCAAAAAACGATTTTGTCAATTAAAATCGTCTAATTTTTGTCTCGCAATCATAAATATGCAATCAAAAAACGATTTATTCGATAAATCGTTGACTTTCCAGAGCGGAGGTGGTATTATGTAGGCAAGAAATGGCACTCGTTGCAGCTGAGTGCTACTGATACTATAGAAAGAGAGGTATTCTTGTGAAGAATATACCTGAACGTCAAAAAGACATCCTGTCCATTATCTCTAGCCTTGATATATCACCGACAATGTACAAGAACGCCGTTGAAAAATACCATGCGATTACGAAGTTTCTCAATGACTACGGCATTGACGCAGATATGTACCCTCAGGGGTCGTTTGCCTTCGGAACGGTAATTCGTCCGAACGCTACGAATCCATCTGCAAGCTATGATTTAGATTTTATCTGTCAAGTTTGCGGAAGTCGAGTTGACTATGCTCCAAGTGAACTTCGGCAAATAATTGAAGAAGCTCTCAGCTCAAGTGGAATCTATGGTGGCAAGCTGACGGTATATAAAGAGTGCTTCACAATCGAATATGCTGATGTCAATGACATCGGTTTTACAATCGACATTGTTCCTGCTACAGATGAAACGGTTGAGAATAAGAACCAACTCATCAAAAAGAGTTTGGAGCCTGCCTTGATTGAGACAGCAATTGCAATTCCAAAATATAACGGTGAGCGGAATTACTCATGGTTGACCAACAATCCTAAAGGGTTACGTGCGTGGTTTGATGCAAAGAATGAGCCATTTTTGGCCGCGTCTAGATCAGCTTATCGCGAGCGTCTTTTTGCAGCGAACCGTGTCCTTTTTGCATCAGTTGAAGAAATCCCTCATGAATTGGACCGATCGGCGCTTCAGCGGGTCATTCAGATTTTGAAATACCATCGAGATGTATTTTATGCCAAAATTGAGGACGGCAATGAGATCAAGCCTATTTCTGCAATTATCAATGTAGTTACTACACAGATTGCTTCGCGGCACGATCCTAATTGTTCTGTCTTTGAATTGCTGGAGCATGTGCTCAACGAACTTAACATCTACGCCCAGCAGCTAACTCTCACATTTAAGGATTTTACGCAGATATATGGTAGTCGCACCGTTTTCTCTCGTCCAGACGGAAAATGGTACATATCAAACCCGGCTAACCCTGAGGACAACTTGGCAGATAAGTGGAATCAAAATGAACGGATTCCGACACATTTCTTCCGTTGGGTTAAGGCCGTTAAGGATGATCTCATTGAATCTTTGCAGCAAGACGATGACCAGCGGTTTAGGGCATCAATTGAAAACGGGTTTGGAATCACATCTGTATCTTCTGTCTTGGGTAACAAGTACTGTAATACCACTCCGCCAAAACCCATTAGTTCACAAGGCACAGCAAAGCCTTATCGAGGCCTATGATTATTTCTAAAGCGGTCGCCGTGCAGCAGGCTAATAGCCTGCTGCACCTATACAATTATAGAAAATTGAAAATATGCACAATGGAAGAAACGGAAATTGTGCTTGCAGGCTCTGTTTTAATCAACCGTTCTGCAAAAGGATTTCAACTTTGCAAAGAATACTCGGTGAAAATTGTTATTCCGATAGAATCAGAAAAACTCCCTTACGTGTTGGACATCGACAATCAGATTGATGAAAGCTATCCGCATCGTTATACGGATGGACAATTGTGCCTTGAAACGGATGCAGCGATTCGCATCTGCTTCCTTGCTGGATTTGATTTAGAAATATGGATGCGTGACTTCGTTGAGCCCTACTATTTCTCATATGAATATTACCAAAGATATGGTGTATTTCCATTTGGAGAACGTGCGCACGGTATAGAGGGGGTTCTCCAAACATACGGAGAGTATTTTAACGAACCAGATTATGTAAAAGTTTTTAGGTTAATGGAATTTATTCAGTTTGGTCAATATCGTGGGCATTTGCCATGTCCATGCGGATCAGGTGAAAAAACGCGGTCATGCCACGGGAAGTTTATAAAGAAGTTTTTTGAAAATAGCAATTTAAAAATTATAGTTCAGCGTGACTATAAAACAATTAAGGAGGTGTTGTATGCTTATTATGAGCAGTCAAGAAATACAAAAGCGACAAAATGAGGCGCGATTTTTAAAAATTCAATATGCGGCTCGCGTGTGTTTTAATGCGGCTGAAAATTATAATTACTTTGCTTGGTTGGCCTGTATTGCTTCTGCATTTTCCATATTTTTTCCAGGCACTTGGCATATATTTATTATTAATGGAATCCCATTTGTTTTGGATTTCGTAGCCGCATTATTTTGTGTATTAACACAAAATAATGTATATTGGGGTGCGCGTCTTAGAAAATATTTCGACGCAAATGTGATAGGCATAAATCCAAGTCAATTCTCAAAATCAGAAGAGCAGGATATCTTTGAAAAGGCAGAGTCTATTTTTTCTGCACATCTACATGACGGATTAATTCAAACTAGAAATACAGGACATGATGTCCCACCTGGAGTAAAAGATTGGTATGAATTTGCAACGCCATTAAATGCTGTCGATGCTCAGTTTGAATGTCAAAAGCAAAATATATGGTGGGACAAAAAAATGAGCCACCGCAAAATTCCCATCATCATTTTTGTGGGGATATGTATTATTGTGGCTTTTGGATTTTCTATGCACATACTGAATCGTAGTATATTTACCACACTTCTTTGTTCAAGTGGCATTATCCTTAAAATATTTGAGCGATTATATGAAAATGTAAAATATATACAAGTTTCTTTGCAAATTGATGGTTCAAAAGAAACCATAGAAATCAAGCCTGAAGAAAAATATGTAGAACACCTACAGTCACTAATTGACGAACGACGCAAAATTAATGTCCTTGAGTTGAATTCTGTTCACAAGAAGGTGGCAGCTAAATTATCTTCGCTATATAACAAGTCCTCATAAAAAATACAATTATCAGATGAACCGAAGAAATGTACTTCCCTGTGGCCTCCATCGGATATGCCTCCGGATCGCGTCGGGCAGCTGCTATCCATTCCGTCCCATACAATCCCAAAAGCGAATATAAGCAAAAAAGCGGGAGTGCAGCCGATCGGCCGAGCCGAAAAGCTGTACTCCCGTTTTGCGTAACAGAAAGTGTTTGAAATCAAGCCTTTTTCTTCATGTGCCAGCAAGCAGACCGCCACATAGGAAATCATAAAGGCTCCCTTTGAAAATACGGTTACAGGGAATTATTCTGCGGCTTTCGCACACTTATCCTCACAGATTTTAGACCGTTTGGAGCTATAATGCGGGCAAGCAATCAGGCACACCCGGAAACTCTGCTTGCAGTCGTGGGCGCATTTCCTGCAGGTGTGGTTATACTGCCGCCTGTCGTTCTCGCCCAGGAAGAACGCCCATTCCAGCCGCCATTTCTTGCTTCGGCTCATAGGCAGTCATGCTCCGGCACATCACGGCCGGGCTTCTTGCCCTCCTGGGGTTTATGCTCGGCACATTCCCGTTTGGCGTCCTCCAACCGCTCACGGATGGAAGGCTTCTCCGGCGTTGTCCGCTCTGCGTACTCCTGGGCTTTTTCCAATTCTTCGCCGCGTCTGCCGTTGTTGATAACGCCGTCGATCATGCCGTAGTCATCCTCCAGCGTCATTTCAGCGGTGCGGAGAGGATTGTCCTTTTCCGGCTGTTCCGCTGCCACGGCAAAGGCCCGTGTGCCGTTTCCCATGATAAGGTACTTTCTATCATCGGAAATATGGTGGACACCGTAACCGGCTGCCTCCATCTGCTTCCGCGTCATATTGGTCACACAAAAGCTGCCTCTGGGCGTGCTGATCCGCTCCTGTGTCGCCATTTGATCCGGCGTGGGGATCGTGACCTCCGCTGCCTGTTCCGGCTGCAAAAACTCTGGCACCTGGGAAAAACCGAAACGATCACAGTAATGAGCGGTATCCTTCCCGTCCTGATGCAGCACCACAATATCGGATACAGACAGAGAGTGTCCCTTGAAGTCTGCCGGGCGGTCGATATTAAATCGGGTATAGATGCTTTCCAAACTATCCTTTTCCATCAGCGGGGCGGTGTAGACCAGCTCATAGTTCTCCGGCTTTACGGAAAGACCGTTGTTGCGGATGGCATCCAGCGGCTCAAAGCGGTAATCCCGCGTGGCATCCCCCGGTTTGAGCTGATAGATGGAGAAGGTATCGCACTGCGGTGCTTCCTGTACCGCCTGCGCCTGTTCCACAATATCGGCGGGCGTCTGCACATAGGCGGCTGCCTCCGCCATGTACTCCCGTTCTGCCTTTTCCGCAAAAGCCAGCATCTCGTCAATACGGGACTTGTCCGGGTCATCCAAAGCGGCCTTGACCTCCGCCGGGTCAAAATCAAGAAATTCCTCATAGCCCGTGGCGTCCTTGAACTTTTCAATCTCCGAAGGAAGATAGTCCTCCTGCGTCTGCCCCAGCGCCGCCAGCTTTTCATCCAGTGCAGAAATGCGTCCTGCCATCAGGTTTTCGTAGATTTCCTCCTTGGCCGCCTGTGCCTCCGGGTGTTCCGCCGCATACTGCGGATCGTTCTGACGGAAAAACTCGTCCATATCAAAGGCGATATCCATAGCCCATTCAGATTTTTCTTCTTCGGGAAGATCGTCCTGAAAGGTCATCACCCGGTACTCGTCGGGGATACTGCCGCGCTCACCGTCGTAATACTCATGGAAACTGTCACCCGTATCACGCACATAGCCCTGATCCGTGAAGGTGCCGTTTTCCTCCAACGCAACGTCCCGGCCGTAGGCCTCATAGTCGATGTAATTCTGCAAATGCTCTGGCACCTGCATAACGTCCAGTTCTTCGATGTAATAACGCCCCAGGTCGTCATAGTCATGGATATCGGGGTAAACCTCATAGCAATCCAGATTCTCGGTGAGGTTGATGATCTCCTGAAGGCTGCCGCAATGGTCGCCCATTTCCATACCGGCCTGAAACTGTGCGTATTCGCTTTCGCTCATTTCATCCAGCTTCGACGCCAGATAATTCAGCTCGTCCAGATTCTCATATTCACCCAGCTTACTGTAAAGACCGTCCACATAGCAGTCATAGTCCGTGATGAACCATTCCTCATAGGGCTGGCCGAAGTCATCCTTCTGGCCGATCCCGATCCGCTTAAACACTTCCTTCAATTCCTCGGCGGTGGTGGGAAACTTCACCCACTCGCCCACAAGCTCGCCCTCGTTATATTTCCCAAGATTGGTGATAAAGGCAGCAAAGGGATAATCCTTGTCGTGATCGTAATATGGCATATCAGCACCTCCTTATAGTTCCGGCGCAGACTTGTCCTTGTTGGGATGCGCCTTGTTTTTCTCCGCACATTCCTTCTTGCCCTGTTCCAGCCGTTCCCGGATGGAGGGCTTTTTCTCCGGCTCCGCAGGGTGTTCATAGTTCCACTCGTCGCCGGAGAGAGAAATATATCCGTGTTCCGTAAAATGGCCCTGTTCCTCCTGCATGGCGTACTCGCCAAAAGGAACAGGGTCGATCGCTTTCAGAAGTTCCGGGGGCAGCAGCATATCCATGTGCTGTGCCAGATACCGCCAGCCCAGATCGTTCAGGTCGTGGATGTTTGGCTCAAATACGAAATAGTCGATGTTGGCCGCAAACTCCTTGAACTGCTCCGGCGCTGTCAGCTTGAATGGCGATGCCTGCACCGCCGCCAACAGTTCCCTGTCCTCCGGGGAGAGGGCAGCCACCGCCGCCCTCACTTCGGGTAAATGTTCCAAAGTCTTATTTTCTGCCATTGACACCTTCCTTTCTTTTCGGAAATTCCAGCTTGAAATTGATGTACTTGCCGCCCGTGTCATCCAGGATCACCGCAGCGTCATAAGCAGCCTGTTTCTTTTCAGACCACATTCCCTTGACATTGGTACGTCCCTTTTTCAGAAGGTCCGTTGCCATCTTCTTTGTCAGTTCCTTCTTGCGGC
>OICK01000983.1_pt1 | contig 10980 bp, 7 predicted proteins | sample 1581281 | NCBI WGS metagenome assembly OICK01 (sample SAMEA3882557, study PRJEB24775) | human gut metagenome | biome: human-associated habitat; feature: intestine environment; material: feces | place: Netherlands | collected 2009/2010 | reverse complement strand
TGCGTGCCGGAATATGAAGCGCTCAACGATGAGCTTGAATACGTGAAGGAGCGGATGGATTCGCTCTGCACGGACAGGATAGCGCGTGAGAGAAAGGCGATAGCCGCAATGGAGCAGGGCGCTGCATACGGCATGTGCCATCATAGGATAAGCATGAATATGGCGCGGCTCAGCGCGCTTGAAACCGGCATAGAGGCAAGCGTGCGGCAGGGCATGGGCGAAGCGGAGCGGAAGTTAAGCATAAATGCGGCGCGGCTTGATTCGTTGGCACCGGCGCGCACGCCGTTGTAGCTGTCCTCCAGCACAAGGGTGCGGCTGGGCGCAGTGCCCAGCGCTTCCGCTGCGCGCAGAAAAATTTCCGGGTTGGGCTTGGAGGCCGAGAACTGCTCGCCGGAGACGATCACCTTAAAATAGTGGGTCAAGCCCCAGCCGTCCAAATGGTGCCGGATAGACGCCATCCGGCTGGAGGAAGCCACTGCCATGGGGATGTGCTGCGCGTCCAGCCATGTCAGAATTTCGTCCAGCCCGGGCTTTTTGGGCGGCGGTGCCTGAAACGCCTTTTCCGCCTGTGCGTGCAGCGCCGCGATGATGGCGTCCGTGTCGCAGTTTTCCCCGTAGAAGCGGCGCAGCACCGCCCGCATGGAATCTCCCGCCGTTCCGCGAACGGCAACGTCCAGCCCTTCCTTATAAGAAAGCCCGAGGGTGGCAAGTGCAGGCTCCCACAGGGTAGCCCAGACCCGCTCGGTGTCAAACATCAGGCCGTCCATATCAAAAATAACGCCGTCGATCATGGCAGTATCTCCTTCCATAGAAAAGCGGGGCTGTGCCCCGCAAAAGTGCTCTGTGCCCCTATTGTACCATAGATTTGGCAGTTTGCACACCATTGTGCTCACAATCTGGTGCAACTTTACCGGTAGAAAGATGAAACATTTTGCGATTCCTTGCAAAACCGGCTGGGAATATTATAATAGAAACCAACATTTGTGTCATAAAGCGCCGGAAATCGTGCGCACGCGCATAAAAGGAAAGAGGGAAACTCACTATGTTGGATATCAAGATCACCCGCACGGCTACGCCCAAGGCAAAGCCCACCGATGAGACGAAGCTCGGCTTCGGTAAAAAGTTCTCCGACCACATGTTCGTCATGGATTACACCGAGGGTGAGGGATGGCACGATGCCCGCATCGTCCCCTACGGCCCCTTTGAGCTGGACCCCGCTACCGTAGTGTTCCACTACGCACAGGAGATCTTTGAGGGCATGAAGGCCTACCGCACCGCCGACGACACCGTGCAGCTGTTCCGCCCGGACTGCAACGCCAAGCGTTTTCAGGATTCTGCCGACCGTCTGTGCATCCCCAAGATCCCGGTAGAGGACTACATTCAGGCCGTCGAGGCTCTGGTGGACGTGGACCGCGACTGGGTGCCCCACACCGACGGCGCTTCCCTGTACATCCGTCCCTTCATCTTTGCCAATGATGTGGGTCTGGGCGTGCACGCCTCCAAGCACTATATCTTCTGCATCATCTGCGCTCCCTCCGGCGCTTACTACGCCGAGGGCATCAACCCGGTGCGCATCTATGTGGAAGATGAGTATATCCGTGCCGCCCCGGGTCTGACCGGCTTTACCAAGTGCGGCGGCAACTACGCCGCTTCCATCAAGGCCGGTGAGCTGGCCGAGGAGCAGGGCTACGCACAGGTGCTGTGGCTGGACGGCGTAGAGAAGAAGTACGTTGAAGAAGTTGGCAGCATGAACATCATGTTCAAGATCGACGGCAAGGTGTACACCGCCGCTACCGTGGGCACCGTGCTGCCCGGCGTCACCCGCCGCAGCTGCATCGAGCTGCTGAAGGACTGGGGCTACGAGGTCGTTGAGGGCAAGATCGCCATTGCCGACATCATGGCTGCTGCCCGCGAAGGCAAGCTGGAAGAGGTGTTCGGCACCGGTACTGCCGCTGTCGTCTCTCCTGTCAAGGAACTGGTCTGGAAGGGCGAGCACGCCTTTATCGGCGACGGCAAGATCGGCCCTGTCACCCAGAAGCTGTACGACACCATGACCGGTATGCAGTGGGGCAAGATCCCCGATACCAAGGGCTGGATCGTGCCCGTGGAAAAGAAGTATTGAGCCGCCTGTCACCCTACGGCTTTTAAAGGGACTGTTGCACACCATTTGGGGCAGCAGTCCCTTTGCTCTATAATCATTGCAATTCCCGCCGCATGGTGCTACACTACCTATAAAGGGCGTGGGCTTGCCGCCTGTGCCCTTTGCAGGAAGATTTGAGAGGAAAGAAGCACCATGATCAAAAAATGGAGCATGAGTTACCCGGCGGTCAACGGCACCGAGCAGCGCCGGGCGTATGTCTACCTGCCCACCATGTACGAAGCCGACCCGGAGCGCCGGTATCCGGTGCTGTATATGTTCGACGGCCAGAATGTGTTCTTTGATGCGGATGCCACCTACGGCAAGAGCTGGGGCGTGGCAGATTATCTGGACTATACCGATACCCCGCTCATCGTGGCGGCAGTGGAGTGCAATGCAGGCCCCAACAACGAGCGCCTTGTGGAGTATTCGCCCTACCGCTTCGATGACCCGACCTATGGCCACTTTGACGGCAAGGGGCAGGCGACCATGAGCTGGTTTATCCACCGGTTCAAGCCCTTCATTGACCACAATTTCCGCACCCTGCCGGACCGGGAGCACACGTTCATCGGCGGCAGCTCCATGGGCGGCCTGATGAGCCTGTATGCCCTGCTGCAGTATAACGATACCTTCAGCCGCGCGGCAGCCCTGTCGCCGTCGATCTGGGTGTCTCCTGAGAAGCTCAGCGGTCTGGTGGGCCGCGCAAAGCTGGAGCCCGGCACGGTGCTCTACATGGACTACGGTTCCCAGGAGATGGGCAGCCACGAGGGAATGCGCAGGGAATTTGCCGAGATGTGCAGCAAGATCATGGTCCGGGGCATCCACCTGACCGGCCGCCTGGTGCCCGGCGGCACCCACAGCGAAGCCAGCTGGGAAAAGCAGCTGCCGTTCGTGTTCCATACACTGATGTACGAGTTGGACTGAACCTCTCCGTCATCCCTTCGGGATGCCATCTCTCCTGGTAGGAGAGGCGCGGAGCGCCTGAGAGGTTTTTTATAGAGGAGGGAAACCAGATGGAAACACAATACTTCAAGGATTACAGCCCCGCACTGGGCCGGGAGATGGAATGCAAGGTCTACGGCCACGCAGGCCGCCCCATGCTCTTTATCCCCTGTCAGGATGGCCGTTTCTTCGACTTTGAGGACTTCCACATGGCCGGTACGCTGGCTCCGTGGATCGAATCCGGGCAGATCATGGTCATCTCCATCGACACCATCGATCAGGAGACCTGGTCCGACACCAACGGCGACCCCTACTGGCGGATCCGCCGCTATGAGCAGTGGATCCGCTACATCGTGGAGGAAGTTGTGCCCAAGATCCAGTATATCGCCAAGGAGCGCAACGGCTGGGATGACCTGCCCGGCGTCATCGCCTTTGGTTGCAGTCTGGGCGCTACCCATGCAGTAAACCTGTATCTGCGCCGCCCGGATATCTTCTGCGGCTGTCTGGCACTCAGCGGCATCTACACTGCTCACTACGGCTTTGGCGACTATATGGACGAGCTGGTGTACATGAACTCCCCCGTGGACTACATGAAGAACTTCCCGGAGGATCACCCCTATATGCAGCTGTTCCGCAATCAGAAGGCGGTCATCTGCTGCGGTCAGGGCGACTGGGAACAGCCGGACACCACATGGCTGCTCAAGCGCATCTTTGAAGCAAAGCATATCCCCATCTGGGTAGACCTGTGGGGTCACGATGTCAACCACGACTGGAACTGGTGGTATAAGCAGGTGGCATACTATATGCCCTACATTCTGGGCCAGCAGTGACCCATCCCGTGAAAATGGCACAACGGCGCGTCCATGGACGCGCCGTTGTTTCCCAATATTAAAGTCTGTCCCGCCCCGCAGGGGCATTGCAATCATAGAGGTAACGGAAAGAGGAATCAACAAATACTATGCAGAACTTTATTTTTATCTCCCCCAACTTCCCCACGAACTACTGGCAGTTCTGCCGGGAGCTGAAGAACAACGGCCTGAACGTGCTGGGCATCGGCGACCAGCCCTACGAGGAGCTGAAGCCCGAACTGAAGGCAAGCCTGAACGAGTACTACAAGGTGAACAGTCTGGAAAACTACGACGAGGTATACCGCGCCGTGGCCTTTTTCACCTTCAAGTATGGCCGCATCGACTGGCTGGAGTCCAACAATGAATACTGGCTGGAACGGGATGCCGCCCTGCGCACCGATTTCCACATCACCAGCGGCTTCCAGACCTCTGATATGCCCCGCATCAAGTACAAGAGCAAGATGAAGGAGTACTATCAGAAGGCCGGGATCGCCACCGCCCGCTACCACATGGTAGATGACCTTGCAGGCTGCAAGGCCTTTGTGGCGCAGGTGGGCTACCCGGTGGTAGTCAAGCCGGACAACGGCGTGGGTGCTTCGGATACCCACCGCCTTTCCACCGACAAGGAACTGGAGGCATTTCTGACCTACAAGGAAAAAGAGCACCCGGATGTGGCTTACATCATGGAGGAGTTCGTCCACGCCGAGGTCAACAGCTACGACGCCATCATCGACGGCAGCGGCAACCCCATCTTCGAGGCGGGCAATGTCAGCCCCATGTCCATCATGGACATCGTGAACGACAACGACAACTCCATCTACTACATCATCAAGGACCTGCCCGAGGACACCCGCGCCGCAGGCCGTGCCGCCGTCAAGAGCTTTGGGGTGAAGAGCCGCTTTGTCCACTTCGAGTTCTTCCGCATGACCGAGGATCAGGCCAGCATGGGCAAAAAAGGCCAGCTCGTGGCGCTGGAAGTCAACATGCGCCCCTGCGGCGGCTTTACCCCGGACATGATCGACTTTGCCCGTTCCACCAACGTGTACAAGATCTGGGCGGACATGATCGCCTTCGGCGGCACCGATATGCCGGTGGGTGAGCACTATTACTGCGCCTTTGCCGGCCGCCGGGACGGCAAGAGCTTCGTTTACAGCCACGAGCAGCTGATGCAGAAGTATCAGGACAACATGCGCATGGTGGACCGCATCCCCGAAGCACTGTCCGGTGCCATGGGCAACCAGATGTATGTGGCCACCTTCTCCACCCGTGACGAGATGGAAAAGTTCTATTCCGACGTGCTGGCCGTCACCGATGCCACCAACGCCAAGGTGCAGGCCGAACTGACGAAGGTGCTGGCTTTGGGTGAGCCGGAGGCCGTCTAAAATCAATTACACAGCACAAAGGCTGCTGCGCAGAATGCGCAGCAGCCTTTGTTGTTATTATTATACCTTTGCAGCGCCACGCTCCAGAATACCGTTGAAGCGGGAGAAGAAGGTGATGGTGGTAATGGTAGCCGCCAGAATATCGCTGACCGGCTCTGCCAGAAAGACGCCGAACACCGGGTTCGGCAGCAGGTGCGGCAGGATGAAGATGAGCGGGATCAGCAAAATGATCTTGCGCAGACAGGCCAGCAGCAGGCTGACCTTGGCCTGACCCAGCGCCATAAAGCTCTGCTGGCAGGCGATCTGGAAGCCCATGGCAAAGATACCTGCCATGTAGATGCGCATGGACCATGTGGTGTAGTCGATCAGCGCCGTATCCGAGGTGAAGATGCCCGCCACAGCTCCCGGCGCCAGCATCATGAGCAGCCAGAACAGGCAGGTGTAGCAGCCGCACAGCAGCAGCTGGAAGCGGAACGCCTCCTTGACGCGGAGCTTTTTGCCCGCGCCGAAATTGAAGCTCATTACCGGCTGACCGCCCTGACAGATGCCCTGAATGGGCAGGGTGCACAGCTGGGAAGCGCTGGTGATGACGGTCATGGCACCCACAGCCACATCGCCGCCGTACCGCGCCAGACTGGAGCTGAAGCTGATGGACAGTAAGCTTTCGGTGGACATCATCACAAAGGTGGAGATGCCCAGCGCCATCACTGGCAGGATGACCTTCTTTTCCGGGCGCATACAGTCCTTGCGCAGGCGCAGGATGGTCTTTTTGCCGGTGAGGAAGTGCAGGATCCACACCGCGCCCACAGCCTGACTGAGCACGGTGGCAATGGCAGCGCCCCGCACGCCCAGACCCAGACCAAAGATCAGGATGGGGTCGAGAATAATGTTGATGACCGCACCGATGACGGTGGTAAGCATACTGGTCTTGGCAAAGCCCTGCGTGGTGATGAAGGGGTTCATGCCCAGCACCAGCAGCACAAACACCGAGCCCAGAATGTAGATGCGGCTGTACGCCAGCGCATAGGGCAGGGTGGCGTCACTGGCACCAAAGAGCCGCAGCAGGGTGGGCGCTCCGGCGTAGAACACCACGGTCAGCACCACCGAAAAGAGCAGCAGCATGGTAAAGCTGTTGGAGATGATCTTCTCCGCCTGCTCCTTGTCGCCCTGCCCCAGCGCAATGGCGGTGCGGGGTGCGCCGCCCGCGCCCACCAGCATGGCGAATGCGTTCAGCAGCATAAGGATGGGGGTGAACAGTCCCACGCCGGTCAGCGCTGCCGCGCCGATGCCGGCAATATGTCCGATGTAAATGCGGTCCACGATGTTATACAGCAGGTTGACCACCTGTGCAACGACCGCCGGGATCATGAGCTGCAGCATCAGCTTTTTGATGCTGCCGGTGCCCATATCTTGTTTTTTCTGTGTCTGAGGCATTTGATTCTCCTTGTGAAAATCGATAATCAACACCCCGGAAGGGTGTTGATTATCGATAAAAGCTTAGTAATTCAAACCGAAGTTCATCTCATAGTAGTTGCCAGCGGCGTCGCGGTAGGCGTAAGCCTTGCCGTTCTCGTCCTTCATGCTGTCGGGCATGTAGGCATCCTTTGCAAAGCCGGGCACGTCGTTGGGGCTGATGCAGACACCGTCCGCGTTCACAGCCAGCACCTCGTCGCCCTTGGGCAGGGTCAGGGGCAGCTTGCCAACGGGAGCAAAGCGGCCGAACATCACATCCAGCGTTGCGGAGGGGTAGGTGTCAAAGCCGACGGTCAGAGCGTCGGAGACCTTCTCCACATTGCCGACCTCCCAGGCCAGCGGGCAGTTGATGTTGGAAACGACCTTGCCGCCGTGGGCGTGGACCGCAGCAGCGATACCGGCCAGACGGTTTGCGCCCACCAGAGTGGTCTCCTTGTGGGTCTCGGTGGTGGGCTTGCCGCTCTCGTCCACGTTGCAGACCGTCTTGTCCTCGCAGATGTCCAGCTCCAGGTAGCCCGGGGTGGCGTTGAAGTATGCACCGGACTGGGGGCTGACCATCAGCAGGGCGATCTCGGCTGCGGCGGGGTCATCCACCAGAACCACATCGCCCAGCATCTCCCGCAGGGCCTTGGTGGCAGCCCCGCTGGCTTCGGCGCTCTTGCCGAAGGCCTCGGCGTAGACCTTGCAGCCCTTCTTCAGGGGCAGGGTGCCGTCGTTCTTCAGCAGGACAACGGACTCGCGGTGCACGCGGGAAGCTTCCTCCCAGTCGGCCTTGGTGGCAACGACCTCGGCGGCCTTCCTGGGGTCGGCGTAGGTGTCCTCGAACATGCCCTGACGGAACAGCTCGGTCAGGGTGCGGCTGACAGCGCGGTTCAGGCTGGCATCGGTCAGTACCAGATCTTCCTTCTTGAAACCGGCGGGCACCGCGTGGGTGTCGTAGTAGTCGTTGGTGCCGCGGGCGTAGCTCTCCTCGCCCAGCTCGTTGTCCAGCAGACCGGAGATCAGGTCCACGCCGCTCTGGGTGACGGCGTAGCCGATGCGCTCCGGCTCGTCCAGCATATCGACGCCCCAGCACATGTTGTGGACGATGCCGGTGTCGGAGTTGATGTAGCCCTTGAAGCCCATCTGGCCGCGCAGCAGGCCGTCGATGAACACCTTGTTGTAGGCAAAGCCGTAGGGCTGGAGCTCGATGGGGTTGCCGTTGAAGTCCTCCTGCGGAGCGCTCTTCTCAGCGCTGGGCTTGGAGTAGTAGGGCATGATGGACTCGGCATTGTGGCGGATGGCGGCACGGAATGCCGGGATGTGGTACTTCTGCAGGGAGCCGGGGGTGGCGTAGATGTTCCACTGGCCTGCTGCATAGTGGGGGTCAAAGCCGTTCTCACGGGCACCGCCGCCGGGGAAGTGCTTCACGGTGACGGATACGCCCTCCGGGGTGACACCGTTGCTGCCGCCCTGAATGCCGGGGATCAGGTGGTCGAAGATCTCCTCGATCAGTGCGGGGTCCTCGCCAAAGGTGCCGAAGGTGCGCTGCCAACGGGGGTCGGTAACGCAGTCGGCCATGTACATGTAGCCCTTCTTCAGGCCGCAGGCATTCCACTCGCGGCGGATGGTGTCGGCGAACTTGTCGATGATGTCGATGCGTGCGGTGCCCTTGACGGCAGCAGCAATGCCCAGGGTGCCGGGATAGGTGGCAAACACGCCGGTGGCATCGTTCATGCCGAACACGACCTCGCCGTTCTCGTTGCGGCTGTTGGACATGACCTGCATGGGAACAAAGTGATCACAGGTCTCGGTCAGGTACTGCAGCTGGTTCAGGTAATCTGCCAGATCCTCGGGCGTGGGGCTCTCGCGCAGGATGACGTGGCGGTTGAAGCTCTTCTTGACCATGTCAGAGGTGCTGGGCAGGGACTGGGAGCCGAAGATGCTGTCGGAGACGTTCACGGGTGCCTCGTCCAGCAGGCCGCTTTCGTCCGCCACGGGCTTGTGGCCGTTGGCTGCCAGACGGGGGGAAGGATACTTGGGGCCCATGCGCCAGTCGGAGGTGAAGATCTGGCCGATCTTCTCGCTGGTGGTCAGAACCTTGACATAGGCCTCGGCGCGCTCAGCCGGGGTCAAGCGCCAGTCGTTGACTGCGCTGACGGTGCCGGTGCCGTCGATGTCCTTGAAATACAGGCCGTCCTGCTCGATGACCTTGCGCTCCACGGTGCTGATGGTGGGGCCGTTGGGGTTCTGGTAGCGCTTTACACGCTCGGATGCTTTCACTGCCATAGTGTTTTCTCCTTTTCTTTTGAACGCAGCGGCCCATGCCACAGAGCCGCAGATGCTATACCTATTATAATAGGCCGCCGCGCGGAACAACTAGAAAATTTTTTGGATATTTCCGCACTTTCCTTGTATTCTTTTTTTGCGCGCGGTTGGAATACAAGTCTGTTTTGTGGAATGTGCTGTACTAGTATCTTACAATCATGTGCAAAATGACGAACGCTGTTTTTTAAAACTGTTGATTTCGCCCAAGGAGAGTAAAATTGTCCTGTTTTCCCACAAAATTTTACTAACAGAAATTTGATGGATAGTTCATAATGTATACATAAAAATCCCCCGGTTCGCGATGTGGCAGCCGCAGCCCACGGGGGACCGAATGAAAGGCCGGAGTGAGTGGCAGCACACCGGCCGCAGAATTGAAAGGAGAGCTTCTCTATGGCAAAGGTCAAACAGCCGCTTGAAGAAAACGGCATCCACAGAGCGAAAATGTGGGAGATCATGATGTACGCTCTGAATAACACCTCCACCAACACCTACATGATGGTGGTCGGTTACATCAGCTACTTCCTGATCGGTATCGTCGGTCTGGCATCCGTGCTGGCCGGTTCTATTGTTACCATCATGCGTGTCTGGGACGGTGTCACCGACCCGTTCGTTGGTATGATGGTCGATAAGACCAACGGCAAGTTCGGCAAAAACCGTCCGTTCATTGTCATCGGTCAGATCATCATGTTCGTCACCACCTTCGTGATGTTCAACTTCATCCCCAAGATGGGCACTGGTGTCCGCTTTGTTGCGTTCATCATCATCTACATGATCTACATCCTGGGCTACACCTGCCAGTGCGTTGTCACCAAGTCTGCTCAGACCTGCCTGACCAACGATCCCAAGCAGCGCCCCATCTTCGCAATGTGCGATACCGTGTACAACATCATCCTGATGAACATTCTCTTCCCCATCATTGTCACCGATGTCCTGGTGCCCAAGTTCACCCTGACTGCCGAGGCCAACGCTGCCGAGATCGCTTCTCTGGTGGCACAGAACCCTGCTCTGGCAGGCATCGTGGAGAAGTCCGGCGGCAGCCTGTCCGCTTTCTACAACCCCGGCCTGTTCACCACCATGCAGCTGATGTTCGGCGGCCTGTCCGCTGTCTTTGCAGTCTGCGCCATCATCGCCCTGTGGCGTAAGGACAATCCGAAGTACTTCGGTCTGGGCACCACCCAGAAGGTCGGCATCAAGGATTACGTTGACACCCTGGCTCACAACCGCGCCATCCAGATGCTGGTGGTCTCCGCATCTACCGATAAGCTGTTCATGTCCACCAAGAGCAACGCTACCGTTATGATCTGCCTGTTCGGCATCATCTTCGGCAACTATGCCGCATACTCCAGCTACTCTCAGATCACCTCTATCCCCATCTGCCTGATCTCCATCCTGCTGATGAACAAGATCGCACGTCAGATGGGCCAGAAGGCATCCATGCTGGTGGGTACCTGGGGCGGCATCATCGGCTCCATCGCCATCACCCTGTTCCTGTTCTTCTTCAACCCCAAGGGCGATGCTTCCAAGTTCTCTCTGCCCGCATTCCGCCTGATCCGTCCTGACACCTGGGGCACCCTGTTCACCGGCTGGACCACCACCGCTTTGATCTTCGTGCTGCTGGTCATCGCATGGTCCGGCGTGCAGGCACTGTCCTCCTCCATCGTTATCACCATGACCGCTGACTGCGCTGACTACGAGGTCTACCGTACCGGTAAGTACGTTCCCGGCCTGATGGGCACCCTGTTCAGCTTCGTGGATAAGCTGGTCTCCTCTTTGGCTGCTACCGTTGTGGCTCTGTTCTACTCCATGGTCGGCTTCAAGGACGCTCTGCCCGACACCATGACTCCGTACTCTGACGGCATCTTCTGGGCAACCATCGGCTGCTTCGTCCTGC